>Ga0194132_10004109_pt1 | contig 25145 bp, 22 predicted proteins | sample TA2KigOf80mmetaG_FD_148612 | JGI IMG/M metagenome (GOLD analysis project Ga0194132, IMG submission 148612) | Freshwater microbial communities from Lake Tanganyika, Tanzania - TA2015054 Kigoma Offshore 80m | ecosystem: Environmental > Aquatic > Freshwater > Lake | place: Tanzania: Lake... | reverse complement strand
CGAGGCGGATCGGCGTCGATCGCCGCTGGCGCCCGACCGGCGCCACCCTGCGGCGCACGCGGAGCCGCGCGCCAGGCGAGGAACGCGCCGGCCGCGGCGCAGGTCAGCGTGAGCACCGCCCCGATCCGCAAGGCAGCGTCGAAATCCATCGCGCGCAGCAGGATCCACACGGTGACCAGCGAGCCGCAAGCGGCACCCAGCGTGTTCCAGCCGTAGAGCGCCGCGATGCGCTCGCCCGGCGAGCGTTCGTCTGCCAGGGCGCGCGCGAGCAGCGGCAACGACATGCCCATGAAGAACGTGGGCCACAGCAGCACCGCGAACAGGATCGCACCGATGGCGACACCCGACAGCGGCAGCGCCCCGAGCTGGTGATAGAGCACGTCGTAGAACACGAACGTGCTGGCGAGCGCGAAGAGCGCCACCGCCAGCTCGGCGGCCGCGAACGCGAGCAGGCGGGCGCGCGGCGCCAGACGGTCGGCGAGCCCGCCGCCCGCGAGGCTCCCGAACCCCAGACCGGCCATGAACGCGGCCACCGTGATCGTGACCGAGAACGTGTCGGCGCCCCCGAAGAAGGCGAGGATGCGCTGCCAGACGGCCTGGTAGAGGAGCGCCGCGAAACCGCTCAGGAAGAATGCGAGATAGGCGATGCGATGCACGTCGTGGGCCGCGGCCGTCGAGAAGACCGCGTTGCGCCGTACCGCAGTCCTGCGGTCGCGGTCAATCGGCACGCGACATCGTGTCAGCAGGGCACGTCGGCACGCGACGTCGGCACACACGACGTCGATACGCAGGACATCGGCACCGACGATACGGCGCCGGCACCGACGACCCGCTTCACTTCGGCTCGACGATGCTCTCCGGCACGTCGCCCTGCCACGCCCGCTTGTAGAACTCGAGGCCGGCGATGAACTGCACCCGGTCGTCCGCATCGATGAACGACACCGGGCCGTGTCCGAAGTAGAGGAACTCGGTCCCGCTGCCGCCGGCCGCCTCCTCGTGGATCTCGCCGATCTCCTCGTAGCCGTACACTCCCGCCGTGGCGGAGCCGCGCTCGAAGCGCAGCTCGCCCTTCAGGATGAAGAACTCGGCCGGCGTGATGTGCTGGTGCCGTCCGAACTTCACCCCCGGCTGCAGCTGCACGTACAGCACCCAGTCGCCGGTGACGTCGCTGTAGCGCAGCAGCTTGAACTTGACGCCGGCGCCGAGCTCCCGCCACTCGATCCGGTTGACGTCCACGAGCATCGCGCCCGGGATGCCCGGGTCGTGGTTCTCTCTCGGTACACGGTACATTGCCTTCTCCTCCCGTTCGCGTTCTCAGCGACCCGGCGGCAGCGGCTCGAGCACGACCACCGGGATGCGCCGCTCCGTCCACGTCTGATAGTCGGCGAAGCCCTGCTCCTGCTTGCAGATCGCGGCCCACAGTCGCTCGCGCTCCTCGCCCTGGGCTTCGCGCGCCCGCACGTCGACGACCCGCGATCCCTTCTGCACGCTGCCGATCGGGTTCTCGAGCAGGTTCAGCCACCAGCCCGGGTGCCGCGGCTGACCGGCGAACGACGCGATGACGACCCACGCCTCACTGTCCGCGAGGTGGGCGAGCGCGACGGTGCGCGGCTGGCCGGTCTTGCGACCGGTCGTCGTCAGCAGCAGCACCGGGTTGCCGCCGATCGATCCGCCGAGCCGGCCGCCGGTCGCCCGGTAGAGGCGCTTGTGGTTTCGCCAGATGAACTCGTTGACCCTCGTCCGTCGCACCGCGCCCATCGTTTCCTCCTGAATCGTCGCTCGGCTCGCGCCGCCGACGCCGCCGGTCAGCTCGCTTGCCCGCTCGGTCGCACCGTCCGCCGTCGCCTCGCCAGCACCCGCGCGGCGTTCCGCTCGTAGTCCCGGAACAGCGCGTCGAGATCGAGAGCTTCGGCGTCGACCAGCCACTGGTACACGGTGCCGAACATGAACGCGCAGAACTCGATCGCGAACTGCTCCGCGTTCACGTCCCGTGCGATCTCTCCCGTCGCGATGCCGCGCCGCACCCAGCGGGTGGCGTCCGCGCGATAGATGCGGTGGTGCTCGGCCAGACGGTTCCGGATCTCGGACGCGCGACCGAGCGACTCGTACCACAGGATGTACATGGCCCGCAGGTAATCGGATTCCAGCTTGAGGAAGTCGCGCAGCGCCCGGGCCGCGGCGATCACGGCCGCAATCCCGGCCTTGTCGCCGACGTAGCCGTTCAGATGGTCCTTCCAGCGCACGTCGAAGCGCGCGAAGAGCTCGAGGAGGAAGCCCTCCTTCGAGCCGAAGCGGGAGTGGGCGAGCCCCCGGCTGTAGCCGGCGAGCTCGCCGATCTCCTTGAGCGTGGTCCCCTGGGTGCCGCGCTCGATGATCAGCCGGATGGCCGCATCGAACATGCGCCGGTCGGAGAGCGCGGTGCGCTCGGCCTGGGTTCGCCGCCGCACCTTCGCCACGCGTACCGGCCTCCCGCGCGGGAGGCGAGCTCGCAGGGCATCGGCGGAGCTCGCCAGCCGCCGACTACTTGACGTACTCGACAAGGAGCCCCCCGGCCTCGCGGATCGCCCGCAGCGCGCGCTTGTCGAACTTGCCGACGCTGGTCTTGACGATCGCGTCGGGGAACGCCCAGTACTCGGGGATCCAGAACCGGGCGACGCGTCCGTCGAGGAACTCGCGCAGCTCCTGCGCCGACAGCGAATCCCGCGCGCGCACGACGATCGCCAGCGGCCGCTCCTGCCAGCGCTCGTCGGCGACGGCGATGACCGCGGCCTCCACCACGTCGGGGTGCGCCGCCAGGACGTTCTCCAGCTCCACCGAAGAGATCCACTCGCCGCCGGACTTGATCACGTCCTTGGTGCGGTCGGTGAGCTGCACGAAGTGCTTCTCGTCGATGTGCCCCACGTCGCCGGTCCGGAGCCAGCCGTCCGCGGTGAACGCGTCGCCGCCCTCGCCGCCGTGGTAGGCCCCGGTCACCCAGGGGCCGCGCAGCTGCAGCTCGCCGACGGTGGCGCCGTCGCGCGCCAGCGACCCGCCCGCGTCGTCGACGACACGAACCTCGACACCCGGCACCGGGCGGCCGCTCTTCGCGCGCCAGCGCGTCTCGCCGAGATCGCCGGGATCGCGCGGCGGATGCGACAGCGCGCACAGCGGGCTGGTCTCGGTCATGCCCCAGCCCTGCAGCACCGGCACGCCCCACTCCGCGCGCGCGGCATCGATCATCGCGGGCGGTACCGCCGACCCGCCGCAGACGAGCATGCGGAAGCTCGTCATGTCCACGCTCCCGGTCCGTGACGCGCGCAGCAGATCGCCGAGGATCGTCGGCACCATCGCGGAGAAGGTCGGGCGCGCCTGGCGGACCATCTCGCGGATGCCGTCGAGCTGGAGGTGCGGCCCGGGCAGGACGAAGTCGCTGCCGCTCAGCCAGCCGCTGTACGGCAGGCCCCACGCGTTGGCGTGGAACATCGGCGGCAGCAGCAGGATGCGGTCGCGCTCGCTGATGCCGAACGTATCCGCGGCGCGCGATGCCAGCGAGTGCACGAACGTCGTGCGGTGGCTGTAGACCACGCCCTTGGGGTTGCCCGTGGTGCCGCTGGTGTAGCAGACCGCCGCCGCCGCGACCTCGTCGAGCACCGGCCAGTCGTAGACGTCGGGCCGCGCCGCCAGCTCCGCCTGGTAGGTCGAGCAGGACGGGACACCGGGCAGGTCCGGCTCGGCGCCGACGAGCACGACGTGCTGCACCGTCTTCAGGAGCGGTACGACCGGCGCGAAGAGCTCGCGCAGGCTGCCGTCCACGATCAGCACCCTGTCCTCGGCGTGGTTGATGACGTACGCGACCTGCTCCGGCGCGAGACGGACGTTGACCGTGTGCAGCACGGCGCCCATGCAGGGAACGGCGAGGTAGGCTTCCATGTGCGCGCGGTTGTTCCAGCAGAACGTCCCCACGCGATCGCCCGGCCGCACGCCCAGCCCGGCGAGCGCGCCGGCGAGGCGCGCCGCATTGCGCGCCACGTCCCGGTACGACGCCCACGCGATGGCGCTGCCGTCGAAGGTGCCGACGAGGCTGTCCGGAAAGACGGTCGCGCCGTGGTCCATGATCATCCGCACCGACATCGGCGTGTGCATCATGGTCGCGTTCATCGTCGCCATCCCATCTCTCCCGGGCGCCGGTGCTCCACCGGACACGACATCCCCTACACTTGCTTGATTGCGTCCAGCAAGTGGGTGTAGGGATCGGGGAGCGGACGGGGCCGCCAGCGCAGGGCCGCGACGCGATGCCGGGTGCCGTTCGGGACCGCAGATCGAGGAGGAAGGCGATGAAAGTCGGGCTGCTGATGGTGTTTCAGAACTTCCAGGACCGCGTCACGGACACGGACGCCTACCAGCGCGACATCCACCTGGCGAGTCTCGCCGAGCCGCTGGGCTTCGACACCCTGAGCGCGGTCGAGCACCACTTCTGGAACTACGCGATGTCGCCCGACAACACGCAGTTCCTCGCCTACATGGCGGCCCGCACCGAGCGCATCAAGCTCCTGACCGGAGCCATCATCCTTCCCTGGCACAGCCATCCCGTGCGCGCCGTGGAGCGCATGATCATGCTCGATCACCTGAGCGGCGGTCGTGCGCTGCTGGGCGTCGGCCGCGGCCTCGCCCGGCGCGAGTACGAGGCGTTCGGCATCGACATGAACGAGGCCCGGGACCGCTTCGACGAGGCAGCCGAGATGATCCTGCGCGGCCTCGAGACCGGCGTCGTCGAGGGGCACGGCCCCTACTTCCCGCAGAAGCGCATCGAGGTGCGCCCGGGCAACCTCGCGGGTGCGGCGCCGTGGCGCGACCGCTTCTACGCGGTCGGCATGTCCTCCGACTCCGTCCCGGTCGTCGCCCGGCTCGGCGCCAAGATGATGAGCTTCGCCCAGAAGCCGTGGAAGGAGATGACCGACCACTTCGGCCGGTACCGCGAGCTGTTCGCCAAGCACCACCCGGACCGCGCCGTCCCGGCGCCGGTCTGCGTCGACTTCATGTGCTGCGACGAGAGCGGGGACCGCGCCGAAGAGCTCGCCCGCGAGCACATGGCGAACTACTACGTGACGGTGATGGAGCACTACGAGATGGCCAGCACCCACTTCTCGCAGATGAAGGGCTACGGCGACTACGCCACCAACGCGGTGGCACTGCAGGCGTCCGGGATGGACCAGGCGGCCAACGGCTTCGTCGACATCAATACCTGGGGCACGCCGAACCGGATCCTCGAGGGCCTCGAGCAGCGCCAGCGCGACATCGGCGATTTCGACCTGACGGTACAGGTCAGCTACGGCGGCATGACCCCCGAGAACGCCGAGAAGAGCATGCGCCTGTTCGCCAGCAAGGTGCTGCCGGAGGTGCAGTCGTGGCGCCGTCAGGCGGCCTGACCGCGCCGGGAATGCTCGCATGGTGACCGAAGTACGGCGTCTCTCCGCCGACGACCGGCTGGCGATGCACGAGGTCGTGAGCCGCGCCGCCTGGGCGTACGACGAGGCGCGCCTCGACGTGGTCGAGAGCTGCTTCGCCGCGGATGCGGTGATGACCGTCGAGATCGCCGGCGCCGGGGCCCCGGCGCGGATCGAGGGACGCGACGCCATCGTCGGGCTCATCCGCTCGTCGATCGAGGGGCAGAACGACCAGCGCCGCCACGTGATGTCGAACGTGTTCTTCGAGTCCGACGACGCAGCCGGACCCGTGGTGATCTCGACACTGACGCTCGTCGTCGTCGCGGACGGCACCGCCCGCGTCCTGTCGTGCGGCACCTATCGCGACGAGATGGCGCGCGACGGCGACGCGTGGCGCATCCGTCGACGCGATCTCCGGCTCGACCTGCCGTACTGATGAACGTCGGCGCCATCCCCGCCAAGTGGGCGCGCCTCGCCCGCGGTCGCGAGGCCGTGATCGATGCGAGCAGCGGCCGGCGGACGACCTTCGGTCAGCTCGAAGAGCGCGTGCGACGCCTCGGCAGCGCGCTGCGCGGTCGGCTCGGCCTTTCGTCCGGTGATCGCGTGGCGGTGCTGTCGAGGAACAGCGTCGAGTTCCTCGAGGTGTACTTCGCTGCCGGCCAGCGGCGCCTGATCGTGCAGCCGCTCAACTGGCGGCTCGGCGTCCCGGAGATGGCGAAGATCGTCCGCGGCGCCGCACCGCGCGCGCTGATCTTCGCGCACGAGCTCGAGAACGAGGCCGCCGAGCTGCGCCGCCAGGTCGAGGTCGAGCACTGGATCGAGTACGGCGGCGGCGAGCGTGGCTACGAGGCGCTGATCGCCCGCGGCTCCGACGCGGCGTGCGTCGAGCGCGTGTCGGACGACGATCCGCTGCTGATCCTCTACACCGGCGGCACCACCGGCGAATCGAAGGGCGCCCTGCACACGCACGGCAGCGCCAGCATGGCGATGCTCAACCAGACCGTGGCCGAGCGCATCGTGCCGAGCGACGTCTACATGCTCACCGGGCAGATGTTCCACATCCCGGTCCTGCTCGCGATCAACTACCTCGCACACGGCTGCCCGCTGGTGCTGATGAACTTCGAGGCGCGCCTCGCGCTCGAGCTCATCGAGCGCGAGCGCGTGTCCGCCTTCCTCGGCATCACGACGATGCTCAACTGGATGCTCGCCGAGCCGAGCTTCGCGCGCTTCGACCTGTCGAGCCTGCGCAACGTGCAGTACGGCGGCGGACCGATGCCGGCGAGCGTCGTCGAGGCGGCACTCGCGTCGCTGCCGTGCACGCTCATCCAGGGCTACGGCCAGACCGAGGGCGGGACGATGACGTTCCTGTCGCAGGAGGACCACCGCGACGCCGTGCGCGGCGTGCACCCCGAGCGCCTGCGCTCGTGCGGGCGCGAGGGTTTCGTGACCACGATCTCGGTGGCCGATGCCGACGGGCGCGATGTGCCGCGCGACGGCACGACGCTCGGCGAGATCGTCGTCCGCTCGCCGGCCAACATGCGCGAGTACTGGGGGCGGCCCGATCTCACCTCCGCCACGCTGCGCGACGAGGGCATGCGGACGGGTGACATCGCCACGTGGGACGCGGACGGCTACGTCTTCATCGTCGACCGCGCGAAGGACATGATCATCACCGGCGGCGAGAACGTCTACTCGGTGCAGGTGGAGGCGGCCGTGCAGCGGCATCCGGCCGTGCTCGAGGTCGCCGTGATCGGCGTGCCGGACGACATCTGGGGCGAGGCCGTCAAGGCCGTGGTCGTGCTCAAGCCCGGCATGCAGGCGAGCGCGCAGGAGATCATCGACACGGCAAAGCAGCAGCTCGCGTCGTACCAGAAGCCGAAGTCGGTCGACTTCGTGGCGGCGCTGCCGAAGGCGCCGACCGGCAAGATCCTGAAGCGCGAGCTGCGCGCCCCGTACTGGCAGGGCCGCGAGCGGCAGGTATGAGCGGACTCCTGACGCCGGAGATGCTCGCCCACGTGGGGCGCGGGCGCCCGCCCCGCACCGAGCCCGTCACCCGGCGCGACATCCGCAAGTACGCGATCGCCTCGGGACAGCGGCTGCGCAAGTACCTCGACGGCGACGAGGCACCGCCGCTGTTTCACGTTGCGCTGTTCTGGGACGTCGTCGAGAAGGACGACCTCCTGCCCGACGGCGTGTCGGTGGATCCGCTGCTGCCCGACCTGCCGCTGAAGCGCGCCATGGCCGGCGGCATCACGGTCCGCTACCACCGCCCCGTCCGACCGGGCGACACGCTGGTGGCGGTGCGGACGCTGACCGACCTGTACGAGAAGACCGGGCGCTCGGGCGCCCTGCTCTTCTACGAGGTCACGCTCGAGATCACGCTCGAGAGCGGCGAGCCGGTCCTCACCGAGAAGACGACGCGGCTCCTGCGCTAGGATGGGATCGTGAACCTCGACGAGCTCGCCATCGGCACGCCCCTCCCGGGGCGCGAGCACCGCCCCGACGAGGTCGATCTTTTTCTTTACAACGCGGCCCTGTGGAACGCGCACCGCATCCACTACGACCAGGCGTACGCAACCGGCGTCGAAGGGTACCCGGGGCTCGTGGTGCCGGGGCCGCAGCTCGGCGACTGGCTGACCCAGGTCGTCCTCGAGTGGATCGGCGACGACGGCGTCCTCGTCGAGTTCGAGTACTCGAACCGCCGCGCGGCATACGCCGGCGAGACGCTGCGCGCCGGCGGTCGGGTGAGTCGCATCGATGCCGAGCGCTCGGAGGTCGGGCTCGAGCTCGAGATCAAGAACGCGCGCGACGAGGTGATCACGCCGGGCTCGGCCATCGTCCGGCTCGGGAGGACCCGCGCGTGAGCCTGCGCGGTGCCGCAGCGATCGTCGGCATCGGCGACACCGCCGTCGGCAAGCTGCCGGGCTGGACGGCGACCGGCCTGACCGTCGAGGCGGCACGTCTGGCGCTGGCCGACGCAGCACTCGACAAGAGCGCCATCGACGGACTGGTGACCTGCGATTCGATGGTCGAGCCGCACATGTACCACGCCGAGTTGATCGCCCAGACGATGCGGATCCGGCCGCGCTGGTGCATGACGCTCAGCGCGGGCGGTGCGACGAACTTCGCGGCGGTGCACCATGCCGCCGCAGCCATCGCGACCGGACAGTGCACGACGGTCCTGATCGTCTCCGCGGACGTCCTCCGAACAGGGCTCACGCCCGAGCGCGCGCAGGCGCAGATGTCGTCGACCGGCGATCCCGACTTCGAGGCGCCGTACGGCCTCCCGGTACCGGGCTCGTACGCGCTCGTCGCGCGGGCGCACATGCACGCCTACGGGACCACCGCCGAGCAGCTCGCACGGGTCGCGGTCACCACGCGCGCGCACGCCGCGCTGAACCCGGCGGCCGAGAAGCGCACGCCGATCACCGTCGACGACGTGCTCGCGTCGCGCATGATCGCCGACCCGCTGCACCTGCTCGACTGCTCGCTCGTGTCCGACGGCGGTTCTGCGGTGATCGTCACCGCGGCCGAGCGCGCGCGCGACTTTCCACACCCGCCGGTGCTGCTCCTCGGCGCCGGTGAAGGGCGATCGCACGAGCACGTGAGCCAGGCGCCGAGCCTGGTCACGTCGGCGGCGCGCGAGTCCGGACGCCGCGCCTACGACATGGCACGCCTCGGGCCCGCGGACGTCGACTTCGCCGAGCTCTACGACTGCTTCACCCCGGTGGTGCTCGTCGAGCTCGAGGATCTCGGCTTCTGCCCGAAGGGCGAAGGCGGCCCGTTCGTCGCCGACGGCCACACGGCTCTCGGCGGTTCGTTGCCGACGAACACGCACGGCGGCCTGCTCTCGCACGCGCACCCGGGCAACCCGGGATCGATGTTCGCGCTCACCGAAGCCGTGCGACAGCTGCGCGGCGACGCCGGCGAGAGGCAGGTGCGCCGTGCGGAGATCGGGCTGGTGCACGGCCAGGGCGGGATCCTGTCGAGCCACTGCACGCTCGTCCTCGGGCGCGAGGTCGCGCGATCGTGACGACGACGGCCAAGCCGCTCCCCGTGCCCACGGCCGTCACTGCCCCCTACTGGGAAGGCTGCCGGCGTGGCGTGCTGCTGCTCCAGCGCTGCACCGCGTGCCACGCGGTACAGCTGCCGCCGCAGCGCCACTGCGGCAGCTGTCTCGGCGACGCGCTCGAGTGGCAGCCCGCCGCCGGAACGGGACGGATCACGTCGTGGACCGTCGTGCGCCACCCGATGTCGGCCGCGTTCGCGGCGGACGTTCCGTACGCCGTCGCGATCGTGGCCCTGGACGAAGGTCCGACGATGATGGCCAGGATCCGCGATTGTGACCTCGACGCGCTTCACGTCGGCATGCGCGTCGGGGTCGGCTTCGAGCCGCGCTCGGAAACGATCGCCCTGCCGTACTTCCGTCCGGCTCGGTAGCCGCCGACGAAGAGCTCAGTCAGCGCGGACGTCGCGTCTGCGATGCCTTTAGGTCTGGCTGTCACGATCCGCCGGGCGTGATTCTGCAGGTAGGCCGATTGCTATGATTGATAGCGCATCAAAGCCGGCTTCGAGGTCCTCTCTTCTCTGGACGTGATGCTCGCCGAGGAGAAGCTCGACGAGCGGATGATAGTCGCCGGTCGTGGGCCCGATGCTCCAAGCGTCGACGAGCGTGGTGAGCGCGTCGGGAATGGAGGTAAAAACCTCTCCAACGCCGGGCACGCAGTGAATGCGTCGAGTAATGGCCGGGGGCGGGCGGCATTCACGCCGTGCTTTCCGGGAAGAGCCCCGGCATCCAGCGCGAAGCGAGGGTCGCCGGGAAAGCCAGTCGCAGATTCGCACGCGTGCTGTCCGACGTGAGGGCGCCCTGTTCCAGCAAGGCAGAGACGACGCGGCGGGCCTGGCGATCACCGGTCCCAACTACGCCGGCGGCGTCGGCGCGCGGGAGTTCGCCACGGTAAAGAACGGCTTCGAGGATGCTACCCGCCTTCGGTGGGAGCTGATTGAGCCTGGCTTCTTCTTCGGCCCACAGCTGATACAATCTGAACATGCGCCCTCTTGTCGGACGTCGCGAGCGTGGCTCGACTTCGCTAACGCGCCCGCACAGTCCGGCCCCGGTGCCGTCGAACTCCGAATTCCGACCAGAACGCCGTCCGGGCGCCGCGCGACCTCTTGCGCGGCGCCCCATTTTCGTTGACCCGCGCCCTCTCGCTCGCCCCACGTACGGCTGGCTAACCCGGCCCGGGCGACCCGAAGACCCGCGCCCCGCCAATTCCGCCCCACGAAGCGAGTTTTATCCCTTGCGCGGGTCCGGCGTTCGAGTTACCGCCGAGGGCAGTTCGACGGTGTCGCGTCACCCGCGGGCGGGGCTCCGGCACAGTCGCGTACGACGACTGACGTTGCGCACGAGCATAACCGGAGACGTCAGCGCGGCCCGCACGGGCGGGGGCTCGCGCTGGTGGCCGCAGGCGCGCCGAGCAGGAACATGAATACGAGACACAACCGATCGGGCGACGCCCCATCGTCCGAGCTGGTCCCAGCCGACGCGACCGCGCCGGACCCGCTCGCCCTCGCGCGCGCCCTCTTGAACGCGACCAGCGACGCCGTCGTCGTCACCGACGCGGACCGGCGGATTACCGCCTACAACCGCCGCTACGCCGAAATCTGGGGCTTCCCGCCCGGCCTCCTCGACAGCGCCGACCACCGGGCCGCCGTCCGCGCGATCGCCGCCAAGTTCGACGAGCCCGACAAGCTGATCGCCGGCGTCGACGCGATCGACGCCTCCGCCCCGGCCCAGTCCTACGATGTCCTCTACCTCACCGACGGCCGCAGCTTCGAACGGTTCTCCGAGGCCCTGGTCATCGACGGCCGCCCCGCCGGCCGCGTCTGGAGCTTCCGCGACGTCACCGACCGCGGCCTGGCCGACGAGGCCCGCTCCCGCCTCGCCGCCATCGTCGAGTCCTCCGACGACGCGATCATCAGCAAGACCCTCGAGGGCGTCATCGTCACCTGGAATACCGGCGCCCAGCGCACGTTCGGCTACACCGCCGACGAGATCGTCGGCAAGTCCGTCCTCACCCTCATCCCCCCCGACCGCCAGCACGAGGAGCCCATCATCCTCTCCCGCATCCGCTCCGGCCAGCGGATCGACCACTACGAGACCAGCCGCGTCCGCAAGGACGGCGTCCTCATCGACGTCTCCCTCACCGTCTCCCCCGTCAAGGACTCCTCCGGCCGCATCATCGGCGTCTCCAAGATCGCCCGCGACATCAGCGAGGTCAAACGCGCCGCCGTCGAGCGCGAGCGCCTGCTCGCCGACGAGCGCGCCGCTCGCGCCGAGGCCGAGCGCGTCAGCGTCGTGAAGGACGAGTTCCTCGCCACCCTGTCCCACGAGCTCCGCACCCCGCTCAACGCGATCCTCGGGTGGGTGCAGATCCTCCGCTCCCACCCGATCACCGACCCCGACGTCAACGAGGCCCTGATCGTCATCGAGCGCAGCACCCGCGTGCAGACCCAGCTCATCGACGACCTCCTCGACATGAGCCGGATCATCTCCGGCAAGCTCCGCCTCGACGTCCAGCGCGTCGACCTCGCCGACGTCATCCGCGCCGCCGTCGCCTCCGTCCGCCACGCCGCCGAGGCCCGCAACATCCGCCTCCAGATCATCCTCGACACCGTCGCCGGGCCCGTCCGCGGCGACCCCAACCGCCTCCAGCAGTGCTTCTGGAACCTCCTGACCAACGCGATCAAGTTCACCCCCAAGGGCGGCCGAGTCCAGGTCGCCCTCGAGCGCGTCAATAGCCACATCGAGGCCTGCGTCGTCGACAGCGGCCAGGGCATCGAGCGCGAGTTCCTCCCCCACGTCTTCGAGCGCTTCCGCCAGGCCGACGCCAGCACCACCCGCCGCCACGGCGGCCTCGGCCTGGGCCTCTCGATCGTCAAGAACCTGGTCGAGTTCCACGGCGGCACCGTCAGCGCCCGTAGCGACGGGCCCGGCACCGGCGCCACGTTCTGCATCGAACTGCCCCTGATGGCTGCCGACTCCGACAAGGCCGCCCCCGACCGCCAGCACCCGCGCGCCACCTCGTTCGCGTCCGCCCCCACGGAACACCCGTCGCTCGACGGCGTCACCGTCCTTGCCGTCGACGACGAGCCCGACGCCCGCGAGTTGCTCCGCCGCATCCTCGAGGAGTGCGGCGCCCGCGTCGTCCTCGCCGCCTCCGCCGACGACGGCCTCGCCGCCGTCCGCCGCGAACGCCCCGACATGATCGTCAGCGACATCGGCATGCCCGGCAAGGACGGCTACTCCTTCATCCGCAACGTCCGCCAGCTCTCCGCCGACGAGGGCGGCCGAACCCCCGCCGCCGCGTTCACCGCCTTCGCCCGCGCCGAGGACCGCATGCGCGCCCTCCACGCCGGCTTCCAGACCCACCTCGCCAAGCCCGCCGACGCCGCCGAACTCACCGCCGTCGTCGCCAGCCTCGCCACCCGCCGCGAACCAACGTGATCACGCCCCATCCCCTCACCCCCTCACCTCCCCTCCCGCTCACGGATACGGCGCCACCTTCGGCTGATCCCCCGGCAACTCCAACGCCCCCACGATCTCGCTCAAGCGGCGAGGCAGCACACCGCCGCGATTTGTACATATGCCCTCTTGTCGGACGTCGCGAGCGTGGCTCGACTCCGCTAACGCGCCCGCACAGCACGCAACGGAACAAAGCCGCTGTCAACGGAAATCTGGCCAGGACGTCACCCGCGAGGCATCGGCCACGGCCTCGACACGCCCAGATCCCGTGACCGGCCGACCTGCTGGCGGCGCAGGCGGCGGCGTTGTCGAACCGGCTGCGCGGCCTGTTGTTCGAAGCGCGCCCGAATCGCGCCGGGCACTGGTTGGGGGCGCAAGCGCGGGTGGCAGCCACGTCGCTCGACGGCCGGCACGTCTTCGTCGGAGAACGATCGTGGGTCGAGCCGAGCGCGCGGCTCGGCGAAAACGTCGTGCTCGCGGCGGACGTGGTGATCGACCGTGGCGCCCGCTTGCGCAACTGTCTGGTGCGCGACGGCACCTACATCGGCAAGAATCTCGACCTCGAGAACGCCATCGTCGCCGGACCGCTCCTGGCACGCGCCGATACGGGCATCGTCACCGAGGTCGGCGACCCCTTTCTCTTGGCCTCGACGCAGGGGCGCAAGACGCCGGCATGGCGCCGCTCGGTGACGCGCTGGCTGGAGGGATGGCGGCCTGGCCTGGCGAAGCACAGCGCCGCCGGGTCGGCTTTTTCTACCCCGAAACGTGTATGCTCACAGCCTGATGCCCGCCTGCTTGCGAGGCCAGCGAAAGGTAAGGTCGCCGGCATGAAGGACGTTTTCGTCCCACCGATTCCTGACGAGCCTTGGGGCGCGCATGACTTTCGCCAATCGCTCGACGCCGTGCTGCGCAGCTATCTGCCTCTCGTCTTCGCCGGCCTCGCCTTCTATTACGCCCTGCTCACCGTCAGTCACGCCGCGCTCCTCGCTGGGACGACGCGCATCGTCATGATGAGCGCGTCCGGGACCACGTTGGCGATCTTGCTCGGCCTGGCGTGGCACTCGCTTTCGGGGAAACCGCCGATCGGCTGGGCCCTCCCGATGGGATTCGGGGTTGCCGTGCTGACGCTGCTCAATAGCCTGCTGCATCTCGCGGTGACACGCGACGTCGCGCAGACGATCAACATCGTCTTGGTCGTGAGCAGCGCCGGGGCGCTATTGCTCTCGGGCCTGTGGTTGAACCTCTTGATCGTCGTGAGCGTCGCCTCGTGGGTGGCCGTGATGTACTGGTCGGCGCCGCCGCAGGCATGGGGCCACTATGCCTACGCCATCTTCAGCGCCGCCATCATCGCCAACCTGGTGCGCTTTCTGCAGGTGCGCACGCACCGCGAAGTCTGGGATCTGCACCGCGAGCGGGAGGCGGCGCAAGCTGCGTTGATCGAGCGCGCGGCGCGCGAAGCGGCGATTTTGGAGTCGGCGCTGGACTGCATCGTCGTGATGGACGCGCAGGGTCTGGTGGTCGAGTTCAATCCGGCGGCCGAGGCCACCTTCGGGTATCGACGCCACGAGGTGGTCGGCCGCTTGATGGCGGAATTGATCGTGCCGCCGGCGCTACGCCCGGCGCACTACGACGGGCTGAAGCGATTCTTCGCCACCGGCGCCGGACCCGTCCTGCACCGACGCATCGAGATCACGGCGATGCGCGCCGGCGGCGAAGAGTTTCCGGTGGAACTGGCGATCGTGCCGATCGGTTCGGGCGGGAACACGTTGTTCTCGGCCTACCTACGCGACATCACCGAACGCAAGCGTTCGGTGATCGAGTTGGCGGGGGCGCGCGACCGTGCCGAAGCGGCCAGCCTCGCAAAAAGTCGGTTCCTGGCGACGATGAGCCACGAGATTCGCACGCCCCTCAACCCGGTCATCGCCCTGACGAGTGTGCTGCTCGAAGGCAAGCTCGACCCGCAACAGCGCAACTACGTCGAGCGCATCCGCCAGTCCGGCCTGTTGTTGCTGCGTCGCATCAGCGACGTCCTCGACTTCTCCAAGATCGAGGCCAGGCGCATGGAAATCGAATGTGTCGACTTCTCGTTGCGCGAGGCCTTGCAGCAGATGATCGACCTGTTCGAGCAGCAGGCGGCGGCGAAGGAGCTGCTGCTCGAATGTGCGGTTGCGCCCGAAGTTCCGGATTGGGTGCGCAGCGACCCCGGGCGGTTGCAGCAGATCCTGTCCAATCTCATGTCGAATGCGATCAAGTTCACCGACCACGGATTCGTCCGCCTCGAGGTCGCCTATCTCGACGGCGACACGGCCCGGCCCAGCGTGCGCTTCGCGGTACGCGACAGCGGCATTGGCATCAGCGAGCAGGAGCGCCAGCAGCTGTTCGAACCCTTTCGCCAAGGGGATTCGTCTTCGACCCGGCGCCTTGAGGGCAGCGGCTTGGGGCTCGCCATCGCGCACGAGCTGGTGCATCTGCTCGGCGGCGAGATCGCCTGTGAGAGCGTCGTCGGCGAAGGTAGTCGTTTCTCTTTCACCCTGCAGCTGGCGATCGCGACGACACCGCCCGTCGCGGCCGAACCGAAGGAAGCAGCCGAGACGCCCGAGTCGCGGGAACTCGGCGGCGCCCGCATCCTCGTCGTCGAAGACAACTCGATCAATCAGGAAGTGCTCATGCTCATGCTGCGGCTCCTGGGTCATAGTGTCGACCTCGCGGGCGATGGACGCGAGGCGATCGAAGCGGTGCAGCAGCGCGGCTACGACTTGGTGCTGATGGATTGTCAGATGCCGAACGTCGACGGCTACGCCGCGACGGCGGAGATACGCCGCTTGGAGACGAAGGGCGCTCGCCTGCCGATCATCGCCGTGACGGCGTATGCCGGCAAGGGAGATCGCGAGCGTTGTTTCGCCGCGGGAATGGACGACTTCCTCGGCAAGCCGGTCGATCTCGATCAGCTACGGTCGATACTGCATCACTGGCTGAAGGAACGCGCCAAGGCGACGAGTTGCGTCGTCGACGGCGCGGTGCTCGACGGCTTGCGCGAACTGGAGTCGCCGAGCCATCCACCCCTGGTCAATCGGCTCCTGAGCAACTGGATCAACCGCACCCCCGAGCGCTTGGAGCGGATGCGGCAGGGCTTGGAGCAAAGCGATCTCGAGGCCATCGCCAACGAGGCCCACAGCATGAAGTCGGAAAGCGGCAACCTCGGCGCCATGGCATACTCGGACCTCGCCTCACGCCTGCAGGACGCCGCCCGCAACGGCGACCTAGAGGCATGCCGAGCCTTGGTCGATGCCTTGTTCGCCGACCTAGCCGCGGTATCGCAGGCGTTCCGGGAACAGATCCGCCCCGACGCCGAGTGATCGTCGCGACCGGCTCGAGTCGGTACGGGCACGAGGTGACAGGGCGGAGGAATCGCGCTCCGCAGCGGCCATGATCCGAACCATCGAATGGCGCGACGACGCCGTGGTCATGCTCGATCAGCGTCTGCTTCCGACACGCGAGGTCTACAACACCTATCGCACGCACGACGAAGTAGCGCGCGCCATCAAGGACATGGTGATCCGCGGCGCCCCGGCCATCGGCGTGGCGGCGGCGTTGGGTGTGGCGCTGGGCATGCGCCAGGCCAAGGGCAACCCCGAGCGCGCGCTGGAACGGATCTGCGCCAAACTCGCGGCAACCCGCCCGACGGCGGTCAATCTCGCTTGGGCCCTGGCGCGCATGCGTCGATCCTTCGTCGCCAACCGCAGTTTGCCGACGGAGCAGCTGCGCAAGACCTTGCTCGACGAAGCCTTGGCCATTCGCAGCGAGGACATCGAAGCGCGTCGCGCGATGGGGCGCCTGGGCGCCGAGCTGATTCCCGCTGGCGCCTGCGTCATGAGCCACTGCAACGCCGGGGCTCTCGCCACCGCCGGTTACGGCACGGCGCTGGGCGTCATCCGCGCGGCGCGCGAAGCCGGCAAGGGCATTTCGGTCATCACCAACGAGACACGCCCGTTTCTGCAGGGAGCGCGCCTGACGGCCTGGGAGTTGGTGAAGGAGAAGATCCCGGCGACGCTGAGCGGGGATGCCCGGTCCAGAGCTCATCTCGAATCTCCTCGGCGCCACCGGATCGAGCGCCGGTCACAGGGGAATTGCCGCGGATGCCGATCTCGCGGGGTAGACCCCACCGGCACGTCGTCGGCGCGCGACGACAGGCACTCGCAAACGCGCGGGTCAATCAAAGTCGGCACGGATTCGGCACGGGACCACCCGGTCGCCGGGAACGGCACGCTGGGCGGCGCTGCCCGTTCCCGCCGATGCAGAATGCGCGAACACGGCCGATTCCCGAAACCTGCGATCGGGCGGCGCAAGCGCGCGATTTCCATGCTCGCCGCCGGCCATTGCAGATGGTGTGCCGAGGGGCCCGATCCAGCCCGCGCGGAAACGGCCCCTGGTCACGTATCCGAGATTATTTTGTGCGGGACCGCATGGCACTCGCCCGAGACCGCGCGGAAAGCCCTGCGGACGGCCGCGGGCACGCCGCCGCGAGCCGTCGGACCGTGGGTTGCGGCAGCCCCTGGCAGCCCGGGGAGCCAGACGAGAGCTCAGCCCTCCTGGTCGACGTCGATGTCGCGCCGCGCGAACTTCCAGCCGGTCGGCGTGCGGACGAAGCGATCGCGGTAGACACCCGTGTTGGTGAAGCGCGGGGTCTTCTCGCCGCGGAACTGGAAGGCGACCACGAACATCGTCTCGCCGCGTACCGATCCGTCGCTCTCCGGTGTGAGCAGCGTGCCGGCCTGAACGTGGCGGGTGGTCACGAGGCCCTGCTTCGCCATCGCCTCGTAGAAGCCGTCGATGAACGTCCGGCGCTCGGTGTTCGATCCGTACGACCAGGCCTGCTTGCCGACGAAGGCGGCCTGGATGACCGCGTCGTCGGTGAACAGTCCGACCCAGCCGGCCACATCGCGACCGTCCCAGGTGTAGCTGTAGCGATGGATCAGGTCCGTGATCGCGGCGCGGTCCTCGAGGGCGACCCCGGGCGCAACCGGAGCGCCACGACCCGCCGCCTGACGGGTCGCGCTGCAGCTCGGTGCCACGAGGGCGAGCGCGACGGAGAGAAGCACGACAGGATGGCGCTGCATCACCGGTGGGATCCTTTCTCGACGAGGGCCACGTGCGACGCGATCGCATCGCTGACGGCGCCCGGGGCTTCGATGGTCACGGCGTGTCCCGCGCCGGCGATGTCGACGCGGCGGGCACCCGGGATGGCGGACGCGACCGATGCCGAGTCGCGCGTGAGCAGGTCGCCGCCGGCGACGACGACCAGCGTCGGAGCGGCGATGCGCCCGAGGTCGCCCGCGCGCGTACCCGACCAGGCGGCGAGGCCCGCCAGCGTCCGCTCCAGGGTCGCGGCCGGCACGCGCGCGAGCGTGGCCGCGAGACCGCGCTGGATGCGCCGGCGCACGTGGTCGTCGGCGAGGACGTCCGGCGAGAACATCCACGGCATCAGCACGCTCGCCAGCGACGTCGACGGGACCTCGCCGGCGAGCCGGGCCCAGGATTCGCACACCGCGTGCAGGCGCGCGTCGGCCTCGACGAACGGCGTCACGAGCGTGAGCGACCGGACCTTGTCGGGCGCCGTCAGCGCCAGCTCGATCGCGACGGCGGCGCCGAGGCTCGCACCGACGACGTGCGCCGGCGCGTCGATCAGTGCGGCGACGTCGCGCGCTGCTTGATCGACGCCGTAGCCCGCGTCGGCGGGTGCATCCGACCCGGCGACGCCGCGCGGATTGACGCCGAGCACGCGATGGCGCGCGGTGAGCGCCGCCGTCTGCTGCGCGAAGACCGAGACGTCGGAGCCGAACCCGGGCAGCAGCACGACCGGATCCCCCGCCCCCTCGGTCGGGACGTCGAGCGCGACCCCTTCGGCGACCGGGCGCAGCCGAGCCCTGCGCTCGGCCCACGCCGCGACGTCCGCGCGGACGACGCGCCCGCCGGGGCCGCTGCCCGAGATGCCCGAGGTGCCGATCCCGAGGCGGCGCGCCAGAGCCCGGGCGGCGGGTGTGACCGGCACCGCGCCGCGCGCGAGCCGCGCCGCCTCCGCGGCGGCGACCTGCGGCCGTGCCACGGACGGCGCCGCGGCGCCCGCGTCGGGCGGCCGCGACTCGAAGCCGACCGGCGGGGCGTATGCCGCGAGAAACGCGTCCGCGTCGAACTCCTCGTCGGCTTCCGCCGTGATCGCCGCCAGCAGCGTGCCGCAGGGGACGGTCTCGTCGACCGCGACGTAGACGTGGCGCAGCACGCCCGAGGCGGGCGCCTCGAGATCGTTTGCCGCCTTGTCGGTCTCGATGACGACGACGACCTCGCCCGCGGTGACGGGATCGCCGATGGCCGTCCGCCACTCGACGACCATCCCCTCCTCCATCGTCATGCCCAGCTTGGGCATCGCGACGGCGATCGGCATCAGAGTCCGACCTGCTCGCGGACGGCGGCGACGACGCGCTCGGGCGTCGGCAGATACGCGTCCTCGAGCACGGGGCTGAACGGAACCGGCGTGTGCGGCGCCGTCACGAGCTTGACGGGAGCGTCGAGCAGGTCGAAGCCGCGGTCGACGCACAGCGCCGCGACGTCGCTCGCGATCCCGCAGTGCGGCGGCGCCTCGTCGACGACCACCAGCCGACCGGTCTTCGCGAGGCTCGACAGGATGGCCTCGTCGTCGCGCGGGTAGAGCGAGCGCAGGTCGATGACGGTCGCCTGCACGCCGTCCTCGGCGAGTGCCGCCGCGGCCGCGAGCGCGGTGTGGACGGTGCGGCCGATGCCGACCAGCGTGACGTCGGAGCCCTCGCGCCGGATCGCCGCCTTGCCGAGAGGGACCTCGTAGTCGCCCTCGGGAACCTCCCCCTCCAGGAACATCAGCGACTTGCCCTCGCAGAATACGACCGGATCGTCGTCCCGGATCGACGCGAGCAGCAGGCCCTTGGCGTCGGCCGGCGTGGAGGGGAACACCGTCTTCAGGCCCGGGATCGCCGTCGTCATGGCGTAGAGCGCCTGCGAGTGCTGTGCGGCGGCGCGGTTGCCGCCACCCACGTTGGTTCGCACCGTCAGCGGGACGCGTGCCTTGCCGCCGAACATGTAGCGCAGCTTGGACGCCTGATTGAGCAGCGGATCGAGCGCCACGCCGAGGAAGTCGATGAACATCAGCTCGACCACGGGGCGGAGTCCGGTCGCGGCGGCGCCGACGCCGGCACCGAGGAATCCCATCTCGCTGATCGGGGTGTCGCGCACGCGCCCGGCACCGAACGCCGTGATCAGCCCGCGGGTGGCGCCCATCGGCCCGCCCCAGGCGTCGACGATGCCCTGATCCTCGCGCCCGCCGCCGCCGGCGACGTCCTCGCCGAGCACGATCACGTCGGGGTCGGCCGCCATGGCGATGTGCAGCGCCTCGTTGATGGCCATCGCGTAGGAGAGAACTCGTGCCATGCCGCTACCCGCGCACGTAGACGTCCGTGAGGACGCTCGATATGTCCGGAAACGGAGCCTTCTCCGCCGCCTCGACGGCCGCGTCGACGGCCGCGGAGATCTCGCGGTCGATTCGCCGGAGAGAAGGCTCCTCGACGAGCATCGTTGCGACGGCGCGCTTCTCGAAGAGCATCAACGGATCGCGCGTCGTCCGCCACATCGTGGTCTCCTCCGCGGTGCGGTACGTGACCGGATCGCCGACGTAGTGCCCGTGGTAGCGGTACGTCTTGCACTCCAGCAGCGTCGGTCCCTCCCCGGCGCGGGCGCGTGCGACCGCGACCGCGGCCTTCTCGGCGACGTCGAAGTAGTCCATGCCGTCGGCGATGTCGGCCGCCATCGCATAGGAACCGGCCCGGACCGAAAGGTCACGGACGGGCGTGACGTGCTCCATCGGCGTCGCCTCGCCGTAGCCGTTGTTCTCGACCACGAAGAGCGCGGGCAGCTTCCAGATCGACGCCAGGTTGAGCGCCTCGTGGAACTGCCCCTGGTTCGTCGCACCGTCACCGAAGAACGCGACCGCGACACCGCCCGTCCCCTTCACCTGCGCGGTGAGCGCCGCGCCGACCGTGAGCGGCATGTTGGCGCCCACGATGCCGTTTGCGCCCAGCATGCCGCGCTCGAGATCGGCGATGTGCATCGAGCCGCCCTTGCCCTTGCAGAGCCCTGTCGCGCGGCCGAAAAGCTCCGCCATCATGCCGCCGATGTCGACCCCCTTGGCGATGCAGTGGCCGTGGCCACGATGCGTCGAGCTCACCACGTCGCCGTCGACGAGCTGACGGCACACGCCGACCGCCACCGCCTCCTGCCCGGAATAGAGGTGCAGGAATCCGGGCAGGCGGCCGGCCTTCACCAGCCGGTCGAGCGTCTCCTCGAAGACCCGGATGGTGCGCATCCCGCGATAGACGTCGTGCGCCTCCTCGCGCGAGAGCTCCGAGGGCGACCGACGCCGGCCGGCGCCGGCCTCGCGCCCCGCCGACGCCGGTCCCACCGCGCGGCCCTCAGCCATCGGCCCGGAACCAGTTCACGTGGAAGCCGAACGGGATCTTGCGCGGCATGTGCACGCGCGCGATCGGGCCTGCGCCGACGTTCCGCGCGTCGACGACGCAGACGTCGGTGGTGTTCTCGGCGTGGTCGTGGTCGGTGAACAGCAGCCAGCCGTCGTCCTCGGCGGAGCCCCGGGGATCGGGCGCGAAGAGCGCCTCGCCGATGTGGTGCTGCTTGCCGGCGTACCAGCTCTCGCGCGCGCCGCTGCGGTCGTCGTACTTCACCACGGTGTCGAACTGGCCGATGACGCCGCGCTCGCCGCGGAAGCCGCCCATGTAGTGATAACGGCTGCGCCGGCCGTTGTGACCCTCGTTGAAGCGGCAGAAGTCGCCTTCCATGTCGTCGAACTGCTCGGCCTTGGCCGCACCGCGCGCGAGGTCGACCTTGAAGCGCGTTGCGACGCCGGCTTTCGCCGAAGCGCTCGACTCCGAGGGATCGCCGCCGGTGTCCATGCCGTACTCCGGGCTCGTGTTGAACGTGCCGGAGAGCTCGACGACGCCGTTCTCGCACCAGGCGTTCCAGAAGTGCTGCACGTGTCCGTTCTCGATCTCGTACCAGGTCATCTCGTCGGCGCGACCGTGCCGCGGCAAGACGCCGATGCGCGTTCCCCCTTCCGGGGCGTACTTGATCATCGAGCCGCCTTCGGTGATCGCGTCCATGTTGAACTTGAGCGGCGAGTCGAGGATGACGGCGTGCTCCTCGGTGATCACGAAATCGTGGATCATCGACGGCGCCGGGATCGGAATCTCGATCGCGTGCACGAGGTTCCCCTGCGCGTCGGCGACGAAGTAGCGCAGGTACGGCGGGAACGGCGAGTAGGCGAAGAAGAACATCTCCTGCGTCACCGGGTCGATCCGCGGGTGCGCCGTGATGCCGCACGGCAGCTTGCCGTCGAAGTCGCGGATGCCGAGCGTCTCGAGGTCTGCAGTGACCTCGACCGGCAAGCCGGTCTCGTACAGCGCGAGGTACTTCCCCGCATGCCGGATGATGTTCGTGTTGGCCGGGTTCTTGATCGGCCCGGCGTCACCGACCAGCGACGCATCGGGGAAGTTCATCAGGTCGGCGAGACCCGGATAGAGCGCACGTCCCGCCCGCATCTCCGCCGCCAGCATCGGCGTGCGGATCCAGCGATTGCGGTACGAGACGCGACCTTCCGCGAACTCGATCGCGTGCAGCATGCCGTCACCGTCGAACATGTGGTAACGACCGAGCGGCTCGAAGCGCGGATTGGGGCCGTTCTGGATGAACTTTCCGAGCAGATCCCCGGGGACCTCACCGGTCGTCCTGCAGGACGCCACGTCGAGCTCGTCGGTGACCGGCGCCATCTCGCCGGCAAGGAACGGCTGGTTGCGCGAGTTCGTGACGAGATTGGGCGCCGCACTCATGGTCATCGCCTCCTGCACCGATCGCGTCGGCGGGCAGCGCCGAGGCAGTCGATTGCGTTTAATCTACCGATGGTAAATTTGGTCATGGAAGGTTCACGGTGTCAACGATGGCGGTGACCAAGGGACGTCGCCGGCCGGGCCGGCCCAGTGCCGGCGAGGCCGCGGCGGACGGCGAGGCCCTGCTCGAGTGTGCCGAGCGCCTCATCCGGCGCGAGGGCCCCGACGTCACGCTCGAGGCCATCGCGGCGGAGGCCGGCGTCACCAAACCGATCGTCTACCACCACGTCGGCGGCAAGGACGCGCTCGTCGAGCGCCTCGCCTGGCGCCTCAACGAGCGCCACGGCGAGGCCTCCCGGAGGGCGGTGGCCGGCGTGACCGACCCGGCCACGGCGATCCGCGCGTTCGTCGAAGCCCACCTCGTGCAGATCGAGTCCGACCGGAACCTCTACTTCTACGTGACCGGGGCGACTGCGGGCGGCCGCGGCTCGCCCGGCGTGCTCTCCTTCGCCGACCGCTCGGCGTCCGGTCTGGCACGGACGCTCACCGACCTGCGCCGGCGGAGCGGTCGCACCCCGGCCGCGGCACTGCCGTGGGCCTACGGGTTGATCGGCATGCTGCACTTCGTCGCACTCTGGTGGCTGCGCGACGCGGACCGGAGCCGCAGCGAGCTCACCGACCAGCTGACCGACCTGCTGTGGACCGGACTGCGCGGCGCGGGCCCGAACCGGCGAGCCAGGCCGGCAGCCCGGCGACGCGCGCAGCCCCGCCGATCGTAGCCCCTGATCAGGGCGCGCCCTCGCCCCCCGGACGGCGGTCACGGCGTGCCCGCGCCCCCGACCGCAGCGCCGCCCGCAGCGCTCGGACAGGCGGGGACCGAGGCTCAGAGTGCCGCGCGGACCCGCGGCAGCACGTGCTTCGCCACGTACTCGATGCGCCGCTGGCCGGATGCCACGGGCTCGCCGGGAAACTGCGCCCAGAGGTGCAGGTCGCGGATCTGCGGGTACTTCCGCAGCAGGCCGACGAGCTCCGTAACGGCGGTGTCCGCGTCCCACAGCTCGTAGAGTCCCTGGGCGATCGCGGCCGCGGCATCGGGAAAGCGCGGCACCGACTCGGGCGGGCCGAAGGCGCCCCACTCGATGTACTGGTTCGCCTGGTGGAGCACGTGCGGTCCGACGGTCGCAGCCTCGCGCTCCGGGTCGGGCGCGATGATGGCCCAGTGACCCGCCACGATGACGCCGTCGGCGGGATCGCGGCCGTGACCGGCGAGGCGCTCGAGATAGACGTCGTGCCCGATGCCGCCGGTGGAGAGGAAGCCGTCGGCGATGCGCGCCGCGCGATCGATCGCGGGCTCCGCCATGGCACCCAGGTAGAGCTTCGGCAGGTGCTGCGGCGTCGGCATCACACGAACGTCGCCGTGCGCGAAGCGCTTGCCGCGGAACTCCAGCGACTCGCCGGCCCATGCACGGCGGATCAGCGCGATGCCCTCCTCGAGGAGGCTCGGGCGGTACCGCAGCTCGCGGCCGAACTCGCGGAACTCGAGCGCGCGGTAGCCGGCGCCGACACCGAGGTCGAAGCGGCCGCCGGTCAGCAGCGACAGCGTCGCCGCGTCCTCGGCGACCCGGACGGGATCGTGCAGCGGCAGGACCATCAGGTTGGTGCCGATGCGCAGGCGCTGCGTGCGCGTACCGATCGCGGCCGCGATCACCAGCGGCGAGGGCGTGTAGCCGTCGTCGCAGAAGTGGTGCTCGGTGAGCCAGACCGAATCGAAGCCGAGCCGCTCGGCCTCGACGATCTGATCGAGCACCTGCCCGTAGAGCTGCTCGAACGGAATGCTCCACGGTGCCGGGTTGCGAAGGTCGTACCACAGCCCGAAGCTCACCTGCCGTCCCATGCGACGATCTCCTCCGGTCATCCCAGCGTCGAGAGGAACTCGAGCAGGACCGCGCGATAGCGCGCGCCCTCCTCCACGAACGGCGCGTGACCGCTCTCCGCGAACTCCACCACCCGACCGCGCCGCGCGATGCGCGCCGCCTCGCGGCAGACATCCGGCGCGACCACGACGTCCAGCGCGCCGACGATCGCAAGCACCGGCACCTCGAGCGCTGCGAGCACCGTGCGCTGGTCGAGCTGGTCGAGCTCCGCCAGGGCCGCATCCGCCGACGGCGCCGCCTGCATGAAGAGGGACCACATCCACTGCTCGAGCGCCGGCGTCGGCGGCTTGGCGCAGATCGCCCGGGTCAGGTCGAGGAGGAAGGTCGCGCGGTCCTCGCGCAG
>Ga0194132_10004107_pt1 | contig 25156 bp, 20 predicted proteins | sample TA2KigOf80mmetaG_FD_148612 | JGI IMG/M metagenome (GOLD analysis project Ga0194132, IMG submission 148612) | Freshwater microbial communities from Lake Tanganyika, Tanzania - TA2015054 Kigoma Offshore 80m | ecosystem: Environmental > Aquatic > Freshwater > Lake | place: Tanzania: Lake... | reverse complement strand
TCGCCCTTCGGGCTCCTTACGTCACGCGCGCCGGGGAAAAGGCCCCATTTTCTCCGAAAATGGGGCGTTCAGGAAACCAAGAAATCCGGAATATCGAGGTATTGACAATCGCGCGGAGAAGGTGTAAGGTGAAGATCGAGCCGCACCCGCCCTTGATAAGTGTCAAGCAAGAATCCAGGCTAAAGTGTCAAGGATGTGTCCGGTCGCGCAAGCCAGTAGTCTTTCTGTTTTTCTCATCAGTTTCCTAATACTCCAATTTTCTGTCTTTTGCGGGGCACCCGCCGGGCGCACAGCCGCCAGTCCCTTAAACACAGACAAAGACAGCACGTCTCATTATCCGTGCAAATGTGATGCCAAGCTCTGCTCCTGCCGTACTCCGGCCTCCAGTACGGAGCAGCGCCTGGTACTCCTCCATTAGATGGTACTTCACCCCGGCCACCTTCCGCGCGGGCACCCGCGGACGCTCTGCTATCCTAGGATTCTTCATCTTCCCTTGAAGGAGCCCCGATGGCCGATCCGTTTTCCCGCAGGAAATTTGTCCGCAACGCCGCCGTAACAGCCGCCCCCGCTTTTGTGCCCTCCCTGTCCGCAAGCGACACCGTCAACACGGGCATCATCGGAGCCGGCACCCGCGGCAACTACCTGGTTGACCGCCTGTACGCCGGATCCGGATCGATGATCAAGATGCTCGCTGTGTGCGACACCTACGAGGGGCACCGCGCCCGCGCCAAGGACAAGGTCCAGACTCAGGGAAAGAACACCCCCGAGGTCCATATCGACTACATGGACCTGCTCAGGAACAAAGACATCTCGACCGTCATCATCGCCACGCCTGAGCACCTTCACCACGTCATGACCATCGCCGCGCTCAAGGCCGGAAAGAACGTCTACATCGAGAAGCCGCTTGCCCACACCATCGAAGAAGGCGAGGAGATCCTCAAGGTTGCGCGCCAGGCCGGGAAGCTGATCCAGGTCGGTACCCAGAACCGGAGCAACTCTCTCTACCAGGAAGCCAAGAAGATGGTCGCCGGCGGCATGATCGGGGAATGCCACTACGTCCGGGCCTTCTGGTACCGGAATGCACTGAACACGGGCGCCCCCGCCTGGCGCTACAACATCCCGCCGGACACCAACGAGCAGAACACCGATTGGAAACGCTTCCTCGGACCGGCTCCCAAGCGCGCCTTCGACAAGCAGCGCTACTTCCAGTGGCGTCTCTATTGGGACTACTCGGGCGGGATCTCGACGGACTTGCTGGTCCACCAGACCGACATCACGAACTTCGTGCTCGGCAAGACGGTCCCGGTGTCGTGCATGGCCTCGGGTGGAGTTTACCGCTGGACGAGCAACGACGACCGCGACGTGCCCGACACCATCAGCGCCATCTACGACTACGCCGACCGGTTCCACCTGAACTACAGTTGCTACCTGGGCAACGAGCAATTCGGTTACGGCGAGCAGTTCTGCGGGGACGAAGGCACCCTTGAGGTCCTCAACCGCCAGGCTCTGATCTTCACGCCGGAGAAGTTCTACGGCAAGCCCCCGGCCCATGTCGCGGCCCGGAAGGCAACCAAGATCGAGATGCCCGGGAACGACAACAAGGCTGTCGAGGCCCACCTGAGGAACCTAATCGAGGCGGTGCAGGGAAAGACGAAGGAGCTGGTGGCGCCAGTCGAGGTCGGGCAGCAGGCGGCGATCGGAGGCCACATGGCGACGCTGTCCATGCGCCGCCAAAAGCGCGTGGTCTGGGATGACCGGACGCGCAAGTACAGCTTCACCTAGAGAAGAATGAACCATCGAATTGCAGTCCTTCCCGGGGACGGGATCGGATCCGAAGTCACCGTGGAGGGCGTGAAGGTATTGCGCGCCGCCGAGCGCGGCATGGACGGAGTCCACTTCGATCTCGAGGAATATTCGGTGGGCGCGGGCGAGTATCTGAAGTCCGGCGACCCGCTGCCACCGGCGTCCATGGCCAAAATTATGGCATGCGACGCGATTTTGCTCGGTGCCATGGGGCTGCCCGAGGTCCGCCGTCCGAACGGGACCGAGATCGCGCCGCAGCTCGATCTCCGCGAGCAAATGGAGCTCTACTGCGGCCTGCGGCCGGTGAAGCTCTACCATGCGCAGGACACGCCGCTCAAGCGCTATGGTCCGGGCGAGATCGACTTCGCCATCGTCCGCGAGAGCACCGAGGGTCTGTTCTTTTCCCGCAAAGAGAGCTACCCGCCAGACGCCGCCGAGGTGCGCGACACGATGCGGATCTCACGGGTGGGCGCTGAACGCGTGATCCGCTCCGCGTTCCACGCCGCGCGCAAGCGGCGCAAGCGCTGCACGCTGGTTGATAAAGCGAATGTGCTTCCGTCGATGGCCTACTTCCGGAGCATCTTCTACCAGATCGCCCTGGAGGTCCCCGATGTGCGCGCCGATCACGTCTACGTCGACGCCGCCGCATTGTACCTGGTCCAGCGGCCGGACGATTTCGACGTGATGGTGACCGAAAATATGTTCGGCGACATCCTGTCCGACTTGGCGGCCGCGCTGGTTGGTGGAATGGGGATGGCCCCATCCGCGGATATCGGTGACAAGCACGCCGTGTTCCAGCCAGCCCACGGCTCGGCGCCGGACATCATGGGCAAGGGGATCGCCAACCCGGTGGCGACCATCCTTTCAGTCGCGATGATGCTCGACTGGCTCGGTTATCCGGACGCCGGCCGCCGGATTGAATCGGCTGTGGAGCGGGTGTTCGCTGATCCGTCGGCCCGGACCCGCGACATGGGCGGAGCGCTCAGTACGTCCGAAATGGGATCGCGGATCGAGGCGGCCCTCAGCTGAGGCGTTTTCATGCGCCAGGGCTACCGCATATTCGACACTCACACCCACATCGGAACGGCGCGCCATTCGGGCCGGGTCCAGACCGCGGAGGATCTGCTCCGGTCGATGGACGCCTGGGGTGTCGACCGGTCCGTCGCGATTCCTTTTCCCGTGGTCGAGGACTTCCGCGCTCAGCATGACGAGATCGGGCGCGCCGTGCGGTCGCACCCGGACCGCCTGACCGGCTCCTGCTGCATCCCGCCGTTCATTCCCGGGACCGAGTTCCGGGACGAGGTCCGGCGGTGCGTCGAGCAGTGGGGATTCCGCGCGGTCAAGCTGCAGCCACAGTATCAAGCGTTGAATCCGGTTTCGGCGCGCAGCGACTTCCTATTTGAGGCCGCCGCGGAACACCGGCTTCCGGTGATCGTCCATACGGGCACGGGTGTGCCGTTCTCGCTGCCCTCGCTCTACATTTTGAAGGCCCGTAAGTTTCCGGATCTGCCCATCATCCTGGGACACGCGGGCGGCAGCGTTTACATGCATGAGTGCATTGTGGCCGCGGCCGTGTGTTCGAACATCTACGTCGAGCTGTCGTCGCTGATGCCGCACCATATCCTCGAGATCACGGCGCACGTTCCGGCCAACCGGCTGCTCGCCGGATCCGACATCATCGAGAGCGTCGACGCCGAGCTGGGCAAGTTCCTGGCCATGGAGCTGCCGGAGCCGGTGCGCCGCGCCATCCTGTGGGACACGGCCGAAGCGTTATTCTTGAACTGAAATGGTCCAGGGCTGGGTACGCAAATTCTGCCTGTCGCTGCCCCATACCACCGAGCAGGTGCAGTGGGGCAACGACTTGGTGTTCAAGACTGGCGGCAAGATGTACGTGGTGGGAGCGCTCGAGCCTTCCGGGATCCACCTGTCGTTCAAGTGCACGCCGGAGGAGTTCGCCGAGCTGGTGGAGCGGCCCGGGATCGTTCCGGCACCGTACCTGGCCCGCGCGCACTGGGTGGCACTCGAGTCGCCGGACGCGCTTCCGCGGAAGGAGCTTGAGCGCCTGTTGCGCCAGGCCTACCAGTTGGTCTTCGACAAGCTGCCAAAGAAAACCAGAACGGAGTTGTCCCGATGACGTCGCGAATTCTGCTTCTCCTCATTGCCGCGGCCGCCTGTTCGTCGCAGCAGCGCCGGAACACGGATGACCAGCCCGCGCAGGTGGATCCAGGTGCGCCGGGCAAGGCGCCGTCTGATGCTGTCCCGCTGTTTGATGGAGCGTCGCTGGATGGCTGGACCGGCCGTGACGGGAACCGGACCGGATGCGCGGTGGAGGAAGGCGAGATGGTGTGCCGGTCCGGCTCGCGTGACATTATGACCCGGCGCCTGCACGGAGCGGCGCAGATCCACGTCGAGTTCAAGCTGCCCTCGATGCTTGACCAGGAGGGCCAGTTGCGCGCCAATTCCGGCGTTTACCTGCAGGGGCGGTACGAGATCCAGGTGCTCGACTCGCTGAACAACCCGACCTATCCCAACGGATCCGCGGGCGCGGTGTACGGCCAGCATGTGCCCCTGGTGAATCCGAGCCTTGGGCCCGGAAAGTGGCAGACCTACGACATTGTGTTCCATCCGCCCGTCTGCGATGGTACCGGAAGGGTGGTGAATCCGGGTAGCATCACGCTGCTGTTCAACGGAGTGCTGGTGCAGGATCACGTGCGGATTTCGAAGAGTACTGGCGGAGCCGTGTCGGAGAATGTGTGCAGCGACGGTCCGCTGCTGCTGCAGGACCACAGCGGATTCCCCGGCGCGCCGCAAACCGAGCTGCGCTTCCGGAATATCTGGATGCGGCCGCTGCGCGAACGGCCGATTGAATAGCATGCAGCGGGGACTGATCCTGGCGGCGGCCCTGGGATGCCTTGCGCTCGCATGGCCGGATGGGTTCTGGTGCAAATTGGGAGGTATTTCGGCCTCGAATGATTTTGCCCGTCTCGACTGGGAGTAATCCGACTACGCAGCCAAGGCGGTTGCCAGATCGCTAGCATCGTCGCAGTGCGCCCGCCCAGCTTGGCTATCTGAACTGGTTCGCTCATTCATCGCGGATCTCCGTACAATGGCTGCATGGCGGATTGGCATGAATTCCTGAGCAGCGACCCGCAAGTCTGCGGGGGCGAGCTATGCGCGAAAGGAACGCGCGTCCCGGTCACGGTAATTCTCGACAGCCTCGGGGAGGGCTCCAGTGCGGAGGCGATCCTGACGAGCTACCCGTCGCTGAAGCCGGAACATATTCAGGCAGCCTTGGGCTACGCAGCAGAGTTGGCGCATGAAGAACGCTTGCTGCCTCTCAGGGCATCGTGAAGTTCAAGATTGACGAGAATCTGCCCGGTGAACTCGTGGCCGACCTTCGCGAGTTGGGCCATGATGCGGAGACCGTCTTCGATGAGCAACTCTCCGGTGCGAAGGATCCTGTGCTGATGAAGGTTGTGGCTGCTGAGAAGCGGATTCTCTTTACGCTGGACAAGGGCGTCGCCAATCTCAAGCAGTATCCAATTGACAACCACGCTGGCGTGGTTTTGTTTCGCCCAGCCAGATCCGGGCGAAGGGTTGTTCTGGCGTTCATCCGAGAACGGCTGCGTGGCCTTCTGGAGTTGGATCTTCGAGACCGGTTGACCGTTGTGGGTCCGACTCGAATCCGCGTTCGGTAGCATCCGGGACCCCGATGACGACGAGGTGCCGCACGGGGCGCTTGCGCCCGGCAAGTTGGAGCGAAGCGCGGTAGGTGGCTGGCTTCACGCCGAAGAAGCCGAAGACATCTGGCCCTCCTGGCAAGCAGTTGCGCGATCCTGCGTATGCGATTCCGGATGACTACGTCGGACGGACCGGGCTCTCCTGGATCCATCGCTGGGGGCTGAGCAAGGGAATGCCCGTGGTCAGCGAGCCGCGCGAGCCGAAGGCTCTGGCCGATGCGTTCGCCGCGATCCTGCGCCGCCAGTAATCGTTCAGCCCTCGAGTCCACCGTGCAGCGTGTGGCGCCGGACTTCGGCAAGGTTGAGCTCCACACCAAGTCCCGGCGCTTCCGGCACATCGATCCCGCCATTCCGGATGATCGACCGGCCACCCTCGGCGAGATCGGCCCACCAGGGGATGTCGAACTCGTGGAACTCGAGCAGCAGGAAGTTCGGAATGGCTGCCGCCAGGTGGACGGAAGCCATGGTGCCCACCGGAGTGCTCACGCAATGGGGAGCGACCGGCACGTAATGGGTGTGCGCCAGATCCGCGATCCGCTTTCCCTCGAGCAGGCCGGTCTTCTGGAAGTCCGGCTCGATGATGTGGGCCGCGCGGCGCAGCAGCAATTGCTCGAACTGGTGGAGCGTATACAGGTTCTCACCGGTGCAGATGGGAACTCCAGCCTGCGCGGCCACCTGCGCCAGCGCATCGAGATTCTCCGGCGGAACGGGCTCTTCCATCCACAGCAGATTCAGGTGGGTCAACGCGCGTCCCAGCCGGATTGCGGAGGGAACATCCATGGCAGACATGATGTCCAGCGCGATCTCGACATCGGGTCCGGCTGCCTCCCGTACCGCAGTGAGTTGCGCGGCGGCAGTCCGGATCTCCGCGTTACTCAACGTGCGGTTGAACGGATCCAGCATGGAGGACGGCAACCGCTGCAGGTCGAACTTCAACGCCGTGAAGCCTTCCGCCATCAACTGCCGCGCCCGGTTCGCGTACGCCCCGGGTTCATAGGCGCCCTGTTCTTCCGCGGACCGGTGAATGTCCACACGCGTATTCGTGACGCCCGCGTGGCAATCGGCGTACAGCCGCACGCGGTCGCGGAACTTGCCTCCGAAGAGCTTGTACAGCGGCGCGCCGAGCGCCTTTCCCGCCAGATCCCACAGCGCGATTTCCACTCCGGCGAGTACGGCCCGGAACAGGCTCATTGAATGCGCTGCTCCGCGATTGGTGTAGTGGCGGTAGAGGCGCTCCATGATCCGGCTGACGTTGCACGGATCCTCGCCGAGCAGGAACGGCTCCGCCCACCGTACCAGTTCGCACGCCGCGGCTCCGCATCCCGGATTCACCGGAAACGCCTCGCCCAGCCCGGTGTGCGCGGTGCTGGTGAGTACCTGGATCAGGATCCACTCGCCGTGGCCGTCAACCGCCGCCGCCCGGATTCCGGTGATCTTCATGCGCGCGAGAACCAGTCCACCGGGTAGATCTTGAGCATCAGCCACGTGTCACGGGACATGGCGCGCGACCGCTGGTAGTAGGTGATCAGCGCTTCACCGCCCGAGAACGCCATTGCGGGATAGGCGCTGTCGTACCCGGCGCGGTCCTCGATGTTCTTGATGTTCCGCCACGTCTTGCCTTCGTCGTTTGAGATTGCGCTGGTCAATGGATTCCGGACGCCGCCGTGGCTCTCGTCCGGCTTGTAGGTGTTGTTGTACAGCACCACCAGTTGGTCCGTGCCGGGAATCCTTTTGAGCGCGGGCTGCGACGCCGGCGCGACGAGTGGGGTCGCTTCGGGCGGGGACCAGGTCTCGCCGCGGTCACGCGACTTCGCCGCGTAGATCTTGCCGAGGCTCGATCGCAGCACGGCGAGCAGGCTGCCGTCCTTGAGCTCGACGACGGCGGGTTCTTCGGCCCCCCGCTTAGGCAGATCCATCGGTTTGGAACTGCGTTTCCAGGTCCGGCCCTGATCGTCGGAGTAGAACGTGAACGCGATGAAGTGCTCGCCTTCGGCCCAGATCTTCGGACTCCAGTAGCCGGGCAGCAGGATCCGGCCGGACCTGTGCAGCAGCGCTCGGTCGGCGTTGGTCAGCCAGAATCCGGGCTCGGAGGTAAGCGGCTCGGGCTTGGTCCACGTCTCGCATTCATCCTTTGACCGCTTGAACCAGATCTGCGACTCGTGCTTCTTGAAGTCGCGCACGGTGAAGAACAGCAGGATCTCGCCGGAAGCCAGCCGGAGCAGATTGCAATGTTTCACGTTGTCGGCGCCGATGTTCTCCTGGACGGTGAACGTTCCGCTCCATGTCCGGCCCCGGTCGCGGGAGATCTTGCCGGATATCTGGCACGCGGCCTGGTCTCCGCTTCCACCCTCGGAGTACGGATTGCGGAACACACGCGATGGCTCGCGAAGGTAGTACTCGCACCAGATCAACATGAGCCGGTCTCCGGACAGCGGGAAGATCTGCGCGTGATCGTGGCGGGGATGCTCGGGGGTCCAGGGACACACGGCGAGCTCGAACACTTCGTTCTTCTGGGCTCCGGCCGCGGCGGCCAGGCCAAGCGACAGGAGATGGCGGCGGTTCATGGTCAATACCTCAAGTTCTTGTCGATCACGTTGAGCAGTGGTTCGCCGTTCAGGTAGCGCTGGAGATTCTGGCAGAACAGCACGGCGGCGCGGTCCTGCGATCTTCCACTGGCACCCGCCAGATGCGGCGTGGCGATGACGTTGGGAGTGTCAAACCAGGGGCTATCCGGAGGCAGAGGCTCGGTGGCGAACACGTCGAGTCCGGCGCCGGCGATCCATCCTTCGGACAGTGCGCGCCGCAATGCCGCGTCATCCACGGTGGCACCACGTCCAACGTTCACCAGGAAGGCGTGGGGCGGCAGGCTGCGCAGCTCCGGCTCGCCGATTGAGCCGAGCGTCTCGGGAGTCGAAGGCTGGCACAGGACCACGAAGTCGCACTGCGCGAACATCTCACGCATCTGGCTTGGATGAAACCATGCGGCGGGCAGCTCGCCCCGGGGATCTCCGGCCGGGCTCGATGTGAAACCGGCGTCGTGCTTGCGGTCCGGATTCCGCTTCATTGCCAGGATCCGTGCACGGAACGGGGTGAGCAGGCTCGCGAGCTGGCGTCCGATACTCCCGTAGCCGACGATCCCGACCGTCGCGCCGTGGATCTCCGTCATGCGGAGCGCCGAGGTCTCCGGCAGGCACTGCTCCGCGGTCTTGGTGGCGCCGGTATTCATGCCGCGCAGCTCATCACGGTCCGGCCAGTAGCGCTCCTGTTGCCAGCGGAAGAATTGCGGAAGCCGCCGGACCCAGGCAAGCATTAGGGCGAGGCAATGCTCCGCCACGTTGACGTCGTAGACGCCGCTGTTGTTCGTGATGATGACTCCGGACTGGAGGATCGGCTGTCCTGCCAGGCGGTCGAGGCTGGCGGTGTTGACATGCACCCATTTGAGCCGAGGCGCGGCTTCGAGCGGAAACGCACCATACATCGTGTGCAGCACTTCAGCGCCGCCCAGCACCGGAGCCATCTCGGCTACCGAGAGACACGGGGTCCAACGGACATCGAGCCGCGGGGACACCGCGCGGATCCGTTCGAGATGCTCCTCGCGGAACGCCCAGTTGAGACCGGCGCCGGTGGTGTCCTTGCGAAGCGTGACGACGACGTTGACCGGTTCCATCAGGCCCTCTCCGTGAACCAGCGATTGGGCAGGATCTTGAGCCGCAAGTCGCAGTCACGGGACTGCGAGCGCGACGAGTGATAGTAGGTGATCAGCGCTTCATCGCCCAAGAACGTCAGCGACGGATAAGCGCTGTTGTATCCCCGCCGGGACTCGATATTGCGGAAGTTCGTCCAGGTGCGGCCTTCGTCGCGTGACACCGCCGACGTGAGGGGATCGCGCGGGAAGTGCGTCTGTCCAGGTTCGGGGGAAGCATTGTTCCAGAGGAAAAGCAGATCGCCGGATGCGGGCAGGCGGCGGATGCAGGGAGCCGACGACGGAGAAGGCAACGCGGCCGGTTCGGGATCGGACCAAGTCTCGCCGCGGTCCTTCGATGTGGCGCGGTAGATCTTGCCCAGGCTGGTCCGCAGCAGTGCGAGCAGTGAGCCATCCTTGAGCTCGATCACGGCTGGTTCTTCGGCTCCGCGTTTGGGCAGATCCATCCTGCGCGTGCTGTTCTTCCAGGTGGCGCCCTGGTCGTCTGAGTAGAAGCAGAGCGAGACGTAGTGGTCGCCCTTGCCGTAGAATTCGCCCCAGTGCGCGGGAAGGATGATGCGTCCGGAGGAGTGCTGGATGATGTGGTCGGCGTTGGTGAAGTAGACGCCGCCCGGCGGCGAGAGGGCGGCGGGCTTCGACCAGGTCTCACCGTCATCATCGGAGTGCTTGAGGAACACTGTCAGGTCTTTTCGCGCGATGTCGCGGACGGTGAACGAAAACAGGATGCGGCCGGATGCCAGGCGCAGAAGGTTCGGATGCTTCACGTTGTCCGTGCCGAAATTCTCCTGCAGGGTGATTTTCCCGCTCCAGGTCCGGCCCTGATCGGCGGAAACGCGCGCCGAGATCTGGCAGGGCGCGTCGTCAGCCGCGCCGCCCTGCGAGTAGGGGTCCCGCGCGATGGCCGAAGGCCGGCGGACGTAGTACTCGCACCAGACCAGCAACAAGCGGCCTCCGCGCAACGGGAAAATCTGGGCGTGATCATGACGGGGATTTCCCGGAGTCCACGGGCAGACGATGGCCTCAAACGGCCGTTCAGAAGGCATACCGGAGCTGGATCTCCAATTGCCGTGCCAGGTTCGCCTGCGAGCTGATCAGGCCGAAGTTGGGGTTGGCGATCGCGGTGGTGGGGTTGCCGAAGACCGTCCGGTTGAATGCGTTCAACGCGGTGGCGCGCATTTCGAACACGTGGCGCTCCTTGAACTTGAATTCTTTGGCGAGTCCGAGATTTTCGTTGAGAAACGCTGGTCCGCGCACATTGGGCAGGGTACGGCCGAGCGACCCGAAGGTGAACGGCGCGGGCTCGGCAAACGCGTCGCGGTTGAGCCAGCGGACCCGCGCCGGATCAAAGTTCCGGAGTGACGGCTGCATCGCGGCTCCCTCGACGCGGTTGGGGCGGTTGCCACCGCCGAACAACGGCAGCGCCTGGCTCGATGCGATCCCCAACGGCCGTCCGGAGAAGTAGCGCAGCGATCCGGACACGCGCCAGTTGCCCAGCAGGTTGGCGATCAACCCGGAGGACAGATAGGGCTTGCCGGTTCCGAATGGCAGCTCGTAGATGAAGCTGGTGACCAGAGTGTGCGTCTGGTCGTCGGAGGCGAGGGCCTTTTCGAGGTTCCGGTTGAACGTGTCCATGGCCACCGGATCCTCCGCTCCGCGTCCCGAGCCTCCGGTGTCGATGAGCTTCGACAGCGTGTAGGCATTCAGGAACATCAGCCCCGACGAGAAGCGCTTTTCGAACTTCATTTGCAGCGAATGGTAAGTTGAGAATCCGTTCCCTTGATGGACATTGGCCAGCGCCGTGTACTGGGGGAACGGACGTAGCGCCTGCGAAACGGTGCCAGTGAATCCGGGATACGGCAATCCGATTCCCGCCTGTTGCGCGGCGGCCGCCGTGATGTTCTGGTTGAGAAGCGCGCCCAGCCGGAGCAGCGACGGATCCAATTGGTTCGTGTTCTCGAGCTCCGACGGCAGCCGTGTCCCCTTGTTGGCAACGTAGGACAGGTCGAGGAACATGCTGCGCGGGAGGTCGCGCTGAACGCCGAACGACCAGTTGAGCGACAACGGCGGGAGGTTCGAGTTCGGCGTGACATAGCTCGCCGAGCTGCGGTTTTTGAGTGCCGGATCGAGGCTGGGCAGCCGGACGTTGACGGCCGGAAATCCGTTGTTGATGTTGAATGGCGCGGTGATGCCCAGGTCAAGCGTCATCTCGTTCTGCACGAACGTGAATCCTTCGCGGGGTGATCCGTTGATTAGCGTGTGAACCGGAGCAAGGCCGTAGTAGAAGCCATCGCCTCCGCGCAGCACCGTCTTCTGGTTGAGCGCGTAGGCGAAGCCGAAACGCGGCGCGAAGCCCGCATAGTAAGGATCAGCGAGCGAACGGCGGCCGGTGCGGCCGGCTCCGGTGCCTGCGAATACGATCGCGCCCAGCCGCCCGCCTGCGCCAGGGTTGGGTACGGTAGGATCCATCGCCGAGAGTTGATCCTCGCCATCGAAGAACGGAAACGGGATGTGGTAGTTCAAGCCGAGATTCAGGGTGAGGCGCCGCGTCGCCTTGAAATCATCCTGCACGAACGCTTCGAAGCGGCGCATCCTCTCCCGGTTGGGACGGTCCGCGATGAGGCGCGTGGCGGTGGCGACATCGCCGATCAGGAAGCTCGCGAATCCGTGTCCCCAGGCTCCCACGCTGGCGGAATCCGGCTGCGAGGTGCTCCGGTTGTTGAACGAAAACGTCCCCATGCGATTTAGAAACGTCGAGGTGTCGTCCCGGCTCACGACAGCCGACGCACCGAACTTCCACTGGTGCCGTCCGGTGACGTAGCTCAGCGAATCTCCGAACGCAAAGTTCCGTCGGGTGGAGTCGAACGGCTGCCGGTCGCCATTGCCGAGCACGGGCGACAGATTCCCGATGTTGAGGCGCGGCGTGATGCCAGGGGCCGAGGGATGATTCGGAATCCCGAGCACTTCGGTGCCTGATTCCGCGTATAGGCCGACGTTGGTTTGATTCGGAATCCACGGCGCCAGGCTCCAGCGCGCCTCATTCACGATGCGCGGGGACACGATGCTCGTGTGCGACACCATGATGTTCCGCGTGTCGAAGATCGTTGCGTCGCCAGGTCCCAGGACTCCGGGGTATCCGCTGATGACCTGGCGCCGCCGGTCTGTCTGCCAGAAGCTGACGCGGGTGATCTGGCCGGGCGTCCAGGCGTGATCGAGCTTCAGCGAGTACATCTCCCAGTTTTCAGTGTTTGACGCGACCACCACGTAGTTGTTGAGGACCCCGGGCAGCGTGGGGTTGGGCATCAGTGCGCTTGCGTTGCGTCCCACGCGGCCAATGCGGTTCGCGGGAATGATGTTGCCCGCGAAGGCATCGCGTGTGAATCCGCCGCGCCCGTTGGATCGCGTGCTGGCCGGGTCGAAGAGGGGAATCTGCGCGCCACGGGCATCAGTCCAGGCGGAGAAATCGCCGCGCTTGAACGCCTCGGTGGGAACTGTGATGAGGCTCGCTGAGTTGTCGAGTCCGCGGCGGCTGAACCGGGTGAACGTGCCATGGAAGTGGGTCCGCGCCTTTCCGTTGTAGCGTGGCAGGATCACCGGACCGCCCAAGGAAGCGGAGCTCTCGTTCAGTTTGAGCGGCGAGGTGTTCCGAGCGTAGAAGCCGCGGGCGTTGAGGAAATCGTTGCGCATCAGGTGAAACAGCGCGCCGTGAAACTGGTCGCCGCCGGACTTGAACGTGAACTGCGTGCCGCCGGTACCGACCGGATTCTCCGCCGAGTACTGCGCGGTGTTCACCTTGAACTCTTCGATGGCGTCGAACGGCGGCGGATTGCTGACGAGCCGGCCGGGATTGTTGAGCAGCAGCCAATTGTGACCGTCAATCTGGATCGACTGCGTATTCGATTGTCCACCGCTCATGCGGTGCGCGAAAGACGTGCCCGTGACTCCGGGTGTCATGAAAATGAACTGCTGCGGCTGGCGGATCCCCGAACTGCCCTGGTCCATGCCGGTGATGTCGAGCGGGAGCTGCTTATAAGCCTGCTCGCCGAGTACCGTTCCGACGCTGGAGGTGGCCGTCTCGAGGTTCGTGGTCCGCTCGCGCACCGTGATGGTTTCGGTCGCGGATCCCACTTCGAGCTGCACGCCGACGGTGGTGGTGGTGGCGGTGGATACCAAAACAGGCTGCCGCTCGAATGTTTTAAACGCCGGAGACGTGACGCGCAGCCGGTATTCTCCGTTTGGCAGGTTCGGGATCAGGTAGTTGCCCGCCGAAGTCGTGTTGGTCGACTGCGCAAGGCCGGTGTTCAGGTTCACCGCTTCAACCCGAGCTGCGGGAATCGAGGCGCCGCTGCTGTCGGTGACCACACCGGTGATCGCGCCGAAATTGCCTTGTGCGGTGAGGAACGATTCACAGAGGACGCACAGTGCCGTTATTTGCCAGAGCTGTTTTCGCATAATACCCCCTGCCCGCACCACTGATGCAATATCCGGAGAAGACCGTGATCGCGGTTCCGATCAGACAGTACCACGACCAGGAAATGGTGGTGGACGCCATCACGGCGGCCACCGCACAGATGCCCGCCAGTGCTCCTCCGATCGCGCCCGCGCTCGTGGCGCTGGGGAAGAACATCCCCAACAGAAACATTCCGAAAAGCCCTCCGCTGAGGATGCTGCCGAGCTTGATGCCGGCGGTGATCACCGTGCCGAACTGGAGCACCACCATCGCCGCGCCGAAGCTGAACAGCGCCCAGAACAGCGTCAGCAGCCGCGCTCGCCACAGCCAGGTGCGCTCGTCCACGACGCCGGAACCGTGCAACTTCCAGACGTCCAGAAGGCTGACGGTTCCCATCGAGCTGAGCATGGCGCTGAGTGTGGACATTCCGGCGGCGAGCGCCGCGGCGACGAACGCCCCGCGCACTCCGGCTGGCAGGGTCCCCATCACGAACGCGGTGAAGATCCCGTCGGGAGGCGTGTTGGCGGGTACGGCATACTTTGCGCCGAATAGCAGCACGCCGATTACCAGGAACAGCGCCCACAGGGCGACGCTGCCCAGGCTGCCGTACACCATCGCGCGCCTGCTTTTCGCTTCTGACTCCGCGGTCATGTAGCGCTGGATGAGCACCTGGTTCACGCCGTAGTTCGACATGTGCCAGATCAACATGCTGGTGAGGGCTGCCCACACGGTGAGTTCCGATTGCAGGCTGAACGAGAAGTCCAGCAGTCTCCAGCGTCCGGCCGCATCCGCGGCGCGGATCATTTCCGCGGCGGAGGATCCCGGTTGCGTCAGAAGGCTCACCAGCACCGCCGCGGGCACGATTACGAAAACCGCTACTTGCAGTACGTCCGCCCAGATCACCGCGCGGACCCCACCGAGCGCCGTGTATCCGGCGGTCACCACGAGCACGCTGGCAACCGAGGCCGCGTACCCGAGTCCTGTCATGCCCGACAACACCAGCGCCGGGGCAGCGATCACCGTCCCGAGTACCACCGCCGTCTCGATCTGGAATAAGAGGCTTCCAAACGATCGCGTCCGCGGACCGAACCGGTGTCCCAGGTACTCGTACGCCGACGTGACTCCCAACCGCGCGTACACGGGCAGAAACAGGCGCGAGCACAGCCACGCGGCCAGCGGGACCACCAGGTACATCTGCAAGTACACCAGTCCACCTTTGTGGGACAGCCCCGGCAGTCCGATCATGCTCTTCGTGCTGATGGCGGTGGCAATGATCGACGCCGTGGCCGCGGCCCAATGGATCGCGCGCGAGCCAAGGAAGAACTCGTGGGTGTCGTGCTGCCTGCGTCCCGCCACCACGCCGATCACGGCGAGGCTGAGAAAATAGGCAGCTACCACGATGTAGTCGAGAGCCGACATCGCACGCCTCAGCAGTCTACACGGCTGCTTTGGAGTGGAGGATCATCTCCATCAGTCCCGACTGCTCCATGACGGCAAGCAGCTTCTTCCGGGCCTCTTCGGAAAGCGTCACGCGCGGTGGACGCATCGGACCGCCCGGGAGTCCCATCCAGTCCATGATCGCCTTCACCGAAGCGTGATAGCCGAGCTGCTTGGTGATTTCGAGGTAGGGCAGTTCGTACCGGCGTACAAGCGCAGTGGCTTCCGTGATGCGTCCGCGGTTCATCAGGTCCAGGAACTCGATCTCGATCGCGGGATAGAAGTTGCCGATGCCAGCGATGGTCCCGGGGCTGCCCCACAGCGATCCCCAGATGTAGTAGTTGAGTCCGCCGCTTCCGATCACGGCGCCGCGGTCCCGCAGGCGGAGACAGGCGTCACGGTAGAAGATGTGGTTGTTCGTCGAGTCCTTGAGCGCCACCACGTTCGGGATCTCAAACAGCTTTTCGAGCAGGCTCAGGTTGTTGATCACCGGAGCCATCTTTGCCACCACCGCGCCGCTGATGTAGACGAAGATCCCGATTTCGTTCTCATCCGACACCTGCTGGAAATGGTCGTGGATGCCCTGGAATCCGTCGAACTCGTAGTAGGGCGGAGTCACCATCACGCCGTCGGCGCCCATCCGGCGGCAGTCGCCCACCAGCTTCGAGCACAGCGCAGTTCCCGAGTGCGGTGCTCCTGCGATCACGAGCGCGCGGCCATTGGAGGTCTCGATCACGGTTTCGATCACCTGGCGGCGCTCTTCTTCCGTGAGGGAAAAGAACTCGCCGGAACTGCCCGCCGGAATCAGCAGGCGGATTCCGTTCTCGATCAAGTACTCGGTGTAGTCGCGCAATCCCTTCAGGTCGAGTGAGAGATCGCGGTTGAAGGGCGTGGTCATGGCGACGATGGTCCCGCGCAGGGCGCTCTTCAACTGAAGTGGGGTCAGCATGATTCAATGGCTCCGTGATAGGATTTCGGTTGGACTTCCGTGGTCTGACCATATCGCACCACGATTCCGGTGTCAAGCGATGATCTCGCGCCGTGCCATCCTCCGGTCGGCCGCTCTGTTGCCCGCGGCGGCTCGCTCGCAACAGCCCGCCATCTATCTTTCCGACTTCAGCCAGTGCCGGCCCGCGAGTGCGCTGTCGCGGGAATCGAAGCGGAATTGCTGGCGGTTGCTGCCGTATGAGTCAAGCGCTGCCAATGGCGTGATGCTGATCGCCGGACAGAACACCGCCGCGCCCGAAATAACGATTCCGCTGGATGTCCGTGGCTGGCATGCGATTCACTTCGGCCTGCGATCGGCCTATGGAGAGACGCGCATCGAAGTCCGGCTGCCGTCGGATCCGGCCTTCTGCCTGATGACGCATCACGACATGACCGGGATGAAGATCGAGCGCCGCGATATCGAGTTTCTCGGGACAAGCTTCAATTCGCGCACCCGCGTCGACGATCTGTTCTGGAAGTGCGCCGATCTCACCGGGGAACACATCGTCCTGCGACAGCCCACGGTTGAAACCACGGCGGATCATCCGGGTGGCTCAGGACTGATTTCGCATCCGGTGTGGCTGGCCTACGTGAAGCTCGTCCCCCTCACGGCGGAGGAAGTGCGCGAGCTGCAGCGCAGCCGCGCGGGCCCGGACCACCGCCGCCTGTTCGCTCACAATGACGCGTTCGGATCCACCGGCTGGCTCCGGACCAGCACGGAAGCCGATATCCGGCGGGAGATCGAGCCCTATCGCGATACCGATTTCTCGCGCATCTATTGGGAAGCGGGCATGGGCGACCGGATGTACTATCCGACGCGGATCGGGCTGCGTACTTCCGACCGCTGGATCTCGGATCCGTTCCGCGTGCGCGACCGGCTCAACGCCGAGTCGTACCGCGAATTTGAGAACCGCGGATCAGATCCGTTCCGAGTCGCGGCGGATGCGGCCCACCACGCCAGGCTGGAGTTCCACGCCGCGTACCGCGTGGCCGGATTTCACTTCCCTCCGCCCGAAGACGAATGGAACCGCGGCGGCCTGTACGATCAACATCCGGAATGGCGCGGCCGTGGACGGGACGGTCGCGAGACGCCACGGCTGTCCTACGCCTACGAGGGCGTCCGCAAGTATGTGCTTTCGCTGCTCCGCGAGATCGCTGAGTACCCGGTCGACGGCCTGTGCCTGTTGTTCAACCGCCGTCCTCCGCTGCTCGAATACGAGCAGCCCTTGACCGGCAGTTTCGCTCGCGCCACCGGCAAGAACGCGCACGAGCTTGCCGAGGACGATCCCGAATGGCTGCGCCATCGCGCATCGGTGATGACGGCGTTTCTGCGCGAGGTTCGCACCCTTGCCCGCCAGCGCCCAAAACCGCTTGCCGTCACCGCCGTCGTCATGGGGACCGAGTCGCAGAACCTCTACTACGCGCTCGATCTTGCCACGTGGGTCCGCGAGGGGCTCGTGGACACGATCATCCCGTACAGCTCCGGCCCGACATTGAACAGCGCGCTTGATACGTTCACTCAACCGCGCGATGCGGAGTACTTCCTGAAGCTCGTGCAGGGGACTCCGTGCAAGTTCGCGCCCAACCTCATGCCACGCCAGATCCCGCCGGAAGAATACCGCCGGCGCGCGGACCTGCTCTACCAGGCGGGCGTGGAGAACCTGTTTTTCTGGGACTGCTACCAGCGGTCCGATTTCAGCCATTCGTGGAGCGCGTTGCGCCGCCTGGGACACCGTGAGGAGATCCGTGCCTGGGTGAAGTCCGGGTCGCCGGCGCTGTCCCGCCCCGGCGCGACACTCCGCAAGGTCGGAGACTGGGACCTCCGCTATGAGACGCCAGGATAGGCCGGGGGCGATCCAGCCGGGCAGCCTGACGCCGGTCGGCGAGCAGTTGGGCGCGATCCTGTTGAGCGATATCCGGTCGGGCCGGTATGCGCCGTCGACCCGGATTCCGTCCGAGCGCGAGTTGGCTGAGACCTACCGGATCTCGCGGACATCGGTCCGCGAGTCCATCGCGCAACTCATCAGCCAGGGCGTGCTGGTTCGCCGGGAACGCCAGGGCGCCTTCGTCGCACCCACGGCCGTTGCGCCGCCGCTCACGGGAGCGCGGACCATCGCATTTCTGGTGAGCCGGCACTTGCTTGAGTTTTTCCAGATCCGCAACAGCCGGATCCTGTCTGGCGTTGAGGACTGCCTGCACGAGTCCGGCGGACGGGTGATTTTTCATACCATCGGCGAGGATCCGGCGAGTGTGCGGCTGGAGCCACTGCTCCGCGGGGGAACCAATGGGATCGCGGGCTGCATCCTGTCCGGAACGGTGCGGCGTCAGACGATCGAAGCGGTGCGTGGGGCCGGGCTGCCGTTTGTGCTCGTGGACCGCGACGCGCCAGCGGAACAGGATCGCGTGGTCTCGGTCCGCGCGGATTATGGAGCGGGCACACGATTGGCCATGCGCCGGCTGCACGAGCTTGGGCACCGGCGGATTGGCTTCATCGGATTCGCCGATTCGCTCAAGTACCGGGCTTTCTGCGATTCCCTGAACGAATTCGGGCTGGCACATGATCCGGGCTTCGTCGAGTTCATTGAGGTCTTCGACTTGCCGCCCGCGATTCTCGCCGGATACGAAGCGATGGACCGGATTCTCGCCCGCCGAAAGCCGCCGGATTGTATCCTCGTGACCAACGACCTGGTGGCGGTGGGTGTCATCGAGCGGCTGCGGATCGGCGGCATCGAGGTCCCCGAGGGGATCAGCGTTGTTGGCTTCGACGATCTGGGGCAACGGACCAATCCACCGCTGACCCGTGTCCGCGCGGATATGGCCGGGCTTGGAAGGGCCGCTGCGGAGAGCCTGCTTTGTTTGATCGACGGACGTCGCATCGCCCAGAACCATATCCTGGCGCCCGTCGAGTTCATCACCGCCGGGTCGACCGCGGCGCGTCGGTAGCCTGGTTGCTATCCCGGCACAATGCTCCGGCCCTCCCTTCCGGCAATTTCAACATTCCGCTCTGGCCGCGTTCCCGACCGCGTTCCCGACCGCGTTCCTGCCGCCTCCGACAAGCGCAATAGAGGCGCCGTGATGTACGGCGGTGAGGGGATGGAGGTGGCCGAGCGGTTCAACGATGTCCGAACCCAATGTTTATCGGCTCTCCATGCGAAGTTTGCTCGCCGTCTCATCGAACCAAAGTTTTGAGAAATTTAAAGTTTAACTTTAAATGTCTCAAAACTATTTTTTTCTGAACTAGAGACTTCGTAGACTTGAGAATTCTAAACTTCTGGTTTAAAATTCTCATATGCGATTCGTTCGCCGAGTCATTGCACCCCTGGTCGACATGTCGTGCTCCATGTTCCCCGCGGTCGTCCTCACCGGGCCCCGCCGCGCGGGCAAGACCGCGCTTCTGCGCCATCTGTTTCCCAAAGCCGCGTATGTCCTGTTGGAGGATCCCGACATCCGGCTGCGCGCAAAATCGGATCCCCGTGGCCTGCTCGACGATATCCGGCTTCCCGCCCTTTTCGACGAGATCCAAAACGTCCCGGAGCTGTTCGACTACATCCGCTCCCGCATCGATCAGAATCCGCGCGTGATGGGCCAATGGCTGTTCACGGGCTCCCAGGAGTCCCAATTGATGGTTGGGGTCAGCGAGTCGATGGCTGGACGCGCCGCAGTCCTCCCGCTCCTTCCCCTCAGCGCCGCTGAGACCTCGCGGGTGAATCTGCTGTCGGGAGGCTATCCCGAAGTAGTTGCGAATCCGGCAGGCCGCCGGCTCTGGTTCAGCTCCTATATTCAAACCTACCTCGAACGCGATGTCCGTTCGATCGTCAACGTCCGGGATCTGGGCGCCTACCGCCGGTTTCTGTCGCTACTGGCGGCCCGCCATGGCGCCGTCCTGAACCGTACGGAGCTCTCCGCGGCGCTGGGATTGTCGGTCCCGACTATCAGCGACTGGCTGCATGTCCTCGAAGTGACGGGGCAGATCATCCTCTCTCTTCCCTATTTCGAGAACTTTGGCAAGCGCCTGATCAAGTCTCCAAGAGTCTACATTGGCGACTCGGGGATGGCCTGCCACCTGCTCGGCATCTCGACAGCAGCTCAATTGGACCGTTCCCCGTTTCTTGGAGCGATTTGGGAGGGCTACATCGCCTCCGAGATTCTGAAGAGCCAAGTCAATCAAGGCAGACGCAAGGAGCTTTACTACTTCCGCGACCAGCAAGGGCTCGAGGTCGACTTCCTGTTTCCGCGCGGCGACGGAGCGCTCTGGATGGTCGAGTGCAAAGCGGCGAAGACCGTGCACCCATCCATGGCCAGACCCATGTTGTCGCTGCGCGGTGCGGATGCCATGAGACTGAAGACCGATGTCCGGATGAGCGTCGTCCACCGGCCGGTGGCCACGGCGCATCCGACACGGGCTCTGGCGCCAGGCGTCGAAGCGATCGATTTGGACACCTTCATCCAGGAGTTGAACGCTGACCCGTTCCCATTCCCCGCACGCACGCGCGCCAAACGAGGCTCAGGCGCTTGACCGCTTGCGTTACCATCTCTCCATGCTTCTATTGATTCTGCTCGCTGCGGCGGCGATGGCGGCCGATGAAGCTCCCGTGTCGCGGCCTCAACATATCGAACTCTCCGGACGCACCCTGAACTACACGAGCACCACCGGAATGATGCCGGTTCGCAACGCGCAAGGCGAGACCGAAGCCAACATGTTCTTCATCGCCTACACGCTGGACGGGGTCGCCGACCGGTCAAGGCGCAAGCTCATGTTCTGCTTCAACGGAGGACCTGGGTCCTCGTCGGTCTGGCTCCACCTGGGCGCGTTCGGCCCCAAGCGGATCCGCATGCTTGACGACGGATCCATGCCTCCGCCTCCTTACCGGATGGAAGTGAATCCGGCCACCTGGCTCGACGAGACCGACATGGTGTTCGTCGATCCGGTCGGCACCGGCTACTCCCGCGCCGTGAAGCCGGATCTGGCGAAGAAATTCTTCGGCGTCCAGGGCGACATCGAATCCGTGGGCGAGTTCATCCGCATGTACCTCACCCGGTATGAGCGCTGGATGTCACCATTGTTCCTGGCCGGGGAAAGCTACGGAACCACGCGCGCCGCCGGACTCGCAGGTCACATGGTCGAAAAGGGCGTCGCGTTCAACGGCATCTTCCTCATCTCGGCAATTCTCAATTTCGCCACTGTGCGTGGCGGCCGGTCCAATGATCTGAACTATGTGATGCACCTGCCTGTCTATGCCGCCACTGCCTGGTACCACCGGAAGGCTACGGGGGATCTTCGCCAGCTCCTGAACGAGGTCGAGGCGTTTGCGATCGGACCCTATCAGGAGGCGCTTGCAAAGGGGGATCAACTTGCTCCAACGGAGCGATCGGCGATCGCGGCGAAGCTCTCCCGCTACACCGGCCTTGATCCGAAGTTCCTCGAACGCGCCGAGTTGCGTATCGAGCTCAACGAGTTCCAGCGTGAGCTGCTGCGGGGACAGAATCTCCTGGTGGGGCGCCTGGACTCGCGGCTGACTGGCCCCGGCACCCGCGACAACTCAGCACGCGCGGAGTTCGACCCATCAATGACCGCCATCCGTCCGCCCTACACGGCCGCTTTCAACCACTACGTCCGGGCCGAGCTCGGCTACAAGTCCGACGCGCCTTATCACATCCTTGGTGGTGGAATCGGGCCGTGGGACTGGGGGCCGTCCGGCACCGTCACCGATGTCAGTGACGCGCTCCGCCAGGGCCTGGCGAAAAACCCGCACATGAAGGTCTATGTCGGCCAGGGGCTCTTCGACTTCGCCACTCCGTACTTTGCCGCTGGCTACACGCTCGGCCACATGGGACTTCATCCCAAACTACGCGGGAACATCCGAATCTACCAGTATGAGTCCGGCCACATGTACTACATCCACGTGCCGTCGCTCAAGAAGATGAAGAGCGACGCCGCGGAGTTCTTGCGCTGGGCGGCGCCGGAGAACTAGCCATGCCCCGCCTCCGTTTCAGCTACCTGTTTCCTGGCGACTGGATCGAGATCCTCGGCGGAAAGTCGTGGCTGGGCAAGCTGGGCATCGCGGCCGTGATCTTCAACCTCCTGTTTGCGATCGACAATTGCTCGAATGAGCTGCACGACATCATCAACCAGAAGCAATTCAAGACCGGACATCTCGGATATCTCGCCTGGCTCCTGGTATCCGCGTGGCTGGCGCAATGGAGGGCCAAGTCGCTGATGCGCGGGTCCCTTTATGTGAACCCTTCACCCCGGAATTCCTGCGCGGCGATCGTGTTCTTCCTGAGCCCATCCCGCTGCGCGGACCGGCACAAGACCCTCGCCGAGAACCTGCCGCCCGCGGACGTGATCGCCGGGTATGACAAGGACCCGTGGCAGCAGTGTCTCCGTGCGGTGAACCGCCACTTGACGGAGTGGTCGGCCGACACGCTGGAACGCATCGTCGTGATCATGTCCTGCGGCGCCAAGGGGAGTTGTTCCCAGTTCTCCGATTTCCAACAGACCATTCACCGGCTCGCACCCACACGGAAGCTGGTCATCGAATCGGCACCGGACGCCTCGGAGGGGATCGATTTCGAAGACGCCACCGCGCTCAGTAAGTGTCTGGCCGAAGTATACGCGTACCTGGAGCGCAAGGGGATCCCCGACCGCGGGGTGATCGTCGATATCACCGGCGGGCAAAAACCGTGCTCGGCCGTGGGATGCGCCGCGTCGCTCGAAGAGAACCGCCGTTTCCAATACGTGAGCACCATTACGGGTGAGGTGCGGGTGTACGATCTCGATTTCCTGGCCAAGACACCCGGTACGCAATAGGCGCTGCCGGCTGGTATACTGCCTCACTTGACAGGCTCATTTCCTTCAACCCTCCAGTGGATCCTCTTCCCCGCGCTCACGATGTCACTTGGCTGGGGACTTCGAGGATTCATTGGAGGCGGACCGCTCGGTGCGATGATCCCGGGCGCCCTGGTAGCGTTAGGCCTGTGCCTGCTGCTCGACCGCGATGCCGAGGATGCGGCGGTCATCGCCGCCTGGGGTGCGGTGGGTGTCGGGTTCGGCGGCCAGATGACCTATGGACAGACGATCGGACTCGCCTTCGATCCGCCGACTCGCGCCTGGGGAGTGCTCGGACTCACACTCAAAGGCGCGATTTGGGGATTCCTGGGCGGCGCCGCCATTGGACTCGTGCTCGTCCGCGACCAGTTGGAGCGCCGCCGGATTCTCTTCGGCCTGCTCGCCATGGTTGTTGCCACATGGATCGGCTGGAAGCTGGTTAACGAGCCCAAGCTCATCTATTTCTCGAACCGCCTGGACCGGCCCCGGCCTGAGATCTGGATGGGTCTGTTGCTGGGAGCCTGCGCGCTGTTGGCGTCGGTGCGCGACGCGCGCGTGACACGGTTCGCGATTTGGGGACTCGTGGGCGGAGGTTTCGGCTTTGGTCTCGGCGGCTGGATCCAGGTCTGGGGCCGCGGCAATTGGCCCACCCCCTGGATCGGCTGGTGGAAGGTGATGGAGTTCTTCTTCGGATTCTGGTTCGGTGCCGCGCTTGGCGGCTGTGCGATGGGCCTCAAAGAAGACCTGCGGGGGTCCGCTCCTACGCCGCACGCCATCCGCTGGACGCATGTCGCTGCTGGGCTCGGGCTGCTCACACTCGCCTTGTACCTGGGGGGACGGATCCCGGTGCGCTTCGGCTATACGATTCTCGGAGCCGGTCTGATGGCCGCGGCACTGAGCCTTCCTGGCGCGGCGTGGCAGATTGCGATCACGATGACCTACTGCGCCTTCTCCATCGACTACCTTCGCAGCCGTCCGGTGGACTACGCTTCCGTCCTGTGGGTGGGCGTCGCCGCGACCACGCTGATCGTGGCGTTCGCCGTTGCCCGCACCGGACGGGTTTGGCCTCTGTTCGTGCTTCTGCTCTGGGCGGCGAACCTGAACAGCTACGCCAAATCATTCACCAACGGCTGGATGTGGAACGGCCACACACTGGTCGAGATCGCCTTCACGTTGCTCGGAATCGCGGCCACCTGGATGGCGGCTTCACTTTACCGCGACCGTCACCGCCGGGCTGCTGGCTCCGGAACTGGATAACACAAGTTCCCCGTCGCCGGCGGGCAACCCCTCGGGAACCACAAGCTTCACCCAGTAGACTCCCGCCTTTCCGGGCGCCAGTCCCGCGAACGCCACGGGCACCTCGGTCCCGGCGAGCATCGCGGTCACAGGGTTGATTACCGTCGCCAGCGGATCCTCGGGTCCGGCGGCTCCGGCTGCTACTTCCGGCGTCACTGGGCCCAAACCGCTGCACAGAATCGTCAACTCGTCGCCCGCGGTCGCGGGCTCCTCCGCGGACACCTCGAACTCGGCGTCACCGCGCTTGGCCGTGACCACGGCGGCTCCCCGACCCGATCCGTCCATCGTGAAGACAGCCGGTTGGGCAGCGGCGACCACGACGGACTCGGGCATGGACAACGTGTTGGCGCGCCGGATCACGAGTTGCAGGGTGGAGTTCGGTGTGAGGTCGTAGGGCAGCACCGCCGTGATCCTGCCCTCGGCCACCGACTCCAGCGCGAGCCGCTTCCCCCCAAGGATCACCTGCGTGCCCGACAACTCCGGCGGCAAGGGGAGCGTCTGCGGATTCGCTGGCGCAGCCGTCAGCGCTCTTCCCAGGATCGCGACGTAGCCGCCGGGAGCCTGCGGAGTGTCACGCGCCAGGCTGGCCCCACTCACCACTCCTCCGCTAAAAATCACCGGTGTAGTTGTGTTGTTAGCGGCCGATCCGCCGATCTGCGCGGTCCCCTTGATCAGCGGTGCCACCACCGTTTCTGCGTTCAAGGTGAGGACGATATTGGCCACGCCATTCTTCGGCTGCCAAGTTCCGCTCCAGCGCCCCTGGCCGAGTGCCTTGAGCGTCAGCGGCGGATCTCCATTGGTAAAACTGACAGAAGCGGTCCCAGCGGTTAGCGGATCACCGCAGTCATCCACGATCAGGCTGTCAAGTGCACTGGGCCAAGCCGCGGTCACCGCGAAGCCGGACCCGAGCGCGG
>Ga0194132_10004106_pt1 | contig 25157 bp, 23 predicted proteins | sample TA2KigOf80mmetaG_FD_148612 | JGI IMG/M metagenome (GOLD analysis project Ga0194132, IMG submission 148612) | Freshwater microbial communities from Lake Tanganyika, Tanzania - TA2015054 Kigoma Offshore 80m | ecosystem: Environmental > Aquatic > Freshwater > Lake | place: Tanzania: Lake... | reverse complement strand
CGCCGACCCAGGTGATCGACGCCTTCCGCGACGTGCAGCGCGCCAAGGCCGATCGCGAGCGCGACCGCAACCAGGCCGAGGCTTATAGAAATGACATCGTGCCGCGGGCCCGCGGCGAGGCGCAGCGCCTGATCCAGGAGGCCGAGGCCTATCGCCAGCAGGCCATCGCCCAGGCCCAGGGCGAGGCCTCGCGTTTCATCTCGGTCTACGACGCGTTCAAGACCGCGCCCGACGTCACCAAGCAGCGTCTCTATCTCGAGACCATGGAGACCATCCTGCGCTCCAACGCCAAGTTCATCATCGATCAGCCGCAGGGCGGGTCAGGCGTGTTGCCCTATCTGCCGCTGCAGGAGCTGCAGCAGCGCCGGACCAACACGCCGAGCGCGCCCGCACAGCCCCAGGCGCAGGGAGCCCGCCAATGAACCGTACCGTTCTCTCCGCGGCGGCCGTCCTCGTCGGCGCCGCCGTCTTCATCGGCCTGAGTGCCCTGTTCACGGTGCATCAGGCGCAGCAGGCGATCGTGCTGCAGTTCGGCAATCCGGTGCGCGTCATTCAGGAGCCGGGCCTCAAGCTCAAGGTGCCGTTCATCCAGAACGTGGTCTATTTCGACAAGCGGCTGCTCGACTTCGACGCCGATGCGACCGAAGTCATCATGGCCGACCAGAAGCGGCTGGTGGTCGACGCCTTCGCGCGTTACCGCATCGACGATCCCTTGCGCTTCTTCCAGGCGGCGGGCAACGAGGCCAACATGCGCGCCCGCCTCGGCGCCATCGTCAACTCCAGCCTGCGCAACGTGCTGGGCTCGGTGCCCTTCTCGGCGGTGCTCACCGCCAGGCGCGCCGAGCTGATGCGCCAGATCTCGGAAGTGGTGGTCAACGAGGCCAAGCAGTTCGGCGTGGCCGTGCTCGACGTGCGCATCATGCGCGCCGACCTGCACCCCGACAACTCGGCCGCCATCTACGCCCGCATGCAGACCGAGCGCGAGCGTGAGGCGCGCCAGGAACGCGCCGAGGGTGCCGAGCTGGCGCAGCGCATCCGCGCCGAGGCCGAGAGGGACCGCACCATCGTGCTGGCCGAAGCCCAGCGCCAGGCCAACATCCTGCGCGGCCAGGGCGACGGCGAGGCGACGCGCATCTTCGCCGACGCCTTCAACCGCGACCCGGATTTCTACGGCTTCTACCGCTCGCTGCAGGCCTATCAGAAATCCCTGGGCGACGGCGGCTCGACCCTGGTGCTGTCGCCGGACAGCGACTTCTTTCGCTACTTCCGCGACCAGCGCGGCACCGACAGCCAGGGCCAGCGTCCGCCGAGCCCGAACGCGGCGCCGCGCCGCTAGCGGTGTTATGCTTGAAGCGTGGCCGCGAGCGGCTTACATCGAGGGCTGAGGCCATCCTCGCCCCAAGGAGAAGGAATCCCGTGATCTTGCGTTGGAAAGCGGCTTTGGCCGTGGCCCTGGCGACCCCGCTAGTCGTCCTGCAACCCGTTGACCTTTCGGCCCAGAACCGTAGTGCCAGCGTGCCGCCGGCGCAGGGCTTCGCCGATTTGGCCGAACGCCTGCTGCCGGCCGTGGTCAACATCTCGACCACCCAGACCATCCGCTCCGAGCGCGGCCCCCAGACTCCGGGTGAGCGGCGCCGCGGCCAGGGTCAGGGCCCGCAGGGCCAGGGACCGGAGGTGCCGCAGTTCCCGCCGGGCTCGCCCTTCGAGGAGTTCTTCCGCGAGTTCTTCGACCGCCAGGGCCGCGGCGGCCAGCCGGGTGAGCGTCCCGAAGCACCGTCGCGCCGCGCCCAGTCGCTGGGCTCGGGCTTCATCATCGATCCCTCGGGCTTCGTGGTGACCAACAACCACGTCATCGCCGAGGCCGACGAGATCCGCGTCACCCTGCAGGACAACACCCAGCTCACCGCCAAGGTGGTGGGCCGCGACGCCAAGACCGATCTCGCCCTGCTCAAGGTCGAGCCGGCCAAGCCGCTGCCCGCCGTCAAGTTCGGCGACAGCGACCGGGCGCGCGTCGGCGACTGGATCATGGCCATCGGCAACCCCTTCGGCCTCGGCGGCTCGGTCACCGTCGGCATCGTCTCGGCCCGCGCTCGCGACATCAACGCCGGCCCTTACGACGACTTCCTGCAGACCGACGCCTCGATCAACCGCGGCAATTCCGGCGGCCCGATGTTCAACATGGCGGGCGAGGTGATCGGCATCAACACGGCGATCTACTCGCCCACCGGCGGCTCGGTCGGCATCGGCTTCGCCGTGCCCTCGACCCTGGCGCGCAACGTTGTCGAGCAGCTGCAGAAATTCGGCAAGACGCGGCGCGGCTGGCTGGGTGTCAACATCCAGTCGGTGACCGACGAGATCGCCGAGAGCCTCGGCCTCGACAAGGCCAAGGGCGCGCTCGTCGCCCGCGTGACGGAAAAGGGTCCGGCCGACGCCGGCAAGATCCTGCCCGGCGACGTGGTGATCAAGTTCGACGGGCGCGACGTCAGCGAGATGCGCCGCCTGCCGCGCATGGTGGCCGAGACGGCGGTCGACAAGATCGTGGACGTCGTGGTCTGGCGCAAGGGCCGCGAGGTGCCGCTGAAGATCAAGCTCGGCGAGCTGCCCGAGGACGACCAGCTGGCCGCAGCACCGCGCGGCGACCAAGGCGGATCTGGCCAGCGCGCGCCGGGCTCGCCGGCGACGGTCGACACGCTCGGCATGTCGTTGACCCAGCTCACCGCCGAGCTGCGCGAGCGCTACGAGATCCCGGAGAAGACCCGCGGCGTGCTGATCACCAAGGTCACCGAAGGCTCGACCGCCGCCGAGCGCGACCTGCGCGCCGGCGACGTCATTGTCGAGGTGGCGCAGGAGGAGGTCACCGCGCCTGCCCAGGTGGTTAGGAAAGTCACCGAGGCGGGTTCGGCCGGCCGCAAGAGCGTGCTGGTCATGGTCGAGCGCCGCGGCGAGCAGCGCTTCGTCGGCCTGCCGGTGGAAAGCCAGCGCCGCTGACGGCCCGCGGCAGCGGCCGGGAGGCAAACGGCGGGGCGGACCATCGGGTCCGCCCCGTTTTTCTTAGGTGCGCCCCATCCTTAGTGCCATCGCGCTTTCCCATTCGGCGCGCGGCTTGAAGCCGGGCAGGGCGCGGGCCTGTTTCTCGGCGCGCGTCCAGATCTCCGCCTCGGACTGCGTGAGATCGAGCGGCTCGCGGCAAGGCTGGTCCACGTACCAGGGCGTGTCGAGGAACAGCTCGATGCGGTTTCCCTCGGGATCACGGAAGTAGAGGGAGAGCGCGTTGCCATGGGTGACGGGCGCCACCTCGGTCACCGCCTCCTTGGCGAGGCCGCGATGGAATTCGCGCAAAGCGGCGAGGTGCGGGACGCGGAAGGAGATCTGGTTGACGGTGTTGAAGACCGGGTTTGGTGGCCGGCCCGTGGCCAGCACGATCTGGTGGTGCTCCTTGGGGTCGCGCGACAGGAAGACGAGATCGACGGGGCCGAGACTGCCGCGATCGGTCACCGTGAAGCCGAGGAAGCGGGCATAGAAATCCTCCATGCGCTTGATGTCGGTGACATAGAGCCCGATATGGCTAAAGGCGAGGTTGGGAGCGGCCATTGCGGCTTCCTTGCGCGGGTTCAGGCGCCGCGCACCCGGTCGGTCAGCGCGCCGGCATTGCCGGGGATTGTAGCGCCGCGCCGCATGCCCGTCCGGTCGGACCGGGACTAGGGGCTGCTCTTCGACGGAAGAGGCCGCCGCCCGCCGATGCTGGGGCCGGGCATAGGCCTGCCTCCACCCTGGACCGGATGATTGGGCGTTATCTCGGCCTCATGCGGCAGACTGCAGCGCGCCCGATTGTCGAAAGGTCAGAGCAGACGGACGGCACGGGCCTCGCGGCCCTTGTTCGTCGTCGCCACGGCCAGCGCCACGCGCTGGTCGGTGTCGATCGCGGCGATACCCGCCCGGCGCAGATAGTCGACATGGACAAAGACGTCGGCCCCGCCGTCATCGGCGGTGACGAAGCCATAGCCGCGCTCCGGGCTGAACCATTTGACCGTGCCTTCGACCTCAACGGTGTTGGCTAGGCTGGCTGTATCGATCGGGGCGGGACGGCCGGGGGCGGGACGGTTGCCCATAGGGGCCGCTCCGCCGTCGCCGACCGAGAGTACGCGGGTGACCTGGGGCCCTTTCTTGCCGGCCCCGATCTCGCACTTCAGCGTGGCCCCTTCCCGGGGGGCGGGCAGGCCGGCCTGCTCGAGGGCCGAGATGTGCAGGAAGGCTTCGCTGCCGTCGGACACGGCGACAAAGCCGAAGCCTTTGGTGGTGTTGAACCATTTGACGACGGCTTCGACGGTCTGGCCGGAACCGGGGGGCTGGTAGGGGGGCATAGTCGCTCAGGGTCTCCACTTCGATCCCCGAACCTATAGCGAACCCGGGATAAGCCGTCTCGCAAATTCCGCGCGGTCTCAAGCACCGTCTTACGACTAAAGGGCAGGGGACTTGCGGGGGAAGGCCCTGGTTTCGCCAGTTTCCCAACGAGATCATCCAGCGGCGAATTGTCAAAGAACGGCTCCAGGAGTATCGTCCGCCGGTTTTGCCGGGTGCCCGGGCCAAGGATGCGCGATGACCGCGACCCTCGGGACCCTCAGGGGGAGAGTAATGCGACGGCGTGCCTCAAGGGGCGCTGCGCTTGGACGCGCCGCGGCGATCGCGTTGATCGCCGCCGGTCTCGCATCCTCCGAGCCTTTCGCGCAAGCGTTAACGGAGACTAGGCCGTTAACGGAGAACAGCACGTCAACGCCTGTGGCGGACGATGACCCGTCTGCCGAGCCGCTTCGCCTGGTCGGTGACGGCTCCATCCGCCTCGGGCTGCTGTTGGCCGGTGGCCGCCATGCGGCGGCGTCCGAGGACATCGCCGCCGGGGTGGCGCTGGCCCTGGCCGAGGTCAATGAGCGGGTGGGCGGCCGCAAGGTCACCCTGCTGCGCGAAGACGCCTCGCGGCACAACGGCGAGACGGCGGAGAAGGCCCGCCGGCTGATCGCCGCCGGCGCCGATATCCTGATCGGGCCGGCACGCCCGGTGGACATGCCGGCGGTCCGCGACCTGGTCGATCGAGAGCGCATCCCGCTGGTGGTGCCGATCCCGGGGGCGCGAACCCTCGCGGCCCTCAAATGCAGCCCGTTCGTGCTGCACCTGACACCGGCCGAAGATCAGATTGCGGCGCCGCTCGGCACCTGGATAGGCGAGCGCAAGACGGCCAAGCGTATCTACCTGCTGGCACCCGACGAGAGCCCGGCCCGGGAAACCGTGGCGGCCTTCAAGAAGAGCTTCGTCGCGGCGGGCGGCGAGATCGTCGGCGAGGAATACGTCTCCGCCCCCAACCCCGATTTCGCGCCCTACCTCGCCAAGCTCCGGCTGATGGACGCCGATTCCGTCTACACCTTGTTCCAGGGCGAGCCGGCTGGGATCTTCGCCCGCCAGTTTGAGTCCATGGGCCTGACCAAGCGCGTCGCGGTCTTCGGTCCGTGGCCGGTCGGCGTCCATCCGGAGAAGGCGGCGGTGACCGGCGCCTTCGACTATGCGCCGTCGCTCGACACGCCCGAGAACCGCAGCTTCCGCGAGGCCTTCTCCCGGCTGTTCGCCCGCCTGCCGACCGAGCACGCGGCGCGCGGCTATGACGCCGCGCGGGCGGTGATCGAGGCGCTGACGGTTACCGACGGCAGGACCGACGACCGTGCGATGTTCGCCGCCATCCTGGCGCATGTCTGGTTCATCGGGCCGCGCGGGGCGATCCGCGCCGATCCGCGCCGGCCGTCGATGCCGGAGCGGCTCTACATCGTGCGCGCCGAGGAGGGATCGGAAGGCACGAGGTATGAAGTCCTCGACCGCGTCAACGGCAACGGGGCCGATCTCTGCGGTGTGACCAAGAGCGGCTGAGGCTCAAAGCTCTCACGTGCCCATCGAGGTAGATGGGTCGACACCCCTGCTGCAGGCGTTGCGCCGCTGCGGCCGCTGCTTTACCAATTTCACCGACACGGCCGAGGGAGGAACTCATGCCAGATTTCGTCACGACGGCGCGCCGCGGCGCGCTGGCGGCCCTGCTTGCAAGCATCGCCCTGGCGGGCAGCGCTCTCGCACAGCCGGCCGCGCAGTGGCCGGACAAGCCGGTGCGCCTGCTGGTGCCCGTCGGGCCGGGCGGTGCCGCGGACACGCTGTCGCGCAACCTGTCGAACGGCTTCCAGCAGTTCGGCAACGGTCATCCGCTGGTGGTCGAGAACCGGGTCGGTGCGGGCGGCACCATCGCCGCGTCCGCCGTGGTGCGCGAGAAGCCGGACGGCTACACGCTGTTCCTCGCCGAGGTCGGCCCCAATGCCGTATCGCACACCCTGGCGGCGAACCTGCCTTACGATCCGAACAAGGCATTCACCCACATCATCCACCTGGTCAACCTGCCGGCGGTGGTCCTGATCCGGCCGTCGCTGCCTTACAACACGCTGGCCGAGTTCATCGCCGCGGCCAAGCAGCAGCCCGACAAGTTCACCTACGCCTCGGCGGGGCTGGGCAACTGGACGCACCTGTTCATGGCCTATCTCAATAGTCAGGCGGGCATCGAGGTGCGGAACGTGGTCTACCGCTCCGGCTCGGAGATGCTCACTGCCCTGCTGCGCGGCGAGGCGGACACGGCGATCATCACCGTCTCGACCTCGCTCGGCCAGATCCGCGAAGGCAAGGTACGGGCCCTGGCCGGGACGCCGCCCACCCAGATCGCGCAGCTGCCCGGCACGCCGCCGGCGGCGCAGACGCTGCGTGGCTTCGACGTCAACGTCTGGCACGGCATCTCCGCGCCGGCCGGCATGGACCCGGCGCTGGTCGCCCGCATCAACGGCATTTTCAACCAGGTGCTGCAGGTGCCGGCGGTGCGCGCCGCCATCGTCGAGGCGCAGGCCGCGACCATCGTCGGCGGCACGCCGCAGCAATTCGATGCCTTCGTCAAGGGCGAGCTGCAGCGCTGGCCGGCCGTAGTCAAGGCCGCCGGCATCAAGCCGGAGTGAAACCAACCCTCTCCGCGCTCGGCGCTCGCGAAGCGAGGCACCTTAGCGGAGAGGGTTTATCGAACGTGCTTTCTCAAGAACTCGCCGACCAGGGTGTTGAAGGCGGTGGCGTCCTCAAAATAGGTCGAGTGGCCGAGCCCGGGCAGCACCTTGAGTTCGGCGCCGGGAATCATCTTGGCGAGATAGGGTAGAAGCGAGGCGGCGACGATCTGGTCGTTGCTGCCGCCCAGCACCAGGGTGGGGATCGACCAGCCCTTGAGCAGAGCCGGATCGACACGCGTTTCCGGCGCCGTGAGGATCGGCGGGCCGCCGTAGTCGAACTCGGTGTTGAAGGCCTGGATCTGGGCATAAAGGCTGGCCAGTGCGGGCTGGCGCTGCGGGAAGGTCGGCTCGAGCGCCAGGGTGGCGAGCGAGCCGACCTGCGCCGCCACGCCGAGCACCTCGCCCAGCCCCTTGGCGATGGTCTCGTCGTAGAGGCCGCCGGTGGTACCGCAGAGCACCAGTCCGGTCACCCGCTGGGGGAATTTGAGAGCGAAACCGAGGCCCGTGCGTCCACCCATCGACTGGCAGACCAGGGTAGCCCGCCCGATCCTGGCATCGTCGAGGATGGCGGCCAGATCATCCGCGAAACGCCGCGGGTCGAAATCCTCCCGGCTGTCGCAGTGCGAGCGGGCGAAGCCGCGATGGTCGAAGGTGACCACGCGATAGTCGGCGGAGAAGACCGGAACCTGCTGCCACCAGCTGGCGGCGTTGCCGCCGCGGCCATGCGCCAGGACGACCGCCGGTTTGGCGGCGTCGCCGTGCAGCTGGTAGTAGAGCGAGGCGCCGTTGACCTTGATCGAGGGCATGGGGTCAGACCTTCAGCCGAACGCCGGCGTTGACGCCGTCGAGAACGAGCTGAACGGCAATAGCTGCGAGCAGGATGCCAAGCACGCGGGTGATGACGTTGACCCCAGTCCGGCCGAGTACCTTTACCACATGCGAGGCGAGCAGCAGCAAGACAAGAGTTATCGCCAGCACCGCCAGCAGGACGAGAATCACCCCAGCAGCACCTAGCACCTCCTGTTCGGCACGGCTCATCAGCAGGACCATGGTGGTCAGCGCCCCCGGGCCGGCAATCAGCGGGATGGCGACCGGGAAGACGGAGATATCGGCGCTCTCCCCGGCCTCCTCGGCTTCGCTCTGGGTCAGGGCGCGGAAGCCGGTTTGCCGGGCGAAAAGCATGTCGATGGCCAGCAGGAACAGCAGCGCTCCGCCCGCGATACGGAACGCCGGCAAACTGACGCTGAGGGCCCGCAGGATGAACTCGCCGGCGAAGGCGAAGACGAGCAGAACGCCGGCGGCGATGGCCACGCCGCGTAGCGCCATGCGCTTGCGATACTCGGCGCCGGTACCCCGCGTCAGCCCGGCGAAGAGCGCGGCCGTGCCGACCGGATCGACGATCACCACCAGTGCTGTGAAGTAATAGGCTAGCGTGCGGAGCATGACGGCAGGGTAACCGCCTCGCCCGATCCGGGCAAAGCGGCTCTAAAGTGCGCCCGCCAGCGCTGCCCGATACATGCGGCTGAGCTCAGCGACGCCGATCTTCACCGGGTTGCCGCCGGTGCAGGGATCGACCAGCGCCATTTCCGAGAACTTGGCTACGTGGCCGTCGTTCATGCCGAGATCCTTGAGGGTGTGCGGGATGCCGATTTGCTGGCGCAAGCTCAGCACCCAGTCCATGACGCCGTTCCACGACGCATCCTTGAGGCCGATATAGCGGCCAAGGCGCACCATCTTCTCCTCGATAGCCGGACGGTTGAAGGCGAAGACATAGGGCATGACGACGGCATTGGTCAGGCCGTGATGGGTGTCGAGCACCGAGCCGAGAGGGTGAGAAAGCGAGTGGATGGCGCCGAGCCCTTTCTGGAAAGCGGTCGAGCCCATGCCGGCCGCGGCCATCATGTGCGCGCGAGCTTCGATATCCTTGCCGTTGGAAACGGCCTTGGGCAGCCAGGCGGCAATCAGCCGCGTGCCTTCGACTGCGACGCCGTCGGCGTAGGGGTGATAGAAGGGCGCGCAATAGGCCTCGAGGCAGTGGGCGAGCGCGTCCATGCCAGTCGCCGCGGTGATGTGCGGCGGCAATCCGACGGTGAGCTCGGGGTCGGCGATGACCACGGCCGGCATCATCTTCGGGTGGAAGATGATCTTCTTGGTGTGGGTGCTCTCGTCGGTGATGACGCCGGCCCGGCCGGTCTCCGAGCCGGTTCCCGACGTGGTCGGCACGGCGACCACCGGCTTGATGCCAGCAGGGTCGGCCCGGGTCCACCAGTCGCCGATGTCCTCGAAGTCCCACATCGGCCGGGTCTGGCCGGCCATGAAAGCGATGACCTTGGCGCAGTCGAGGGCGCTGCCGCCACCGAAGGCGATGACGCCGTCATGCTTGCCGGCGCGAAAGGCTTTGAGCCCGTCCTCCACGTTCCTGGCCACCGGATTGCCGCGCAAGTCCGAGAACAGCGCCACGCCCAGCCCGGCGTCCTTGCAGGCTTTGAGCGCGTTGGCGACCATCGGCAGCTTGGCGAGGCCGGGGTCGGTGACCAGCAGCGGACTTTCGATGCCGGCGGTCTCGCAGGCCTTGGGCAGCTCGGCGATGCGGCCGGCGCCGAAGCGGATGGAGGTGGGATAGTTCCAGTTACCCTTGAGTGAGATCGTGTCGCTCATTGCATGTCTTTCCGGGGGCCTTGCTGATGGGAGCCATGGCGATACACCGGACATGGCAGCCCTGCAAGGGCGCGGCTTGTTCGGGCGAAAGGGCGCCGTTAACGTCGCGCCATGCTGCCCAGCTCGGCCAATCTCGTTGCCTTCGCCCTGGTCTCGTTCGGCATGGTGCTCACGCCGGGGCCGAACATGCTCTACCTGATCTCGCGCTCGCTCTCTCAGGGGCGCGTGGCGGGGCTGATCTCGCTGGGCGGCGTGGGGCTGGGCTTCGTCTTCTACATGCTCTGCGCCGCCTTCGGCATCACGGCACTGCTCTTTGCCGTGCCCTACGCCTACGATGCGTTGCGTTTCGGCGGCGCTGCCTACCTGCTTTGGCTGGCCTGGCAGGCGGTGAAGCCGGGCGGCCGCTCGCCTTTCGAGATTCAGGCCTTGCCGCAGGATAGCCCGCGCAAGCTCTTCGCCATGGGCTTCGTCACCAACCTGCTCAACCCCAAGATCGCCATGCTCTATCTGGCGCTGCTGCCACAGTTCCTCAGCGCGCCGGAGGGTGCCCGCGATGTGCTGACCCAGTCGCTGGTGCTGGGCTTCACCCAGATCGCCATCAGCGTATCGGTGAATGCGCTCATCGCCATCACCGCCGGCACGATCGCCGGTTTCCTGATAGGACGGCCGCTCTGGCTGCTGGTGCAGCGCTGGCTGATGGGTACGGTACTGGCCGGCCTCGCCATCAAGATGGCGACGGAAGCGCGCCGCTAGATTCTCGTCCTCAGGTGGAACGATTTCGGCCGGGTCAGATAGTCGAAGCCGAGCTTCGACAGCGTGCAGCCGCGGCCTGAATCCTTGACCCCGGTCCAGGCCAGGGCCGGGTCGAGGTAGTCGCAGCGATTCATGAACCAGGTGCCGGTCTCCACGGCATCGCCGATGCGCAGGGCGGCGTCGGCATCCGCCGTCCAGATCGCGGCTGTGAGCCCGTACTGGCTGTCGTTCATCAGCTTGATCGCCTCGTCGTCCGAACCAACCTTCATGATGCCGATCACCGGCCCGAAGCTCTCCTCGGTCATCACCCGCATCGAGTGGTCGACGCCGGTCAGCACCTGGGGTGCGAGATAGGCCGAGCCAGGCTTGTCGGCCGGAAAATTCTTGGGATCTATGTGGGCTTTGGCGCCGGCCTTCACGGCGTCGGCGATCTGGCCCCGCACGAAATCGGCGGCCGAAGCGCGGACCATCGGCCCCAGCGTGGTCTCCGGGTCGAGCGGGTTGCCCAGCTTGTACTGCCTGGTGAGTGCCACGAAGCCCTCGACGAACTTGTCGTAGACGGAGGCGTGCGCGTAGATGCGCTCGATGCCGCAGCAGGACTGGCCCGAATTGAAGAAGGCGCCGTCGACCAGGTTCTCGACCGCATGCGCGAGGTTGGCGTCGGGCCGCACATAGGCGGGATCCTTGCCGCCCAATTCGAGGCCGGTGCCGATGAAACGCTCCGAAGCAGCCTTCTGCACGGCATGGCCGCCCTCGACCGAGCCGGTGAAGGCGACGAAATCGACCTCGGGGGCGCGGATCACCGCTTCGGTATCGGCATGGGAGAGGTGCAGAACCTGAAACACGCCTGCCGGCAGGCCGGCGGCCTTGAAGCCCTCGGCGAAGCGCTCGGCAACCAGCGGCGTCTGCGCCGAATGCTTGAGGATCACCGCATTGCCGGCCAGCAATGCCGGGACCACGGCATTGACCGCCGTCAGGTAGGGGTAGTTCCACGGCGCCACGACGAAGACCACGCCGAGCGGCTCGTGGCGGATGAAACGGGTGAAGTTCTCCTTGGGCTCAAGCTTGGTGTCGGCCAGTGCCGCCGGGGCGGCGCCGATCATGAAGCGCGAGCGCTCGGCCAGGCCGCCGACCTCGCCCGGCGTGTACTTGATCGGCCTTCCCATCTGCCTGGTCAGCTCTTCGGCGATGGCCGGCTTCCTCGCCTCCATCGCCTCGACGAACCTGGTCATCAGGGCGCAGCGCTCGGCCACGCTGGTGTTGCGCCAGACGGTGGCGGCCTGGCGTGCGGCCTTCAGGGCGCTGGCGATCTCAGCCGAGCCCGCCAGCGGGCGCTCGCAGACGATGGAGCCATCGATAGGGGAGATTGTTCTTAGGGAGGGCATTGTTGTCGGAGTCTCGTCTTTCTTTCCGTCATGGCCGGGCGAAGTCCCGGCCATCCACGTGGATGCCCGGGTCAAGCCCGGGCATGACGATTGAATTTGGGGCTAGATGATCTCGAAGTAACGGTCCAGTTCCCAGTCGGTGATCGCCTTGCGGAACTCGCGCTCTTCCCAGTTGCGCGAAGCGGCGTAGTGATCGACGAATGCGTCGCCGAAGAGCGAGCGCGCCGCCTTCGAGGCTTTCAGGCGCTCGGAGGCTTCCATCAGGGTGCGCGGCAGGTCGTGCTTGGCCGGATGCTCCATCTCATAGGCGTTGCCCTTGATCGGCTCGCCGAGCTTGAGCTTGTTCTCGATACCCCAGAGGCCGGAGCCCAGGGCCGCGGCGCAGGCGAGGTAGGGATTGCCGTCGGCTGCGGCCACCCGGTACTCGACGCGCTGCGACTTGGCCGAGCCGGGAATGACGCGCAGCGCCGTGGTGCGGTTTTCCACGCTCCAGGTCGCCGAGGTCGGCGCCCAGAATCCGGGGATCAGGCGGCGGAAGGAATTCACCGTCGGCGCCACCATGGCCAGCAGCTCCGGCATCAGCGCCTGCTGGCCGGCGACGAACTGGCGCATGGTCTCGCTCATCTTGTGCGGCGCGTTCTCGTCATGGAAGGCCGAGGTGACGCCCTTCTTGCCGCCCTTCTTCTGCAGCGACATGTGGATATGGCCGCCGCAGCCCGGCCAGTCCTTCGACCACTTCGCCATGAAGCTGGCGAGCAGGTTGCGGCGCTGGCAGATGACCTTGGTGAAGGTCTTGAACAGCGCCGCCTTGTCGGCGCTGGCGATACCGCTGTCGACCTTGATCGCCGCCTCGAGCACGCCTGCACCGGTCTCGGTGTGCAGGCCCTCGACCGGCACGTCCATGGTGCCGAGGGTGCTGAGCAGGTCATGGTAGAACTCGGCATGCACCGAGTTGCGCAGCACCGAATAGCCGAAATAGCCGGGCGAAAGCGGCTTGAGATCCTTGTAGCGCTTGGCCCGGATGCTGTGCGGCGTTTCGTCGAAGACGAAGAACTCGTACTCGACGGCGTACCAGACCTCGAAGCCCATCTTGTCGGCCTTGGCCAGCATCCTGCGCATCAGGCCGCGTGGGCAGATCGGCTCGGCCTTGTCGGAGAACTCGCCGAGGAAGAAGAGGGTGTTCTCGAAAGGCAGCTCGCGGCAGGTGTCGGGCAGCAGGCGGACCGGCGCGTCGGGATAGGCGGTGTGCCAGCCGGTGTAGGTGACGTTGTCGTAGAGCTGGTCGTTCATGTCCCAGCCGAGGACCACGTCGCAGAAGCCCATGCCGCCGTCGAGGGCGGAGAAGAACTTGTCCTTGTGCAGGTACTTGCCGCGCAGGATGCCGTCGGCGTCGAAGACGCCGACTTTCACATGGGAAAGACTGCGCTCGCGCACGATGCGCCGCGCGTCGTCCGCGGTCTTGACCTGGCTCGGCTGCATGAAACCCCCTGGCGCCCCCTGTTTCCGGCAACGGTGGCCGGGCGCTGCGACAAAAGTGTAACTAAACGAACGGCGGCGGTTTGGGAAGGCCGCCCGGGACCGTAGACTGCCGCAAATGACGACTCCGATCATCATCGACTGCGACCCCGGCCAGGACGATGCCGTGGCCGTGTTGACCGCTTTGGGCTCGCCCGAGCTCGACGTCCTGGCGATCACCGCCGTGCACGGCAATGTGCCGCTCGCCCGTACCGCGCCCAATGCACGGGCCCTGGTCGAGTTCGCCGGCCGGCCGGAGGTTCCCGTCCATGCCGGCTGCGACCGGCCGCTGCGCCGCCCGGCCATCCATGCCGTGCGCATCCACGGCGAAAGCGGCTTGCGCGGCTTCGAGCCGCCGCCGGCCAGACGGCCGGTGGAGGCGGCCCATGCCGCCGAGTTCATCGTCGAGACGCTCAAGGCCAGCGAAGACGTGGTCCTGGCCGCTCTCGGGCCGCTGACCAATTTGGCGTCGGCCTTCACCTGGGCGCCGGAGGTGGCGAAGCGGGTGAAGCAGATCGTGTTGATGGGCGGCGGTCGTGGCGTGGGCAACGTCACGCCGGTCGCCGAGTTCAATATCTATGTGGATCCCGAGGCGGCGGACATCGTCTTTCGGGCCGGCGCACCGATCGTGATGATCGGCCTCGACACGACTTGGCAGGCGCTGGCCACGCCGCCGCGTCTTGCGGCGTGGCGCAAGAAGGGCGGCAAGGCCGGGCAGGCGGCTGCCGCCATGTACGACAACCCCGCCCGTTTCGACGCCAAGCGCTACGGCGAGGAGGGGCTGCCGCTGCACGATCCCTGCGTCATTGCCTACCTGCTGCGCCCCGACCTGTTCGACGGCCGGCACTGTCATGTGGCGGTCGAGACCGGCTCGCCGCTGACCCTCGGTCAGACTGTGGTCGACTGGTGGGGCACGACCGGCCAGGCGGCCAACGCCACGGTGCTCAGCCGGGTCGATGCCGACGGTTATTTCAGGCTGCTGACCGAGCGTCTGGCGCGTCTCGGTTAGTGACGATCTACTGCTTGCTCAGGTTGGGCCAGTTGCCGTCGGCCTTGGCGATATTGCCCGAGGTGTCGAGCAGCCAGCGCAGCTGCACAGTGCGGCTGTAGTTGAGATACAGCTTGCCGTTGATGATCCTCCAGGCGTCCGGGTCGATCGGCGCGGTGTAGTTGTTGGACACGGCCCAGGCGCAGAAACCGCCGTATTGCGGCGCGTATTTCATCGGGTCGGCGGCGAAGGCGTCGCGGTTGGCGGCCGAGGCAAAACGCCATTCCGCACCGTTCCACCGGTGGACGAATTGCGGCGAGCCGGCCACGGCCTTGCCCTCGGTGAAATAGGCGACGACGTCGGTGCCGCGCACGGCGGCGCCGCCTTCGGCGTTGACTTTGTCGGCCCAGGCTGGCGCGGCCAGCAGCCAGGCGGCGAGCACGGCAATGAGCAGTTTCATGACCAGAGCTTACGCGAAGCGGCCGGACAGGCCAGTCACGAAGCGGTGAGTCACGGTTTGACCGGCGGCCGGTTCATGAATCTGTGCCGGGGTGTACCGGGGAGGCGGCCCACACCGGCCTTGCGCGGTTGAGAAGCGGCGCCAGCCCCATGGCTTAGAACTACGACGGCGTCGTGCCCTCACTTCACCTCTAGCGCACGCTGCAGGAAGTCCAACCGGTCCTGGCCCCAGAACATCTGTTCGCCGAAAACGTAGGTGGGCGACCCGAACACGCCGCAGTCGATGGCTTCCTGGGTCAGGGCATCGTAGGTGGCCCTGATCTCCGGCGCTGCGGCGCGCTCGAGCAGCTCGTCGGGCGGCAGACCCTTCGCCCGGATGACCGCCTTCACGGTCTCCGGGTCGGCGATGTTGCGCTCCTCGGCCCACACGGCGCGCATCAAGTCGAAGGCCAGGCCTGGCGCCACCGAGCTTCGGTCGTTCGCGGCGGCGAGGATGACCAGGGCAGCGAGAGTAGAATCGACAGGGAAGAATTTCGGCTCGGGATTGAGCTCGATGCCAAGATGGTCGCGCCAGCGGTGAAGCTCCTGCAGGCGGTAGGCGAGGCGCTGCGGTGGCCGCTTGGCCAGCGGCAGGCCGCCGGAGACCGGGAAAATCCTGCCGAAATCGACCGGCTTGAGGTTGAGCGCGCCCTCGCTGGCGAGGATCAGGTCGAGGAAGCGCTGATGGCCCATATAGGCGAAGGGCGAGGACGGCGAGAAGTAGTAGTCGACGAGCTTCAGCATGCTGGTTCCTTCAGGACACGACCTTTGGCCGCCTCGCGTGCCCGCAGTTCTCGCCGCATGATCTTGCCCGTCGCGGTCAGGGGCAGCGACTCCACGAACTCGACCTCCCGAGGATACTCGTGCGCGGCCAGCCGAGTCTTTACGTGGCTCTGCAGAGCAGCCGCGAGCCCGGGCCCGCCCTGGTGCCCCGCTTTGAGCACCACGAACACCTTCACCGCTTCGGTGCGCACGGGATCGGGTACGCCGATAGCGGCGGCCATGGCCACCGCGGGGTGGCGCAACAGGCAGTCCTCGATCTCCGCCGGGCCGATGCGATAGCCGGCCGAGGTGATGACGTCGTCGGCCCGGCCGACATAGTGCAGGTAGCCGTCGGCATCGCGGCGGCCGAGATCGCCGGTCACCATCCAGTCGCCGACGAACTTCTCGGCGGTGGCCCCGGGGTTGCGCCAGTATTCGAGGAACATCACCGGATCGGGCCGGCGCACGGCGATCTGGCCGTTCACGCCGGGCGCGCAGACCCGGCCGTCCTCGTCGATCACCGCCACCTCGTGACCGGGGATGGGGCGGCCCATCGAGCCGGCGCGCACCGGCATGCAGGCGCCGCAATTGCCCACCACCAGGTTGCACTCGGTCTGGCCGTAGAACTCGTTGACGGTCACGCCGAAAACCTGGCGGCCCCAGTCGAGCAGCTCCTCGCCCAGGGTCTCGCCGCCGCTGCCGATCGAGCGCAGCCGGACCTTGTGGCCGGCGGGCGCGCCGGTCTGGCGGATCAGCTTGAGGGCGGTCGGCGGGAAGAAGACGTTGCGTACCCCATGCCGGGCCATCAGGTCGAAGCTCGCCTCGGGGTCGAATTTGCGGAAACGGTGGGCGAGCACGGGCACGCCGTGATGCCAGGCGGGCAGCAGCACATCCAGCAGCCCGCCGATCCAGGCCCAGTCGGCCGGCGTCCAGAACAGGTCGCCGGGCTGGGGAAAGAAATCATGCGGAAATTCGACGCCCGGCAGATGGCCGAGCAGCACGCGATGGGCGTGCAGCGCACCCTTGGGCGGGCCGGTGGTGCCCGAAGTGAAGATGATCAGGGCAGGATCGTCGGCTGCCGTGTCGACCGGCGTGAAGCTGTCGGCGGCGCGCTCGAGCGTCCCAGCGAAGTCCAAAGTGCCGGAGGGTCCGCCGCCGACCGCGATCAGGGTGGTGAGCTCGGGGAGGCGCTCGCGGATAGCCAGCAGCTTGGGCAGGTTCTCGGCATCGGTGATCACAGCGCGGGCGCCGGAATTGGCCAGCCGGTATTCCAGCGCCTCCTCGCCGAACAGCACGAAGAGCGGGATGGAGATCAGCCCGGCTTTGAACGCCGCGATATGGCTGACCGCCGTCTCGGGCGACTGGCGCAACAGCACGCCGACCCGGTCGCCGCGCTTCAGGCCCCGCGCCGCCAGCGCGTTGGCCAGGCGGTTGGAGAGGTTGCGGATGTCACCGAAAGAGTAGCGGCGGACGGTGCCGTCCTCGTCCTCGCAGATCAGCGCCGGCGCATCGGGACGGGCGGCGGCGTGGCGGTCGCAGGCGTCGACTCCGATGTTGTAGCGCTGGGGAATCCGCCAGCGGAACCGGCGCAGAACCTCGTCGTAACTTGCGGCTGCTTCCAGCATTTTCGCCCCTTGCGCGGCATCATAGCCAGCGCCGTCGCGGCTCGGGTACATATCTTTCCCAAAGGGGAGTCGCGATGTTTCTGCCCGACCTGCTCAAAGGCAAACGCATCCTGATCACCGGCGGCGGGACCGGCCTCGGCAAGAGCATGGGCAAGCGCTTTGTCGAGCTGGGCGCCGAACTGGTGATCTGCGGCCGCCGCCAGCAGGTCCTTGAGGAGACGGCCTGGGAGCTGATGGCCGGGGCGCCCGGCCCGGTGTCCTGGCAGGTCTGCGACATCCGCGACGCGGCCGCGGTCGAGGCCATGATCGACAGGATCTGGGCCGCGCGGCCGCTTGACGCGCTGGTCAACAACGCCGCCGGCAACTTCATCGCCCGCAGCGAGACCCTGAGCCCGCGCGCCGTCGACGCGGTTCTGGGTATCGTGCTGCACGGCTCGGCGTACTGCACTCTGGCCTGCGGCAGACGCTGGCTGGCGGAGGGCCGCAAGGCCAATGTGCTGAGCATCGTCACCACTTATGCGTGGACCGGCTCGGCCTATGTCGTGCCCTCCGCCATGGCCAAGGCCGGGGTGCTGGCGCTCACCCGCAGTCTGGCCGTCGAGTGGGGGCCGCGCGGCATCCGGCTCAATGCCATCGCGCCCGGCCCGTTTCCCACGCAAGGAGCGTGGGAGCGCTTGGTGCCGCGAGCCGACCTGGCCAAGGAGTTCGAGAGCCGCAACGTGCTCGGCCGAGTCGGTGACCACCGCGAGCTGGCTGACCTCGCGACCTTCCTGGTCTCCGACCGCTCCGGCTATATCACCGGCGAGGTGGTGACCATCGATGGCGGCGAATGGCTCAAGGGGGCCGGGCAGTTCAACTTCCTCGACCGCCTGACGGACGACGAGTGGGAAGCGATGCGCCCGAAAAAAGGTTAGTCTCCGGCACGATGAACGAGAAGACCGGCATTACGATTCCGGCCGAGGTGGCCTCGCCACCCGAACCCGCCGCCAAGCGTATGGGCGTACCGGCGCGCATGATCATTTTCGGCAACGAGAAAGGGGGCTCGGGCAAGTCGACACTCGCCATGCACGTCGTGGTGGGGCTGCTGCGCGCCGGGCACAAGGTCGGCAGCATCGACGTCGATTCGCGCCAGGCGACGCTCACCCGCTATCTCGAGAACCGGGCCATGATCGCCGACACCAAGGGCTTCAACCTGCCGCTGCCCGAGCACCGGCTGGTCATCCGCTCGGAGAGGAGCCCCGACGAGGATGCCGAGCGCTTCAACCAGGCGGTCGACGCGCTGTCACGGACCTGCAACGTCGTGGTGGTCGACACGCCGGGTTCCGACGCGCCGCTGTCGCGCCTCGCCCATTCCTATGCCGACACGCTGGTGACGCCGATGAACGACTCGTTCGTCGACCTCGACCTGCTGGCCAAGGTCGATCCCGAGACCTTCGAGGTCATCTGCCCCAGCGCCTACGCCGAGATGGTATGGGAACAGCGCAAGAAGCGGATGGCTCGCGACCGCGGCTCGATCGACTGGATCGTGGTGCGCAACCGCCTGTCGACGCTGGATACGCGCAACAAGCGCAACATGGAGAAAGTGCTCGACTCGCTGGCCAAGCGCATCGGCTTCCGCACCGCGCCCGGTTTCGGCGACCGGGTGATCTTCCGCGAGATGTTCCTTTCCGGCCTGACGCTGCTCGACCTGCGGGACACCGGCACGAAGCTGACCATGTCGCATATCGCCGCGCGCCAGGAGGTGAGGGACCTGCTGACGGCGGTGGTCTCCGGACCGGTGCCGGCCGCTGCCCTCGCCTGAGACGATGAGCAAGGTCCCGGCCAAGCCGACGAGTGCGGCGGTTGCGGCGTTCCTCGACAAGGTGAAGTCGACGCCGGCTCTGCGCACCGGCGGCAGCGCCGGCCGGCTGATGTTCGCGATGGACGCCACCGCCTCGCGCGAGCCGACCTGGGACCGCGCCTGCCGGCTGCAAGGCGAGATGTTCACCGCGACGCAGGGGATCGGGCCGCTGGAGATCCAGCTCGTCTGGTATCGCGGCTTCGGCGAGTTCGACGCCAGCCCCTGGCTGGCCAATTCCGCCGAACTGGTGCGCCGCATGACCGGCGTCCAGTGCCACGCCGGCGAGACCCAGATCGCGGCCGTGCTCGAGCATGCCGTCGCCGAGACGCGCCGGAAAAAGGTCAACGCCGTGGTGTTCGTCGGCGATTGCGTCGAGGAGAACGTCGACCGCCTGGCGAAGCTGGCCGGCGATCTCGGCCTCCTAGGCACGCCGGTCTTCGTCTTCCACGAGGGCGGCGAACCGGTGGCGCGCAAGATCCTGGAGGAGATCGCGCGCCTCTCGGGCGGCGCCTACTGCCCGTTCGATGCCGGCAGCGCCGAGATGCTGCGCGACCTGCTGGTGGCGGCGGCCACCTTCGCCGTGGGCGGGCGTAAGGCGCTGGAAGATTTCAACCGCAGGCGCGGCGGGGGCGTCCTGCGGCTCACCCACCGTCCGCGCTGATTCATGTTCCTGTTCTACTTCCTGATCGGCGCCGCCCTGCTGCTGCTCGGCTGGCTGGCCTTGCGCTGGTATGCCGAAGCCAAGCCAGAGCAGATCATCACGGCGGCGAAGTGGGCGGGCGGCATCGTCATCGGCGCTGTGGCGCTGTGGCTGCTGGCCACCGGGCGGCTGAACCAGGCGCTGATCACGGCCAGCGCGCTGGCCCCCCTGTTCGTGCGCTGGAAGGCGCTATGGACCCGCATGAAGAACATGCAAGGGCCGAGCGCCGGAAATCGCTCCGAGGTGGTCAGCGCCTGGTTCCGCATGTCGCTCGATCACGACACCGGCGCCATGGACGGCATGGTGCTGCAGGGCCGCTATCGGGGCCGGCAGCTGAGCAGCCTGTCATTGGCCGATCTCTTGGAGATGCTGCCCGACGTGCGTATCGACGACGCCGAGTCCGCTGCGCTGCTCGAAGCCTATCTCGATCGTGCCCATCCCGACTGGCGCGCCGACGACAGTGGCCCGGCGGCGGACGAAGCACCGCGCGGCGCGCCCTCGGCGGCGATGACCCGCGAAGAGGCCTATCGCATCCTCGGTCTCGAAACCGGGGCTTCGGAGGATCAGGTGCGCGACGCCTACAAGCGCTTGATGAAAAAGATGCACCCCGACCAGGGCGGCTCGTCCTATCTCGCCGCCAAGATCAACCAGGCCAAGGAACTGTTGCTGGGTGGGTAGGGCAGCGGCGCGCCTCGTGCTACCTTTGGCATCGGTCAGAGCGAGAGCGAGGGAGAGAGGGATGAAACGGGCACGGTTGGGCTGGTTTGCGGGTCTATGTGCTCTGCTGCTGCCTGCCGCGGCGCAGGCCATCTGCATCCCCGTCGCCGAAGGCCCGATGCGGCCCACCTTTGCCAGCTACCGGCTCGCCGCCGTGCAGCCGGGCAACGTCTCGCTCACCTATATCGGCCATTCGAGCTTCGTCATCGAGACCGCCGCCGGCGTCACCGCCGTCACCGACTACAACGGCTACATCAAGCCGCCCTTCATTCCGACCGTCGTGTCGATGAACAACGCGCATTCGACGCATTTCACGGAGTTCCCCGAGCCGCAGATCAAGCATGTGTTGCGCGGTTGGGGCACTTACGAGGAGCAGACGCGCTACAACGTGGTCGAGCAGGATCTGCGCGTGCACAACGTGCAGACCAATATCCGCGAATACGGCGGCACGCGCTTCAACGGCAACTCGATCTTCGTCTTCGAGACGGCCGGCATCTGCATTGCCCATCTCGGCCATCTGCATCACACGCTGACCGACAAGCATCTAGGTGCCCTGGGCAAGATCGACGTTCTGCTGGTGCCGGTCGACGGCATGTACACCATGGACCAGTTCGACATGATCGAGGTCATCCAGCAGATCAAACCGTCGATCGTCATTCCCATGCATTTCTTCAGCGAGGCGCGGCTGTCGCGTTTCCTCGCCCGGCTGCAGGCCGAGGCGAACTTTACGGTTTCGCGTAACACCAGCCCCACCTTGACTCTCAACCCGGCGACCATCCCCACCCCGCGCCGGCCCGAGGTCTGGGTTCTGCCCGGAAACTGAAGGCGGAATTCGTCCGCGCCGGCCGGTTCGGATAAGCTCCTAAGAGCTTGATAACTCAGCTTAGTATGCCCACATCACGGGCCTGACCCCGGGTCCGCGGTGCTTGCCTGCCACGCGCCCCCTGTGGCACAAGTCCGCGCTTTCATTCAGGGATTGGGCATTCAGGGATCGGCATGCAAACCCGGGTTCGTAAGGCGATCTTCCCCGTGGGCGGGCTCGGTACGCGGTTTCTGCCCGCTACCAAGGCCATGCCCAAGGAAATGCTGCCGGTGGTCGACAAGCCGCTGATCCAGTATGCGCTGGAAGAGGCGCAGGCCGCCGGCATCGAGGAGTTCGTCTTCGTCACCGGCCGGGGTAAGGGCGCGATCGAGGACCATTTCGACCGCTCGTTCGAGCTCGAGGCGACCCTGCGCGAGCGCAGCAAGCTGGCCGAGCTCGAGGAGCTGCTGCGCTGGGTACCGAGGGCAGGTACCGTGGCCTATACCCGTCAGCAGGAGCCGATGGGCCTCGGCCATGCCGTGTGGTGCGCCCGGCATTTCGTCAACGACGAGCCCTTTGCGGTGCTGTTGGCCGACGACCTGATTTTGTCGAAGCAGCCGTGCTTGAAGCAGATGACCGAGGCGTATGGCCGGGTGGGCGGCAACATGGTCGCGGTCATGGACGTGGCCCGCGAGCATACCAAGCGCTACGGCATCCTCAGCGTCGGCAAGGAGAACGGGCCGCTGGTCGAGGTCAAGGGCCTGGTCGAGAAGCCCAAGCCGGAAGCCGCACCTTCGACTTTGGCGGTGATCGGCCGCTACATCATCCAGCCGCAGGTCTTCGCCCATCTCGACAAGAAGGCGATCGGTGCCGGCGGCGAGATCCAACTCACCGATTCGCTGATTCCGATGATCGGCCAGATGCCGTTCCACGGTTACCGCTTCGAGGGCCAGCGTTTCGACTGCGGCGACAAGGTCGGCTTCTTCGAGGCCAATGTCGCCTTCGCCCTGGCCCGGCCCGACATGGGGCCGGAGGTCCGGCGGATCGTGCAGAATTACGCCAAGGGGTAATGCGTTATCGCCGGGGACCCCCAGGGGACACCGGTCTGACATCTCGGGGGCAATCCCCAGGCAAGAGGGTTTTCGATGAATATCGCGATGATCGGGACGGGCTATGTCGGGCTCGTGACCGGTGCCTGTTTCTCCGAGTTCGGTGTCACCGTCACCTGCGTCGACCAGGACGAGGCCAAAATCGCCCGCCTGATGCGCGGCGAGATGCCGATCTTCGAGCCAGGCCTCGACACGCTGGTCGCCAACAACGTCAAGGCTGGCCGCTTGCGCTTCACCACGGACCTCAAGGCGGCCGTCAAGGATGCCAAGGCCGTGTTCATCGCCGTCGGCACGCCCTCGCGCCGCGGCGACGGCCATGCCGATCTGTCCTACGTCTTCGCCGCGGCCGAGGAAATCGGCCGCGCCATCGACGGCTATACGGTGGTGGTCACCAAGTCGACCGTGCCCGTGGGCACCGGCCGCCAGGTGGCCGAGCGCATCCGCAAGGTGCGCCCCGATGCCGATTTCGACGTGGTCTCAAACCCCGAATTCCTGCGCGAGGGTGCGGCGATCAACGACTTCATGCGGCCGGACCGCGTGGTCATCGGCGCCGAGAGCGAGCGGGCGAGAGAGGTGATGAAGAGCCTCTACCGGCCGCTCTATCTGATCGAGACGCCGATCGTCTTCACCTCGATCGAGACCTCCGAGCTGATCAAGTACGCCGCCAACACCTTCCTCGCGGCCAAGATCACCTTCATCAACGAGATCGCCGATCTCTGCGAAAAGGTCGGCGCCGACGTCCACGACGTCGCCCGCGGCATCGGCCTCGACGGCCGTATTGGCCGCAAGTTCCTGCATCCCGGCCCGGGCTACGGCGGCTCCTGCTTCCCCAAGGACACCCTGGCCCTGGTGCGCACGGCCCAGGAAGCCGGCGCGCCGCTCAAGATTATCGAGACGGTCGTGGCGGTGAACGACGCGCGCAAGAAGGCGATGGCGGCCAAGATCGTCGCCGCCTGCGGCGGCAGCGTGAAGGGCAAGACCATCGGCGTGCTCGGGTTGACCTTCAAGCCGAACACCGACGACATGCGCGATGCGGCAAGCCTCGAGATCCTGCCGGCCTTGCAGGCGGCCGGCGCCAGGGTTCAGGCCTTCGATCCCGAGGGGATGCACGAGGCACGGCAGATGCTGCGCGACGTCGTCATGTGCGACAACGCTTATGCGGCGATGAAGGACGCTGACGCGCTGGTCGTCCTCACCGAATGGAATGAGTTCCGCGCCCTCGATCTCGAGCGGGCGAAGAAGCTGCTGCGGCGGCCGGTCGTGGTCGATCTGCGCAATATCTACGCGCCCAACGAGATGGTGGCGGCAGGATTCGAGTACACCGGCATCGGCCGGCCGACCACGGCGGGTCGGGCAGGGGGCGATTGAGCATGGACGCACTGCGCAACGCGCACCGTTTCGATCCCACGTCGCTGCGCGAGTACGACATCCGCGGCATCGTCGGCAAGACGCTCTCGGCGGCTGACGCGCGGGCGGTCGGGCGCGGCTTCGGCAGCGAGGTCGTGGCCAAGGGCGGCAGACGGGTGGCGGTCGGCCGCGACGGGCGGCTGCATTCGCCGGAACTGTCGGCGGCGTTGATCGAGGGCCTCGTCTCGTGCGGCATCGAGGTCACCGATGTCGGCATGGGGCCGAGTCCCAAGCTCTACTTCGCTACGCGCGAGTACGGCTACGACGGCGGCGTCATGGTCACCGGCTCGCACAACCCCTCCGACTACAACGGCTTCAAGATGATGCTGGGCAAGGCCAGCTTCTGGGGCGAGCAGATACAAGCACTCGGCCGGCGCGCTGCCGCGGGCGATTTCGCCGTCGGTCAGGGTTCGGTCATCGCGCGCGACGTCGATGCCGCCTATGTCGAGCGCCTGCGCCGCGACTTCCGCGGCGACAGGCATCTCACCATCGTTTGGGATTGCGGCAACGGCGCCGCCGGTCCGGCGACCGAGGCGCTGGTCAAGACACTGCCGGGCAAGCACATCGTGCTCAACGGCGAAGTCGACGGAACCTTTCCGGCCCACCATCCCGACCCGACGGTCGAGAAGAACCTCGAGCAACTCAAGCACGCGGTGCGTGAGCACCGGGCGGATGCCGGCATTGCCTTCGACGGCGACGGCGACCGTATCGGCGTGGTCGATGGCCAGGGACGGGTGCTCTGGGGCGACCAGATCCTTTCCGTTCTGGCGAGTGACGTCCTGGCCGAGCGGCCGGGTGCCACCATCATCGCCGACGTCAAGGCGAGCCAGGCGCTGTTCGACGAGATCGCGAGCATGGGCGGAAAGCCGCTGATGTGGAAGACCGGCCATTCGATCATCAAGACCAAGATGGCGGAGATCGGCTCGCCGCTGGCCGGTGAGATGAGTGGGCACATCTTTTTTGCCGACAAATGGTACGGCTTCGACGACGCGCTCTATGCCGCGATCCGCCTGCTCTCGATCCTGGCGCGTTCGGACCGGAGCCTGGCGCAGAGGCGCGACGCGCTGCCCCAGGTGATGAACACGCCGGAACTGCGCTTCCCCTGCCCGGAGGAGCGCAAGTTCAAAGTGCCGGAGGAGGTCAAGGCCCGCCTGAAGGCGGGCGGCGCCAGGTTCAGCGACATCGATGGCGTGCGGGTCACGACGCCGGATGGCTGGTGGCTGCTGCGCGCTTCCAACACCCAGGACGTGCTGGTGGCGCGCTGCGAGGCGAGGGATGCCGCCGGCCTGGCCCGCCTCAAGAGCGGATTGGTCGAAGCGCTGGCGCCGAGC
>Ga0194132_10004103_pt1 | contig 25162 bp, 26 predicted proteins | sample TA2KigOf80mmetaG_FD_148612 | JGI IMG/M metagenome (GOLD analysis project Ga0194132, IMG submission 148612) | Freshwater microbial communities from Lake Tanganyika, Tanzania - TA2015054 Kigoma Offshore 80m | ecosystem: Environmental > Aquatic > Freshwater > Lake | place: Tanzania: Lake... | reverse complement strand
CACCTCCCTCCTGCCAAATCAGGCGAGAAGTGTTACCCATGTCTCCGGTACGATCTGTCACCCATGTCTCAGGTCGGACAAGCAATCCCTCCCGCCCAATCGGAGCGGCGACCGATGAGTTCTCCGCCCAACGATGCAGCCGCCCTTCTTGCTCAAGGCCAGGCGGCGGAAGCTGCCGGCGACACGGCGACGGCGCGCGCCGCCTATCTCGGTTCTTTGACCGCAGAACCTTCATTCGGTGCGATCTTTGGATACGTCAAAACGGCGTGGTCAAACGACCCCGATGGATGCCTCGATCTTCTCCGCAAAGCATCCGGTCACACGCCCGAGACCCGCGCCATGCTCGGCGCCTTTCGGCTTCAATACGAGGAGCTCGGACATCGACGCAGACGTGGATTGATGGAGTACCATTCGCATTCGATTGACGATGTCTTGTTCCGTTTTGCAATTACCGAGCTTGAAGCCTATGGCGCCGCGGCCACTGAACTTGGAAGCGCCGAACAAGTTGCAGTGGCCGCTTATTGCGCAGGCGACGGAAGCCGGCTCGAACGCCACGCGTTGCAACTTTACCAATCAGGCAACCGCTCGATCTGGTCATTGATCAGATTTAGTGCGGATCACTTTGGACAGATCGCAAACAACGATCCTGCCGTCGGTTTGCCTTCGGTCACGACCGATCGTGTGGCCGAAGGCGATGGTCCTGTTGTGTGGCTCTCGTGCAGCGAGGACTATCTCGTTTTCGCGCGGCCGATGCTGGCTTCACTGCAATTGGCCGCGCCGGGTGTCAGCGCGCACCTTCACGTCATGGACCCGAGAGGGGACCCCAAGATGGCCCTCAACGCGCTGCCACAACCGGATGCGTCTGTCGGCCTGTCGTGGGAGCACGCCAATGGCAATCGCAATTACTATCACGCCATACGCTTCATTAGGCTATGGAAATGGATGACGACGCAGCGCAGGCCGGCGTGGTTGATGGATGTCGACGCTCTGATCAATTTCCAGCCGGGCGAGATGTTCAAGCGACTCGAGCGCGCCGATGTCGCTTTTCGCGCCCGGCCCGCGCGGATTGAGCCATGGAACCAATTCAACGCAAGCGTCGTCGGGTTTTCGATGTCGGAGCGGTCGCTCGATTATCTCAAACTGGTCGCCAACACGATCGCTCGATTCCACAAGTTTGGCAGACTTGCGTGGGGAATTGATCAACTCGCGATGTTGGGCGCCTATCACGTCATCAAACCAACCGTCGGCTGTCTCAACGATCGCGAGGTCGATTACAGTTATCGCTCCGATGGCGTGGTGTGGTGCAATTCCTCGGCGCGAAAGTTTCAGCACCTCAAGGGCAAGCCAGACCCCGAGCGTCAGGCCTACGTCGATCTGTTCAATCGATACGCCGCGCAAATCAAATCATAAGAAAACCCGGGTCCGTTGCCGGACCCGGGCTTGGTCGTGACCGCTGTCGCGGAACCGTTATTCGCGCCTGATTATTCGCGGTTCCCGAGGAACGACAGCAGGAACTGGAACAGGTTGATGAAGTTGAGATAGAGCGACACCGCGCCCATGATCGCCGAGTGCTCCTCGACGTCACTACCGCCAACCTCGAAGTAGGAGTTCTTGATGCGCTGAGTGTCGAAAGCGGTGAGGCCCGCGAAGATCAGCACGCCCAGGCTCGAGATCACGAAGTGCACCATGGCGCTGCCTAGGAAGATATTGACGACGCCGGCGATCACGATGCCGATCAGGCCCATGAACAGGAACGAGCCAAAGCCCGAGAGGTCCTTCTTCGTGGTGTAACCAAATAGGCTCAGCGCGCCGAACGAGCCAGCCGTGATGAAGAACGTCCGCGCCACGCTGACGCCGGTGTAGATCATCATCGCCGAGGCAAGACCGACGCCCATCAGCGCGACGAATGTCCAGTACATGCCCTGCAATGCGCCGGCCGAGCGGCGGCCATTCATGGCGAACAACAGTCCGATCGGCGCCAACACCGTGATCCAGCCAAGGCCGGTGTAGGTGTAGCCGCGCTGGGTCGACTGATAGAACAGGCTCGAGATCGACTCGTTGCCTGCGACTGTCAGCGCGACAACGCCCGACAGCAGCAAGCCCGATGCCATGTAGTTGTATACCCGAAGCATATAAGCCCGGAGGCCGGCATCTATTTCGGCGGCCTCTGCCTGGGTCCAGGTTCCTGGGCCCATCTGCCCGGTCATCCTGCGATCCGTGTCGTAAGCCATGTGTGTTCCTCGCTGTTAATGGTGAACGCAACCGGCTCGCAGCCGATTTAGAGCATATATTGGGTCTGCGAACGGCGAGTTCAACCGAAATCGGACGTGGATATCGGGGAATTCAGCTCACCCGCCCTGATAAATCTTTACAACTCAGGGGGTTATTCGTTCCGGAGAAGCGGCGCCGCTTTGGTGCCCAGGGCCCGCCAGGTGCCGGCAAAGCCGGCCGACAGAGTGACCGCGATGCAGGCCCCCACCACGCCAAGGGCGAGGCCATAGTTCATCACCCAACCGATTTTCATCACATGCTCGGCCACCGACCAGGCGGCGAGCGTCCCGACGCCGACCGCAATCGCGCCAGTGGCGAGCCCGAGCAGGCAGTACTCGAACACAAAAGCGCTCAGCACGTTGCCGCGCGTCGCACCCAGCACTTTGAGCACGACCGACTCGTAGATGCGCCGACTGTGACCGGCGGCAATGGCGCCGGCGAGCACCAACGCGCCGGCGATGATGGCGACCGCCGCCGTAATTCTGACGGCGACACTCAGCGTCCCCAGAACATCTTCCAGCATCTTCACCGCCTCGCGCACTTGCACGACGGTCACATTGGGCATCCGGTCGAGCACCCGGTCTTCGATCGCGTTCTCGGTACCGGGCGCGGAGTTAACGGTCGCGAGATACATGCCGGGCGCACCGGCCAGTGCGTTGGGCGAATAGATCAGCGTGAAATTCATGGTGCCCGACTGCCAGCGGACGTCGCGCAGATTGGCGATCTCGGCGGTGATTTCCCGTCCGAGAATGTCGAGCGAGAGCGTCGCGCCGAGATCGATGCCCATGCCCTCGGCGACTCTGACGTCGAGCGACACCAGGTTCTTGCCGGCGTGATCGGCCGCCCACCACTCGCCCTTGACGATCTTGGCGCCATCGGGCGCCGTCGCCGCGGTCGAGACACCACGCTCGCCCCGGACGGCCCAGCGGGCGTCGGGAACGATCGTGACCTGGTCCACCGGGACGCCGTTGACCTTGGTGATTCGCCCCCGGATCATCGACGCGGTCCGCACGCCGGTAACACCCGGTATGTCGGCGACCATCGTCTTGAACTCGGCCTCCTGCGCCGGCTGGATATCGACGAAGAACATGCTGGGCGCGTCGTTGGGCAGTCCTTCCTTGATCCGATTGTTGAGATTGTTCTCGGTCAGGGCAATCGCCACCAACACCGACAATCCGAGCCCAAGCGACAGCACAACGGATGCCGTCGGCGCGCCCGGCCGGTAAAGATTGGCCAAAGCGAGACGCAGCGACGGTCGCCCCGACGTTGCGCCGCCGCGACTCCCGGTCAGGCGCCGGGCGAAGTTCATCACCGCTTCGGCCGCGGCGCGGAACAGCGCCATCGACAACGCCGCGCCGACCACAAACATCAGCGCATAGCGTGGCTGCGGCGCGCTCAGCACGGTGTAGGCGGCGAGAGCAAGCGCCATGACCGCGAGAGCGACGAGGTACTTGATGCGCGGCCGCGCTGAAATCTCGGCAATCAAGTTACGGAACAGCGCCACCGGCGGAATATCGCGCGCGCGCGCCAGCGGCCACAACGCAAACACCGCGGCCGTCAGCACGCCGTAAATGGTGGCGGCGATCAGGGGGTCGGCATAGATCCCGAACTGAACCTTGACCGGCAACATGTCGCCGATGCCGCGGGCGGCGGCGAGCGGAATTCCCGCGCCGACCAACAGCCCAAGGGCGATACCGGCGATACTGAGCAGCCCAACCTGAATCACATAGACCCTGAAAATCAGTTCGGCCGGAGCGCCGAGACATTTGAGGGTCGCGATCGTCCTGATTCGGCCCATCATGTAGGCGCGAACCGCATTGGCGACACCGATGCCGCCGGTCAACAGCGCCGTCATCCCGACCAGCGTCAGGAACAGTGTGACGTTGTCGAGGAACATGTCGAGGCCTTGCGCAGCGCGATTAAGGCCACGAATGCGCCAGCCGGCGTCGGGGAACCCATCCTTCAGTCGCTGTTCGGCCGCGGCCGCTTTGCCTTTGCCGGGAATCCGGATGTTGTAGATGCGCTCGATCAGACTGCCGGCCTGAACCAGATCTGTCGCCGGCAGGGCGCTGGTCGCGATCATCACCCGCGGCCCGGCGGTGGCAAAGCTGACGACGCGATCGGGCTCTTTCTTGATCACGTCGCGGACTTCGATCGCGGCTTCACCAATCTTGATGACATCGCCCACACCGACGCCAAGGCGCGCCAGCAGCGGTGCGTCGATCACGCCGCCCCAGCGGCCGTCGCGAAAGGCCAGAAGTTCGTTGAGGGGCGCCGTTTGTTCGAGGTCGAGGGTTCCGTAGAGGGGATAGGCCTCGTCGACCGCCTTGAGTTCGATCAGCGTCCGGTCACGAACAGTACCGTCGGCGCGTTCGGAGCGGGCCATCGATCGCAATTGGACGATGTGCGAAACATCGCCTGCCGCCGTCAACGCCGCCAGTTCGTCGTCATTGGCGGGGCGATAGCCGAGCCTGACCTGAAGATCGCCGCCGAGAAGAGGTTGCGCATCGGCATCGATGCCGGCCTGAACTGAATAGTTGAGCGAACCGGCGCCGGCGATGGCGGCCACGCCCAAAGCAAGACAGGCGAGAAAGATACGAAAGCCGGAAAAACCGCTGCGCAGTTCGCGCAAAGCGAAGCGCGACGCCAACGGCCAATCGATCCGCGCGGTCATTCGGCCGCCTTGGCGAGGCCTTCGCCCGCAATCAGCCCGTCGGCGATGCGAACGATGCGATCGCACTTTGACGCCAGCTTGTGATCGTGGGTGATCAGCACCAGCGTCGTGTTGTGATGGTCGTGCAGGTCAAACAGCAGATCGACAATCTGCTGACCGGTGGCGCCATCAAGGTTTCCGGTCGGCTCATCCGCCAGGAGAATCTTGGGCTCGACCGCGAAGGCGCGGGCCAAGGCGACGCGCTGCTGTTCGCCGCCGGAAAGCTGCCCCGGGTAATGGTCGATACGATGGCCGAGGCCAACCCGCTTCAACTGCGCCTCGGCGCGATCGAAGGCGTCGGTGCGACCGGCGAACTCAAGCGGCACCGCGACATTCTCGAGCGCCGACATGGTCGGGATCAAGTGGAACGATTGAAAGACGATGCCGACGTTGTCACGCCGGAACAGCGCGAGACCGTCTTCGTCCAGCGTGCCGTAGTCGACGCCCGCGACCTTGATGGTGCCCGAGCTGACGCGCTCGAGACCCGCCACCAGCATGATCATCGTGGTCTTGCCCGAGCCTGACGGCCCGACCACGCCAATCGCGGCGCCTTGCGCCACCTCAAGTGAGACGCCGCGCAGGATGTTGACCGGCCCCGCGGGCCCGGCCAAGGTCAGGTGAACGTCGGTCAATGACATTGCGGCCGACGTGGTGGTGGCGTTCACTTGCATTTGAGCTGCGATACGGTCGGAATTAAGGGATGATGTGGTTGAAGCCGGTGTTTGAACGGGCCCTGATTACCATGAGCATTTTACGATTGTCAGTCCCGCGCCAGCGTTTGGTACGCGCATTTCTGCCTGTCGGATTGTTACTTTCTGTTACATCACCGGGCTCCATTCTGGCGGCAGAGCCGATTCGCATTCTCGCCTTTGGCGACAGTTTGACGGCCGGATATGGCCTGGATGACCTTGCCGACGCCTTCCCCGCCCAGCTGGAGCGCGCGCTCAAGGCCAGAGGCCATGATGTAAAGGTGATCCAAAGCGGTGTTTCGGGCGAGACCACGACCGGCGGCCTGAGCCGCATCGACTGGGCCTTGGGCGAAAAACCCGATGCGGTGATCGTCGAGCTGGGCGGCAACGACGGCCTTCGCGCCATCAACCCGGTCCAAACCGAAAAGAGCCTGCGCGGCATTGTCGAGCGAATCGGCCGCGACGGGATTCCGACGCTGGTTGCCGGCATGCTGGCGCCGCCCAACCTCGGCCGCGACTATGGCGATCGGTTCAACAGCGTGTTCGGCCGCATCGCCAAAGAGTCGGGGGCGATTTTTTATCCGTTCTTCCTCGATGGCGTCGCCGGAATCGCCGAGCTCAACCAGGCCGATCGCATTCACCCGACTGCCAAAGGCGTCGCGGTCGTGGTCGAGAAAATTCTGCCCAGCGTCGAGCAGCTGGTCGAACGCGCCAAGGCGCGACGCGACGGCGCGTGAGCACATTCGCCCATGCGGCTGCGCGGGGTGACGATTGGCGCGAGGCGATCCGCGTCGTCGGCGATCGTCTCGCGTCCCAGCACGCGGCTGGGGCTCTTGGTCTGATCTACGCGACCGAGGCCTTCGGCCCTCATCTCGCCGACATGGCGGGCACTTTGAAAGAGCGCCTCGGCGTGCCGGAATGGTCGGGCTGCGCCGGCATGGGAATCGTCACAACCGAGGGCGAAATCCATGAGGGCGGCGCGGTCTCGGTGCTGATCCTCAACGTCGCGCCAATGGCGGTGTCACAAGTGTCGTCACTGCTCGATACCGAGCGCGCCGCAATCGTTGCGACCGGCCCGTGGGCAAATGCCAACGGCCCGGTGCTCGGCATCTATCATGCCGATCCGCGCAACGGCGGCACCGAAGACATTCTCAAGACCTTGGTCGAGTCGGCGCCGAGCGGCGCCTTTGCTGTCGGCGGCTTGACGCCGCTGTCCGAAAAGCCCGCGCAGATTGCGGCCGGCCTTGGCGCCACGGGCGGCGTATCTGGGGTGATGCTGTCGCGCGATGTTCCGGTCGCTGTCGCCATGTCGCAAGGCTGCCTGCCGGTCGGCCCCTACCGCACCGTCACCTCGGCGCGGCAGAACATTGTCGCCGAGCTCGATCGTCGGCCGGCGCTCGACGTGATGAAGGAAGACATCGGCGAAGTGCTGGCCCGCGATCTCAGGCGCACGGCCGGATATATCCACGTCGCATTGCCGATTGGAGGTTCCGACACCGGCGCCTACACCGTGCGAAACCTGGTGGGAATCGATCCGCGCGCCAGTATGATCGCTGTCGGCGCCGCGATGCATGCCGGCGATCGGGTGATGTTCGTGCGGCGCGATCCGGCCAGCGCCCAGAAGGATTTCGCGCGCAGTCTCGACGATCTCAAGAAGCGCACCGCCGGCAAACAAATCCGCGGCGGGCTCTATGTCAGTTGCGTTGCTCGCGGTCGAAACATGTTCGGCAATCAGGATGGCGAAGTCGGCATGATCAAGTCGGCGCTCGGCGCATTTCCACTGACGGGTTTCTTCGCCAATGGCGAGATCTGCGGCAGCCAGCTTTATGGCTACACCGGCGTGCTGACGGTGTTTCTGGATCGGCCATGATCAGGCTGTTTGTCGGCCTTGCCATACCCGAGTCAATTGTCGACCAGCTCGATCGTTTGACCGGCAGCATGCCGGGGGCCCGCTGGGTCGAGCCCGAGAATTTTCACATCACCCTTCGATTCATTGGCGAAGTCGATGAAATGGATGCCGAGGATCTCCACCACGAGCTGTTGCGCGTCCGCGCGCCGCGATTTTCACTCACGCTGAAAGGCGTCGATGCCTTCGGACAGGGTCACAAAACCCGCGCGCTGTGGGCGGGCGTCGACAAGAGTGAATCGCTCAATCTGTTGCGCGGACGCGTTGACGCGGCCGTGGTCCGCGCCGGCCAACCGCCGGAACAACGCAAGTTCGTGCCGCACGTGACGCTGGCGCGCTTCACCCAGGCGCCGGCCGAGCACATTCAATCGTTCATCGAAGGCTACGGCCTGTTTCGCGCCGGCCCGTTCGAAGTCGACTATTTCGTTCTGTTCGAAAGCGAGATGGGCAATGGCGGCTCGGCTTATACTGTGCTGCAGGAATACCCCCTGGACCCCTCGCCATGACCGAATCGCGCACACAGAAAATGATCGACGTCGCGGTTTCGTACTTCGCCGCGGTCGACAGATTCGATGTCGAAACCATCATGGCACACATGCACCCCGCCTGCGTGATGGAAGTGGCCACCCACAAAGTATTCCGCAAAAATTTCGCCGAGGTGCGCGAGACCTACGAGCGCCGCAAGGACATGGTGAAGACGTCCTGGCACGGCGACTTCAAGTTCATGGCGGACGCCGACAATCAGCGCCTCGCCGTTCGCCTAACCGTACGACGCACGTTCATGGACGACCGCACCGAGGAAATCGACAACGTTACCATCCTTCAGTTCACCGACGGCAAGATCAGCCGCGTGTCGGCATGGATGGCGGGCGAGAACACGCTCAAATAAATCGCCGGAGAATCTGCTCCACCTGGGCCACATAGCTGCCGCCGAACAAACGGACGTGAACCAGCAGGGGATAAAGATTGTAAAGGTCGCGGCGCTCTTTGAAAAACCCGGGCGCGATGGGGCGGTGCTCGGCATAGCGCCTGAAGAACGCCTCTTCAAACGTGCCGAACAAGGTCGAGAACGCCAGTTCGATCTCGGCGTCGGCGAAGTAAATCGCGGGGTCGACGAAGGCAGAGATTCGATGGTCGCGACAGAGGACATTGCCTGTCCACATGTCGCCGTGAATCAGCGACGGCCGTGAGCGGCCATCGATCCAGCGATCGAGCCGCGCGCAAAGGGCTTCCAGACGTTTGAACGTCGTGGCCGGTAATCGACCAGACTCGAGGGCCGCACGGCCCATGAATAGGAGGCGCTGATCGCGGAAAAAATCGCGCCAAGAGGGTGTCCACGGATTCGGTTGATGCAGGCCGCCAATGACCGTGTCGTAGTCGAAGCCGAAACGATCCGATGTAATCGCATGAAGCCGCGCCAGATGATCGGCGGCATCCGCCTGTGCGCCGGCGTCAAGGCGACCGGACGTCGGCACGAAGCCCATCAACAGCAGCGTGTCGTCGGCAAACAGCACGCCAGGCACGGGCAGCGTCGATCTTGCGGCGAGGTCGCGCAACATGCGCGCTTCCAGCGCCGCGCCCGCGCCAAGTTTTGCAACGACAGTTCGTCCATCGGCGAGGCCGAGTTTTCTGACGTCACCGACGCAGCCGCCCGTCAGCGCTTCGTCCGTAACGAGATCGACGCCGAACACGGACCGAACGCACGCCGCGAGAGTCATGCAGAGAGTTTGACCCTGACGTGGTTGAGCAGACCTTCGGCGGCGTCTTCGCTGAGGTCGAGAACCAGCTCGAAATCGATGTCGCCGCCATAGTAGGGGTCAGGCACGTCACGGCCGCGCTGATCGGGATGATAATCGAGCAGCAGGCGAACCTCGGCCCGGTGCTCGTCGCGTCGCATAGCCCGCAAATGCTGAAGGTGTCCGCGGTCGAGTGCGAGGATGAGATCGAACGCCGTGAAATCCGCCGGAACGACCTTGCGCGCCCGGTGCGCGGCGAGATCGACCCCGCGGCGGGCGGCGAATGAAATTGAGCGGGCATCAGCTTCTTCGCCAATGTGATAGCCGTGAGTCCCGGCCGATTCGATGTCGATCTGGCGTGTGAGGCCGGCCTTGGCGACGGCGGCGCGGAACACTTCGGCCGCCGTCGGCGAGCGGCAGATGTTTCCGGTGCAGACGAACAGGACGCGAAAGGCCATGGCGATGCCTCGCTTGTCTGGTTGAGGAACACGGCTACCATGCGCCAGGTTTCAGCCAAAGTCAGCGACCATGAACTTTAGTCTGCCCGACATTTTCGTTCCCGACCGCACCGCTAACATCGTCATCCTGACGGGAGCCGGGATTTCGAAGGAATCCGGCATCGACACGTTTCGCGATCCGGACGGAATTTGGTCGAAGGTGCGGGTCGAAGATGTCGCGACGCCCGAGGCCTTCGCCCGCGACCCGGAGCGTGTCCACGGCTTCTACAACATGCGGCGCAGGCGCGTGCAGACCATGAACATCGCGCCCAACGCCGCCCATGACGCGCTTGCCCGGCTCGAACGCGGATGGCCGGGCGCGGTGCTGGTGGTGACGCAAAACGTCGACAGCCTTCACGAAAGCGCCGGCTCGGCCAATGTGCTACACATGCATGGCCGGCATTCGGAAGCCCGCTGCAATCACTGCGGCCACGTCGTCCCATGGCAGGGCGACATGTCGACGGCGGATGTCTGCGCCAATTGCGGGCGGGCCGGCGGGTTGCGACCCAATGTGGTGTGGTTTGGCGAAACGCCGTTCTTCATGGACGAGATCCAGCGGGCCCTGGCGGAATGCGACCTGTTCCTGTCGATCGGCACATCGGGCAACGTCTATCCGGCCGCCGGATTCGTGGCGATGTTGCGCCGCTTGGGCCGGGCACATACTGTCGAGCTGAACCTCGAACCCTCGGCCGGGGCCGGCTTGTTTCTCGAATCTCATTACGGGCCGGCGACCGGCGTGGTCCCGCGCTATGTCGAGCGCCTGTTGGCGGCGGCCTGACCGCGTTAACCAATTTCCCGTCGCCACTTATCGGATGTCAGGATACGCTCGTGCCCGGGTCACATCCGAAGGAACCTCATCCATGCTGAAGACAACGTTGATTGCCGGTGGGTCGTTGTTCGCGCTGGTCACAACCGCCTCGGCCCACAACGGGCTCGATCTCAAGGAAGCCTATGCCGGCTATTCGCAACCGCTGGTTCTGAGCGTCAATCATGGCTGCAAAGGCGCCAAAGTGATCGGACTCCGTTTGAAGGTGCCTGACGGCGTCACCGACGCCCGCGCCGCCTTCGATCCGGCCTGGGACATCGAATACAAGATGCGCAAGGTCGACAAGCCGTTCCAGGCGCACGGCACGACCATCACTGAAGTGATCGACGAGATCGAATGGAAGAATCCGGTGAAGGCGGTGCCCGCCGACGGCTGGTATCCGTTCCGCTTCAAGATGACCATCCCGGACACCCCTGGAAAAGTACTGCACGTCCGCAACATCACGGTGTGCGAGGGCGATAAGACCGATCCCTACATCGACCTGCCGAAGGAAGAGCTAAAGGTCGAGGACCCCGAGTTCGGCAAGAAGACCTGGGCATTCATGACCGCGACGCCGGGACCGGCGCCGTTTCTGGTCATCCGTCAGGCGCCCAAGAAGCAACAGCCCTGGGACTGGACTCCGGAACAGGCTCGTGGCGGAAACCTACAAGAGGCGATGGCGAAGTAGTCGCTTCGTGACATCCGCCGCCGGATCGAAACTCGACCGGCTGCTCAAGAAAGTGCGCCGCTGCACCCTGTGCGCGGCGCATCTTTCTTTGGGGCCTCGGCCGGTGCTGCGCGCGAGCACTTCTGCGCGCCTGCTGATCATCGGCCAGGCGCCGGGCACCAAGGGTCACGAGACCGGGATTCCGTGGAACGATCGCTCGGGCGATCGACTGCGCCAGTGGCTCGATGTCGATCGCGAGACGTTCTACGACGAAAGTCAGATTGCCATCGTGCCAATGGGCTTCTGCTTTCCGGGTCAGGATACCAAGGGCGGCGATCTGCCGCCGCGCCCCGAGTGCGCGCCCGAGTGGCATCCGAAGATTCTGCCGCTGATGCCCAACATCGGTCTCACACTGCTGATCGGCCAGTACGCCCAGGTGCGCTACCTCGGTGACCGTCGGCGCGGTACGCTCACCGAAACGGTGAAAGCCTGGCGCAACTTTCTTCCTGATCACCTGGCGCTGCCGCACCCGAGCTGGCGCAACACCGGCTAGCTCAAAGCCAACCCCTGGTTCGAGCGGCGTTTATTGCCGGATCTGCGGCGGAGGGTGGCAAAGCTTGTACGAAACTAATATCGATCCGTATTGACCGCGAAACACAGCCGCCGATTTGCCGGGCTTGGCCCGGCATCCATCTTGCAAACGACTCGCTCAGAGACTTTTACCCTGGCGTTCGCCAGGGTGACGCCAGAAGAAGTGGATCTGGTTTCCCCACAATTCGAGGTCACGAAGACACGGGGCCGCGTGATTGCTCTTCGGCGTCGGCTTGGTGTTCAAGAGCCTCCATCTCTTCGTCGGAATAGCCGAAGTGATGGCCGATTTCGTGGATCAAGACGTGCCGCACGACGTGGCGGAGGTCCTCGCCGGTTTCGGCCCAGTAGTCGAGGATCGGCCGGCGGTAAAGGAAGACCTGGTCCGGCAGCGTGCCCGAGGCTTCGACGATTTTCTCATCGAGCGCGATGCCGTGGTAGAGACCCATGATGTCGAACGGGCTTTCGAGACCCATTTCGGCGCAGACCTCGTCGTCGGGAAATTCGGTGACGTGGATCACAACGTCCTTGGCAAAATCGCGGAGCGGCGCCGGGATCAGCGCCATGGCGTCATGGGCGATGACGACGAGGTCGTCCAAACTTGGCGGTGCGATCTTGTCGGTCATCGCGCCACTTGAGCGTCGGGCACGGCAAGGTCAAACTGCGGCATGGTCAAGAAGCTCGATCCCACGGAACGCGCCGCGGCGCTGGCCCCCCTGTCGGCATGGCAAGAGGTGCCCGGCCGGAACGCTATCACGCGCTCGTTCAAATTCGCGGACTTCAATGCCGCGTTCGCCTTCATGACCAAAGTCGCCCTCATGGCCGAGAAGATGGACCACCATCCCGAGTGGTTCAATGTCTACAACCGGGTCGACGTGACGCTGGCCACACACGACTGTGGCGGGGTCAGCGAGCGCGACATCAAGATGGCGCAGTTCATGGACTCGATTGCGTAGGTCTTACTGGTCCTTGACCAGCGGCATTGGCGGTTTCTTGATCGCCGCCTCGCGGAACAGAATGTAAAGCGTCGAGCCGACGATCACCGCGGCGCCGAGCAGCGTCCATACTGTCGGCACTTCTTCGAAGATCAGATAGCCGCACGCGGCGCCGATGATGATCTGCAAATAGTCGATCGGGTTCATCACCGTCAGCTCGCCGATGGCCAGCGCGCGGAACATCAGATATTGCCCGGCGGTCGAAACCAGTCCGAGGGCCGCGAGCTCGATCCATTGCGTCGTGGTCGGTGGCTGCCAGACGGCAGCGGCGGGGATGGCGGTGACGATGACGGTGCCGACGGCGAACCAGTTCATGATGGTTTTGACGCCGTCGATCGCCGCCTGTTGTTTGACCACCGCCATTGCGCCGGTCACCGACAACGCCGCCATCAGGCCTGCGAGGGCGGGAAGAGAAAATGCGATTCCTGAGGGCCCGAGCATGATGATGACGCCGCAAAAACCGACCAGGGTGGCGAGACCGCGGCGCCAGCGCACCACCTCGCCCAGGAACATGACCGCGAGCAGAATCATGAACAGCGGCCGGGTGTAGCTGAGCGACACCGCGGTCGCGAGCTCGAGGTGAGTTGTCGCGTAGAAACCGCACAGCATGGCGACCGAGGCGCACAGAATGCGGACGATGTGAAGATCCGGCCTCGGCGTCCGGAACACTCGCAAGCCGTCGGTGACAAAAAACGGAACAATCAGCACCAGCCCGAAAAAGCAGCGGAAAAACACGATCTGCGGCGACGGCAGGCCTTGGCCGATCATCTTGATCAACACGGTGCCGATCGAAAAGGCAATCGCGCTCGCCACCATCCAGAAAGCGCCGCGAAAGTTGTCGGTCGGAAGAGCGGCGGGCGATGTCATGGCGATGGTCGGGCGAACGGGGGTGATTTATGGTTCTCCATAGCGCGTTCCGCGCACTTTGGCGAAAGCATGTCAGATATCCTGTGGACCCCGACGGCGGCGCGCGTTTCCGGCGCCAATATCACCGCCCTGATGCGCGATCTCGGTCAAGAGTATAGCGCAAGCTTTAATGACTATCGCGCGTTTCACGCTTGGACACTGAGGGAGCCCGAGAAATTCTGGTTGCATGTCTGGGATTCCTGCGGCGTGCGAGGCGAGTCGGGCGATGTGGTGGTCGAGCGTTTCGACAAGATGCCCGGCGCCAAGTGGTTTCCCGAGGCTACCCTCAATTACGCCGAGAACCTGCTGAGGCCGCGGGCCCCCGACGCCGAAGTGATTGTGTTCATGGCCGAGGACGGTCGGCGGCGGAGCTTCACCTACAAAAAACTTTGCGCCGCCGTGTCGCGCCTAGCCCAGGCATTGCAATCATATGGCATCCAGCCCGGCGATCGCGTCGCGGCGTATGTGCCGAACTGCCCCGAAGCGATCATCGCCATGTTGGCCGTGACGTCGCTGGGCGCGGTCTTCACGTCGGCGTCACCGGACTTTGGCGTTGCCGGCGCGCTCGATCGCTTCGGCCAGGTCGCGCCCAAGGCGCTGATCGCCGTCGACGGCTATCAATACGCCGGCAAGACGATCCCGATCCTGGACAAGGTAAGGGAGATCGCGGCCGGTCTGAAATCGTTGGTCAAAGTGATTGTCGCGCCGTTTCTGCCGTCGGGATCGCCAGTCCTCAACGGAGCGCGGAATATCGTGTGGTGGGATGACGCCATCGCCCGCTTCGCGCCGCGACGGGTCGAGTACGCTCAGGTCCCGTTCGATCATCCGCTGTTCATTATGTACTCGTCCGGCACCACCGGCGTGCCGAAGTGCATCGTCCATGGCCATGGCGGCTCGCTGCTGCAACACCTGAAGGAGCATCGCTATCACTGCGACATCAAGCCGGGCGACCGCGTGTTCTATTTTACCACCTGCGGCTGGATGATGTGGAATTGGCTGGTGACGGCGCTCGCCAGCGAGGCGACGTTGCTGCTGTTCGACGGCTCGCCGGTTCATCCCAACGCCAACGTACTTTGGGATTTCGCCGTGCGGGAGAAAATGAGCCTGTTCGGCACGTCGGCCAAATATATCGACGGCCTCAGGAAATTGAATCTGCGACCGAAGGATACACACGATCTGTCGGCGCTTCGGACCATCACCTCGACCGGATCGCCGCTGGCGCCCGAGTCGTTCGCCTATGTTTACGAGGCCGTCAAAGACGATGTTCACCTGGCTTCGATCGCCGGCGGGACCGACATCCTCGGCTGCTTCGTCTCCGGCTCGCCGACACTGCCGGTACGCCGCGGTGAAATTCAATGTTCCGCGCTCGGCATGGCGACGAAGATTTTCGACGCGCAAGGCCGCGCGATCGTGGGCGAGAAGGGCGAGCTGGTGTGCACCTCGCCGTTTCCGTCAATGCCGACGGGATTCTGGAACGACGACGGGGACAGGAAATACCGCGCCGCCTATTTCGAGAAATTTTCCAATGTCTGGACCCACGGCGACTGGGTCGAGGAAACGCCCTCGGGCGGCTTTGTCATTTTCGGAAGGTCGGACGCGACACTGAACCCTGGCGGTGTGCGAATCGGCACGGCCGAGATTTATCGCCAGGTGGAAAGCATCGACGAGGTGATTGAGGCCCTCGCCATCGGTCAGGATTGGGACAACGATGTGCGCGTCGTGCTGTTCGTGGTGCTGAAAGCGGGCCACGCCCTCGACGAGGCGCTGCAGACCAAAATCAAATCGCAGATTCGCGCCAACTGCACGCCGCGTCACGTGCCGGCACGGATCGTCCAGGTGCCCGAAATCCCGCGCACCAAGTCGGGGAAGGTTGTCGAACTCGCCGTGCGCGAGGTTATTCACGGCCGGCCGGTGAAGAACATCGAAGCCCTCGCCAACCCCGAGTCGCTGGCCCACTTCAAGGACCGGGCCGAGTTAAAATAGTAATTGAATCAAATGTTTAGGTAATTATGATGCGATCCCTGACGCGGAGATTGTCAAAATTTCGGCGGCGAATGTCCTCAAGACCGCGGCCGTCATCGTTGGCTGGAGAAATCCAATTGCCAGTCACCGCCTTGATGCTTTTGACAGGGAATCAACAATCGAGATTGTCCCCGTGACTGCCGATGATGTGCAGAGCGCGCGGATGGCGCATCACGCCTATGGCCGCGACAGCGGGCATCCCGCCCGGCTGAGTTTCGGCGATTGTTTTGCCTATGCTTTGGCGAAATCGACGGGAGAACCGCTGCTGTTCAAGGGTGACGGTTTCGTCCGTACCGATATCGAGCCGGCGCTGAAATGAAACGTCCGGGCCGACCGACCGGCGACTTGATGCGCGGCTACTTCGGCATTGGCGTCGAGGGGATCAACAAACCGTTTAACGTCGGCAACCTCTTTCGCTCGGCGCATTCCTTCGGCGCGGCGTTTGTCTTTACCGTCGCCGCCACCTACACGCGCAAGGCCGCGCGCAATGCCGACACGTCGCACAGCATCGCGACTCAACCTTTTTACGCATTTCCTTCGATTGATGAGTTTGTCCTGCCAAGGGGTTGCGCGCTGGTCGGCGTCGAGCTGATCGACGGCGCCATCGACCTGCCGAGCTTTCACCATCCGCGCCAGGCCGCCTATGTGTTGGGGCCGGAACGCAACTCGCTGTCGCCGGCCATGCTCAAGCGCTGCGATTATTTCATCAAGATCCCGGCGCGTTTCGCGCTCAATGTCGGGATCGCCGGCGTCATCGTGATGTACGACCGATTGATCAGCCAGGGTCGCTTTGCCGAGCGGCCGCTGCTGCCGGGCGGGCCCAAGGCACCGAAGCCGCCCAAATTTCCCGCGCTCGACCCATACCGCACCGATCCGCCGCTCGCCGAGATCGAGCTGACCGAGCGCGACGGCGCGAAGACCTAGGCTTTCGGCGCTTTGGTCTTCGGCTTGAACTTGCAGAACGCGGCGACGGCGCAACGCCAGCAATCGGGTTTGCGGGCCTTGCAGATGTAGCGGCCATGCAGGATCAGCCAGTGATGCGCGTGGCGCTTGAACGCGGCCGGTGTCGCCTTTTCGAGCTTTTCTTCGACATCGAAGGGCGTCTTGCCCGGGGCGAGACCGGTGCGATTGCCGACGCGGAAGATGTGGGTGTCGACAGCGATGGTTGGCTCACCAAATGCGACATTCAGCACCACGTTGGCGGTCTTGCGGCCAACGCCGGGAAGTTCCTGCAACAGCTCACGATCGCGCGGAACTTTGCTGCCGTGCTTCTCGATCAAGAGCTTCGACAGGGCGATGACGTTCTTGGCCTTGGTGTTAAAGAGACCAATGGTCTTGATGTAACCCTTCAGCCCGGTCTCGCCGAGCGCCACCATTTTTTCTGGGCTGTCGACGACCTTGAACAAAGGCCCGGTCGCTTTGTTGACGCCGACGTCGGTCGCTTGTGCCGACAGGACGACCGCGACCAGGAGCGTGTAGGGATTGACGTATTCGAGCTCGGACGCGGGCTCGGGATTGAGCTCGGCGAGGCGCCGATAAAACTCGTGGATCGCCGCCGGCTTCACAGTCCCAGCACATCGCGCATGGAATAAAGCCCGGGCGCACGGCCGCGCGCCCACAGCGCGGCCTTGACCGCGCCCTTGGCGAAATTCGAGCGCGACGAGGCCTTGTGACTGAGTTCGACCCGCTCGCCATCGGCCGCAAACATCGCGGTGTGGTCGCCGAACACGTCGCCGCCGCGCAGTGTCGCAAAGCCGATCTCGCCTCGCGGCCGCGCGCCGGTGTGGCCGTCGCGACTCTTGCGCCAGACATCGGACAGCGTCACGCCGCGCCCGCGGGCCACCGCGTTGCCCAAAGCCAACGCGGTCCCCGACGGTGCGTCAACCTTGTGACGGTGGTGCATCTCGACAATCTCGATGTCGTAGTCGGGCCCGAGCTTTGCCGCGGCCTGCTCGGCCATGGCCAGCAGCACATTGACACCGAGACTGAAGTTCGCGGCCTGGACAATCGGCGCCCTGGTCGCGGCCGCCTTGATCGCGGCCTGGACATCGGCGTTGAGGCCGGTGGTGCCGACAATCAGAGTTTTTCCCGACCGTTCCGCCAGCTTGGCATGCGCCAGCGTTGCCGCGGGGATGGTGAAGTCGATCACGGCGTCGCAAGACCCGAACATCTCGGCGGCGTCGCTCGTGACCTTGCGCGAAATCGCGCCGCCACCCGCCAGAACGCCAAGATCGGCGCCAAGGTGCGGGCCGCCCGGCTCGGTGCCGGCGACAAGCTCGGCCTCCTTGGTCGCCAGCACCTCATGCATGAGTATGCGGCCCATGCGTCCGGCACATCCGGCAATTCCAATCTTGAGAAGCGATGACGACATATTGTGAGGTGTGTCAGGGGTTCGATGACGGCGCACAATATAGGATACGCCCCTCGTCGCCCTAGTGTTTTTCCCGCATCAGCGTGTCGATCAGTGTTTCGATGCGGTGCTCGACCGCCGCTTTGGCGGCCGGGTAGTCGGCATTAAATGACGGCGTGTCGCCCCAATCCAGAGCATCGGGCCGTGAAAGGCCAGCGGGGAGCGGATTGAACAGAACGACGACGTCTGCCGCCAAAAGACTCTCAGCATCCAAAGGAATGAGAGGATCGCGGTTGGTCTCTATGCGGTCGGCCCGGAGCGCGCGCGTCAGATCCGGCGTCGCGTGATCTTCAGGCGTCAGGCCGCGCGATGCCACCATCCACGGCAGGTCTCGTTCGGAGACGCGGCGACGCAAGAGCTCGCGTGCGATTGCGCTCCTCACGGTGCCGTATTGGCAAACAAATAAAATCGACTTCGGTTCGGCCGCGCTGCCGCGGCAACTGTCGACGCCCGTGACAATCACAAGGGATGACGCAAGGAGGTGTCGTCGTGAGATTGGATAGAAATGTTGGCCGGCGCCCATGATGCACTCCCAAGGTTGGGTTGCACGGTGATTGGGCTGTGGGCCTGACCGGGACACCGCTTGATCCCGCGAGGGATTGATATCATCGCGCCGCTATCGCGGCAAGCGGGTCAGGGTGCGAAGGCGCCCGCGATGGCCGAGGTGACGCGATCGACATCGGCCCGCGTCACATCGAGATGCGTGACAAATCGCGTCCTCGGCCGGATGGCGGCAAGAATGCCGGCCGCGCGCAAGCGATCGGCGAGAGCGCGACACTGCTCGGGAGGGATGTCGACCATCACGATATTGGTGTGCGGCCCATCGACCTTGAGAGCCGGAATTCGCCGGAGGCCCTCAGCCAAGGCCGCCGCGTTGGCATGATCATCGGCAAGGCGCTCGATGTGGTGGTCAAGCGCGTACAAACACGTCGCGGCGAGAATGCCGACCTGGCGCATGCCGCCGCCCAGCATCTTGCGCCAGTGATGCGCGCGCGCGATCAGCGGCTTGGGTCCGACCAGGACAGTGCCAATCGGCGCGCCGAGTCCTTTAGAAAAGCAGATCGAGACGGTCTCGAAGGGTGCGCAAAGGTCTTTGACGTTGCGTTGCGAGGCGACGGCGGCGTTGAAGAGTCTTGCGCCATCGAGGTGAGTGGCAAGGCCGTGCTGTCGTGCCAAGGCCGTTGCGGCCTCGACATAGCTTTCGGGCAACATCTTGCCGCCGATGGTGTTCTCGAGCGCAAGGAGTCTGGTGCGCGGACTGTGAATGTCGATCGGCTTGATCGCAGCGGCAACCTTCTCAAGCGGCAAGGTTCCGTCGCTGGCGTTTTCGATCGCGTGCGAGTGCACGCTGCCCAACACGGCGACGCCGCCGGCTTCGGCAATATACGTGTGCGCGCTTTGGCCGAGGATGACCTCGTCGCCGCGCTCGCAGTGACACATCACGGCAGCGAGATTGCTCTGCGTGCCCGAGGGAAAGAACAATGCCGCTTCTTTGCCGGTGATGTCCGCCATGCGCGCCAGCAGGCGATGCATGGTTGGATCGTCGCCCCAGATGTCATCGCCCACCTCGGCCGCCATCATGGCGGCGCGCATGCCGGGCGTCGGGCGGGTGACGGTGTCGGAGCGCAGGTCGATCATCATTCCATGTCATACACCATTGAACTCGATTTCAATTGGCCCATTTCACCCACGCGCCATGGAAATGGGCATGGGCGAGCGCCCGGCGCTCGCCGCCTGGCCAGAGCGTGAGAGCCAGTTCCGGCATCCCGGGGTCGCGACCGGGCGGCTCCATGGCAAGCCAGGCGATGGGTGCATCCGATGTTGCCCGCTCACCGGCCGCCCTGATGGCGCGGTCGATGGCTGTTGCGGTGTCGGGCAACAGGTATTGCCACATGATCGAGTGAAAGATGACAGTCGCGGCGCCTGGCGCCGGTATTGCCAGTTTTCGCGCCAACCAGTCGCGCGCATCGGCGCGGTCAACCAAGACGCCGAGCCGGCGTGCGGTCGCGACGGCCGCACGCATCCGGTCGAGGCGATCGACCTGATCGGCCCAGATATATGACTCCATCCGTCGCCGATCTTCCGTGCTGGCGAGATCGATCGGCGCGAGGTCACAGCCGGTGCGCTCGATCACGTTGACGCCGGCGTTGAGCGGCGGTGCCGCGCCCGTACAATCGCACGGCAGATCGACGCCCGATTCTGGTGTGCCCCAAACAAAACTTGGCGTCGTGACGCGGTAGCGATCCCAGGAAAGATTGAGCCCCGCGCTGGCGCCAATTTCCAAGAGACGCAGCGGCAACTTCGTTTCGGTGGCAATCGTGAGGAACCCGCCGAGCAGCGCAGCCGAGCGCCCGACCTCGTTGGTCTGCGGCGCCCGCGCGAGATAGCTCGCAATAAACCTGGTCTCGGTCTTGAGCACGTCTTCGGTCGCCGCCCAGACGCGCGATGCATTGGCGATGCCTCCGCACGATGGCAGCAGCTGGGCCAGCTCGGGCGCCCGGCCGTCGAGCGCCACGCGGTGAACCGCGCCCAGGACTCGGAGCGGCACGGCCGCTGCCCGGGTGAGGTCATGCGCTTCGATCAGAATGTCGCGGAGCACATGGGGCCCGGCGAGGGCCGCGGCACATCCCTGGAGGATGGCCACGCTCGAGGGCGACGCGGCGCAGAACCGTGCCTGCTGAGAGAAGGTCTCGGCCACCGCCATCCAGTCGATCGCTGTCAATGTCCTCTCCTGTCCGAGTGCTTGATTTCGACAGGAAAATTGGGCACTCTTGATATATCGTCAATATTAATTCGCATAATCAATATGTCGAGAGCCGAAGCCTTTTTGACCTCCCAGCAAGCTGCCGACGAGCTCGGTGTCAGCCTTGCGACGCTCTATGCCTATGCGAGTCGCGGGCTGCTGGCGTCGACCCCTGAAGACAGTGGGCGGCGCCATCGCTATGCCGCCGAGGACGTTCGCGCGCTCAAAACCCGGCGCGACTCGCTCAGGGCCGGCGCGGCATCTGCGGCCACCGTGGCGCCGATTGCGTGGGGCCCGCCGGTTCTCGAGTCCGAGCTGTGCCTGATCGTCGATGGCGCTTTGTACTATCGCGGCGCCGACGCCATCCGCCTGTCGCAATCGGCAAGCCTCGAGCAGGTGGCGTCCTTGTTGTGGGGCTGTACCGACCTCGGTGTATTCGAAGACGAGCCTGCGGGAATCGGAAATTTTGCGGCGCTCGACGATCCGATCGCGCGCTGCCTCGCAACCTTGGCTCAAGCCGCTGCCAGCGATTCTTCAGCCCGCGCGCGAACGCCCGAGGCGCGCTGGCGCACGGGAGCGCACATTCTGGCGCTGATGACCGCGGCGATGGGTGGGGATGGCGCGGCAGCGCCGATCCATCGCCGCCTGGCGCGGGGCTGGAAACGCGACGCCGAAGCGGCGCGCGACGTGATCCGACAATGCCTCGTGCTATGCGCCGAACACGAATTGAACGTGTCGGCTTTCACGGTGCGCTGCGCCGCTTCAACCGGCGCCTCGCTCTATCACGCGATCGCTGCGGGGCTGTGCGCTTTGACCGGGCCCAAGCACGGCGGGGCAACATTCGGCGCCGGAAAACTGTTGGACGATCTCGAGCAGGGGAAGTCCGCCCGCGAAGTCGTGTGTGAATATCTCGATGCCGGATTGCCGTTGATCGGCTTCGGGCACCCGCTCTATCCCAAAGGCGATCCGCGGGCGAAGGCGGTGATCGCCACGTTGAAGCAGTCATCGGGCCAGAGCAGCGTTTTCACCCACGCCCTCGACCTGATCGACCGCGTCGGGCGCGACACAGGATTGAGGCCTTCGGTTGATTTCACCTTGGCGCTGGCGGCGCGGGTGTTCGATCTGCCGCGTGTCGCGCCGCTTTGCTTGTTCGCATTGGGGCGCACGGCAGGTTGGATCGGCCATGCGCTGGAGCAATATCGCTCACCCGCCCTCATCAGGCCGCGGGCGCGTTACGTCGGACCGTCACCGAAGGAAAAAATATAGCGCTCTACACTTTCAGGCTTTCGACGAATTCCTTGATTCGGTCGAAGAAGCTCTGCGTCTCGGGGCTATAGGTCGAGCGTTCGCCATCCTGCTCGAATTCGCGCAGCAGCTTTTTCTGCTTGTCGGTCAGGTTGACCGGCACTTCGACCGCGGCTTCGAGGAAGAGATCCCCGCGCGCAGTCGAACGCAGCACGGTCATGCCCTTGTTCTTGATCCGGAAGCGGTGACCATTCTGACAGCCCTTGGGAATGTCGACCGTGAACGGCTTTCCGTCGACGGTTGGCACATCGACTTCGCCGCCGAGCGCGGCCGTGGTCATGGCGATCGGCATGCGCATGAACAAGTTGGCGCCATCGCGCTGGAACAGCCGGTGCGGCTGGACGGCGAGGAAAATGTAGAGATCGCCGGGCGACGTTCCGGCCGGGCCCGGCTCGCCTTCGCCGGCGAGGCGAATACGCGTGCCCTCCTCGACGCCGGGCGGCACGGTGACCTCGAGTTGCTTGTCTTTCCGCGTCTTCCCCGAACCTCGGCACGAGGGGCAAGCATCGGTGATCACCTTGCCGGCGCCGTGACAGGTTGGGCACGTGCGCTCAATGGTAAAGAAGCCCTGCTGACTTCTGACCTTGCCGCCACCGCGGCAGGTTGCGCAGGTCTTCGGCGCCGCGCCGCCCTTCGAGCCGCTGCCCTTGCAAGGCTCGCAGGCGATCGATGACGGCACGGTGATCTTCGCCTTCTTGCCGGCGAAGGCTTCTTCGAGCGAGATCTCCATGTTGAAGCGAACGTCGGCGCCGCGCGATTGGGCGCGGCCACGGCGACCGCCGCCCATCATCTCGCCGAACATCTCGTTGAAAATGTCCGCGACTCCGCCGCCGAAGTCGAACCCGAATCCGCCACCGCCGCCGGCGCCTTGCTCGAAGGCGGCATGGCCGAAGCGGTCATAGGCGGCGCGCTTCTGTTCGTCGGAAATCACGCCATAGGCTTCGTTGATTTCCTTGAATTTGTTCTCGGCCGCCTTGTCGCCCGGATTGCGGTCCGGGTGATACTGCATGGCGAGTTTGCGAAACGACTTCTTGATGTCGTCAAGCTGGGCGTCCTTGGCGACGCCCAGCAGCTCGTAATAGTCCTGTTTTGCCATGTCGGCGGCCCCATCCGCCGTCGAGCGCGACGACTACTTCTTGTCTTTGTCGACTTCCTCGAAGTCGGCGTCGACCACGTCGTCCTTCTTGGCGCCGGCATCGCCGCCGCCTGCGGCGCCGCCACCGGCATCGGCCGACTGCTGCGCCTTGTACATGGCTTCGCCCAATTTCATCGAGGCTTGAGCAAGCGCGTTCGACGCCGCCTTGATTTTCTCGGCGTCGCCCGAATCGAGCACGTCCTTGACCTCTTTGATCTTGGCCTCAATCTCGGTCTTGTCGCCGGGCGCGATTTTGTCGCCGTTCTCTTTCAGCGTCCGTTCGGTCGTGTGCACCATGTTGTCGGCCTGATTGCGCGCATCGACCGACTCTCGGCGCTTCTTGTCTTCCTCGGCGTGGGCCTCGGCATCCTTGACCATCTTCTTGATGTCGTCGTCGGACAATCCACCCGACGCCTGGATGCGGATCTGCTGTTCCTTGCCGGTCGCCTTGTCCTTGGCCGAGACGTTGACGATGCCGTTGGCGTCGATGTCGAAGGTCACCTCGACCTGCGGCACGCCGCGCGGCGCCGGCGGCAGCCCAACCAGGTCGAACTGACCCAGCAATTTGTTGTCGGCCGCCATCTCGCGCTCGCCCTGGAAGACGCGAATGGTGACCGCGGTTTGATTGTCCTCGGCGGTGGAGAAGGTCTGGCCTTTGCGCGTCGGGATCGTGGTGTTTCGTTCGATCAGCCGCGTGAACACGCCACCCAGAGTCTCGATGCCGAGCGACAGCGGGGTGACGTCGAGCAACAGAACGTCCTTCACTTCGCCTTTGAGCACGCCCGCCTGAATGGCGGCGCCGACGGCGACCACTTCGTCGGGGTTGACGCCTTTGTGCGGCTCGCGGCCGAAGAACTGCTTCACCACGTCCTGAACTTTGGGCATGCGGGTCATGCCGCCGACGAGGACCACCTCGTCGATCTCGCTGGCCTTGAGGCCGGCGTCCTTCAGCGCGAGGCGGCAAGGCTCGATCGTCTTCTGGACAAGGTCGTCCACGAGGGCTTCGAGTTTGGCGCGGGTCAGCTTGATGTTGAGGTGCTTCGGTCCGTTCTGATCGGCGGTGATGAACGGCAGATTGACTTCGGTTTGCGTTGCGCTCGAGAGCTCGATCTTCGCCTTCTCGGCCGCTTCCTTGAGGCGTTGCAACGCCAGGCGATCCTTGCGGAGATCGATGGTGTTCTCTTTCTTGAATTCGTCGGCGAGGTAATCGATGACTCGGGCGTCGAAGTCTTCGCCGCCGAGGAACGTATCGCCGTTGGTCGACTTCACTTCGAACACGCCGTCGCCGATTTCCAGCACGGACACGTCGAAGGTGCCACCGCCGAGATCGTACACGGCGATCGTGCCGGTCTTTTTCTTGTCGAGCCCATACGCGAGCGCCGCCGCGGTCGGCTCGTTGATAATACGAAGCACGTTGAGGCCGGCGATGCGACCGGCATCCTTGGTCGCCTGGCGCTGGCTATCGTTGAAGTACGCGGGAACCGTGATCACCGCTTCGGTGACGGTCTCGCCGAGATACGCTTCGGCGGTCTCCTTCATCTTGGTCAGGATGTGGGCCGAGATCTGGCTCGGAGCATTTTTCTCGTCGCGCACGTCGACCCAGGCATCGCCGTTGTCGGCCTTGACGATCTTGTAGGCGACCATCTTCTTGCTTTTCTCGATCATCGGATCTTCGTACCGGCGGCCGATCAGGCGCTTCACGGCAAACAGGGTCGCGTCGGGATTGGTCACCGCCTGGCGCTTGGCCGGCTGACCGACCAGGCGCTCGCCCGAG
>Ga0194132_10004101_pt1 | contig 25164 bp, 18 predicted proteins | sample TA2KigOf80mmetaG_FD_148612 | JGI IMG/M metagenome (GOLD analysis project Ga0194132, IMG submission 148612) | Freshwater microbial communities from Lake Tanganyika, Tanzania - TA2015054 Kigoma Offshore 80m | ecosystem: Environmental > Aquatic > Freshwater > Lake | place: Tanzania: Lake... | reverse complement strand
CGCTTCTTTCGCCCCCTCCCAAATTTTAGCCAACACGTCGTGCATTGTCGCATCGTGCTCCTTCAACTCGGCGCGGACGAAGGGATAGAAATCGTTGCGGTAGAAGAAGGCCTCCGTCGCCTCGGCGAAGTATTCCTTGTGATTGGTCAGGCCGTAGTGCTTCACCTTCTTGCCGGTATAGAGCAGGACGTTCTCGTAGCTGCCGGCGGCCTTGGCCTTCTCGTAGGCGGCGATGATTTCCGGGTGGTCAAAGGAGAGAATCTGGTCGTGATACGCGTGCGCCAGCTCGTGGAGGATGACGGCCGGATGCTTGAGCATCTGCTCGCGCGACAACAGCTCGCGGGCTTGCGGGATGTGGACCTTCTTGGTCAGGCGCGGGTCGTGCTTGTTCGCGACGAGCCAGCCGCGGTCGGGATGATACTGCATGGAGTTGAGCGTGGGATGGCTGTGTTCAATCCAGATTTCGAGGGTCTGCATCTTCGCCAGCGGGCCGGCTGGAATGAGGATTTTGATGCGCTGCAAATGGTTTGCCAGCATCGTGAGCGCCTTCGTGCCTTCCTCGCGGTGCGCTCCGTCAATCAGCGCAGGCTCGGTGTGAACCTTCCAGCCTTCGATGTCACGCACGACCGGGTCGAAGCGCACGGGGCCGCCCGACTTGGGCGCGGTGGACTTTTCATCGGCTCGCGGCGCAGCGTTCGCCTTATCGCTGCGGGCCTGGGCCTGTCGCCGGATTTCCTGCTTCAACTTCGCCAACCGCTCGGGCCACTCGAACTTCGGCGCCTTCGCCGGGTCGTAGCCCGTCATGTGGCCCGTGAGCCGCGTGGTGGGCTTGGTGTATTTCAGCACCGTGTCGCCGAAGACTTCGCGGCACATGGCGGCGAGGCCGGGGTCGTATTCGAGCAGTTCGGCGCGCGTGTTGACGTGATTGTGGTCGTGGTCGTTCTCGCGGTTGTTGTCGAACCACGACTGCACGCCCTCGGCGAAATACTCGTGATGGTTCACGCTGGCGTATTTGCCCTTCCACAGGCCGGCCTTCATCGCGGCGTCGTAGGTCGCCTTGAGGCGCGGGTCAAACGTCGGGTCCACGTTCACCATGCCGCGCAGATGGATGTTGTGCGCGAACTCATGGATGAAAATGTTCTCGGTGGAATACGGGTCGCCCTCGTAGGCGAGCAGGTTTTCCTCCGCGCAGGAGCAGAACGGGTCAGTGTAGCTGCCGCCCATGCCGCGCGCGCGGGCATCGCGATAGTCACGCGCCGAAACGCCGGGAAAATCCGGGACGGGAACCTTCCCCAGCCAGACCCACTCCGGCTGGTCACAAGTGAATTCGTTCCACGCGAGGATGCTGAGGCGCGAACCGCTGGCGACCATCGCCGCGCGCACATCGGGCCGTTTCGCGAGCATCAGGTCAGCGAGGTAGGCGGCTTCCTTCAGCGCGTAGGGATTCACCTTCGCTGAGGCGACAATCGGATAACCGCCTGCTGAGACGCGCTGCGTGTAAAACGCCGGGATGCCATCGGGGTCCGGCGGATCGAAGCGGAAGCCCTGCACGGGAACCTTGCTGGTGACCATGCGCTCGGCCTTGTCGCTGCGGCCTACGACCACGAAGCGGTGGCCGAGGGTCGTGGTGATGACAGTGTTCTTGCCGGGCTCAAGCGAGCCATTGGGCACGCGCTCGGTGTCGGACTTGAGCCAGAAAATGTCGGCGGCCTGCTGGCTGCCGTTGATGATTTGGAGCTTCGGCCGCGGCGGTTCGGCCGCGGCGAGTGGGCTGCCAACGAGCACGAGCGTGGCGAGATAGGTGCGGAAGATTCTCATCGCGTAGTTGCAGGGCGACTGTGGCCGCTAGTTTTGGATTGGTCGAGCAGTGCCTTCAGGTCTCTTACAATTTCCGGGTGAACATTGAAGAGATTCTTCGTTTCGCCGGGGTCAGTGTCGAGGTTGTAAAGCTGGCCGGGGGCGTCGGGTGCGGCGTCCGGGAGCGCGAAGGGTTTGAGGCCGGGGTTGTTCTCGTAGCGATTGCCGCCGGAGCCCGCGTGGTCGAGAAACTTCCACGGGCCACGGCGAATCGAGAGCGTGCGCGCGCCGGCGAAGGCTTGCGTGAGTAGATACGGGCGAATGGGCGCAGTGGCCTCGCCGCGCAACGCGGGGAGCAAATTGAAACTGTCCTCGGCGGCGTTGTCGGGGAGCTTCGCGCCGGTGATGGCGGCGACGGTGGCCATCACGTCGGTGAGGCTGGTGAGCTGCGCGGTTGTCGTGCCGGGCTTCACCTTGGCGGGCCAGCGCACGAGGAACGGCACGCGATGGCCGCCTTCCCATTGGTCGCGCTTGATGCCGCGCCACGGTCGCGCGCCGTCATGTCCATGGTCGGCGCGCATGTGGACGATGCTCGCGATTTCCGGGCCGTTGTCGCTGGTGAAAATGATGAGCGTGTTGTCGGCAACGCCGAGTTTTTCCAACGTGGCGAGCAGTTCGCCGACAATCCAATCGAGCTGGTGGATGAAGTCCCCATGCGGTCCCGCACCTGACTTTCCCTTGAACTGTGGCGCGGCAAACGATGGCAGATGCACGGCCTGCGCGGAGTGGAAGAGAAAGAAGGGCTTGCCCGGCGACTGGCGGACGTGCTGTTCGAGGAACTCGCGGCTCTTCTTGAGGAACACCATGTCCACTTCCTCCATCGGGAAATTCGTGGCGATAAAGCCGGGCCGGCAGTCGTTCGCGTAGGGATGCTGCGGCAACGTTGACTTGTCGAGCGGGCCGGTCGGCGGCACGGGCACACGGTCGTTCTCGATGAACGCGTAGAGCCAGTCCGTGGTGGGACAGCAGGCGGTTCCGAAGAAGCGCTCGAAGCCGTGGTCCACCGGCCCGCCTTCGATGCGGCGGGAGAAATCCACGCGCTTCAAGTCCTCCAGTTTGCCGCTGTGAATTGCCTCTCCCTTCTGGTCGCGAAACGTCAGGCCAACGTGCCATTTGCCGACCGCTGCGGTGGCATAGCCTTGTTGCTTCAACATCGCCGGAAGCGTGAGCCGCCCCGGCGCAATCAAGGAAGGCCCACCCAAGCCTTGAAACACCGCGCCGCCATTCGGCACGCGAAAGGCCATCTGCCCCGTCATCAGACTGTAGCGCGTCGGCGTGCAAACCGTCGCCGGGCTGTGTGCGTCCGTAAAGCGCATCCCCTCGCGCGCCAGCCGGTCAAGATGCGGCGTGGCGACCTTCGACTGGTCGTTGTAACAGCGCACATCGCCGTAGCCGAGGTCGTCGGCGAGGATGAGCAGGATGTTGGGCCGGGAAACCTCCGCAGCCGGCACCCGCGCGGCGACGAGCGACAGCGACAGCAAGAGCAGCAGTGTGGGACTCGAGTTCATTTTGTCGGCGCAATCGGCACTTCGCAGAAGGTCAGCGCGGCGAGGCCGTTCGCGCCGAGGAGCAATGTGTCTTGGTTCCAAGCGACTTCCTTCAGGTAGGTGATGTGCTGCGCGGCCGCGGGCTCTTTCAACTTCAAGGTGAGCACGTTGCCCGCGACGCTACCGGTGGCGATTTTGTCAGTTGCTCCATCCAAGTAGAACTGCCCCGCGAGCGCGTCAGTCCAGATGACGGGTTGGTCGAACTCCAGCGCGACCGAGTCGCGCGCGGCGTTGGCAAAGGTGGCGCGGCGCAGGTTCGGTGGTGTGAGCAGCGCGGTGGGTTTCTTGCCGTAAACATCGCGCTCGATGAGCGGCTGCACCATGCGCGCGAATTCGCCCCAGCCAGCCAGTGGATAGTGGCAGCCGCCCGGCGGTCGCACGCCGAGCGTGGAGAGAATGCTGAGGTTCGAGAACAGGTCGGGGAGCTGGCGCTGCTTCTCGCGGAGCCGGTCGCCCGCGCCGTCGCGCCCGCCCATCGCGCAGGAGTTCGGCCAGATTTGAAACGCGTAGTAATGCTGCACGTTCGGGAAGTCCTGCTTCCACGCGCCGGCCATCGCGATGAAAAGCCGGTGATAACTCTCCCAGCCGAAGCCGCCGGTGGGGCCGTCCGCGCCCTGGTCGTTCTCGCCCTGGTGCCAGAGGATGCCGCGAATACCGTGCGTAAGCCGCGCCTGCCGCACGCGCCAGAGCATCCGGCCATACATCGTGCTGAGGTCAGCGTGGTCGGCGGGCGACGCCTGATGCTCGTCAATGCGCGAGCCGCCAATGGCCGCTTGAATGATGCACACGGGCATCTGGTTGCTCGCGACCAGCCGCTTCGCCAGTTCCATGCCCCACCAGCCGAGTTCGGCCTGGTGCTCCGGTGCGCTGCGTTTCCAGACGGGGCGGCACCACAGATTCGGTCGCGCGAGTCCGGCGCTCTCAGCGGCCTTCTGCCGGTCGCGCAACCACGCGACGCCGTCGGCGCGGCCGGTCGGCCCGCCGTAGCTGCGAATCCACTCGCTCGTCTCAGGCGGCGACTTCTCGCTGGTGTCGGTGGCGAGCGCGTTGGACTGACCATCAATCAGGAACGCGTCGCCGCACACAAGGTCGCCTACGCGGCGCAGCACGGTTTCGTTGACGCCGGTCTTCGTGCCGAACTCGACGCGATACTTCACCAAGGCCGGCTTGAGCTTCACGGCGAAGGCGTAGCGCAAGTCCGCGCCGGGTTTCGCCGTCTCGGTCCTGACCAGCTTGTCGTCTGCGTAAAGTTTGAGGAAGACCGCCTCCGCCGGGGCCGTGAGCGTGCCGCGATAGTGGAGCGTGCCTTCGTTGCGGTCGTCGCGCGCGTAGAACTGGCCTTCCTCCGGCTTCTCTTCCGGCTCGGGCGTGCGCTGCACCCACGCGTCCTGCGTCGGCTCCGTGACGGCGATGACGACCGATTGCGTGACCGCGTGACCGCCGTTGTCGAGCGTGACCGTGACGGTGAGCGGGCCACTGCGTTGTGCGCGCAAGAGGCGGAGCTTGCCGGGCAAAACCTCCTGCGTGACCGCGAACGGCCCGGCGCTCCACGTGAACTTCAATTCGCCCGCGCCCGCCGATTGCATCGCCGCGAGGTTCGCAATGCTCGGCGTGACTTCAATCGTCGCACGCCCGTTCCATGCCGTTGGCGCGGCGAGGGTGAACACCGGTTCGGGGATGCTCTCCTTCACGGTGATGGGAATGTCCCGCGTCTTCACGCCATCGGGGAAAACCGATTTGAACCGCAGCGTTACCTGCGTGTCGCCCTTTACGCGTCCTGCGGCGAAGGTGAATTTGAAGCAGTCCACCGCCACGACTTCCTCGCGTCCGTCACGCCGCAGCAGCCAATAAACTTTCTCCGCCCCGCCCGCTTGCGCCATGAAGCTCGCGTTTGCGCCCTCCGCGACGAAAGCCTTCTCCGGTGACACCGCGAACGCATTGCCCGCTTGCACCAGCGGCCCGACGAGGGTTTGCAGCGGCTTTTGGTTTTCGAATTGCAGGCGCACCCAATCCGCCGAGCGAGTCACTTTTGAGACGCGGGCTTCATCGAGTTCGCCGACGTAGTTGTAGTTGTTATACCAGCCGCCGAGCCACAGCCGTGCGGGCGTGCGGACGTTCAGCGGCGAGCCTTTGCTCGAGTTCGTGCCGGTGGGCTGGCCGTTCACGTAAATGATCGATTCGCCCTGCCGGTAGGTGTGAACAACGTGCGTCCAGTCGCCGAGCGGCAGGCGGGTGCTGCCAACGTCGCCGCCGGAGAAGTAGCAATCCATGCGAATGTGAGGCGGGCTGCGGAGTTGCATGACGACTTTGCCCTGCGCTTGCTCGTTGCCCCAGCCGATGAGCGTGGAGTTTGCCGAACGGGTGCGGAACCAGACTTCCGAGCTGTGAGGACTCGCGCCGGCCGGGTAGTTGAGAATCTTGTCGCCACCGAAGACGCCGACCTTGCCGGGGAAGTGCCGCGCGCGGCCGATGATGCCGTTGGTCACACTCGTGCCGGTGTCCTTCGATTCGAGCGTCCCGACTTCATCGCGCACGGTGTCGCCCAGATGCCACACGCTGAGGTAGCCATTGGACTCGTTGAAGACCGCCTTGCCATTCGACTCGCTCGCTGCGTCGGATTTGCCCCAGTGCAGTTGCAAAGTCTGCCGGGTATTGCCTGTGATGCGCGGCACGCGCACCCAGATGCTCGCGGTCCCGCGCGCCGCGTCCCACTCTTCGATCTGATACGCGAGCGCCTTGCCAGTCTGGTCGGCGAAGCGCACATCTGCGCCGTCGGGCCGCGCCTGCTTGAAGTCGAACCAGTCGCGATCCAGCCGCACGAGCACCGGAAACTCCTCGACCACCGCGCCCGCCGGGAGGTTCGCACCATCGGGGGTGGTAAGCAGTGTAAGCACGCCTGTGTGATTCCAACCGGGCAGCGGGGCGGCAACAACCAACGCCAACGACTTGGCGAAAAGCAACGAGATCAATGCTGTAGAGCATTTCATTTGCACAGTGTTTCGGTGGCGACACAAGCTGTCGAGCATGCCTTTACGTTTGACGCTTCAGCGATCTTTGCTTGCATTGCCTCGGTGATGTGCAAAGTCGCGTTGCTCCAGTTTGGTGTCGGACGAATTGTGCAGGGTAGTCTGTGTAGGGGCGGTTTGGCTGTTCTTCCTCTCCGTATCGCCATTTTATCGTTGACCGCGTCGCCCAAGCCGGTGGACATCACCAATGATTGGTGAGAGTTTATCTCCAATGCCGGGGTCGTTTAGTTTGTATAATGGTGCTATTGTGGCCGCGATGATTTTTTCTCCCTCCGGTCGTCGTTGGGTGGCGATCGGTTGTAGCATTTTGCTCGCTGCAGGCGCGTCGGCCGGTGAAATCCACGACGCCGTGCTGGCGCACGACATGGATCGCGTGCGACAGTTGCTCTTGGAGAAGCCCGACCTCGTCAATGCCCGCACTGAGCGCGGTGACACACCGCTCTACATTGCTGCTTTCCGGGGCTACGTGAAGCAGATGATTCCGTTGTTGCTTCAATACGGCGCGGATCCTGCGCCTTCGCCCAACGACCGGCTCGAAACTCCACTGTCCATCGCCCGCGAGCAGAATCTTAGGCAGACTGCCGCTGCCTTATTACAGGCCGGCGCGCGGGATGACCACTTGAGCCGTGCGGCGGAGTTTCGCTACCTCGTGCTCAAACGCGACCTCACCGGGCTCACGCAGATGGCGGGGAATTCCCCCGCCTTGGTCAACGCGCGTAATGGGTATGGGCAGACAGCGCTGCTGTTATCAGTCTCTGGCGACAAGCCTGACCCGGCCACCACGCAAGCCTTGCTTAAGCTCGGCGCGGATCCAAACGCCACGAACAACTTTGGCGGCACGCCCTTCTCAGTTGCAATCGAGCGCGAACACGGTGCCATGGTAGCCCTGCTGCTCCAGCATGGGGCCAAAGAGACGCCGATGACACGGGCGGCGCCGCTGCGGCTTGCGGCAAAGAATGGCAGACAAGCCCAGGCCGACGAGTTCCTGCGTGCTAACCCCGGCTCAGCCAGCGCCCACGATGATCTCCGTCGCACAGCACTTCATCACGCAGCCGCCCGGGGCGACTTGCACATGGCAGAACTGCTGTTACGCAACGGAGCGGATCCGAACTACGCAGACTTTGCGGATAACACACCCTTGCACCACGCCGCATCCTCCGGCAAGCACGAGTTGGTCACGCTGCTAATCACCAACAAGGCCGACCCGAACCGACGCAACCGTCAGCGTGTCTCACCGTTGCTGAACGCGGTTGCTGTCGGCTCGCAACAAGTAGTGGAAGCACTGTTAAAAGCCGGTGCAGATGCGACGGTGAAGGACAACCTCGGCGAGACCGCGCTGCACCGCGCGGCAGGCGGTGGGCACGTTGAGTTGATGCGGCTGCTAATCGAGCGCGGGCTGGATCTCAACGTGCGCGATCAACAGCGACAAACGCCGCTGCATCAGGCGGCGCAGCGGGGAGTGGAGGACGCGGTCAAGTTTCTCTTGGCGCGCAATGCCGATCGTTCATTCCTTGATGTGAACGGACTGACCGCCCTCGCTGTCGCCGAAAAATATAAGCATGAGGGAGTGGTCAAGCTTTTGCGCGCCGCGCAGTGAAAGGCTCACACCGCGAGCGAGACGAAGTTCTTAAGGAGCCGCAGCCCCACGGTCTGGCTTTTTTCTGGGTGGAACTGGGTCGCAAAAACGTTATCTCGCCACACCGAGGAGGCAAATGTAGCGCCGTACTCTGTGTGCGTGGCCACAATTCCAGCATCGGTTGGCTGGGGGTAGAAGCTGTGCACGAAATATACGTGACTACCATTGGGTATGCCCGCATAGAGCGGGCAATCTGGCCGGACGATTTCAAGCTGGTTCCATCCAATTTGAGGAATCTTCAAGCCGGGTTGTTTCGTGAAGCGCACGACTCTCCCGCCGAAGATGCCTAAACCATGAGCGCAACTGTTAAATTCTTCACTGCGCTCGAAAAGGGCCTGATACCCGACACAGATGCCAAGGAAGAGACGGCCGGAGCGAATGAAGTCCTTCACCGCGCCGAGCAGTTCTTGCCGCTGCATCGCGGAGATGCAGTCGTCAAAGGCGCCGACACCCGGCAACACGACGGCGCGAGCATCGCGCAGTGACTCAGGCCGGGTGGTGACGAGCAGGTCCGCGCCAACCCGGCGAAGGGCCTTCTCCACGCTACGCAGGTTACCGGAACCGTAATCAAGCAGAACAATCACGCGGGAAGGAAACAGTAATCTCGTGATTTGGGAAAGCGTGGAACAAGCGATTGTCAGTCACCGGCCAGAGATGGCTCCCCGCAACCGATGGCGTAGGCAATCGTGCGACCGCGCTCGTTAAACCCGTGCCATATGGCAACCAAAACCGATGTTACTGCAGAGCGATGATTGCTAGGTGGTAAACGCGCGCAGTTTTTGTGGAGAAAGCTGAGCGTAGCAAATTTCCTCGTTCGATGGAGCGACGTGAAAGTTGCGGGCAAATAGATGAAAGTAATCAGTCTTCAGTGTTCGGTATCTTGAGGGAGCGCGCAGCAAATCTGTCAAAAATGGGTTAACGGCTTAACGCAATTGGAACGGCAGCTTCACCGTCGGCTGCTCTAGCCGCTTTGCGACCCCATCGAATACGTCCACCTCAAACGGCTTGCCAATGTTATTGCCAGCGAGGTCCTCGATCGTCGTTTCCACCACCAGCGAATAGCGGCCGGCCTTCCATGAGTGTAGCGGGAGAAACTTCCAGATGCGCTCGCGCTCGGTTAGGAACGGCTGACCGGGCACCTCGCGACCAGCTTCGTCCAAGACATGGATCATCCGCAGCGCCAATGCGGAATCCATCGGCTTGACCAGATCCACGGCCAGTGGTTCACGGGTTCGAATGGGCGGAGCCAGATAGCCCCAGCGATGCGGGTCAGGCGGTTCACGATCCGGCGGGCCAACGGAAAAGCGCTTAAAAAAGGCTTGCTTCAAGCGGTTGCCGTGCGCGTCGCGCCAGCCGGCGCTGATCACGAGAGTGTAGCGTCGGCCCGTTAACAGGGCGGGGCCGAGGTCTTGGAGTGGCTTCACCTCGCGCTTGATGCGGCCGGGATCAATGATGAGCGTTAGACGGAGCATGTCCGGGCTCCACAGTTCCTCGGCGAGTTCGAGGAACGGCAACGCCACGGGCTGGTTGGCCTCGTCGAGCAGGCGGAGATGCTCATAGATGTCGCCTCGGCTCATGGGCGCGGAGAAGTGCACGTAAAACTTCAGCAAGTTCTCGGGCAGCACGTCCGCGCTTGGATAAACTTGCGTGACGAAGGTGGTGGCACGCTCAGGTCGCACGGGGATTTGCAGCACGGCGGTCAACCTACCAGCGGCGGGCGACGAAGCGCCTGGCAACTGACCAGCATCGAAGACCGCGCGATAACGCAGCCCCGGCTCTAGCGGGAACGCCGGGGCGAAGCGGAGCAGGGCACCCTCAACCCGGTGCTCGCCGAGCATCGGCAAAGGCGCACTGCCGGGTTGCTCGACGAATATGGATAGGACCGCCGACCAGTTCGTCGAGGGCCAATTGGTAGATTTTAGCGCGGCGAGCGTATCGTTAGGCAGGCCGGAAACCTCGACGAAGAGGCGGTTCGTCTCACGCGGGACGGGAACCCAGCGGAGGAACGAGGCGGAGAAGGCCGACGGCGGATTCGGTGCTTCCGCTCCGCGGACTGGCCCCAAACAGCCCAGCCAGACAAGAATGAAGCCGGCTAAAGCCAATCTCCCGATCCATTGTGTCAATTGTTCGAGCACACCGCTCACGGAAGCGGGAGCGATTCGAGGTTCAACGCGCCCGCCTCGGTTTTACGGATGACCAAGGCATGCGCAGCATCGAGCTTGTCGAGTTGTTCAACGCCTTTCCAAGTATCAATTGTCTCGTATTTTGGGCCCTTTGTCCCGCCGCCGCCCACGGGGGTGATGATGGATTCAGCGCTCTCGATGCTGTCGGTGGTAATTTTCATCACGCCGCGGCTGTTGTTGGCGAGCAAGAGCCAATCCTTGCCGCCTTTTTGATACACAATCATGTCCAGCGGGCGGTTGCGGTTGCCCAGCTCGGCGATGGTCTTGCCCTTTATCTTCGCGCCGGGCTTCAGCTCGCTGATGGGGAACTGCACTAGCGGTGTGCAGGTGTAGGCAGCAAGCAGTTGCGCCTCTTTGCCAACCTTGAACGGAACAAAGGTGCGGATGGGCGAGCGGGTCTCAAACTTGCCATGCGCGCCGTGGTAAATCTCCACGCTCGTGCCATTGGCGACCTTTTGAAACGGGAACGGAATCGCGCGGAGCGTCGAGGAGAACTCCTCGTTCGACAAGCCGGCGATGAGCACGCGGTCTTCGAGGAACGCGAGGTCGGTGATGGACTCAAGGCGCGGGTTGCTCTGGCGCTTACCCTCACCCTGCACGCCGTCCACCGGCGCATCGGGCAGCTCAATGCGGGAATGCTTTACCTTGTCGAGCGAGACGACTTCGAGGTGGCCGTCACCCTTCACGCGCACGATGACGGAAGCCGCGCCGGCACCACGTCCGCGCGTGACGGCAAGGTAGGCCGTGTGCGAGGCGGGGTTGACGGCGAGGTCGTCAATAAGCACTTGATCAGCGGCGGTGCCGAGCAGTGCAGCGACCTTCTGGTTGATACTGTCCACCTTCACCGGCTTGGCCACGCCGCCCTTGGTATCCCCCGTGGCGACGGCTACGACGGCGGCGGATTTGGTGTCGGCGATGAACAGGATGCCTTCAGGCCCGAAAGTGATTGGCCCGGCGGATTTGAGCGCAACCTTGCCTTCGGCCATACCGGAGGTCCAATTAGCGGCGGTGGCAGTTCCGGTTAGCAGACCCAAGCTAAGCGACAAAGAGAGAAGCGTAGTGAGTTTCATAGGTTGTGAGATGAGACGTGAATAGGTTGTGCAAGGTTGCGTTCTGGTTTTAACGCACAGATGCTCAAAGGACTTTTGGGGAAAAAGGCGAGGCTTTTCCCTGCACCTCAATTCCCACGTGACTCAGTAAACTCGACGAAGGTTGGAGGGCAGAATGTTTAGCTCGCCGCGATACTTAGCCACGGTACGGCGAGCGATGGTAATGCCCTTGCTGCCGAGCAACTTGACGATGGCGTCGTCAGAGAGCGGGGCAAACTGGTCTTCCTCCTTGATGATCTCGGCGACCATGTCTTTGATGCTAGTATTGGCAACGGCCTGGCCGTCGGCGGCGGTGAAGCCCGAGGTGAAAAAGTGCTTCATCTCGAAGACGCCGTGCGGGGTTTCCATGTATTTGCCGGAAACCGCCCGGCTCACAGTGGTCTCATGGACGCCCACTACCTCTGCAACCTGGTTCATAGTGAGTGGTTTGAGATGGGAACGACCCTGTTCCATGAACTCATGCTGTCGCTTCACGATCTCGGTGGCGATATTGTGGATGGTCTGCTGACGTTGGTTTAGACTCTTGATGAGAAACTTGCCGGCACGAATTTTTTCCCGAATGTACTCACGCACGTCGGGCGTCGTCTCGGCCCGAGCCATGAGGTCTTTGTAATGGTTGCTGATGCGGAGGTGAGGCACTTGCTCGTTATTCAGAGAAACAACCCAGTCCTCGCCAGTCTTTTGCACGTGAACCTCGGGTACGATGTATTGGTCGTTGTCGGGCAGGAATGCCCGGCCCGGATGCGGCTCCAGATGCCCGATGCGGTCAGCCGCTTCTTGTACGTCAACAACATCCTGACCGAGTGCGCGGGCGATCTCCGGAAAGCGACGACGTCCCAGCGCTTCCATGTGGCCGGTTACAATCTTGTATTCCAGCGTGCCTTCCCGTCCGACACGTTCCAACTGCAACCTCAAGCAGTCGCCTAGGTCTCGTGCACCCACACCAGGCGGTTGAAAACTTTGCACGACCTTGAGGGCGGAGGCAAATTTTTCCACCTGCTCACCGGTGGCCGCCGCCAGCTCTTCAATGCTGGAGGCGAGCCAGCCCCGTTCGTCGATGTTGCCGACGATCATTTCTGCTAACGACATTAACTCCGCTGAAAGGTTTGCATCGCGCACCTGTTCAAGCAGCATCTCCTGCAAGGACTGCCCAACTACGAGCGAATCAAACCGGAACTGCCGGCGCTCTTCGTCTTCTTGGCTGACGCGATTGGGTACGTTGGTCTGGGAAAAATGGTCGCGCCATTCTTGGTCGAGTTGCGTGAGCTTTTCGAACTCGGCCTGAAAATCATCCACCGGTTCGGAGGTTTCCTTCTCGGTTGCGGGGTCGAAGGTTACGTCAGCTGGTGGCTCGGCGGGATCAATCTGTTCAGCGAGTTCGTCCTTATCCTTGCCCTCTTTCGAGACCGATTCTAGTTCGCCGTTGAGCGACTCCTCCAGCACGGGATTTTGCTCTAATTCGGCTTCAACTTGTGCGCGGAGCTCGAGGATCGGAGCTTGTAAAAGCGCGAGCGACTGTTGGAGCTGGGGCGACAGCACCACCGTCTGCGACATTTTCTGCGACAAATACAGGCCTTGTGCCATTACTGCTAACAGGGTAAGCGCGACCTAGGGTCGGCTCAAGTGCCAAGAACGGGCTGCCGAGGCTCACTTGGCACGGAGGCAGGTGACCTCACAACGAGGGGCTCGCCTCATACTTTTGTAGCGTCGGCGACAACTCACATATGCGCGATCATATTGTCGCCAAAAGCAGAGCACTTAATCTCGGTTGCGCCCTCCATTAAACGGGCGAAATCATAGGTCACGCGTTTGGAAGCAATCGCACCATTGAGCCCCTTGAGCACGAGATCGGCAGCCTCGATCCAGCCGAGATGACGGAGCATCATCTCGCCAGAGAGGACGACGGAGCCGGGGTTAACCTGATCCTTGTTGGCATATTTTGGCGCCGTGCCGTGCGTGGCTTCGAAGATGGCGTGGCCGGTCACGTAGTTAATGTTGCCGCCCGGTGCGATGCCGATGCCGCCGACCTGCGCAGCGAGCGCGTCGCTTAGGTAATCCCCATTCAAATTCAGCGTCGCGATGACGTCAAAGTCCGTTGGACGGGTGAGCACCTGTTGGAGCGCAATGTCGGCAATGGCGTCCTTGACAAGTAGGGCGCCGCCGGCCAGCGCAGTTTTCTGCTCAGCGTTGGCGGCCTCCTCGCCCTTCTCCTTCTTCGTTTTTTCCCATTTCGCCCAAGTGTAAACCTTGTTGCCGAAGATGCGTTCCGCAGCACCGTAAGCCCAGTCACGGAAGCCGCCCTCGGTGAACTTCATAATGTTACCTTTGTGGACGATGGTGACATTCTTGCGCTGGTTGCGCAGCGCGTACTCCACGGCAGCTTTCATGAGGCGCACAGTGCCAACGGTAGAGACCGGCTTGATACCGATGCCGACTTCTACGGGCGGCGTCCCGTGGGCTCCCGCGCCGGCCTGCGCCATGTAAGCAGCGATTCGCTCAGTAGTGCCGAAGCGAATTTTATCAAAGTCCTTTGGGAAGTTTGTTTTAAGGAATTCGAGTACCCTCGCAGCTTCAGGTGACCCGCCCTTATATTCGATACCAGCGTAAATATCTTCGGTGTTCTCGCGGAAAATCACCATATCTACGAGTTCCGGACGCTTAACCGGACTGGGCACCCCGCTGAAATACTGCACAGGGCGCAGACAAACGTAGAGGTCTAACATCTGGCGCAAAGCAACGTTGAGGGACCGGATGCCGCCGCCGACGGGCGTTGTCAGTGGGCCTTTGATGCCGACGAGAAATTCTTTGAACGCCTCCACCGTGTCGTCGGGCAGCCAGTTGTTGTGCTTTGTGAACGCTGCCTCCCCCGCAAACACTTCCATCCACGCAATTTTGCGTTTGCCGCCGTAAGCCTTCGCCACGGCTGCATCAAGCACGCGTACACTCGCCGCCCAAATGTCCGGTCCGGTGCCATCGCCACGAATGAACGGAATGATGGGTTGATCTGGGACGTTGAGCTTACCGCCGGCGATTGAGATCTTCCCGCCGACGGGCACAGTGCAAGTGGTGTAGGGCATAAATTCGATTTGGTGATTCGCGTATTGTATTTTGGATTTAACCGCGCGGTGGACCGCGCAAAGGGAAGGGTTTTTAACGGACGAGCGAAAGTGCGGCAAGCGCTTTGGTAGAAGACCACGGATTGGCGGTAGCCTGCGCCCTAGCTGTCACGCCTAAGGGATAGGCGGGTATCGCATACCGCCGTTACAATCACTCCCTTGCCCGCGTATCCATTGTGATGGTCACGGGACCGTCGTTCAGCAGCGCCACCTGCATGTCCGCGCCGAATTCGCCGGTGGCGACAGGCTTGCCCAGTTCCTTAGAAAGCTGGGTGACGAATGCCTCGTATTTGGGGATAGCCACCTCGGGCCGCGCAGCGCGGAGGTAACTCGGGCGGTTGCCCTTCTGCGTGCTGGCGAAGAGCGTGAACTGGCTCACCACAAGGATTTCCCCGCCCACGTCCTGCACTGAGCAGTTCATCAGCCCCGCGTCGTCGGGGAAGATACGGAGGCGGACAAGCTTGCCGGCGAGCCATTCGCGGTCCGCGTCTGTGTCTGCGTCCTCCACGGCCACGAGCACGAGCAACCCGCGGCCGATAGCACCCTTGACCTGTCCGGCGATGGTGACGCTGGCTTCGGAAACCCGCTGAATGACGGCGCGCATGATGCGTCAGTAATTGCGAAGCCAATGCCAAACAGCGTCAAGTACCGAACATGAACACCCTGTCTGCCAAAGGTCGATTGCCGCGAGCCAAGCGTGGTTTCACCCTCATCGAACTTCTCGTCGTCATCGCGATTATCGCGATTTTGGCCGGCATGCTTCTGCCGGCACTCTCGAAGGCCAAAAACAAAGGCAAGGGGGCCGTCTGTTTAGGCAACATCAAGCAAATGGGGATTGCCAACCAAACTTACTCTGGGGACAACGATGACAAGATGCCCTTCGCTTGGATGAGTCACTCTTTGAATCCCCCACCCTACGATGTTCCTTATCCAGCCGACAATTCTCTGTATGGAGCAGTAAACGGACAATCACTCTTAAACCGTTATATGGGTGCTAACAACATGGTTCTGGGAGAGGTGAAGAACCTGCGTTGCCCCTCATACTTGTTGCCTAACACCCCAGCCGAATTGCCCGGCAGCCAAAGTGCTGTTCCTGCTGTTTACCACGTAAGCCACTCCGTTGGTTGGGTTCGATATGCGCATTACCGGGTGAACCCTTATTTGGGTATCAACGGACTCGGTCCGGGAATTCAGCCCGGATGGGCTCAGTATGGAGCTACTTGGGGAAACGACCCTTCTACGGGCAGGCAGGTGCATAACGCGATTAGACTAATCAGCGTACGGGACGCAGCCAACAAGGTCTTGGCCTCTGACATCAAACAAGGCAATGCCCGTCAGCCTTACTTTCCCACTCCAGGAAGTGCAAACGCCACCTGGAACAACTCACAGGGCGATAACGACCGCAACAACGGCCTCAACTACACTCAGCCATGGCAAGCGCCAGGCATGAGCTTGGTCCACAATAATCGCTCGCAGATTGCGTTCATTGATGGACACGCCGAGGCGGTTCCGAAACTAAGTCCGATTAGTTTCGGAACCTCAACAGACGAATACTGGGCGCTGACTTTCTGAGGTTCTACGGTTTGAGCACAGCGTGAACGCGTGTGACCCATTGCATAGGGGCCTCGGAGCCGCTGCTCGCCGGCGGGGGGATCGGAACGCGAGAAGTGATCGCGAGGTTGACCAAACGCTGCTCGACGAGGGGCCTTACCTCCGTTTCAGACCCAGCAACCACCACAATCTTCCCTGATCGACCACGGATTTGAGCTTTCTCGCCTTCCGTTATCTGCGCGGGCGGCAGGCAGAATAAGACGATGGCCGCATGCGCCGGAGAAGTTTGCAGTAATTTAGAAAATCCGTCAGCTGGCCATTGAGTTCTGGTTGTTCCGTCGGCACGGGGCAATTCCAGATCAGGCAGAAATTTAAATCTGCCCTTGTCGTTGAGGCGGTTTTTGAAGGAGTCCGCTTCGTCAGAAATCATTGCTATAAAACGTCCCATGTCGGAGCTGCCAGTTATGCCGAAACCCGGCACTTCCCGCACAACCACAATACTCCCGCCTTGACCAGTAATCTGGATCAACTCGTCTGCTGCGTAAGCACCGCGCGTTTCAGCGGGTTTGCTATTGATGCGTGTGCTGGTCGGTCCACCGGCGAATACTCCCTTAATGTTCGCCGCACGTTTCGTATCCACCTCAGGGGGAGGCTCCCGTTTTAGGCGCAACACTAGCATGGCAACCAAACCGACTCCCGCCACGGCGAGCAGTATCCCCAATTTGGACTTTTGCGCAGGCTTGGGCGGTGACGGCTTTCCGGCTGAGGGCTTGGGTTGAGTTGCCATATTAAGAATCGACGGGCCGCTAGCCAAGCACTTCACGGCGAAGCGCATCACCGCGGCTTCAGTCCACCAAAATCCCCGCCACGGTGGCGGTTATGTAGCAGGCCAGCAGGCCGCCCACCATCGCGCGCAGGCCGATCTTGGCGAGGTCGGCGCGCCGCTCGGGCATCATGGAGCCGATGCCGCCAATCTGGATGGCAATGCTCGCAAAATTTGCGAAGCCGCATAGCGCGTAGGTGACGAGCGTGACGCTGCGCGGGTCCAGCGCGTCCTTCACCTTCGCCAGCGAGAGGTAACCAATGAATTCGTTGAGCACGATGCGCTCGCCGAGGATTTGTCCAACAGCGAGACAGTCCTTTCCAGGCACACCCATGAGCCAAGCAAACGGCGCGTTGATCCAGCCAAAGAGGGTCTGCAACGGCGCGGCATTTTGCACGCCCACCGTGCCCAGCAGCCAACTGAGTAACCCATTGGCCAGCGCGACGACGGCAACGAAGGCAATGAGCATGGCCATGACGTTGATGGTGAGCATCGCGCCATCGCTCGCGCCGCGGCAGAGCGCGTCGAGGCCGTTGTGGGTCTGACGTTCAATCTTGGCCGTCGCCCCGGCGGCAGTCTCGCTGGCCTCCGTCTCGGGCAGCATGATCTTGGCAATGAGCAGCGCGGCGGGCGCGCTCATGACGGAGGCGGTAAGCAAGTGTCCGGCAGAGACACCGAAGCCCACATACGCCGCCAGCACACCGCCGGCAATGGTCGCCATGCCGCCGGTCATCAGGGCCATGATCTCACTGCGAGTCATCTTGGTGAGGTAAGGCTTGATGACAAGTGGGGCCTCAGTCTGGCCCATAAAGATGTTGGCCGCCGCCGCGAGGCTTTCACTGCCGCTGGTCTTCATTAAGCGCTCCATCACCCAGGCCACGCCGCGCACGACGAATTGCAGGATGCCGTAGTGGTAAAGCAGTGAGGACAGAGCCGAAACAAAGATGATGGTGCCTGCTACGGTAATTACGAAAATGAAGCCCGACGGAACCGCGAGTCCCTTTTGGATAGCGGCCTGATCTGCCAGCGGACCGAACACAAATTTTGAGCCTTCAGCTGCATAATCTAGCACCCGCGAGACGGCGTCGGCGAAGCCCTTAAAGAACGCTTGGCCTGGCCCAGTCTTAAGAATCAGAAAACCAAAGACGAATTGCAGCAGCACACCAGAGATGACCGTGCGCCAGGGGAACCGCTTGCGGTCGGTGGAGAGGCCCCAGGCAAAGGCGAGGAAAGCGGCCAGTCCGAGCAGGCTGATGAGCTTGAGGATCATGTTTCGAGGGTAAGGAAGCGGGGCAGGGCGGGCAAGCCTGTGTCACCGCAGCGTACCATGCGCTAGAAGCGCAGCCTATTGGCCGCAGAAACTGACGAAGTGAGCTCGTCCAGCCTTTGCGAGTGCCAGTTAAAACAAACAAATCTCTGCGGCTTATAAGCCGCGCTCCTTCACGCAGCGAACAACTCCTTCAACTGCTTGAGCACCGGGGGCACGGCCTTGAACGGGTCTTCCTTGGTCTCGAATTCTAGCGCGACAAAGCCCTGATAATGCGCGTCGCGGAGAATCTTCACCTTGCGCGCTAGGTCCGCCGGCTCGGAGTTCTTCGCGTCCAGTCGCTTGATCTCCGTCTTGAGCTGCACGTTGACCGCGTAGGGCGCGATCTCGGCGAAATCGCGGTAGGGATCAGCGGTGCGGAAGTTGCCCGAGTCGAGGTTCACGCCCAGCCAGCGGCTTCGGACCTGCTTGATGAGCTTGAGCAGGTGATCCGCGCTGCCGATGGCGTCGTGATTCTCGATGCCGAGGAAGATACCCTTCTGCCCAGCATAGTCGCAGCATTCCTCCAACGCAGCGACGACGAGCTTGTCCGCCGCGTCGCGCTCGATCTCCTTAGTCTGTCCGGCGAAGACGCGGATGTGCGACGTGCCCAGCACGGCGGCTCGTTCAATCCACAGTTTCGTCGCGGCGATTTCGGCGTCGCGCTTCTCGCCCTTGGGATGCGAGAAGTTGTTCCCGATGGCTGTGCCGCTGATGGCCACGCCCTTGATGAAAGCGTGCCGGCGGATTTGCACGAGATAGTCCGACGTGAGCGACTTGGGAAAGAAATAGCTCGTCAGCTCTGCTCCGTCACAACCGTGCTCGGCGCAATAGTCAATGAACTTGAACATGTCCATCGAGGCGCCGGGGGCCGGGGCTTTCTTGCCCGCGCCGCGCTGGAGTTCGCCCCCGAAGAACTCGCGGAAGGAGTAAGCCGCGAGCGCGAGTTGGAGTCGCGGCTTGCCCGCGCGGCCCAGGGGCTCAATGGCGCGGGCGACGGGCGCAGCAAGCAGGGTGGCGGCGGTAGCTTGAAGGAATTGGCGGCGCGTGGGCGTTTTCATGTGCTGTGCGGACAGCGAAGCACATGGCCATCGCGACAGGAAATCATTTTTCAGCGGCCGCGCTACAGTACCTTTACCGCTATCTCTCGGTAAAAAGCCGAAGCGCCGGACCAGCCGGCGCTTCGCGCGGATGAATTGTCGGTCCGGGCTCCGAGTTTACTTGGTCAGCTCGGCGAGCTTCGGCGTGATGGCATCGGCCCAAATTTGGTAGCCGGCTTTCGAGAGGTGGAGGAAGTCCGGCATGATCTCCTTGGTTAGTGTGCCGTCCGCCGTCAGGAATTTCGCGCCGATATCGAGGTAGTGAACGCTCTTGCCGTCGTGCAGCTTGGCGATGGTTTCGTTGACCTTCGCGAGCTTCTCACGTTGTGGGTTGGGTTTTTCGCCGCGCGGGAAGACGGCCAGCAACAATACTTTCGTGGCCGGGGATTTCGCGTGGATGGCTTTCACGATGGCGGTTACACCCCTGGCGATACCATCTGCGTCATCGGAGCCGGAGTTGTTTGTGCCGATCATTAGGACCACGGCCTTGGGCTTGATGCCGTCCAATTCCCCGTTGGTGATGCGCCAGAGGACGTGCTGCGTGCGGTCGCCGCCAATACCGAAGTTCGCAGTCTTGTAGGCGGCGAAACTCTTTTCCCAAGCCTCTTTGCCGTTGCCGCGCCAGCCGGCGGTGATGGAATCACCCAAGAAGAGCACGTCCACGCCGCCCGCCTTCGCGGTGGCCACGTAGCCCTCATGGGTTTTGATGAACCCAGCCGACGGCTCGCCATCCTGGAACTTGGGCGCGGCGACATCGGGAGCTTGAACGGGATTGGGCTTCTTGGGCTGGGCATCTTTCTTCGCGTCCTTGGGCGCATCTTTTTTAGCATCCTTGTTGGCCTGCGCGAACGACGGGGCAAGCGAGGCGAGCCAAACGGCGAGCGAGACAGACGTGAGCAGAGTGAAACGTTTCATGTAGTTGATTTAGATTGGTTCGGTGAGCTGACTTGACGGTTGATTTGAAGAGGTATTCAGCAGCGTTGCATGTGCATGTTATGCGTTTAACCAAGCTGCCATTGTATTCATGGCATCGGATTACTGATCAACACTGCCGCTCACCTCAAGTTCCTCGGGTAGCACTACCCATAATTCGCCGTCGGCTTCCACGACACGCAGCGCTTTTAAACTTTGCCCGCCGCAGGGGCCGTGGATGCAGCGACCGTTCAGCGGCTCGTATATCGCGCCGTGGCTTCGGCAGATGAAAAAGTTGCCGTCAGCGGTGAAGAAGTCGTTGTCGTCGTCCAGCGGCATCGGAATGTGCCGACAAGCGTTCTCGTAGGCGACTAGGTGCCCGCGCACGTTTGCCGCGAAGCCCTCGCGCCGAATGCCTCCATGCGTGAAAACGAACTTGCACGTCGTGCCGGGTGGAAGGTCGGCAGCGGGACAGAGAGGCTGGGAGCGAGTCACGAAGAATTAATCGGGGTTCACTATCAGAAAGTGAGGAGCGGTTTGTGGCTGACTAGTGACTGAAAATAGGCAGCTAAATTAGGTGCCAGAAAGTGAGTTAATGCTTGTCTGTCAAAGTCGCGCAATCAGCAACTCCCGCTGGAAGATGATTTCCTTCGGTAGATGCGCGTAAAGTCGCATGAACAATTCGTCCTGCTGCAGCACCTCGCGCCGCCATTCCTCGGCGTTCGTGCTTTGCGCCTGTTGCAGTCGCGCAGCATCAAAGCCGTCGAGGCCCTCGAGGTCGAAGTCGTGCGCGTCCGGCACCCAGCCAAGCAATCCTTCACTCGCATTCGCACGGCCTCGACAGCGTTCAACAATCCACTCGAGCACCCGCATATTTTCGCTATAGCCGGGCCAGAGGAACTCGTCGTCAGCATCTTTACGGAACCAGTTGACATGGAAAATGCGCGGCGGATTTGCGATGTGCCGGCGCATTTGCAGCCAATGCGCAAAGTAATCACCCATGTTGTAGCCACAGAAAGGCAGCATTGCCATCGGGTCGCGGCGCACTTGGCCTACCAAACCCGTGGCCGCAGCGGTGGTTTCAGAGCCGATGGTCGCACCCACATAAACGCCATGAACCCAGTTAAATGCTTGGTAAACGAGCGGTATTGTACTCGTGCGGCGGCCGCCAAAAATGATGGCGCTTATGGGAACGCCGGCAGGGTCGTGAACCTCGGTCGCGAGCATTGGGTTATTGCTCATTGGCGCGCAAAACCGACTATTCGGGTGCGCGGCCTTCGCCTTCGAGTCGGGCGTCCAGCGCTGGCCGCGCCAGTCAAGGCACTCGGCAGGCGGCGGACCGTCTTTCCCTTCCCACCACACGTCGCCGTCCGGCGTGAGGGCTACGTTTGTGAAAATGGTGTCGCGCTTGATGCATTCCATCGCATTCGGATTCGACTTTCCGTTTGTGCCAGGCGCGACTCCAAAGTAACCGGTCTCCGGATTAATGGCGTAGAGGCGGCCGTCCGGACCGGGCTTCATCCATGCGATGTCGTCGCCGACGGTCCAGACTTTCCAGCCGGCAAACCGCGCGGGCGGACGAAGCATCGCGAAGTTCGTCTTCCCGCATGCGCTGGGGAACGCGCCAGCCACGAAGGTCTTCTTTCCGTCAGGTGACTCAACGCCCAGCACGAGCATATGTTCCGCAAGCCAACCCTGATCGCGGCCCCAGTGCGACGCTAGGCGCAGCGCCATGCACTTCTTGCCGAGTAACACATTACCGCCGTAGTTTGAGCCGACCGAGATGATTGTGTTCTCTTGCGGGAAATGCGCGATGTAACGGCGCTCGGGATTCACATCTAACATCGAGTGAATTCCGCGCGTGAAATCCTCGCCCACACCCAGCTGCTCCAGCGCCACTCGTCCCATGCGCGTCATGATGCCCATGCTCAGGACGACGTAAATCGAGTCGGTCAACTCTACGCCCACGCGCGCGAGCGGCGAGCCGGGTGGGCCCATAAGAAACGGCACAACATACATCGTGCGCCCGCGCATTGCCCCGGCTAGCAACCCCATGAGCTTGGTGCGCATGGCGGCAGGCGCGAGCCAGTTGTTTGTTGGGCCGGCCTCGTCTTCGGTAGGCGTGCAGATGAAGGTGCATTGCTCCACCCGGGCGACATCGTTTGGGTTCGAGCGATGATAATAACAACCGGGCCATTTTTTTTGGTTCAGCGGGATGAGTGTACCGCCTGCCACGGCTTCGGCGGTGAGCGCGCGTTTCTCGTCCAAGGATCCGTCGCACCAGTGGATGGCATTGGGCTGGCAATGCGCGGCGATTTCTGCGACCCAGCGATTGACGTGCGGATTGTCTGAATTGCAACAACCGGGGTGCATGGTATTTATGGGCCGCTTGGTCTCAAACCGAACAAATTGTGTAGTATATAATGTGTCCGGCTCGAAGCCAAAAAGCGCGGATGTGCCTGGGCGGAATGGGCGCCGAGAAGTGCAGCGATCGCAGGTTGTTACCGCCTGAAGCTCCTTAGACGTTGAGCGCGTGACCCGCCAGTCCGGACTACGACAGATGTTTCAATAGATGATAGATCGGGATGCTCAATCAGTGCAGTGGCCTGTTCCTTCAGGGATGATGCGGCAGTGCGAAAATGCGCTTTGCGCCCCCGCCAACTAACCTTAAATTCTAACAGCGTATGCCAAAACAAATTGCCGAGATGCTCGTCGATTCGGTGACGATGGAACTGCCGGACACCAAGACTCTCCGGCTCCAATGGCCGGCGGACTACGAAGTGGAGTTCAAGACCGGCCAATTCGTGACGGTATATTGGTCAGATACGCCGGCTTACAAACGGGCTTATTCTCTGTCCTCCTGCGCGTTAGACCAAGGTTTTTACGAAATAACCGTGAAGCGCGACGGCAAGATGGGCACGCGACTCGTGGATTGGGCCAAGCCCGGTGACAAACTTTGGGTCATCCAGCCAGCGGGCAAATTCCTCCCCGTCTTCGACCCGGTGGGAAAACATCTCGTGTGCATCGCCGGCGGCAGCGGTGTGACGCCGTTTCGGGGCTTTGTGCGCGAGGCGACGCGTCGGAAGCTGAACACGCGGCTCACTTTACTCTACAGTGTTCGTACCACCAACGACATCATCTTCCACGACGAGTTCAAACAGCTTGAACAAGAGAATGAGCACTTCGACTTTTACGTTACCTGCACGCGCCTAAACCCGGACGATCCTTGGAGCGGTCGGCGCGGTCGCATCACCGCCGAGTGGGTAAAGGAGCACGTCAAGGATCCCGCTAACTCCGTTTTCTACGCCTGCGGCACCAATGAACTTGTAGAAGCCACCGAGCGCCTCGTGCTTGAGGAGCTGAAGCTGCCGAAAGAGCAGATGAAAACGGAAAAGTGGGGATGACAGAAGGCGTAACATCCCCGAACTCGAGCTGGTGAAAATTCCCAAAGGACGTGTTTGCCCTGGTCATAATAGAAGATCTTGAAACCCTAGAGTAAATCGAACGTGAGCCACGAAAATCTCTTCCCGCCAAAAACATCCCTCACGGCTCTGGCCTGCGGCTTTGTGCTCCAATTGAAAATCGCAACTCGCTAATGACTCTAAAACGTACCCCCCTCTATTCCGCCCACCAACGTGCGGGAGGCAAGCTCATCGAATTCGGCGGGTGGGAAATGCCCGTTCAGTATTCCACCATTACTGACGAGCACCTCTGCGTCCGCCGAGCGGCGGGTATTTTTGACATTTCGCACATGGGCGAAGTAATTGTGCAAGGGTCGGCAGCGGAGGCGTTCCTTAATGCCACGCTCACCAACGACGTGCGCAAGCTCACCGTCGGCCTCGGACAGTACACCCTCATGTGCCATGAGCACGGTGGTGTAATTGACGACCTCTACGCCTACCGCCTCGGCGCTCAGGAATACCTACTCATCATCAACGCTTCGCGCATCGAGCCGGATGTGGCGTGGTTAAAGGATCGCCTTGCAACCTTCTCACGCAAATCGGATGTAACACTCGCAAATCTCTCCGACCACACTGGTGCTGTCGCTATCCAAGGGCCAAAAACGCCGGGACTGCTCGACCAGCTTTTCCCCACCTCGGCCACCGGTGGCACGCTTGTCACCAAGCCAAGCGAGCTAAAAAAGAACCAAATTGCACAGTTCACTTTTGATGGTCAGTCCGTTTGCGTGGCCCGCACTGGTTACAGTGGCGAGGACGGCTTTGAAGTTATCACGCCCGCGACACTCATCGAGGCGGTCTGGAACAAGGCGCTAAATCTAGGGCACCAGTTTTGTCTCCAGCCCTGTGGCCTCGGCGCACGCGACACTTTGCGCACGGAAGTTTGTTACCCGCTCTACGGCCATGAACTAGACGAGAACACTACACCGATCGAGGCAGGCGTGGGTTTCTTCGTTGCTACGGATAAGGGAGAGTTCGTGGGCCGCACCGTCCTGGCTCACGAAAAGGCAAACGGCGTGAAGAAGCAACTTGTCGCCTTTAGGATGACGGATAAGTCCCCACCTCCACGCCCCCATTATCCTATCTGGGCTGGGGGCTCTGCGGTGGGCGAGGTTGTCAGCGGCACGCAAAGCCCGTCCCTCAACAACGGCATCGGCATGGGTTACCTACCGCCGAAGTTCGCAGTGGCTGGTGGAGCGATTGAGATCGAGATACGCGGCCGCCGATTTGCGGCGGAAGTCGTGAGAAAGCCAATTTACAAAAAGCCTTGAACTCACCGATGACCAAGACCATTCGTTTGGGGCTGATTCTGGCCTGCCTGCAAGCTCGCTTACCGCAGCTCCGCGACCTCCGAATTTTGTCTTCCTACTTGTGGACGACCTACACTGAAACAAGCTCAGCTTCCTGAGTGAAAAAATCGTGCAGTAGCCGCACTCGACAAGTGGGAACGTCATAGGCGAGAGTTGAAGTTAAGACTAGATGGCTAGTTGTTTAAATATCGGCCATGTATTTAGAATCCTCTGTTGTCCCGCCCGTCTAA
>Ga0194132_10004096_pt1 | contig 25178 bp, 25 predicted proteins | sample TA2KigOf80mmetaG_FD_148612 | JGI IMG/M metagenome (GOLD analysis project Ga0194132, IMG submission 148612) | Freshwater microbial communities from Lake Tanganyika, Tanzania - TA2015054 Kigoma Offshore 80m | ecosystem: Environmental > Aquatic > Freshwater > Lake | place: Tanzania: Lake... | reverse complement strand
CCGTCTGTCGCCCTGGCCGTCGGCCCGCGCGTCGAAATCGAAACCCCGACCCTCAAGGGCTCGTTCGCGCTCCAAGGCGCCCGGCTCGACGATCTGGTGTTGACGCAATTTTTCGAGAAGCCCGGCCGCAAGGGCGCGCCCGTGGCGCTGTTCCTACCCAAGGGCCACAAGTCCGCCTATTACGCCCAGTTCGGCTGGGTCGGTGCCGAGGGTGTCGCGGTGCCGGGGCCGGATACGCTCTGGAGCGCGAGCGGCTCCCGCATCGCTCCGGACAGCCCGGTCGTGCTCTCCTGGGACAACGGCCAGGGTCTGCGCTTCGAGCTGCACGTCGCCGTGGACAAGAACTATATGTTTACGGTCCGGCAGCGGGTGATTAACGCGGGGTCCAATCCGGCGACGGTCTTTCCCTACGGCCTGCTCGCGCGTTCCGGCACGCCGGCGGTCTCCGACATCTACATTCTGCACGAAGGCCCGCTCGGCGTGCTGCACGACACGCTCAAGGAAACGACCTATTCCGACCTGCGCAAAAAGGGCACCGAACAGGACAAGTCCAAGGGCGGCTGGTCGGGCATCACCGACAAGTATTGGCTCGCGGCCTTGATTCCGGATCAGGGGAGCGAGGCGACGCACCGTTTCCTTCACCGCAAGGAAGGCAACGAGGATCGCTACCAGACTGATTTCCTGCAGGCCGCCCAGGCCGCCGCGCCGGGCGGCGCGGCGGAAACCCGCACACTTTTGTTCGCCGGCGCCAAGGAGCTCGCCCTGCTCGACAGCTACGGCGAGCAGTACAAAATTCCGCGCTTCGATCTCGCCATCGACTTCGGCTGGTTCTACTTCCTGACCAAGCCGATCTTCTACGCGCTGATCTGGCTCAACAAGCTCGCGGGCAACTTCGGCATCGCCATTCTGCTGCTGACCGTGGTCATCAAGCTTCTCTTCTTTCCGCTCGCCAACAAATCCTACGTGGCAATGAGCAAGATGAAGAAGCTGCAGCCGGAAATGATGAAACTGCGCGAACGCTACCTCAACGACAAGGTGCGGATGAACCAGGAGCTGATGGCGCTCTACAAACGCGAGAACGCCAACCCGGCCGCCGGCTGTTTGCCGATCCTGGTGCAGATTCCGGTTTTCTTCGCGCTCTACAAGGTGCTTTACGTGACGATCGAGATGCGCCACGCGCCGTTCTACGGCTGGATCGTCGATCTGTCAGATGCCGACCCGACCACCATCTTCAACCTGTTCGGCCTGATCCCGTGGCAACCGCCCGCGATCCTGATGGTCGGCGTATGGCCGATCATCATGGGCGTCACCATGTGGCTGCAGCAGAAGATGAACCCGCAGCCGACCGATCCGATCCAGGCCAAGATGTTCATGCTGCTGCCGTGGATATTCACCTACATGCTGGCCAGTTTTCCCGCCGGTTTGGTCATCTACTGGGCGTGGAACAACGTGCTGTCCATGGCTCAGCAGTGGGTCATCATGCGCCGGATGGGGGTCCAGATCAGCTGATCGCTGGATAGGGCGAGGCGCGCTATAATTCTCCCGCAAACGCGGAAGGACGGCATGAGTCAACGCAAGACGGAGCTGCAGCGCATCAGCAAGGACCTCGAGCGGTTTCTCGGCGAACATTGCAAGCCGACGCCCGATGGCTATCACGATTTTGTCGGCGAAAGCTGCGACATGGCCTTTCAGATGCTGCAGGACACCCTTCGGCGGATGAGCGAGGCCGAAGCGGCGAAGAAAAAAAAGAAAAAAAACACGTGAGCGGCGCGGACGACGCAGCCGAGGACGTCGAATCCGGGCGGCAGCTGTTTTTGGGCCCGTGCCGCTTCGTCGCCGGCGCGGCGAAAATCTCTTCCGTTCCGATGGGCGCCGCGCCCGAAGTCGCGTTCATCGGCCGTTCCAACGTCGGCAAGTCGAGCCTGATCAACGCCCTGGTCGGGCGAAGCGCGCTGGCGCGCGTCTCGTCCCGGCCGGGCCGCACGCGCCAGATCAATTTCTTCGACCTGGGTGGCCGGCTGATGCTCGCGGATCTTCCCGGCTACGGTTTTGCCCGCGCGTCCAAGGGCCAAATGGCCGGGATCGCCCGTCTCGCCGACGGCTACCTGCGCGGGCGGGCGGAACTGAGGCGCGTGTGCCTGCTGATCGATGCGCGCCACGGCGTCAAGGATTCCGACCGCGCCGCGATGAAGGCGCTCGACCGGTCGGGCCAATCCTACGCGCTAGTCCTGACCAAGGCCGACGCGGTTGCGGACGCGGCCCTGCGCGCGCACCGCGCCGCCGCCGCGGCCGAGGCCAAGACCCACGTCGCCGCCTTCCCGCGCGTCTTCGTCACCTCCGCGCGCGCGGGCCTGGGCGTACCCGAACTCCGGGCGCACCTCGCGGCGCTGGCGAGGGCGTAGGATTTCGGCCAATACCGACCGGAGAGGATAATAGCACCCCCACCCCATCCCTCCCCCATCGAGGGGGAGGGGGATTTAATTCGGAGTTCCCTCCCCCCTTGCGGGGGAGGGTTAGGGTGGGGGGGTGTGCTTGGCATCCGTGATTCCGAGTACTAAAGTCCCGCCGCCCAAGCGAGGACGCCATGAGCGCGAAGAAAGGCAAATCGTCGTCGAAACCGCTCTCGCCCGAGCTGGAGAAATCCATGCTCGCGAAGGCGGCGGTCCTGCACGAGGCGCTGCCTTTCATCCGGCGCTACGCCGGCAAGACCTTCGTCATCAAGTACGGCGGCCACGCCATGGGCGAGGAGCGTCTCGCGCATCTGTTCGCGCGCGACATCGTGCTGCTCCGCCAAGTCGGCATCCGGCCGGTGGTGGTGCACGGCGGCGGGCCGCAGATCGGCGACATGCTGAAGCGCCTCAAGATCGAAAGCACCTTCGTCGATGGGCTGCGCGTCACCGATCGGGCGACCATGGACGTCGCCGAAATGGTGTTGTCGGGTTTGGTCAACAAGCAGATCGTGCAGGCGATCAACGACGCGGGCGGCTTCGCGGTCGGCCTTTCGGGCAAGGACGGCCATCTGGTGCGCGCCGAACGGGTCAAGCGCGTCAAACGCGATCCCGGATCGAAGAAAATACGCACCCTCGATCTCGGCCTGGTCGGCGAGCCGAAGGAAATCACGCCGCACATCCTGCGCTCCTTCGAGCAGTCCGACATCATCCCGGTGATCGCGCCGATCGGGTTCGGCGCCAACGGCGAGACGCTCAACATCAACGCCGACACGGTCGCCGGCGCGATCGCCGCGGCGATCGGCGCGGTGCGCCTGTTCATGCTGACCGACGTTAAGGGCGTGCTCGGCCGCGACAAGAGCCTGATCCCCGAGATGACGGCCAAGGACGTCCGCGCCGCGATCAAGGACGGCACCATTTCGGGCGGCATGATCCCCAAGGTCGAAACCTGCCTCGCCGCGGTCGAGGGAGGGGTCGAAGGCGCGGTCGTTCTCGACGGCCGCGTCCCACACGTGGTGTTGCTGGAACTGTTCACCGAACGCGGCGCCGGCACCCTGATCCGCGCCGGCTGAGGGCCGGGTTCGCCCGCGCATCGTATGATGCGCCCCTATCGGGGCGCGGGCACCCTAATCCGCGCCGGCTGAAATCCGCTCAGCGCTTCTGCTTGACCAGGTCGACGAGAAATCCGATCTGCCATTCCAGATCGTCGACGCCGAGTCCGTAGCCGCCGTCATCGCGCGCGCGCAAAACGTCGCGCGGGCCGATGGCGGCGAGTTTGCTCTGAATCTGCTCGGCGAGCCGGGCCGACAGTCCCGACTTCCAGACCACCGCCGCGACGCCCTTGGCGCTTTTGTCGTGGAACGCCCGTTCGACGATCGCGCCGTCGAGCTTCGATCGCACCGCGAGCGCGGCGATGACGAAGGCGCGATTGCCGCCCCGCGCGGAAGCGGCGATCGCATCCTCGCCGAGGCGGCCCTGCTTCATCAGCTGGCGGGCGCGTTCGAGCGCCTCGGCCGCCGATTCCTCGGGTTCCGCCTTGACCTTGCCTTTCTTCTTGGAGGGATCGGGCAGATCGCCGTCCTCGATCCGTTTTTGCACGACGGCGCGGATTTCCTCCAGCACGTCGCTGGCGAGGTCCTGACGCTCCTCGAGCTGGTCGATCAGGCTGTCGGCGACGAAGCGGGCGATGCGGATGGCGGCCTTGCGCGGCAGCACCAGCCGGGCCACCAACGGCGCGTGCCACGTTTCGATGTTGATCGCGCGACTGACGATGCGATCGAGCGTTTCCTCGCGAATCTGCGCGCTGTGATTGGCGAGCAGCGCGGCGATGGCGTCGGTGTCGTTGGCGCTGACGATGGCGTCCGATACCTTCTCGCGCAAATCCTTGCGCCGGGCGATGGCCGCGCGCGCGCCTTGCGGCGGATTGCCGGCGATGATTTCGATCAGGTCCTCGTCGGTCAGCACCGGCGAAAACGACAGCACCGGCTCGCTGACGATCAACTCGGCATCCCGCGCGAGTTGGCGGATGATCGCGGGCGGCGCGTCGGCGTAATCCTTGAGCGCTACGGACAGCGCCTGGCGGACGCGCGCGGCCTGGTCGCGGGCGAGAATCTCGATCGCCTCGTAGGCCATCTTGCGAACGCGGTCCTGCTCTTCCGCGCTCAGGCCGGGCGCGAGCTTGGCGATCTTGGAGGCCAGATCGCCGCGCACCGATTCGTCCTTGTCGCGGGCGAGCAGCAGGTCGGCGTGCATCGGCGCGGCGGCGTTGCCGGCGATGGCGCGCCGCACGGCCGGTTCGGTGTCTTCGGCCAGGTAATAGAGAATTTCCGGCTTGAGATCGGCGCGGCTTGCCAGCGCGCGGCGCACGTTCACGTCCTCATGGCGGGCAAGATCGCGCGATTCTTCGTAGTTCAACGTATCTGTCAGGTCGGCGGCCGCCGAATCTTTTTCGGCGTCCTTGCCCTTGAACCATTTTCCGATCATGCGGTCTCTCCGTCGATCCGGCGCCCCGTCAGTCGTGCTGCGCCGCTGCGAGTTTGGCATAGAATTCGATCTGCCAAAGCATTTCGTCGTCGCCGAGCGGATAGGCGTCGCCGAGAATCGGCTTGATCACCTCGGCCGGCGCCACGCCCGCCAGCCGCTGCTGGGCGAGGACGGCGGTCTTCATCGGCATGCCCGCTTTCCAGACCAGCGACGTCATCGCCTTGGCGTTCTTTTCCGAAAGAATCCGCCGCCCGGTCTTGAGATCGACCTCGGCGAGCATGCATAGCGCGCCGAGCGCGAATGGAAAATCGTTCGATTGCAACGCCTTGTCGATCGCGGCGGCGTTGAGCCGTCCGGCGGCGTACATGCCGTTGATCAACTCGAACGGCGGATCGTCGCGCATCGGATCGGTCGCCATCATGGGCTTTTTGGCGGGCGTGCCGCCGCCGAGGTGTTGGTGCACCGCGTCCTTGACCGCGGCCGCCGTCTTCGGGTCGAGATCGGTGCGCCGGCTGAACATCTGCAGCACGTTGTCGGCGAGCATGTGGGCGAGCTTGGTCGCCGCGCCCGGCGACAGTTTGGGCCGGGTCGCCAGCGGCGCCTGCCACAACGCCACGTCGGCCGATTGGTCGATCAGGCGGTCGAGGGTCTCCTCGCGGATCTGGGCGCCTTTGTTGCCGAGCAGGTCGGCGACCGCGGAGGAATCGTTGGTGGCGGCGATCGCGTCCGAAACCTTTTCGCCGACCGTTTTGCGGCGCGCGATGGCGTTCAACCCGCCGGCGGCGGGGCCGGAGCGGATGATCTCGATCAGGTCTTCGTCGCTGAGAACCGGCGAATACTGCAGGACCGGCATCGCCACGGCGCTTTCGGCGTCGCGGGCCAGCGTCTTGATCACGTCGGGCGGCGCGCCGGCGACGTCCTTGAGCGCTTCCGCCAACGCCTGGCGGACGGCGACGATCTGGTCGCGCGCGAGCGCGCGCAGGGCGTCGTTCGCCGATTGGCGAATCTTGTCGTGTTCGTCGGGGGCGAGGTCGGGCAGGACGCGGGAAATCTTCGCCGCCAGGTCGCAGCGTACGTTGGAATCCGAGTCCTGGGCGAGCTTCATGTGGGTTTGATGCGGCGCGGCCGCGTTGCCGGCGACGGCGCGTCGGACCGAGGCGGTATCGTCCTCGGCCAGGTAATAGAGAATCTCGGGCGGCAGGTCGGCGCGTTTGGCGAGTTGCTCGCGCACGCTTTTGTCCTGGCTCGCGGCCATTTCGCGGGCCTGCTCGTAGGTCAGGGGGGCGACGGCGGCGGGCATCGGTTCATTCGGTCTTGACGGCGGGCGGCGGGGCGATGCGGTAGCCGCCCTTGCCGGCGCGTTTGATCGCGTACATCGCCTCGTCGGCGCGGGCGAGCAGGTTTTCGAGGGGCTCGTCGGTGGCCGGATCGTAGAGTGCGATGCCGACCGAGATGCCGAGCGGATGATCGGGATGGCCCGAATACTTGCGTAACCGTTCGCTCGCCTTGATCAACGTTTCGGCGCGCTTGGTGGCGACCTCGGGCGAAATGTTGTCGAGTCACATGGCGAATTCGTCGCCGCCGAGGCGCGAATACTCGCGCATCAAATCGCGCAACATCATGATCGCCTCGTCGCCGCGCTGGTGGCCGTGCACGTCGTTGACGCGCTTGAAGTTGTCCATGTCGACGTAAAACATGGCGGCCCATTGCTTGTTGCGCTGTAGGCGGGAAAAGCGGCGCGGGAGCTCTTCCTCGAAAAACGCGCGGCGGTTGAGCAGGCCGGTCATGCCGTCGGTCAACGACAGCATCACGATCCGCTCGTGGTTGGCGAGCTGCTCGTTGGCGATGCCGAGCTGGTTGGCGACGTCGTGGATCAGCAGGCGATGATCGTCGTCCCAGGGCTCGCGGTCCTTGACGCGCCACATGGTGACCGCGCCGTTGACCTCGTTGCGGTATTTGGTCGGCGCGATCAGGACCGAAGCGTCGCCGAGGGCGATGGTTTCGACCCCCTTGTCGCCGGTATGGGTGGCGACGAAATCGTCGAGCCCCTCCGGCGCTTCGCCGCCGTAATAGGCGCCGACCTTGATGCGTTGGTCCGAGCCGCGCCGGTAGATGCGCGAACCCGCGGCGCCGAGCGCGCGCCCCGTGGCGGACGCCGCCGCGGTCAGCATGTTGGACGGATCGACCTCGTCGCGGATATTGCCGACGATGTAGCCGAGCAGTTGATCGCGCTGGCGCGCCCGTGCCAGCGCCGATTCGCGCTCGCGCTCCTCGGTCAGGTCGCGGCACACGCCGCGCGCGCCGTGCCAGACCCCGGCCGCGTCGGAAACGGGCCGCGCCGCCAGCAGCACGCAGGCGTGCGAACCGTCCTTGCGGACCATCCAGATTTCGATGTTGTCGACTTCGCGCTGGGTGACGAACGGCAGCGGCGAAAAATCCTCCGGATTGAAGACCAATTCGGCCGCCGCGCGGCCGACCAATTCCTCGGCCGAATAGCCGAGCGCGCCCTTGGGCGTGACGAAGGCGAAACGGCCCGCCTCGTCGGTTTCCCAGGTGAAATCGCTCGATACCTCGACCAGGTCCTTGTAACGCTGGCGCGATTCGACCAGGGCGGTACGCAGGTTGCGCTCCATGGTCAGGTCGCGCGCGAGCACGATCGCGCCGCCGCCCGCGCTCCCTGTATTCATGTCCGGCACCACCGCGACCTCGATCACCACCTCGCCCTCGGCGCCCTGCAGCTTGATCGTGCCGGCGGCGATGGCGCCCTCGCGCGCCGCCCGATCGATCAGCAGGCGCGCATCGGGGATGGCATCGCGCTCGAGCAGCGCCTTCAAGCCGAGGCCCTTGGCGTTGGCCGCGCGCACCTGGCCGTCCGCATCCACCCGCAGCGCCGCGCCGGGATATCCCTCGAGGACGCGGCTTGCGTCCGCGTCGGCGTCCGGGGAGGAGGCGGCCGAGGAAGGCGTTGATCGAGGCGTATTGCCCACGGGAATTCTGTCTCAATTCCGGTTCGAATGGGGTACGCGCGGGGGCGCACCATATCCAAGGCCCGATTATAGCGCCAGTAGGAACCTGCCCCAGGGGTCGGAAGCACCCCTTGCCAGGGCGCTTTTCGCGCCGCACTTTTGCGCCATGGCCCCCCAGGCGAAACCGACCCCCGCGTCCTCCCCGCCCGATCTCTCCCGAATCGAGGCGTGGGTGTTCGATCTCGACAACACGCTCTATCCGGCGAGCTGCCGGCTGTTCGCCCAGGTCGAGGTCCGCATCCGCGACTACGTGGCGCGCTACCTCGGCCTCGACGCCGACGCCGCCTTCCGGCTGCAAAAGACTTATTTCCGCGACCACGGCACCACCATGCGCGGCATGATGAGCCGTCACGGCATGGATCCGGAGCCGTTCCTCGCCTACGTCCACGACATCGATCTGTCGGCGATCCGGCCCGACCCGGCGCTCGACCGGGCCCTCGGCCGTCTCGAGGGCCGCAAGATCATTTTCACCAACGGCTCGACCGCGCACGCCGAGCGGGTGATGGAGCGGATCGGCGTCGCGCGCCATTTCGAGGCGGTGTTCGACATCGCCGACGCCGATTACGTGCCGAAGCCCGAGCCGCGCGTGTACGACGCCCTGGTGAGCCGCCACGTGCTCGCCGCGCGCGCGACCGCGATGGTCGAGGACATCGCCCGCAACCTGGTGCCGGCGGCCGAGATCGGGATGACCACGATTTGGGTTCGCGGCGGCGCCGGCCGTCCCGCCGACGGCCTCGATCCGCCGGACGCCGATGTTCTTGCCGCGGTCGATCACGTGGTCGACGATCTCGTCCCGTGGCTCGCCCGATTGACCGGCGCGCGGGCGAATCTCCGCGCGCGCCAAAAGAAGCGTTCCGAACGAGGTTGACCATGACCGACCCCGCGCCGCTCCCGCCCTCGTTTTTCGACGCCTATACTCCCGATCAGATCGCGCTCCGCGTGGAAAAAGTCGGCATCGCCAAGACCGGCCTGTCGACGCTGCCCCTGTTCGCGCTCGCGGTGCTGGCGGGGGCGTTCATCGCCTTCGGCGCCATGTTCTTCACCGTCGCGGTTACCGGAAGCCAATTGGGCTTTGGCCCGACCCGTGTATTGGGCGGGGTCGCGTTCTCGCTCGGCCTTATTCTGGTTGTGATCGGCGGCGCGGAACTGTTCACCGGCAACGTGTTGATGGTGATGGGTTGGGCCGCCGGCAAGGTCGCGACGCCGGCGTTGCTGCGCAACTGGGGCATCGCCTACGTCGGCAACTTCGCCGGCGCGGCGGCGATGGCCGGGCTCGCCCATGTCGGCTGGTTGTTCGCCCTCGACGGCGGCGCGGTCGGCGCGACCGCCCGCGCGGTGGCCGAAGCCAAGGCGGCGCTGCCGTTCTGGACGGCGTTCGGCAAGGGCATCCTGTGCAATACGCTGGTCTGCCTTGCGGTGTGGCTCTGCTTCGCCGCCCATTCGGTGATCGACAAGGTCTTCGCCATCCTCTTTCCGATCGCGGCTTTCGTCGCGCTCGGCTTCGAACACTCGATCGCCAACATGTATTTCATTCCGGCGGGCGCGCTGGCGGGCGGGCTCCAATCCGGCGTATCGGCGGCGCTGGTTGCCAATCTGGTGCCGGTGACGCTCGGCAACATCGTCGGCGGCGGGGTCTTCGTCGCCGCGACCTATTACGTTATATACTTGCGCGGGCGCGCGGGCGGTTGAGACCGAGGATCGAACCATGAGCGAAACGGAACGTAACGAACGGCCCGAAACCCGGCCCGCGTGGCTCGCCGCGCTCGGCCTGACCCGGCGGGTGGCGTGGATCGTCGTGCTGCTGGTGCTGGCGCCCGGAGCGCTGCTGTTCGGCGGCAAGCAGATGGGATGGTTCGGCGCATCCGCGCCCGCGCCGGCGGCCAAGCCCGCCGTCGGCGGTCCGTTCGAGCTGGTCAGTCACGAGGGCCGCGCGGTGACCGACGCCGACTATCGCGGCCGGTTGATGCTGGTCTTTTTCGGCTTCACCTATTGCCCCGACGTATGTCCGACCGCGCTGACCGCGGTTTCGCGGGCGCTCGATCTGCTCGGCGCCGACGCGGTCCACGTCGCGCCCCTGTTCGTCACCGTCGATCCCGAGCGCGATACCCTCGAACAGCTCAAGGAATACATCCGCCACTTTCATCCGCGCCTGGTCGGGCTGACCGGCACCGCCGAGCAGATCGCCAAGGCGGCCAAGGCCTATCGGGTCTATTACGCCAAGGCGCGGCCGCAGGGCGCGCCCGCCGACGAATACACCATGGACCACACCGCGATCCTTTATCTGATGGGCCGGGACGGGAAGTTCCTCGCCCACTTCAGCCACGGCACCGAGCCCGAGGCGATCGCCGCCCGCGTCCGCTCGAACCTCTAGCGCCGCGCCCCGCGATAGGGGCGCATCATATGACGCGCGCGGGGATTCGCCCGCGCGCCTTGCCTTTGCACCCCCGATCCGATACCGATGGGCCATGAATCTCGTTCGCCGCAACAAGCCTCGGCCCGCCGCCAAGGCCATTGAGCCGTCGCTGCCTTTCTGGAAGAGCAAGAAGCTTTCCCAGATGGACGCCGACGAGTGGGGATCGCTCTGCGACGGCTGCGGCAAGTGCTGCCTGCACAAGATCGAGGACGAGGACGGCACGCTCAACTTCACCCGCGTCGCCTGCCCGATGCTGCGGTTGCCCGAATGCCGCTGCTCGGACTACCGCAACCGCAACACGAAGATGCACGACTGCGTGACGCTGACCGCGACCAACGTGCCTCATATCGACTGGCTGCCGTCCACGTGCGCCTACCGGTTGATCGACGAGGGCAAGGATTTGCCGTGGTGGCACCCGCTGGTGTCGGGCGATCCCGAAACCGTGCACGCGGCCGGCCAATCGGCACGCGATCGCGCGATCCCCGAATCCAAAGCCGGCAACATCGAGCGCCACGTGGTCGACTGGTCGGCCTGAATTTTCATGAAGGAGAAACGTCCGTGACCGAACTGAAAGGTGATCTCAAGGGCATCATCCCCGCCGTGCTGACGCCGCTCAAATCCGACGGCGCGCCGGACACTGCCAAGCTCGCGGCCCATTGCCGCTGGCTGCTGGCGCGCGGCTCAGACGCGCTCGGGATTTTCGGCACCACCGGCGAGGCCAACTCGTTCACCGTCGGCGAACGGGTGCGGGTGCTGGAGGATCTGGCCGCCGCCGGCATCGATGGCCGCCGCATGATGCCGGGCACCGGCGCGTGCGCGGTCCAGGACGCGGTCGATCTCACCCGCGCGGCGCTTCGGTGCGGCGCGGCCGGCGCCCTGATGCTGCCCGCGTTCTACTACAAGAACCCGTCCGACGAAGGCATGACCGCGTTTTTCGCCCGAGGTGATCGAAAGGTGGGCGACAAGCGCCTCAAGGTCTACCTCTATCATTTCCCGCAAATGTCGGGCGTGCCGGTCACCTTCGGGGTGATCGAACGGCTACTGAAGGCCTATCCCGACACCGTGGTCGGCATGAAGGACAGTTCCGGCGATTTCGAGAACATGAAGAAGGCGGCGCGCGCGTTTCCGGGTTTCGCGGTGTTCCCCGGCGCCGATCACCTGCTCTACCCGATGCTGAAGGAAGGCGGCGCCGGCGCGATCACCACGTGCGGCAACATCGTGAGCGAGTTGTCGGCGGAAATCTATCGCGGCTTCAAGGCCGGCCGCGACATGACCGTCCAACACGAGCGCCTGGCGGCGGCGCGGGTCGCCATGTCCAAGTTCCCCTATCCGCCCGGCCTGAAGGCGGTGATGGCCGCGATCACCGGCGACGAGACGTGGGCGCGGGTGCGCGCGCCGTTGAAGGCGCTGACCGCGGCCGAGCGCGCAGAGCTGCTCGCTGCGATCCAGGGCGTCGGCGTCGCGCTGCCCAAGGCGGCGTGAGCGAAAAGCCCCCGGCCCGCGCCGTTCCCTTGCGCGTGCGGCGCAGCGCGCGCGCCCGGCGCATGGTGCTGCGCGTCGACCACGCCCGCGACGAGGCGGTGCTCACGCTGCCCCGGCGCGCGTCGCTCAAGGAAGGCCTCGCCTTCGCCGAGGAACGGCGCGATTGGATCGCGGCCCGGCTCGCGAGCCTCCCGCCGCGGGTGCCGTTCGTTCCGGGCGCCTTCGTCCCGTTGCGCGGCGTTCCGCACGCGATTCGGCACGCGGACGCGACGTCGCGCCGGTCCGGCGTGGTGCGCGTCGAGGACGGCGAAATACGCGTCGTGGGCAAGCCCGAGCACCTGGCGCGTCGCGTCGCCGACTGGCTGAAGGCGGAAGCCAAGCGCGCGTTGGAGCCGCTCGCGCGCGCAAAAGCCGCCCGCCTCGGAGTCGCCCTCGGCCGCGTCACGGTGCGCGACACCCGGACGTTGTGGGGCTCGTGCTCGGCCAAGGGCGATCTCTCGCTCTGCTGGCGGCTGATTCTCGCCCCGCCCGTGGTCGCCGACTACGTCTGCGCGCACGAGGTCGCGCACGTGATGGTGCGCGGCCACGGACCGCGCTTCTGGCGGCTGGTCCGGGAACTGGCCGAGGACATGGACGGCGCCCGCGCCTGGCTCGCGCGCGAGGGCGAACGCCTGCAACGCTACGGCGGGGTCAAGGCCTCAGAGAACGAGCGACGTGAACCCGAACGCGGCAAGGATCGCTCCCCCCGCGCGGGCAAAGACGCGCGCGGATTTTTCGCCGATTTGCTCGGCCGCCTTCGCGGCGGCGAATCCTAGGGCGTGCAGGGTCGCGCTCGCGGCGACGAAACCCGCGACCAGCGCCAGGGGTTCCGTCTTCGGCATTTCGGCGCCGTGGGCGAGCCCGTGGGCGACGGCGAACAGTCCGGCGAGGATGGAGGCGATCGCCGCCGGCGGCCGGGCGCCGAGGACGATCAGAACCCCGAGCGCCGCGACGGATGCCGAGATGCCCGCCTCGATTCCGCCGATTTCCCCGGGAAGAACGCCGAAAATGCCGGCGATCCCGGCGAGCGCCATCGCCGCCAGGAACGCGAGCGGCACGCCCCACGCCATGCGCCCGCCCAGGCGCGCCGCCCAAAGCCCGATCGCCGCCATGGCGAGCAGGTGATCGAGTCCGCCGAAGGGATGCGCGAAGCCGTGGGCGAAACCGCCCGCGAGGCTTCCTTCCGGCGTGTGGGCGAGGGCTTCCGGCGCGGCGAGAAGAAGAATAGCGAGAAGGGGAAGTCGCAATGCGGTCATGGCGGGGTTCCGGGGCGTGGAATGGACGCGGCGGGCTTGCGCCCTGGAAACATAACCCATCGAACGCTATGGTGACCAGGATCGATCGCGGTCGCGCGCTCGAGCGTAACAGGAGGAATCGTCGCATGGCGGGACAAGTGGAAAAGCGTCTGGCCGACGCGGGCATAACGTTGCCGGCGGCGCCGAAGCCGGCGGGCAACTACGTGACGGCGGTGGTGACCGGCAATCTTGTGTTCATGGCCGGTCAGCTGCCCAACCGCGACGGCAAGGTCGCGGTCGCAGGCAAGCTCGGCGGCGGCGTCACCGTCGAACAGGGCTACGAAGCGGCGAAGATTTGCGCCATCAATATCCTGGCGCAGCTCAAGGCGGCGATCGGCGATCTCGACCGGGTGCGCCGCTGCGTCCGGGTCGGCGGTTTCGTCAATTGCACGCCGGATTTCGCCGATCACGCCAAGGTCTCGAACGGGGCCTCCGACCTGATGGCGCTCGCCTTCGGCGACGCCGGGCGGCACGCGCGGACCACGGTGGGCATGGCGGCGCTGCCGGCGGGCGCGTCGGTCGAAATCGAGGCGATTTTCGAGATCACCTAGCGGATTTCGTCACCCGCCTTGCGCCGACGAAAGTCACCGCACCTTATCCTTCAGCCGCGCGAACAGGAACTCGGCGATGCGCGCCGAACCCTGCGGCGTGACGTGGACGCGGTCGTAGAAATCGCCGGTTTCGAACTCGATCTCGGAACCGAGGTCGATGCAGATGGCGTTCGCCTTCCGGCAGGCGGCCATGGCCGCGCGGTTGAACAGGATCGTTTCCGCGTACTCGAGGATGTCCGGCGCGCCGTCGGGTTTGCGCGCGAACAGCAGCTTTCCCCGTTCGTGCCGCCAGTTGCCGCGTTTCTGGGTGACGATGATCGCTTCGGCGCCGAGGGCGCGGGTTCGGCGGATCAGCTCGGTCACCCGCGCGCCGTAGCCCTCCAGCCGGCGGGCGAGGTCCGAGCCCGCCTCGGGTTAGCCGACCGGCGGCTCCGGCGTTTAGATCCATGCGCGTTGCGCGTGATGGCTGCGCGCATGGATGATGCCCGCGTCCATGGCCTTGCCCGCGCTGCTCGCCGTGCGCCACAGCCGGTAGAGCGCGCTGTGGTTGGCGAGGTATTGGCGGACGCGCCGCCACCGTTGCGGGCTTTCGGCGCGGTCGAACGTGGCCTGGATGGGGTCGGCCCCGCGCGGCCCGAGGGCGAGGTCGTTGATCCCGATGTAGGCGAGCAGATAGTGGAACTTGAGCTCCGGGATCAGCGGAAACCAGGCGTCGAAGTTGTGGAGGTGGCCGACGGTCGATTGCCCCTCGACGCCGGCGTTGACGACGCTCAAGGGGATGCCGGCGCGGGCGAAATGTTCCGCGAGCCGCGCGGTCCAGGTCTCGTCGTCGCCGACGTATATTTCGTTGGTGGTGGAGCCGCCGACGGCGAGGATGCCGATGGCGCCCGCGTGCTCGTAGCGCCCGCGCAGGCCCCAGCGGTCGCGGGTGTACAGCACCGGCTCGGCGCCGGGATGAAGCGAGCTCACGTCCAGCCGCCGAACGCTGTCGCGCGGCAGGTTGAGCGCACCGAACGAGGGACCGAACAGCCAGGTGCCGAACACCAGCTCGGCGGCGGCGATCGCGGCGAACAGCAGGCCGAGGTTGACGGCGACGACGCGAAACATAAGGGGCATGACTGTCCTTCGTCAGAACATTTGAGACTGGCGGGTGCGTTCTCTAACGGAGGCTTTGGCTCATTGTCAAAGAAAGTGGGACCAGTTCAATAATCTCTCAGTCCTGCTGGTACAAAATATCCGTCAGGCCAGTAGCATGGTTCGGGTCGTGTCGGAGAGCGGGCGGGGCGCGAAGCTATCCGGCGAGCGCTGCGCCCCGCCGCGAGCGCCAAAGTCACCGCATCCCCAACCCGTTTATCCAGCAAGAACAGGACTTGACCGGGACGAACCCGCTTGCAGGGGGTAAAATCGATTAAGAAAGGCAACTGGTTGCCAGTAAGAAAAAATGTAGAAACAGTTATTTGATAAGTCTTTGAAAAAGATGGCGCACCCGGCGAGACTCGAACTCACGACCTCTGCCTTCGGAGGGCAGCGCTCTATCCAACTGAGCTACGGGTGCGGCCGGCGTTTCAGGTTGGCCGGGGCGGGACGTTAGCCGACGCGCCCCGAAAGCGGCACTTGACAAAATTCCTATTATAGGTTATATTGGACGCGAGCCCGGTTTCGCGTTCTTGGACATCGTGAATAAGGATGGAAAAAAGACGGCGCCTCGGGCCGCGCAACGGCCTGCGCGCGTCCGGGCCTGCGGCCGGATGCCTACAAATGCCTACACGAAAAGGGCTGTTTCGAGAAATATCAACGCCTTAGGCCAGTTTTGCCAGGCGTTCCCCCGGCGTTACCTTGTTTTCGCCCGCCGTTATCCGCCCGGTTCGTCGTCGAGCGCAACGTCGACAGCGATCCGGTCGGCGCCCGAGGGCAGCGGTGCGTGTCCGTCCTCGATCCAGGCGGCGATGTCGGCGAGCGGAACGTCGGCCGCGAGGTCGCGCAGCAGCATGTGATAGCCCGCGGCGTAGAACGCGGTCTTTTGCCGCTCCTTGGTGGCGGGCAGCCGTTCGATCATCCGCCGGGTCGGCGCCTTTGGGATGATCTCGTCCTTGCGCCCGTAGAGAATCAACGCCCGCGCCTCGAACCGCGCCGCGCCGTCGAGGGCCTCGTCCATCAGGCCGACCAGGCCGTGCACCGCGTCGATGCGCGTTTCCTTGCGCACCAGCGGATCGCGCCCCAGCGCCCGCAGCATCTCGATGTTGTCGGAAGGCGTGATGCGCAAACTCCGCCCCGAGATGTTCATCGCCGGGGCGAGATGCGCGCCGAGCCAGAGGGCGGCGCGCTGGTACCACGGCATGGTGGCGCGGCCCCACACCGCGGGCGCCGACAGGATCGCGCCTTCCCCCGGCAAGGGCGCTTCCGCGCCCGCCGCCAGGATCACCGCGCCGCCCATGCTTTCGCCCAGAAGATAAAGCGGCGCCTCCGGGTGGCGCGCCTGCACCAATCGGGCGAACGCGCGCAAATCGTCCTTCATCGCCCGCGTTCCCGCCCACAGGCCCGGTTTGGCGGTCGCGCCGAAGCCGCGCTGGTCGTAGGCGTAACTGGCGATGCCGCGCGCGCGTAAGGCCTCGCCCGGCGCATCGAAGAAGTTGGAATAATCGTTGAACCCGTGCAGCGCGACGATCACGGCCTTCGGCCGCGCGTCGTCCGGCATCCAGACGCGGAAGGGCAGCGTGGCGCCGTCGGCGGCGTGGAAGAAATAATCGTGCAAGCGCGGCGGATACGCGGCCGGGCCGGGCCGCTCGACCATCGGCGCGCAACCGGCGAGGAGTAGAAGTAACGCGCCTAGAACATGGCGCGGTCGAATGGGATTACCCCCCTCACCCTTCCCTCTCCCCCCGCCACTCGCGGGGGGAGAGGGTTGCGAAGGGTTGGCGCGGGCGTCAGCCCGCGCCTTATCCGAAGCTGGGTGAGGGGAGGTCATCGCTTCTCCTCTCCCGAACGAGCCAGGGTGAGGAAAATGTCCTCGAGGTCCGCTTCGCGCGTCGACACGTCGCGGACGGCAAGCCCCGCCTCGCGCACCGCGGCCAGGATCGCGCCGCCGTCGACCCGGCTCGGCGGATAGTGTAACACCAGCCGGTCGGGCGCCGGGTTCTCGACATGGAACGGCTTGAGCGGCTCGGGCAGGACCCGGCCCACCGGCGCCGCGAGGGCGACAGTCATCTCCTTGGAATCGAGGCGGCGGAGCAGCGTCTCCTTCGCCTCGCACGCGATCAGGCGGCCGCGGTTGATGATGGCGATGGAATCGCAAAGCGCCTCGGCTTCCTCGAGGTAATGGGTGGTGAGCAGGACGGTGGTGCCGCGCGCGTTGAGCCCGCGCACGTAATCCCATAGCTGGCGGCGGAGCTCCACGTCGACGCCAGCGGTCGGCTCGTCCAGCACCAGCACCGGCGGCGCGTGCACCATCGCCTTGGCCACCAGCAGCCGCCGCCGCATCCCGCCCGACAGCGCGCGGGCGTAGGCGTGCGCCTTGTCGGCGAGGCCGACCGCCTCCAGGATCGCGTCGGTGCGGCGCTTAGGTTTCGGCACGCCGTAGAGCCCGGCCTGCAGCTCCAGCAGCTCGCGCGGCGTGAAAAAGGGATCGATGTTCAGCTCCTGCGGCACCACGCCGATCGAGGCGCGCGCGCTCCGCATCTCGGCCTCGATGTCATGGCCCCAGACCCGCGCCGCGCCGGAAGTTTTCACCACCAGCCCGGCCAGGATGTTGATCAGGGTCGATTTGCCCGCCCCGTTGGGACCGAGCAGGCCGAAAAACGACCCGCGCGGGACTTTGAGGCTGACCGCGTCGAGCGCCGCGCGCCCGCCCCGCCCGCCCGAGCCGGCGTAGGTCTTCGAGAGGTTCTCAGTCTCGATGGCGAAGGCGGGAAGGGACGGTTCAGTCATCGAATGCGGTTATTGAATGTCGGGGTCGATCCGCTATCATCGGGCGCCATCATCCGAAAGAGAAACGCCCCGGACAAGGCCGATGAACGATACTCTCGCGCGCGATGCGGACACGATCGCGGTCGACACTCCGGCGGTCGCCTGCGACGGCGGCGGCGGGCCACTCGGCCATCCCCGGGTGTTCCTGCGCATCGGCTCTTCGGGCGAAATCGTCTGTCCCTATTGCAGCCGGCGCTTCGTGCTGGCCGAAGGCGCCTCCGCCGACGCGGGGCACTAGGCGGTGGCCGCGGGTAAAACCCCGGCGAAGTCCCAATCCAAGCCGGATCATGTCTTCCTGATCGACGGTTCGGGGTTCATCTTCCGCGCCTTTCACGCGCTGCCGCCGATGACGCGCCCGGACGGAACGCCGGTCAACGCCGTCTATGGCTTCGTCAACATGCTGCTGAAGCTGATCGAGGACGCCGACGCCGAATACGTGGCGGTGGTGTTCGACCGCGCCCGGCGCACGTTCCGCAACGACCTCTACCCCGAGTACAAGGCGCACCGACCCGACCCGCCCGAGGAACTTATCCCCCAATTTGCCCTCGTCCACGAATCGGTGCGCGCCATGAACGTGGCCGAACTGGGGATCGAGGGTTTCGAGGCGGATGATTTAATCGCGACCTACGCCCGGCTCGCGCGCGCGGCCGGGCATCAGGTCACCATCGTCTCCTCGGACAAGGACCTGATGCAGCTGGTGGGCCCCGGTGTCGTCATGCTGGACGCCATGAAGAACCGGACCATCGGGCCAGATCAGGTCCGGGAGAAGTTCGGCGTCGGGCCGGAAAAGGTGATCGACGTGCAGGCGCTCGCCGGCGATTCGACCGACAACGTGCCCGGGGTGCCGGGCATCGGCGTCAAGACCGCGGCCGAGTTGATCGGGACATACGGCGATCTCGATTCGCTCTTGCGGCGCGCCGATGAAATTCCCCAGCCGAAACGGCGCGAGGCCCTGGTCGCGCACGCCGAGGACGCCCGCGTCAGCCGCGAGCTAGTGCGCCTCAAGGACGACGTGCCGGTGAAGGGCGGTTTGGCGGCGCTCAAGAAACGCCCGCCCGACTGGCCGAAGCTGCTCCAGTTCCTGGCCGAGCAGAATTTCCGTTCCATCGCCGCCCGGGTCGCCAGTCGCCACAACCTCAACCTTGGCACCTTGCCTGAACCGAAGAAGAAAGAAAAAAAGGAAAAAGAAAAAGCCGAAACCCGGGAAGCGCCGGCGCCGATCCCCGAGGCGCCAATCCTCGATCCTGGCGGCAAGCCCGATCCCAAGCTGTACGAACTGGTGCAGGACGAAGCGGCGCTTGCGCGCTGGATCGCGGCGGCGACCGAGGCGGGCCGGGTCGCGGTCGACACCGAAACCACGTCCCTCGATCCCTTCCGCGCGGGCCTGGTGGGCGTGTCGCTTTCATTACCTGACGGACACGCCTGCTACATCCCGCTCGGCCACGTCGGCGCCGCCGCGCAAGGCGCGTTCGATCTCGGCGACGGCGGCGGTAAGTCGGCGCACGGGGACGCGCCGAAGCAGATTCCCCTGAAGCGCGCCGTCGCGCTGCTGAAGCCTCTGCTGGAAGACGCGACCGTCCTCAAGATCGGGCAAAACATAAAATACGACATGCAGGTGCTCGCCCGCCATGGCATCGCGATCCGGCCGTTCGACGACACCATGCTGCTCTCCTACGTGCTCGAAGGCGGGCTCCATGGCCACGGCATGGACGAATTGTCCGAACTGCACCTCGGCCACGCGACCATCAAATTTTCCGACGTGACCGGCAGCGGCAAATCCCAGATCACCTTCGACCGCGTGCCGCTCGACCAGGCGCTCGCCTACGCCGCCGAGGACGCCGACGTCACCTATCGCCTGCACCGGGTCCTGAAGCCGCGCCTTGCGGCCGAACATTTGGTCACGGTCTACGAAACGCTCGAACGCCCGCTGGTGCCGGTGCTGGCGGCGATGGAACGGGAAGGAATCAGGGTCGACGCCGGGGTCTTGAAGGACTTGAGCGACGATTTCGCCAAGCGCCTCGCCCACCTCGAAGGAAACGTTCACCGCCTGGCGGGGCGCGAATTCAACGTCGGCTCGCCCAAGCAGTTGGGCGAAATTCTGTTCGACGAGATGAAGCTCGAAGGCGGCAAGAAAGCCAAGACCGGCGCCTACGTCACCGACGCCGAGACGCTGGAGGATTTGGCCGCCGCCGGCCACGAACTGCCCGCCCGCGTGCTCGAATGGCGCCAGCTCGCCAAGCTCAAGAGCACCTACACCGACGCGCTACTCGCCGAAATCAATCCCGACACCGGGCGGGTGCACACGTCGTATGCGCAGGCCGTCGCCTCGACCGGGCGGCTGTCGTCGTCGGATCCCAACCTGCAGAACATTCCCGTCCGCACCGACGAAGGGCGCAAGATCCGCCGCGCCTTCGTCGCCGACAAGGGCTGGCGGCTGGTGTCGGCGGATTATTCGCAGATCGAGCTGCGCCTCTTGGCCCACGTCGCCGGCATCGACGCGCTCAAGGAAGCGTTCCGCCAGGGCCACGACATCCACGCCATGACCGCGTCCCAGGTGTTCGGCGTGCCGATGAAGGGCATGGACGCCAACGTGCGGCGCCGCGCCAAGGCGATCAACTTCGGCATCATCTACGGCATCTCGGCCTTCGGGCTCGCGCGCCAGCTCTCGATCCCGCGCGAGGAAGCCGCGCGCTACATCGACGCCTACTTCGAGCGCTATCCCGGCATCCGCGACTACATGGAGCGCACCAAGGCCGCCGCGCGCCGCCGGGGCTTCGTCACCACGCTGTTCGGGCGCAAGTGCCACGTACGCGGCATCAACGACAAAAACCAGGCGCTGCGCGGCTTCGCTGAACGGGCCGCCATCAACGCGCCGATCCAGGGCGGTGCCGCCGACATCATCAAGCGCGCCATGACGCGGCTGCCCGCCGCGCTGGCGAAGGCGAAGCTCAAGGCGCGCATGCTGCTCCAGGTCCACGACGAGCTGGTGTTCGAGGCGCCGGCGGCCGAGGTCGACGCGACCGCCGAGGTGGCGAAGAAGATCATGGAGGGCGCCGCCCATCTCGACGGCGTGCCGCTGGTGGTCGATGTCGGGCGCGGCGCCAACTGGGACGAGGCGCACTAATTTTTTCAGGTGCGATGCGCGCGCCGATAGATCCGGTAACCGAGCAGGAAGGCGAGGATCAAGGCATAGAGCGTGGGTTCGCGCCAATCGGCCTTGACCATCATGAAGAAGTGGAACACCCCGCCGATGCCGGCGAGGTAGACGAGGCGATGCAGCGCCTGCCAGCGCTTGGGGCCGAGGCGCTTGACCATGCCGGCGGTCGAGGTCGCCGCCATCGGCAGCAGGATCGCGAACACGATCATGCCGACGGTGATGTAGTTGCGCTTGACGATGTCCTTCAGGATTTCCGCCCAGTCGAAGAAATGGGTGGCGACCACGTAGCTGAGCACGTGGAGAGTCGCGTAGAAAAAGGCGTAAAGCCCGATCATGCGACGAAAGCGCGCGAGCTGCGGCCAGCCGCCGATCAGGCGGAGCGGCGTCACCGCCAGCGCGATCAGGAGAAAACGGAGCGCCCAGTCGCCGAGGAAGCGGTTGACGTATTCCTGCGGGTGCGCGCCGAAGCCCGCCGTCAGGCCGCGATGGGCGAGCCACGCGAGTGGCGCAAGGCACAGGACAAAAACGATCGCTTTCGCGATGGGCGGCTTGGCGAAGCGGGACATGCAGGAACAAAGATACAGGACGTAGCCGTCATTGCGAGCCCCACAAGGGGCGAACTCACCCTGAGCGGCGCACGCCTTACCTTCGACCGGCTCAGGACGAGGCGTGCGCGAGTCGAAGGGGCGGCCTCGCGATGACGGTTTCGCGGCGCGGGACCCTATCTAATAGAGCTTGGCGAGGTCCATGCCCTTGTAGAGGTGCGCCACGTCCTCCTCGTAGCCGTTGAACATCAAGGTCGGCTTGCGCGGCGAGAAGAACGGATCGCCGATGACGCGTTCCTTGGCCTGGCTCCAGCGCGGGTGATCGACCTTGGGATTGACGTTGGAATAAAAGCCGTACTCGCGCGGGGTGGCGACGTTCCAGGTCGTCGGCGGCTCCTTTTCGGTGAAGGCGATGCGGACGATGGACTTGATGCTCTTGAAGCCGTACTTCCACGGTAGGATCACCCTGAGCGGCGCGCCGTTCTGGTTCGGCAGCCATTCGCCGTACATGCCGACGGTGAGCAGCGCCAAGGGGTGCATCGCCTCGTCCATGCGCAGGCCCTCGACGTAGGGCCATTTCAGCAGGGGCAGGCGCTGCCCGGGCATCTCCTCCGGGCGCAGCACGGTCTGGAACGCGACGTATTTCGCCTTCGCCGTCGGCTCGAACCGCTTGAGCACGTCGCCGAGCGGCACGCCGACCCACGGCAGCACCATCGACCACGCCTCGACGCAACGAAAGCGATAGACCCGCTCCTCCAACGTGTGCGGCTTGATCAGGTCCTCGAAATCGTAGGTTCCGGTCTTGGCGGCGTGGCCTTCGACCGAAACCTTCCACGGCTTGGGCTTGAAGCCCTTGGAATGGCGCGCCGGGTCTTCCTTGTCGAAGCCGAATTCGTAGAAGTTGTTGTAGGTGGTGGCGAGCTCGTAGGCGGTCGGCGTTTCGGTCGCCGACTTCGGCCATTTCACCACGCTGGGAATCGGTTCGCCGCGCGCCACGGTCTTGGCGGCGGCGGCCGGCTTGGGCGCGACCGCCCAGGCGGCGGCGAGGCCCGCGGCCTTGAGGAGCGTCCGGCGGCCTTCGAACACGGCGCGGGGGGTGATATCGGAACCCTTCGGGTCGGCGGCGCGGAGGCGCTTGATCAACATGGGCGTGTCCTTCGGTCGGCTGTCGTTCGGCCCATTATTCCACGGCCGCCCGCGCGCGCGAATCACTTGGCCGTGAGAACAAGACGCGAATCCGAAATTTTTCGGCGTTGTTTCCTCCCCGGGCAAAGAGGTGTAAAAGGCGGCAAACGACGATGCGCACCCTCTATCATCTCTCCTTGTGCCCGTTTTCGCGCCGGGTGCGGATCGCGTTGCGGGAAAAGAAAGCGGAATTCCGGCTGGTGGAAGAAAACCCGCGCGAGCGCCGGGTCGAATTCCTCGCCCTCAACCCGGCATGCGAGGTGCCGGTGCTGGTCGAGCCGGACGGCATCGCGCTCTCGGGCGCCGACCCGATTTGCGAATACCTGGATGAGATGTTTCGCGATCCGCCCTTGATCGGCGATTCGCCGATCGAGCGCGCCGAAACCCGCCGCCTGATCGCCTGGTTCGAGCGCAAGTTTCACGGCGAGGCGACCCGGCCGCTGCTCGACGAAAAGCTCCACAAGCGCCTGCTCCGCGAGGGCGAGCCCAATTCGGCCGCGATCCGCGCCGGGCACGCCAACCTGCGCCAGCACCTCGATTACGTCGACTATTTGGTCGAGCGCCGCCGCTGGCTGGCGGGCGAACGCATTTCCTACGCCGATCTCGCCGCCGCCGCGCAGCTTTCCTGCGTCGATTATCTCGGCGACGTGCCGTGGGACGCGCATGAGCCGGCGCGCGACTGGTACGCGCGGATCAAGTCCAGGCCCTCGTTCCGCGCCCTGCTCGCGGACGCGATCGCCGGCGCGCCGCCGCCCAAGCACTACGCCGACCTCGATTTTTAGAGCACGTCCCGATTAAACGGAATAGTCACCCCCGCGCCAGCGGGGGTCCAGGCTCTTGGAAAGACTGGATTCCCGCGTTCGCGGGAATGACCGAATAAAGACGTTCATTCGGGATTGGCCCTAGCGTTCCTTCACGTCCATTAGTTCGAGGTTCTGGCGCGCGGCGTCGGCCGCCGCGCCGGCGGGCGCGGTCGCTAGGATCGCGCGCCAATCGGCCCGCGCGCCCTTGTCGTCGCCCTTGATGCGCTTGAGGATGCCGCGTTCCAGCAGCGCCTCGGGCAACGACGGATCGATGGCGAGCGCGGCTTCGGCGTCGGCGAGCGCGCCTTCGCTATCGTCGAGAAAACGCCGCGCGCTCGCGCGCAAGGCCAGGGCATCCGCGCGGCGCGGATCGCGGGCGAGGGCCCGGTTCAAATCCTCCGTCGCCTCGCCGTACCGTTTGAGGGCGGCGCGCGCCCCGGCACGATCGATCAGCAGCTCGGCGTTGTCCGGTGCGATGCGGAGCGCGGCGGTCAACACGTCGTCGGCGCGGGCGGCATCGCCGGACAAGAGCCAACCTTGCGCCGCTTGGGCGAGCAATTCGGCGCGCATGGCGCCGTCGCGCGCGTCCTGGGCGAGCGCCTCCAGCCGGCGCGCCCCTTTGCCGTGCTGGCCGAGCCCGATCAGGGCCACGGCCAGGCAATGGCGCGCGGGCTCGCCGCCGCCGAGGCCGGTCCAGGCGACCGCGTCGTCGAACGCGGCGTCCGGCGCTTGGCGCGCCTTGGCCATGCAGGCCCGGTAGCGCGCCTCGGGCGGCGGATCGCTCGCGGTCGCGTCGTACGCCGCGAAGGCGACCGCGACGATAATCGCGCCGAGGGCGACCGGCGGGCCGATCAGGACGAAAAAACGCGCCATTCCCAGTTGTCGAGTCGGGATTAGAGGTCCATGCGCGGTTGTGGAACGCGCGCGCGTCCGACATTATAACGAAAGGAATCCGCGCCGCGCATGAAATTTAAAAAGAAGTTGTTCTGCTTCGGCCTCGGCTACTCGGCCGAAGCCCTGATCCGACGCCTCAAGGGCAAGGGCTGGCACCTCGCCGGCACCTGCCGCGAGGAAAAAACCCGCGCCCGTCTCGCCAAACGGGGAATCAAGGCGTACCTGTTCGACGGCACGCGCCCGATGGCGAACGCGGGCAAAATCCTCGCCGGCACGACCCACGTGCTGATCTCGATTCCGCCCCGCGAACCGCAAGACCATCCCGGCGCCGCGCCCGATCCGGTGCTGCGGCATCATCTCGCCGACCTGCTCGCGGCCAAGGGCACCATCAAGTGGATCGGCTACTTGTCCTCGACAAGCGTCTATGGCGACGCCCAGGGCCGCCCGGTGGACGAGGACTGGTTGTGCCGCCCGACCTCCGTCAACGGGCGTCTCAGGCACGAAGCCGAAAGCGCGTGGCTGGCGCTCGCCAAACCGCCCCATGCGTTGCCGGTGCAATCGTTCCGGCTCGCCGGGATTTACGGCCCGGGCCGCAGCGAACTCGATCGCGTCCGCGCCGGCACCGCCAAGCGCATTAACCGTCCGCGCCAACGTTTTTCGCGGATTCACGTGGACGACATCGCGCGCGTGTTGCTCGCGTCGATGGCCAAGCCGAATCCGGGCGCGGCCTACAACGTCTGCGACGACGAGCCCGCCGCGCCCGCGCGCGTGACCGAGGAAGCCTGCCGGTTGCTGAAGGTCGATCCGCCGCCGATGCAGTTTCTCGAAGACGCGCTCAAGACCATGTCGCCGATGGCGCGCAATTTCTGGCGCGACGACCGGTTCATGCTGAAT
>Ga0194132_10004095_pt1 | contig 25179 bp, 16 predicted proteins | sample TA2KigOf80mmetaG_FD_148612 | JGI IMG/M metagenome (GOLD analysis project Ga0194132, IMG submission 148612) | Freshwater microbial communities from Lake Tanganyika, Tanzania - TA2015054 Kigoma Offshore 80m | ecosystem: Environmental > Aquatic > Freshwater > Lake | place: Tanzania: Lake... | reverse complement strand
TGGCGCGAGCGTGCGGTCGAAGTCGCGCGGCGCGCCGGGGGCGCCCAGTTCGACCGCCTCCGCGTGCCGGATCAGGTACAGCAGCATCGCCGTGCTCCGCGTTCACGGAAACCTCGCGCGCCTTGCCCTTCCGGGCGACGGGCGCAGCTTCTACATTACAGGAAGCGCTTAGACCCAGAGACACGGATTTACACGAAACGACTCCATGAAGCGGAACGACATTCGGAACGTCGCGGTGATCGCACACGTCGACCACGGCAAAACCACTCTCGTCGACCAGATGCTGCGGCAGAGCGGCCTGTTCCGATCGGAGGAACTGGACAAACTCGTCGGCGGGCAGCACGGCCTCATTATGGACTCGAACGACCAAGAGCGCGAGCGCGGGATCACCATTCTCGCCAAGAACTGCGGCATCCGCATCGGCGACGTGAAGGTGAACCTGATCGACACGCCGGGCCACGCCGACTTCGGCGGCGAGGTCGAGCGCATCCTGAAAATGGCCGACGGTGCGTTCGTGCTGGTGGACGCGGCCGAAGGCCCGCTGCCGCAGACCCGGTTCGTGCTCAAGAAGGCGTTCGCCGCCGGGCTGAAGCCCATCGTCATCATCAACAAGATCGACCGCCCGGACGCGCGCATCACCGACGTCCACGCGCTCATGTTCGACCTGTTCATCGAACTGGGCGCGGACGACGACACCGCGAGCTTCCCGGTCATCTACGCCAGCGGGCGCAGCGGGGTCGCCACCACCGACATGGCCGTCGAGCCCAAGGACCTGCGCCCGCTGTTCGACGCGATCCTCAACAACGTGCCCGCGCCGGACGTGAACGAGGACGCCCCGCTCCAGATGCAGATTTCCGCGCTCCAGTACAGCGAGTTCGTCGGCAAGATCGCCATCGGCCGCGTGTTCAACGGCAAGATCAAGAAGAACCAGAAAGTCACGGTCGTCAAGCAGAAGGACGGGTCCACGTTCAACGACACCGTCGTTCAGGTGCTGGAGTTCGACCGGCTCGCGAAGCGCGAGGTCGAGGAGGTCCGGGCCGGCGACGTGTGCGCCGTCATCGGGATCGACGACGCCGACATCGGCGACACCATCTGCGCCTTCGACATCCCGAAGGCGCTCCCGCCCCTGACCATCGACGAGCCGACGCTGGACATGGTGTTCCGGGTCAACAACTCGCCGTTCGCGAGCAAGGAGGGGAAGCCCCTCACCAGCCGGGAGCTGCGCGACCGGCTCGACCGCGAGCTGCAGCACAACGTCGCGCTGCGCGTGCAACCGGGGGACCGCGAGAGCGAGTTCATCGTGAGCGGGCGCGGCCTGCTGCACCTCGGCGTGCTGCTCGAGACGATGCGCCGCGAGGGGTCCGAGGTGGCCGTGGGCAAGCCGCGCGTCATCGTCAAGGAGATCGACGGCCAGAAGCACGAGCCGTTCGAGTACCTCGTGGTGGAGGTGCCCAACGATCACCACAACGTGGTGATGCGCCTCGTGCTGGAGCGGCAGGGCGAGTTCCAGCGGATGGAGAGCCACCGCGGGATCACGCAGGTCGAGTTCCACATCCCGGCGCGGTCGCTGATCGGCCTGCGCACCAAGATGCTGACCGCGACGCAGGGCACCGCGATCATGCACCACAACTTCCTCGACTACCGGCCGCTCAAGAGTTCCCCGGCCGGGCGCGACGTGGGCGTGCTCATCTCGCAGTACACCGCGAAGGTCACGGCCTACGGGGTGGACGGCCGCGCCGGGCGGCTGTTCGTCTCGCCCGGCGACGAGGTGTACGAGGGGCAGATCGTCGGCGACCACGGGCGCGAGAACGACATGGTCGTGAACGTGACGGAGATGAAGCCGCTGACCAACATGCGGGCCAGCGGGAGCGATTCCAAAGCCGTCATCAAGCCGGCCACGGCCTTCTCGATGGAAATGGCGCTGGAGTTCATCGAGGACGACGAACTGGTCGAGATCACGCCGCAGTCGGTGCGGATGCGGAAACTGTGGCTGAAGGAGAGCGAGCGCAAGAAGCTCGCGCGGCAGCAGTCGTAAGTCCTCGTGCCGCGTGCGGGTTCGCGAGCGGTATTCCGCTCGCGAACCCGCACGCGGCACCATTGTGGCTCACGTCGCGGTGGGGGCTTCGCTGGTGACGGTCTCGGTCGGGGGCTTCGGCGCGGGCGCGGCCGGCACCGCGGACCCGTTCGCCGACGGTTCCGCCGGCTTCGCGCCCTTGCCCCTGCGCGGCTTCTTCTTCGCCTCCGCGGGCTTCGCGAACCGCTTCACCTGCTCTTCCATTTCCTTGCCCGGTTGGAACGTGACGACGTTCTTCGCGGCCACGCTGACCGGGTCGCCGGTGCGCGGGTTCCGGGCCTTACGGGGCCGCCGCTGCTTCACCTCGAACACCCCGAAGTTGCGCAACTCGATGCGCCCGTCGTTCACGAGCGCCTCAATGATGGCCTCGAACGTCCACTGAACGATCTCTTTGGTCGCCAGTTGCGTCAGGTTGTGCTTCGGAATCAGTTTGTTCTTGTTGGCTCGGTCGCAGATGGTGCGGACGATCTCTTTTTTGGTCACGAGAGTGGTCCCTCGGTGGAGTTCGGCCCGAAGTCCGTAGCCCGGAGCTGTGACGTAAGTTTAGACAGGCTCAAGATTCGCGTCAAGGAAATAGCCCGTCAGGGTTTACGCCACGCGACCGCGTAAGGAACCGGCGCGCGCAAGCCGGCTTGTCGTGGCAAGCGGGGCGAGTTATAACCCCGCCCCCGCAAGTGGCGCGGGCCGGGCAACTTACACGGCAGCGAGGACCGAGCGCGATGCGCAACTTCCGGCGGAGCATGTGGTTCTCGTGGCCGTACCGCCGGCAGTTCGTGGCTTCCGTGATGTGCGCGCTGGCCGTAGCCGTGCTGTGGGGCATGAACCTGTCCGCCCTGTACCCGGTGCTCAAGCTCCTCGGCACGCGCCAGAACTTGCATCAGTGGGTCGATAGCGAGATCGCCGGCCACGAGAAGCAACGCGCCGAGAGCGCCGAGCGCGTTAAGGCGCTCAACCACGCGCTCGATCAGGTCGAGGCCCGACCGGATTCGACCGAGCGCGAGAAACAGAAGCGGAACCTGTCCGCGGACCTCGCCCGCGCCACCGACTCGCAGGACTACCACGCGGCGTGGGCCAGTCGGTTCCAACTCTTGCGCGCGAAGGTGATTCGTCACCTGCCGGCCGACCTGTTCGAGACGTTCCTCTGGCTTGTCGCGGCCGGGTTGGTGTGCATCGTCCTCAAGGGCATATTCGAGTTCTTTCAGGAATCGCTCGTCGGCTCGGTCACGAGCCGCTCGATGTTCGACATCCGCAACTCCTTCTTCCGCCGGGTCGTGCGCCAAGACGTGCGCCAGCTCCAAGCGGCCGGGACCGTGGACCTGATGTCGCGGTTCGCCACCGACTGCGATCAGGTCAACTCCGGGCTGAAGGTGGTGTACGGGCGGGTGATCGCGGAACCGCTGAAGGCCGGGGCGTGTGTCGCCGCGGCGTGCTGGATCAGTTGGCAGCTCACGATCCTGTTCGTCGTCGTCGTGCCAGTGGTGCTGTACATGCTCACGAAGGTGAGCCGATCGATGCGGAAGGCCGCGAGAAGAGTGTTGGAGCGCGTCTCGGCGATGTCCAAGATCATCCGCGAGTCGACCGACGGCGCACGGGCGGTGAAGGCGTTCGCGCGCGAGCCGCACGAGCGCCGCCGGTTCCGGGCCGCGAACCGCGAGTTTCTCAACAAGGCCCTGCGCCTGATCCGCCTCGACGCCTTCGCGAACCCGATGATCGAGGTGCTGGTCGTGCTCGCGGTCCTCGCCGCGGTCGCCGCGGGCATGTTCCTCGTGCTGACCCAGAACACGCACATCTGGGGCGTGCGGATGTGTTCACAGCCGATGAGCCACGAGTCGCTGATCCAGTTCTACGTGTTCCTCGGGGCCATCGCGGACCCGGTGCGGAAGCTGTCCAGCGTGTACGCGAAGCTGCAAGCGGCGGAGGCCGCGGCCGGGCGCATCTTCGAGGCCTACGACCGCGAGCCGACCATCAAGGGGAACCCGGACGGCCCGCGCCTCGACGCGGTCGCGGCCCGCGTCGAGTTCCGCCACGTGTGCTACTCCTACGACCCGACCGCCCCGGACCCGACGCTCGACAACGTGAGCTTCACCGCCAACGCCGGTGAAACGGTCGCCGTGGTGGGCGGCAACGGCTCCGGCAAAACGACGCTGCTCGCGCTGCTGCCGCGGTTCTTCGACCCGGACTCCGGCGCGGTGCTGATCGACGGCGTGAACCTGCGCACCGCGCACCTGCGCTCGCTCCGCAAACTGGTCGGCCTCGTGACCCAAGACACGCAACTGTTCGACGCGAGCGTGTTCGCCAACATCGCCTACGGCAAGCGCAGGGCCACGCGCGACGAAGTGATCGCGGCGGCGAAGAAGGCCCGCGCCCACGACTTCATCATGAAGAAGCCCGGCGGGTACGACGCCCTCATGGGCGACGCCGGCGCGAGCTTCTCCGGCGGCGAGCGCCAGAAGATCGCGCTCGCCCGCGCGATCCTCCGCGACCCGAAGTTGCTGATTCTCGACGAGTTCACGAGCCAGATCGACGCTCAGAGCGAGGCCGACATTCACGACGCGATTAAGGAGTTCGTGAAGGGCCGCACGACGTTCCTCATCACGCACCGGCTCCACACGGTGCCGGAAATCGCCGACCGCGTGGTAATGATGGACGCCGGCCGCGTGCTCGACGTGGGCACGCACGCCGACCTGCTGGCCCGGTGCGAGCCGTACCGCCGGCTGTTCGAGTCCGGCCAGTTGCGGAGGGCGGCGTGAGCGTGCCGATTTCGTTAGCCGCGAGCCAGCGGCGAGCGCGGTACGTTCGCGCTCACCGCTGGCTCGCGGCTCACGAGTTCCTACCTGTACTCGCCCTGCTCCTCTTGGTTCTGTTGTTCTTCTTCCAAATCGGCGCGCGCGATCTGATAAGCAGTCACGAGGCCCGCGCCGCGCAGAACGCGCAGCGCATGCTCGACACCGGGGCGTGGGGGCTGCCGGTGCTGTACGACGGGCAGCGCGACCTCCAGAAGCCGCCGGGCTACTACTGGCTCGTGGCCGCGGCCGGCGCGCTCAACGGCGGGTACGTCTCGCCCCTCGTCGCGCGGCTCCCGGCGGCGCTGGCGGCCGTGGCCGTCGTGCTGCTCGTGTACGGGTTCCTGCGGCGCGAGGGGTACGCGACCGGGGCGCTCGTCGCCGCGGTCGCGCTCGCCACCGCGAACCACTTCGTCGCCATCGGCCGCACCGCGCGAATCGATGTGCCCCTGACCTGCGCCGTCGCCGTGGCGCTTGTGTGCTTCTATCGCGCCGCCACTCGCGAAGCCGCAAGCGGCTATACGGTTGCGAGCGGCTTCGCGGTGGGCGTTGCGATCCTGCTCAAAGGCCCCATTGGGCTTGCGCTGGTCGGCGCGGTCGCCGTTGCGTTCCTGATCGTGGAGCGCATTCGACTGCCTCTCACGACAGCGCTTCTGGGCACGTCAATCGTCGCGCTGGTGGCCGGGCCGTGGTTCGTGTGGGCAAATCACGAAACCGGCGGCGCGTTCGTGCGCGTGTTCTTCTGGCACCACAACGTCGCGCGCTTCATGGGCGAGTCCGAGGTGCTGGCCGCGCACCCGTGGTGGTACTACGGGCCGCGCGGGACGTTCGCGTTCCTCCCGTGGACGCTGCCGCTCGTGCCGCTGATGGTGTGGGCGGCCCACGCCGGGCTGTGGCGCGAAAGCCGGCCCTTTCGGTTCGGCGTCGTTTGGTGCGTCGTGATGATCGCGGTGCTGTCCGCGTCGCGGTTCAAGCGGGCCGATTACCTACTGCCGGCGCTGCCCGGCGCGGCTATCGCTCTGGGCTGCACCGCGCAACACTGGCTCGCCTCGCGCGAACGGGCGCGCTCCGTGCGCCTCGCGAAGTGGGCGTTCGGCGCGCTCGCGTTCGGGGCGCTGGCCGTGTGGCCGGTGATGTGGTTTGTGGTGGAACCGGCGGAAGCGGCCCGCCAAGAGAAGAAGCCCTTCGCCGAAGCGATTCGCGCGCACGCCCCCGCGCCTCAAACCGTGGTGCTGTTCCGAACCGAGTCGCACCTGCTCGCCTACCACCTCGGCCCGCCGCTCCGTACCCTTGTCGAGTGGGGGGACTTGCGGGACGCGCTCGCGCCCGCCGGGCCGCACACGGTCGTAATGCCGCCGGAGTTCGTGGCCGAAGCCGCGCGCCTGACCGGGCGCAAGTTGGTGCCGGTCGCGGACCTCGCGGACTTCGTACCCGTTCGCCCCCCGCGCCCGCTGGTGTGCCTCCGCACTGAAGAGTGACGTGAAGGCAACCTAACCCCTCGGCCCCTTCCCTGAAGGGAAGGGGAAGAAAGACCAAGACAACTCTTTCTCCCCCTTCCCTTCAGGGAAGGGGGTTGGGGGGGGTAGGTTCTCCACTATGAGCAAGCCCGCACCGCCGCGCGACGGCCTGACCGTCGTGATCCCGGCCCACAACGCCGCGGACGCACTCGATAAGGTGCTGCCCGCGTGGGGCAACGTGCTGCACAATCTGAACCGCCCGGTCGAACTGATCGTCGTGAACGACGGCAGTACCGACGGCACCGCGGCCGTGCTCCAGAAGCGCGCGAGTACGCCGCACCTGCGCGTTCTGACGCACGAAACGCGAAAGGGCTTCGGGGCGTGCTTGCGCGCCGCGCTCGACGACGCCAAGCACCCGCTGTTCCTGTACGCGGGCGTCGATTACCCGTACACGCCGAACGACGTGCGGCCGATGCTCGAACGCATCGAGTTGCGCGACGAAGTCTTCGGCAAGCAACCGGACCTGATTAGCGGCGCGCGCGCCGGGCAACCGCGCCCGTTCGTGGCGAAGGCCCTCGGCGGCGCGTGGCAACTGTTCTGGCGCGTCTTCGCCGGCCTGCCCACGACCGAGCCGATGCCGTGGTACGGGTGGGGCGCGTCGTTCGCCCGCGCCCGCGCCGCGTGGGTGTTCGGCGTGCCGCTGGCCGACGTGAACAGCGCCTTCAAGCTGTACCGCACCGCGTTCCTCAAGCGGTTCCCCATTCAGTCCGACGGCGACTTCGTTCACACGGAACTGGTGGCGAAGGCGACGTTCCTCACGAGTATCATGGACGAGGTGCCGCTGACGCCGAAGGCCGACCCGCTGCCGGCGCTCGGCCCGGTGGCGACCGACCGGCGGAAGGTGTTCCGCAAGCCGGAGTTCGCCTTTCCCACGCCGAAGCCGGAACCGACGCACGAACCCGTAACCGCGCCGCCGGCCCCTGCGCCGTCGTAGCCCGCGAAGCCGCAGGCGGCGAACTCATGACCGCGCCGCAACAACACATCCTGTTCGTAACCGGGAAGCTAGCGGAGCCGGCGCTTCGGCGCGTGGTCGCGGACCTCGCGCCGAAGGCCGGCTTCGAGGCGCACGTCGCGGTGCTGCCCATCACGGTCGCGGCCCTGATGACGACCAACTGGGTCGCGCGCCACCTTCCCCAACTGCCGCCCAAACTGGATCGCGTCGTGCTGCCGGGCTACTGTCGCGGTGAGGTCGAAGAGGTGACACGGGCCGCCGGCGCGCCGGCCGAGCGCGGCCCGCTCGACTTGCGCGACCTGCCCGAACACTTCGGGAAAAAGTCCGGCCCGCCGCCGAATTACGGCATGTACGACATCGAGATTCTGGCCGAGATCAATCACGCCCCGCGCAAGGCGCTCGACGCGATCCGCGCGGAGGCCGCGCGCTACCGCGCGAGCGGCGCGGACGTCATCGATCTGGGTTGCGACCCCGGACCGACGTGGCCCGGCGTCGGCGACGCCGTTCGCGCGCTCGTCGCGGACGGGGCGCGCGTCTCCGTCGATAGCTTCAACCCGGACGAAGTGGAGGCGGCGCTCGCGAACGGCGCGGAACTCGTCCTGAGCGTGAACGGCACGAACGTCGAACACGCGCGGCGCTGGCACGCGCGCTACCCCGCGGCCGAAGTGGTGGGGATTCCCGACACGCCCAGCGACCTCGACAGCCTCGCGCGCACGGTCGATGTGCTGCGTGACATCGGTATCAAGCACCGACTCGACCCGATCCTTGAGCCAATCGGCTTCGGGTTCGCCGCGTCGCTGGGGCGCTACATCGAGGCGCGCCGGCGGTTCCCCGACGCGGAACTGATGATGGGCGTCGGCAACCTGACCGAACTGACGGACGCCGACACCAGCGGCGTGAACGTCCTGCTCGCCGGCTTCTGCCAAGAACTGGTCGTGCGCAGCGTGCTGACAACGGAAGTCATCAACTGGGCGCGCTCCGCGGTGCGCGAGTTCGACCTCGCGCGCCGGCTGGTGTTCCACGCGGTGCGCGAGAAAGTGCTGCCCAAGCGCCTCGAACCGAACCTCGTGGTGCTCCGCGACCCCAAGTTGTACGAGCAGGGCGAAGACGCGCTCCAAGAACTGGCGCGCCGCGTGACCGACCGGAACTACCGCGTCTTCGCGGAGCGCGGTGAGCTACACGTCCTAAACGGTAGCGTGTACCTGCGCGGCACGGACCCGTTCGAGCTGTTCGCGCGCCTCGCCGCGACCGACGCGAAGCTCGACCCGGCGCACGCCTTCTACCTCGGCTACGAGTTCGCGAAAGCGGTCACGGCGCTCACGCTCGGCAAGAACTACACGCAGGACCAAGCGCTGCGCTGGGGCTTCCTGACGGTGCCGGAAGTGTCGGGAAGTCACAGGTCGTAAGGTCGCAAGTCGTAAAGTCGAAGACACCCGCCTGCTTCGACTTTATGACTTCTCGACTTTCGACTTTACGACTCTGCGCCTGTAGACTGGGGGGAAACCGGAGCGACCCGCGCGGGTCGCGGTCTTTCCCTCTCCACCAACGGAACACACCGATGCGCCTGCTCTGCGCCGCCGCGCTGTCGCTGAGCTTCGGGCTGTGGCTCGCGTTCGCTCAGGACACGAAGCCGACCGACCCGAAGGCCCGCGCCGCCAAACTCGCCGAACGCAAGAAGAAGTTCGACGCCGAGTTCAAAGACCTTCAGAGCCAGCAGCAGAAGGCCGAAGACCCGGCCGCGAAGCAGGCGCTCGCCGTCGAGATGCGCGAGCTGGTCGCCATCACCCTCGGCAAGATGGTCACGCTCGCGGAGGAGAACCCCGGCGACGACGCGGCGTTCGAGGCGCTCGCGTTCGTGCTGCAAATGTCCGGGCAGTACAAGCTCACGGGCGAGGACACCAAGAAGGCGCTCGCGCTCGTGATCGAGCACCAAGCGGCCAACCCGAAGGTGAAGGACGTGCTGCCGGCCGCGCTTGCGCTGGAAGGCGGCGACAAACTGCTGGCCGCGGTTCTGGCGAAGACCACCGACAAAGAAGTTCGCGCGGTCGCCCTGCTGACCCGCGGTGGCGTGCTGATGAAGCAGGCCGACGAAGAAGAGGACGACGAGAAGAAGCAAGAGGAACTGGCGAAGGCCGCCATCGAACTGTTCGAGCGCGCCGCGAAGGAAGCCCCCGAAGCGAAGATCGGTACGAACACCGTGGCGAAGGTCGCCGCGGCCCGCATCGACGCGGCGAAGGCCATCACCGCGCTGGCCGTCGGCAAGCCGGCCCCGGAAGTCGAATCGCTCCTGCTCGACGGGAAGAAGACGAAACTCTCCGACTACAAGGGCAAGGTCGTGCTGCTCGACGTGTGGGCGACGTGGTGCGGGCCGTGCCGGGCGATGATCCCGCACGAGCGCGACCTCGTGAAGAAGATGAAGGACAAGCCGTTCACGCTGGTGAGCGTGAGCGTGGACAACAAGAAAGAGACGCTCCAGAAGTTCATGGAAACGGAAGCGATGCCGTGGGTTCACTGGTGGGACAACGGCCAAGAAAACAAGGTGATGGGGACGTACCGGGTGAAGGCGTTCCCGACGATGTACCTGATCGACCACAGCGGTGTGATCCGCCACAAGTGGGTCGGCAGCCCCGGCAACGACAAGCTCGACGCCGCCATCGAAGCGCTCGTGAAGATCGCGGAGAAGGCGAAGGGCTAAGGTCCGCTTTTCCCAACGAGACGTAGCACAAAGCCCACCTGCTTCGGCAGGTGGGTTTTTCGCGCGCGGTATACTTCCCCCATGAACGCAGGCCCGCCGCTCCAGTTCGACGCAGTGCCGGTGCCGACGCCGCCCGGCGCGCCGCTGGCGGTCGAGTTGGTGCCCGCGCCCGACCCGTGGGCCGTCGCGCGCAAGCTCGCGCACCTCCCGCACCTGCTCTTCCTCGACAGCGCCGAGAAGCACAGCGAGCGGGGAAGGTACTCGTATGTGAGTGCGGACCCGGTAGACATTCTGATCCGGCCCATCGACGGGCCGACCGATCCGTTCTGGGACGACCGTTTCGTCTGCCCGCGTTTGTCAAAGCCCGCGACCGAATTGCCCCCGTTCTTCGGCGGGTGGGCCGGGCTGTTCGGTTATGGTCTGAGCCGCGCCTACGAGCGCATCGCCGCGCCGCGGGCCGACGAGTTTTCGGTCCCCGACTTCGCGGTCGGTGTCTACGATTGGGTTGTGGCGTTCGACCGCGGCGCGCGGCGCGCGTGGCTGGTCTCGACGGGGGTGGTCCCGGAAGAACCAGAACCGAACGCGCGGGCCCCACGCGCAGAATGGCGACTCGACACCGTTCTCGAACTGCTTCGCGCCGAACAGGGGGCTAACGCCCCCCGCTCGCCTGAAGAGGGGGCTAACGCCCCTCTCGCGCCGCAGTATCCGCTGCCGGGGTTTCCCGGTGTGACGAGCAACTTCGATCGTGTCGGGTACGAGGCCGCGGTGCGGCGCGCGGTCGAGTACGTTCACGCGGGCGACTGCTTTCAGGTGAACATCTCGCAGCGGTTGCTCGCGCCGCTTCGCGAACACCCGCTGGAACTGTACGGCCGGTTGCGCGAACTGAACCCGGCCCCGTTCGCCGCGTACTTCGACCTCGGCGACTTCCAGATTCTCAGTGCGTCGCCGGAACGCTTCTTGCGGGTTCATCCCGATGGGCAGGTCGAGACGCGGCCGATCAAGGGCACGCGCCCGCGCGGGAAGACGCCCGACGAGGACGCGGCGCTGGTTCGCGACCTCGCCGCGAGCGCGAAGGACCGCGCCGAGAACGTGATGATCGTGGACCTGCTCCGCAACGACATCGGCAAGGTGTGCGAGTTCGGGTCCGTGACCGTGCCGCGCGTGTGCGAAGTCGAAACCTTCCGCTTCGTGCATCACCTCGTTTCAGAAGTGCGCGGAAAGCTGCGGCCGGGGTTGGGCGCACTCGACCTGCTCGCGGCGGCGTTCCCCGGCGGAAGCGTGACCGGCGCGCCGAAGGTGCGCGCGATGGAGATCATCGCGGAACTGGAACCGACGGCGCGCGGCCCGTACTGCGGCAGCCTCGGCTGGGTCGGGTTCGACGGGGCGATGGACACGAATATCCTGATCCGCACGTTCACCGCGGGCCGCGGGCGGGTGCAGTTCCCGGTCGGCGGCGGCATCGTGGCCGACAGCGACCCGGCCCGCGAGTACGAAGAAACGCTCCACAAAGCCGCCGGCCTGCTGCGGGCGCTGAACCCGACATGATCCTCGAAGCCCTCGTAACGACGCTCGACCCCGGCGGCGCGGCGCACCTTGCCCCGATGGGGCCGCGCGTGTCGGCCGACTTCACGCGGTTCACGCTGCGCCCGTTCCCGACCTCGCACACCTACCAGAACCTGCTGCGCCACGGTGAAGGAGTGCTGCACATCACCGACGACGCGCTGCTTCTCGCGAAGGCCGCGATTGGCGTTGCCGCGGTGCCCCCGGTGCGCGCGTCCGTGCGCGTCCGCGGGTTCGTCCTCGTCGACTGCTGCCGGTACTTCGAGTTCGTTGTGAAGTCTGTCGATACGAGCGCCGAGCGCGTCAGCATCGAGGCCGAAGTGGTTCACGCCGGGCGCGGGCGCGACTGGTTCGGGTTCAACCGCGCGAAGCACGCGGTTGTGGAAGCGGCCATCCTCGCGACGCGACTCCACATCTTGCCGCTGGCCGAAGTGCGGGCCGAGCTCGCGAAGCTGCGCGTCATCGTCGGCAAGACCGGCGGGCCGGACGAGCACGCCGCGATGGACCTGCTCGAAGCGAAGCTGCGCGAAGCGGAGGGCGGGCGATGATTCGCGTCGTCGCTCCCAGCCGGCTGCACTTCGGGCTGTTCCGCGTCCCGACCGCGGGCGGCGCGGGCGACGGCGCGCCGGCCTTCGGCGGCCTCGGCCTGCTCATCGACCGGCCCGGCGTGGTCGTGGACGTGCGCCCCGCGGACTCGTGGCGGTTCGAGGGCGCGCTCGCCAGCCGCGCGCAAGCGTTCGCCGCGCGCTTCATGGCCTCACTGCCCGAAGCCGCGCGCCGACAGGTTCAGTCGGGGGAACCTCCCGCAGGTTCCCCCGATACCCCCTCCCGTTTTCAACTACTGGTCGAACGCTGCCCGGCGGAACACACCGGCCTCGGCGTCGGCACGCAACTCGGCCTCGCGGTGGCGAAGGCGCTGGCCGTCGCGTGCGGCGCGGGCGACCTGCCTTCGACCGAACTGGCGGCACGAGTCGGGCGCGGCGAGCGCTCGGCCATCGGCGTGTACGGGTTCGACCGCGGCGGGCTGATCGCCGACGCCGGGAAGGAACCGGGCGCGGCGCTCGCGCCGCTACTCGCGCACGTCGCGCTGCCGGCGGAATGGAAGGTGGTGCTGTTCACCCCGCCCGGCGCGGCGCGGTGGCACGGCGACCGCGAGCGCGCGGCCTTCGCGACCGCGCACGGCGGCGACCCCGGCGCGCTACGCGAGCTGGCGGACGCGGCCGTTCGCGCAGCCCACCGCGCCGACCTGTGCGACTTCGGCGACGCGGTCCACGAGTTCAACCGGAAGGCCGGTGAGCCGTTCGCCGCGGCGCAGGGCGGCCCCTACGCCGGGCCGGAAGTGGCCAGTTTGATCGAAGACGTGCGCGCGGCCGGCGTCCGCGCGGTCGGGCAAAGCTCGTGGGGGCCGACCGTGTTCGCGGTGGTGCCGGACAGCGACGCCGCGCTGTCACTAGCGCTGCGGTTCCGCGCCCGCGCGCCGGCGCTGGTCGCCGGCGTGTCGAGCGGGCACACGGTCGCGTAGCGCGCGTCACCACGTCTGTTCCTTCGGCGGCGCGTCCTGAATCCCGTCCTTCGGCGGGTGGAAGAACAGGGCCAACAGGATCGCGCCGACGAGCGCCGCGCCCATCGAATACTGGAAGATCGCGGAGTACTGGAGCTTGTCGCCGGTCTTGTAGATCACGCCGAGTTGCCCGCAGATCAGGTTCGCCACGAACGGCCCGAACCCGAGAATCAGCACGTTGAACAGGCCCTGCGCGCTGCTGCGCACGTCCTTGGGGAAGAACTCGTCCACGAAGATGTAGACGGTGGCGAAGAAGAAGGCGTAGCAGATGCCGTGCAGCACGTTCACCGTGACCGCGGCCCACGGCTCGGGGTAGAACGCGAACACCGCGAACCGCGCCCCGTGGCCCAGCACCCCGATGATCATCGTCGTGCGCCAGCCGAGGCTCTTGAGCACGTAGCCCAGCACGAGCATCGTGAGGATTTCCGCGATCTGCCCGATCTTCATGACCGGCGGAACCCAGTTCGCGGGAACGCCCACATCGGTCTTGAGGAACGACGCGGTCCAGTAGAAGAAGCTCTGGTGAACGCCCGCGTCGATGAAGGTGACGAGGAACAGCACGGCCACGAACGGGTGCTTCAGCAACTTCGCGGCCTTGAGCGCGGCGAACGACCCTTCGCCGGCAACTGCGGGCTTGGGCGGCGTGTGCGGCAGTGTTGGGCTAATTACCGCGAGCACGAACGACGCCAGCCCCGCGACGAGGAAGATGTAGCGCTGCGCGGTCGAGGCTTCGAGGCCTTCCTTCGAGGTGCCGAGCGCCTTGCCGAGCCAGTCGATGAAGCCCGACGGGTTCTTGGCGCTGACCGCGTCCCAGTTCACGAGGATGAAGATGAACGGCCAGCTCGCGACGATCCAGCCGATGGTGCCCCACACGCGCACCGGGCCGAACTCGCGGGCGGGGTCTTTCAGGTTCGCGAACGCGATGGAGTTGGTGATCGACACGGTCGGCACGTAGAAGATGCAGTGCAGGAACATCAGCCCGAAGAACAGCCAGAACGGGGCCAGCGGGGTCTTGGCGTCGCCCAGTGCCCAGTCCTGCCCGGCCGCGTCCTTCTTGCGCTCGGCGACCACGAACGTGACGTTGAACCGCGGGTCTTTCAGCTTCTTCGCGGCGCGCTCGTCGGGCGTCGCGGCGTCGAACGCCTTCTGATCGTGGGCAAACGCGGCCCAGAACTTGGTGGCCTTGCCGATGTCCGGGGCCAGCTTCGCGCGGTCCTCTGGCTTCGCGGTCACGAACGCCGTCAGTTGCGCCTTCTCCGCGTCGGACCAATCGGCCTTGTCCTTGTCGTCGGTCGCGGTCACGTTGTCCACGATCACGCGCGTCTTATCGGGGAACTCGCCCACGCCCTGCGTCAGTTTCTCGCCCTTCGCCACGATCTTCACTTCGGCCACCTGACCGGGCGCGGTGCCGACCGGCACTTGCAGGAAGAACAGGCCGAGGATGGCGACGCCGCCGATGACGTGGCTGACGCCGAGGAACTTTTCCGCCGCGAACTTGCGGTCGGCGAACTGCGTGCTGAACAGCAACGCGACCAGCGCCCCGATGTTGAACGCGCCGAAGATCAGCGCGTTCTGCCACCCCGCGAACTTGAGACTCGGGATGTAGTCGAAGCCCAGCTCGAACCACGCGCCCCAGATGAAAATCTGGAGGAACATCATCAGGCACAGCTTGCGGCGCAGGGCTTTGGCGCGGGTGTCGGGAAGAAGGGGGTCGGCGGACATATCGGCTCCGGTGGGGCGCGCGAGGAATGCCGCTGAATGTAAAACCGCGACCGCCCCGCGGCAACAAGGAACTGCATTCCCGGGACCGCGGGCGTCCCACCCGCTGCCGTGCGCGTCGTTTGGCGTTACGAAGAATCGCACAGCTTTAACCCGTGTGCAGCGGCGGGCGGGACGCCCGCGGTCCCAGAGACGAAGCACCCTTGTTCGCCCGCGCGCGGGGCCTATCACGTCACCATCGCACCTCTCCCGGAGTCGCGGTATGAACTCGCTCCTGCTTACGGTGGCGCTGCTCGCGCCCGCGCAACCCGATGCGAATAACGTCGGCGTTCTCCCGCTCGGCGCGGACGGCAAGCCGCTCAACCTCGACTTCGAGACCGGCACGCTCAAGGACTGGACGCTATCCGGCGACGCCTTCAAGGATCAGCCCATCAAGGGCGACACCGTCGTGAAGCGCCGCGCGGACAACCGCAGCCGGCACCAAGGTGAATACTGGATCGGCGGCTACGAGAAGCACCTCGACAAACCGGTCGGCACGCTCACCAGTGTGCCGTTCAAGGTGACGCACCCGTGGGCCAGCTTCCTCGTCGGCGGCGGGCCGCACACGCTCGAAACGTGCGTCGAGGTTGTTCACGGAAAGGACGTGATCTTCCGCGCCTCCGGCACCGAAGCGGAGGACATGTACCGCGTGGTGATCGACCTCGCCAAGCACAAGGACAAGGAGATTTTCGTTCGCGTGGTGGACAAGCACACCGGGCACTGGGGGCACATCAACTTCGACGACTTCCGCTTTCACGACCAGAAGCCGACCTTCCCACAAGCGCCGCAGCCGCTGACCGCGGACACCTACAAGCACGCCGGCCTGAAGCCCGAAGAGTCGGTGAAGGCGATGACGCTGCCGCCGGGGTTCACGGCCAGCGTGTTCGCCGCGGAGCCGGACGTTCACCAGCCGGTCGCGTTCTGCATCGACCACCGCGGCCGGCTGTGGGTGGTGGAGGCGTACTGCTACCCGCGCCGGCACCCGGAGAAGGGGCCGATCATTCCCGCGGTCGCGGGCAAGCCGCGCGAGGGCGACAAGATTCTGATCTTCGAGGACACCGACGGCGACGGGAAGTTCGACAAGAAGACCGTGTTCATGGAAGGGCTGAACCTCGTGTCTGGTATTGAGGTTGGGTTCGGCGGCGTGTGGGTCGGCGCGGCCCCGTACCTGCTGTTCATCCCGCACGACGAGAAAACGGACAAGGCCGGCGAGGTGAAGATTCTGCTCGACGGCTGGGGCTATCGCGACACGCACGAGACGCTGAACAGCTTCATCTGGGGGCCGGACGGCTGGCTCTACGGCTGCCACGGCGTGTTCACCTATAGCAACGTCGGCAAGCCGGGCTGCGACGACAAGGACCGCACGTACATCGACGCCGGCATCTGGCGCTACCACCCGACGCGGCACACGTTCGAGGTGTTCGCCCACGGCACCAGCAACCCGTGGGGGCTGGACTACAACGCCAACGGCGACTTCTTCATCGAGGCGTGCGTCATCCCGCACATGTGGCACATCATCCAAGGCGGGCGGTACGCGCGGCAGGCGGGCAAGCACGTCAACGACTACACGTACGACGACATCAAGACGATTGCCAAGCACCGGCACTACGCGGGGCCGACCGCGCACGGCGGCAACGGCCGCAGCGACAGCGCCGGCGGCGGGCACGCCCACGCCGGCCTCATCTGCTATCAGGGCGGTGTGTGGCCGAAGGAGTACCACGGCAAGCTGTTCATGGGCAACCTGCACGGCCACCGGCTCAACGTGGACGTGATTACCCCCAAGGGCAGCGGCTACGAGGCCGACCGCAACCCGGACTTCCTGTTGATGAACGACAAGTGGTCGATCCCGCTCGCGCTGCGCACCGGGCCGGACGGCAACGTCTACATGCTGGACTGGTACGACAAGCAAATCTGCCACACCAACAACCCGCAGGTGTGGGACCGCACCAACGGCCGCATCTACAAGATCAGTTACAAGGAGTCGAAGCCGGTCAAGAACCTCGACCTGTCGAAGGCGACGTGGGACGAGTTGGTGAAGTATCAGGAGCACGAGAACGACTGGTACGCGCGGACGGCACGGCGCATCATGCAGGAGCGCGCCGCGACCGATCCGAGGGGAAGCGAGGAGGCGCGCTTAAAACTGCTCCGTCTCTCGCAAGAGCACAAGGAAGAAGTCGTTCGGCTGCGCGCGCTTTGGGCGTTCATGTCGTTCGCCCGAATCACCGAGAACACACCGTGGAAGTGGTTCAAGGACGACAGCGCCGCGGTGCGGGCGTGGGGCGTGCGCGCGATCTACCAGAGCGGGGCGGCGCTCAAGCCCCTCACCGGACAACTCGCTGCGTCGGCCACGTCCGACAAATCGCCGGTCGTGCGCGCGGCACTCGCCGGTCGGATCGCGTCGCTCCACAACGAAGCGCAAGTCAATGTCTTGGCCGCGCTACTCGGCCGCGCGGAAGACGCGACCGACCACAACCTGCCGTACCTGTACTGGTACGCGCTGGAACCGATCTGCGCCACGCGGCCGACCGTTGGGCTGCACCTTGCCGCGCACGGCAAAATCCCATTCGTGTTCGAGTCGGCGTGTCGGCGGGTCGGCGCGCTGGGCACGCCGGACGCGCTCGACCTGCTCGCCAAAGGGCTTGCCGAGCAGGGGGGCGTGAGGACCGACCACGCCCGGATCGCGTACTTCCGCGGCCTTCAAGAGGGCGTGAAGGGGAAGCGCGACCTGCCCGCGCCGAAGGACTGGGACCGGGCGTTCGTCGAGGTGATGAAGTGCGCGGACGCGGCCATCCGTCAGCAGGCGCTCGGCCTCGCGGCCACGTTCGGCGACAAGACCGCGCTCGCCACGCTGCGGAAGGTGCTGGCCGATGCGAAGGCCGACACCGCGGCCCGGCTCGCGGCGCTGACCGCGCTCGTCGATGCGAAGGACGCCGAGATGGTGAACCTCCTTCTGGACTTCGTCAACAACACCGAGCCCCCGGCCGCCGGCATCCGCGGGGCCGCCCTTCGCGGGTTGGCGGCGTTCGACGACTCCCGAACCTCGGGCGTCATCATCGCCAAGTACGCCGCGTTCTCGCTCGCGGAGAAGCGCGACGCGCTCGCCACGCTCGCCTCGCGCGCCAGCTACGCGAAGGAACTCATGTCCGCCATCGGCGCGAAGAAAGTGCCTTCGACCGACGTGCCCGCGGAGATCGTCCGCCAGTTGCGCGGGTACGGTGACGCCACGCTCGACAAGCAGATCGCGGACCTGTGGGGCATCGTCCGCGAGTCGCCCGCGGAGCGCAAGCAGCTCATCGCGGGGTGGAAGAAGCGCTTGACCGCGAGCACCGCGCCCGCGGGCGACGTGAACCTCGGCCGCACCGTGTTCGCCAAAACGTGCCTGAACTGCCACACGCTGTACGGCGTCGGTGGCAAGGTCGGCCCGGAGATCACCGGCGCGAACCGCGGCAACATCGACTACCTGCTCGAAAACATCCTCGACCCCAGCGCGGTCATCCCGAAGGAGTACACCGCGACCCGCATCGTCACCACCGACGACCGCAACATCGTCGGCATCGTGAAGAGCGAAGTGAACGGCGTGCTGACGATCCAGACCGAGCGCGAGACGATCACGCTGGCGGTGAAGGACATCGCCAGCCGCAAAGCGTCCGACTTGTCGATGATGCCCGACGACATCTTGAAGCAGGTCAACGAACACGAGTTCCGCTCGCTGATCGCCTACCTGCAAACGCAGGGTCAGGTGCCCATGCTGGCGAACGCCGACAACGCTAAGGAGTTCTTCAACGGCAAAGACCTGACCGGCTGGGACGGCGACGCGGGCCTGTGGACAGTGGAGAACGGCGAGATCGTCGGCAAGTCCGCGACCGGCCTCAAGCGGAACACGTTCCTCAAGTCGCACGTCGCGGTGGAGAACTTCAAACTGTCGCTGAAGGTGAAGCTGACGCCGAACAAGGAGAACAGCGGCATCCAGTTCCGCAGCGTGCCGCTGCCCAACGGTGAGATGCGCGGCCCGCAGGCCGACATCGGCGCGGGCTGGTGGGGCATGTTATACGAGGAGGAGGGCCGCGGTTTACTTGCCAAGGAGGGCGGCGAGAAGTTCGTGAAGCCGGCCGAGTGGAACGACTACGTGATCGAAGCCGTCGGCGCGCGGGTGAAGATTTGGATCAACGGAAACCTGTGTACCGACTACGAAGACGACAAGCTCGCGCGGCGCGGCATCGTCGGCCTGCAACTACACAGCGGGGGCCCGCTCGAAGTGCGGTTCAAGGAACTGAAACTGGAAGTGCTCAAGTAAATCGAGCATTAGCCGCACGATAGGCGCGGACAAGACACGATGAAGACAGAAGACAGGGTTGAATACAATCTCTCTTCTTCTGATCGTGTTTTCTTCGGTGTTCATCGCGCGGCTAATCTGCTGCTTGCAATACGGAGTCCCATGAAGCTCACGCTGTACGTTTGGCGGCAGAAGTCGCGCGCCGAGGCCGGGCGGATGGTTCGCTACTACCTCGACGGGGTCAGCCCGGACATGTCGTTCCTCGAGATGCTCGACACGCTGAACGAGCAGCTCACGCGCGGGGGCGAGGAGCCGGTCGCGTTCGACCACGACTGCCGCGAGGGGATCTGCGGCAGTTGCTCCATGATGATCAACGGCCTCGCGCACGGCCCGGAGAAGGGCACCACGACGTGCCAACTCCACATGCGGAGCTTCGCCGACGGCGCGGAAATCTACATCGAGCCGTGGCGCGCGAAGGCGTTCCCGGTCATCAAAGACTTGGTGTGCGACCGCTCCGCGTTCGACCGGATCATCCAGTCGGGCGGGTTCGTGAGCGTGAACACCGGCGGCGCGCCGGACGGCAACGCGCTGCCCATCGCGAAGATCGATCAGGACCGGGCGATGGACGCCGCCGCGTGCATCGGGTGCGGGGCGTGCGTGGCCGCGTGCCCGAACGCCAGCGCGATGCTGTTCCTGAGTGCGAAGGTGAGCCACTTGGCACAGATGCCGCAGGGCCAACCCGAGCGCAAGGACCGCGTGCGCACGATGGTGGCCCAGCACGACCGCGAGGGCTTCGGGCACTGCACGAACATCAACGAGTGCGAGGCCGCGTGCCCGAAGGACATCAGCGTCGAACACATCGCCCAACTGAACCGCGACTACATCGCCAGCACCGTGAGCAAGGCCGTGAAGTGAGCGCCTATCAAGCCCGGCACTGAAACCGCGGAGAGTACAGCTTCTCCAGCGCGAGTATTTCCGGGCGTTTGATCTCTTCGTACTCGAAATACCGCACACGGGCAGTGCGGAAAGCCGGGCATTCGAGAACATCGGTCAGTTGATCCCGGCTGATGGCTTCACCTAGTAACGTGATCTCTTCGAGTTGCGGAAACGGCTCCGCTGTGATACCTGTTGTCAAGCATGAACGCTCTCGCCACTGATACAAGAGAATACGCTTGAGTTTCGGCCAAACAGCGGTCGCAAGTTCCGTGACGACGGCTGCGATGGTGGCAGGCTCGGAGAACAAGTTTACCACGGCGAAATCAGTCAGCGATTCGTTCACCTTCGACCCAATCGCGGCACGTATGAGCGGCAACACATCCTCGGCGCCCCCATCCGACAATGAACTCGTCAGATGGGTCAATTGCTTCGCTAGTGGTAAAATGCGGTACAGGCTCTGACGCGGTCTAAAAAGTGAAGCATCGAGGCTCGTAATGCCAGCAGCTAGGTCGGGTTCGTTGACTAACACTTCTAGTTCGTTCGGACCCAACGAGCCGGGGCCGGAGAACTGCCACCCAGAGTAATTGTCGAACGTGAGGCGTTCGCGGAGGGCGGGGAACACGCGGGCCACCTCTACAGTCTCCCCGCCGTACGGCCACTGCACCGAAAGCTTCGGGCGCGGTCCCGAGCGCGGGAGCGTGCCGGGTGATCGGGCAATAATGGTCGCTAACGCGGTTGTGACCTCGGAGACGAACCCGCGCTCGAATCGCAGTTCCGGCGGTGCGTAATCGTCTGGCATTTCGTTCCCGCCCTTGTACCCCGTCACCCCGACGACCTCGCCCCAGAGTCGGGCCGAAGTGGGTGAACGGTCGCTCCACGCGACGGGTTGAAGGTCGGCGAATATCCAACGGAACGGTTCGACCCACCCCTCAACGTGTGGCGCGAGTAAATGGCGCGTTCGCTTGGCCTTGCTCGCTCGCTCGGGATCGAATGTGGGTAGATTGGCGGCTTCGATCTGCACGCGGATGAACTCCGCGCGCTCGCCTTGGCCGTGTTCGTCGAGCCAGTCGGCGTACATCAGGCGCGGGGTGTCCTCGTGCGGGTGCGCCCAGATCGCGGCCAGTAGCGCCTTTTCGTCCGACATGGTCGCCTCGTGCCGGTGTCTCGCGATCATACCCATTTTGCGATGCGCGGGCTATGTGCGGCGAACGACCCGTGCCGGTCGGTTCGCGAGCCAGAGCGCCGGGGGGCTGTTCGTTTCAATTCCGGTGGAGACCCCCGCGGGGACGGCGGGAAGTGAAGAGTGTCGGTCGGGCCGGGAGTTTACTTCTCGACCTGAGGCGCGGAAGGCTCACGGCACCGCCGAAGCGCTTCAGGTTGCGCAACGGCGGGAATCACGGCCCGCGGGATTGCCCCAGACCCGCCGTTGCGCAACCTGAAGCGCTTCGATAGCGGTGCTGGAACAGCCTTCCCCGCGCGGTGTAGTAAGGCAAGCGCTCGGACGACGCAACATCGTCCTGTCGCCCCGCCCGGCCTGCCCCAGCGGAACACGGATGTTCCGCCAAGGCCGGGCAACGAGCGGGCGACGAGCTAAACGGACCCGGCCCGACCGACGCACTCAGAATACCGCGCCCTCAGCGCCCCAGCAAGAACCGCAGGGCCGGGTCCAGTTCGGTGTGGTCGAACTGGTAGCCGGTGGCGAGCAGCTTCGCGGGGATCGCGCGCATGCTCGCGAGCAGCGCTTCGTCGGCAATCGCGCCGAACATCGCTCGGAGCGCGAACCGCGGGAGCCAGAAGAACGCCGGGCGGCGCAGGACGCGGCCGAGCGCCTTCGTGAAGGTGCGGTTCGTGACCGGGTTCGGGGCCACCGCGTTCACCGCGCCGCTCAGGTCGTCCGTGAAGAGCGCGTGCTCGATTGCACCGGCGAGGTCGTTTGAGGTGATCCACGGAACCCACTGCCTGCCGCTGCCCAGTACCGCGCCCAATCCCATCTTGAAGGGCAGGAGTTGCTTCGCGAGCGCGCCGCCGTTGAGAGAGAGAACGACGCCGATGCGGAGGTTCACGGTGCGCACGCCGGATTTGCGGGCCGGGTCGCACGCCGATTCCCACGCCCGAACCACATCGGCAAAGAAGCCTGTGCCGAGCGCGGAATCTTCCGTCAGCACCTCATCGCCGCGGTCGCCGTACGCGCCGACCGCGGACGCGGACACGAACACCTTCGGCCGGCGCTCGGTCGGAACGGCGGCGATGGCCTCCGCGAGGTGGCGCGTCGGGGTCGTGCGGCTGTCGAGAATCTTCCGCTTCTTCGCGTCGTTCCAACGCCCTTCGGCGACGTTGTCGCCGGCGAGGTGAATCACCGCGTCCACGCCGTCGAGCGCCTTGGGGTCGAGCGGCGCGGTCGGGTTCCACGGCATCCAGCGCGTGCCGTCGTCGTAGGGCGGCTTCGCGCGGCCGGTCACGAACCGCACGACCGTGTGGCCCGCGGTGGTGAGGTACGGCACGAGGTCCGCGCCGACGGAGCCGCGCGAGCCGGTCACGGCGACCGTGAGCCGCGGGCGGTGCGCGAACCGGGCGTGCCGGCGCAGGTCGCTGGTGGTGATGAAGTGCCGGTAGGCGAACACCCGCGCCAGCCGCTTCCGCACCACGCGCCCCGCGAGCAACCGCCCCGGCAGGCCGAGCGGTAACCGGTACTCGATGTGGTCTTCGAGGTGCGCCGCGCCCGCGCCGTTCGGCTCGAAGGTGTGGGTGTGGAGCCAGTGCGCGAACAGCCCCGTGAGTGCGCGGTCGCGGAACCCGCGGCCGGGGCGGAAGTCGAACGCCTCCGCGAGCCACGTCGCGCGCAGCGGGCCGACGGTCTTGGTGCGGATCGCGACGCGGTGCCCGTCGGTGCCGAACGCCCCCTCTTGGCTCACGACGCGCGCGACCTCCCACGGCGGCTGCAGCCGCTGGAACGCCTGCGGGCGCGCGTGCCACGCATACAATTCTTCCGCCGACACCGGCACCGGCGACCGCAGGGTGAATGTGCTGTTGGGCATGGTGTGGTCAGTGTAGGTACGAAGGCGACACACGAGGAACCGCAATGAGCGCGCCGCGGATCACCGTTCGCGACCTCCATTCCGACCTCGCGGCGGCGGTCGCGCACTTCGCGGCCGACACGTCGGCGGTCGAGCGGAGCCGCGCGCGCGTCGAGGCCGCCCGCGCCGACGGGCTGCCGCACTACGGCATCAACACCGGGTTCGGCGCGCTCGCCAACACGCGCGTCCCCGACGACCAACTCGCCGCGCTCCAGCGCAACCTGCTGCTCAGTCACGCGGTCGGAGTGGGCGACCCGGTGCCGGCCGGGATCACGCGCCTCATGCTGCGGTTGAAGATCGTCGCCCTCGGCCTCGGTTACTCCGGCGTGTCGGTGCCGGTGTTCCGGCGGCTCGTCGAGTTTGATCAGCGGAACCTGCTGCCCGTCGTGCCGAGTCGCGGGAGCGTCGGCGCGAGTGGCGACCTCGCCCCGCTCGCGCACCTGTGCCTGCCGCTGATCGGCCTCGGCGAGTTCTGGGACGACGACCGCAAGGGCACCGTGCCCGCGGCCGACGTGCTCCGCGCGCACGAACTTCTGCCGGTCGAACTGGGCGCGAAGGACGGCCTCGCGCTCATCAACGGCACGCAACTGATGGCGGCTTACGGGGCGTGGATTCTGGAGCGCTGTTCGCGGCTGGTCGATCACTTCGACCTCGCCGCGGCGATGTCGCTCGAAGCCTTGCAAGGGAGCCTCTCGCCGTTCGACGCCCGCGTGCACGCGCTCCGCCCGCACCCCGGGCACGGCGCGGTCGCGGCCAACGTGCGCCGGCTGCTCGACGCGAGCGAGATTCTCGAATCGCACCGCAACTGCGGGAAGGTGCAAGACCCGTACTGCCTTCGGTGCGTGCCGCAGGTTCACGGCGCGAGCCGCGACGCGCTCGCCTACGCCGCGGGCGTGCTCGAAACCGAGATCAACGGCGTCACCGACAACCCGCTCGTCATGGACAACGGCGACATCGTTAGCGGCGGCAACTTCCACGGCCAGCCGCTGGCGCTGGCGCTCGACTTCGCGGCCATTGCCCTCGCAGAGTACGCCAGCATCGCCGAGCGCCGCATTTACTTGCTACTTGAAGGGCACGACGGGCTGCCGAAGCTGCTGATGCGCGAAACCGGACTGAACAGCGGGTTCATGATCCCGCAGTACACGGCCGCGGCGCTCGTCAGCGAGAACAAGGTGCTGTGCCACCCGGCGAGCGTCGATTCGATCCCCACGAGCCTCGGCCAAGAGGACCACGTGAGCATGGGGAGCGTGTCGGCGGTGAAGTTGCTGATGGTTCTCCGGAACGTGGAAACGGTGCTCGCTATCGAGTTGCTGACCGCGGCGCAGGCGCTCGACTACCGCGCCCCGCTGCGCCCCGGTCGCGGGGTGGAGGCGGCGCACCGCGCGATCCGCGCGGTCACGAAGCACCGCGAAGCGGACTACCTGTTCCAAGACGACCTGCGCCGCATCGCGGAACTGACGGAGGGCCGCACGCTCCTCGACGCGGCCTTCGGCGCGCGCCCGGCGTGAGAGTGTTCCACCCAGATCGCCAAAAAAGAGATCGTCAATTCCCGACCCAGAGCGCCACTTCCCCTACCCCAGAGCGCCACTTTTTCTTGTGGCGCTCTGGGGTAAAAAGCTTGTTTTCCTAGCATTTTCACCCCCAGAGCGCCAGAGCGCCAGAGCGCCAACTCGTCTGGGGGTGTTGGCGGTCTGCTTCGATACCGACAACGTACATTACCGAACCGCCGATGGGCCGGGTCGCCACGCCGCGGCGCGGATTCCGCTGTCGCGGTGGTTGGCCCCGGATTCGCGCCCGTCCTGAATCCTTCTGTGACGGTTGTAAGAATTACATCATTCGACTTGTGTTCGAACTCCCGCATTGTCACAATCACCCCCCTTGCAGGTGTAGGTTAACCTTCGTGCACGTATGGTTCCAGTAGTACGTCGTCGGCCGATGCTGTCGCGGGCCAGTCGTGGTGTCGGATCGTGCCGGTGGGCATCGGCGCGCGGTTCAG
>Ga0194132_10004094_pt1 | contig 25181 bp, 22 predicted proteins | sample TA2KigOf80mmetaG_FD_148612 | JGI IMG/M metagenome (GOLD analysis project Ga0194132, IMG submission 148612) | Freshwater microbial communities from Lake Tanganyika, Tanzania - TA2015054 Kigoma Offshore 80m | ecosystem: Environmental > Aquatic > Freshwater > Lake | place: Tanzania: Lake... | reverse complement strand
TCGCAGCAACGCGCGCGCGGGCCCGGTCGTCACGCGGGCAGCGTACCGAACCCCGCGCGCCAGTACAAGTCACATCGCTCAGCTCACGCCCGTTGAACCTGACAAAGTAGTGTTAGGCGGCTCCGATTTCGCACGAAAGGAGAGAGCAATGAGCGAGCATCAAGACGTGCTGACCATCATCGGCAACAAGAACCAGGCCCCCTTCGCCTTTGCCCCCGAACGTGCCGCGCTGCTCGTCATAGACGTTCAGCGCTACTTCGTTCAGCCAGATCACGCGTTCAGTCAAGTCTTCGAGCGGCTGAGCCCCGGCGTGACCAGTGGTTACTTCAGACGCGTACGGGAAAGCGTCCTGCCCAATATCCAGCTGTTGCAGGCGGGCTTCCGCGGTCGTGGCTTGCCCATCTTCTACACTGCCACCGGGACTCAAACCGGCGACGGCAGGGACCTGCCGGGCTGGCTCCGCGATCTCGACCAACTTGGCCTCGCCATCCTGGGGAAGCGGGTTTGGCCCCGCGTGGGGGACGCGAGCTGGCAAATCGACGATGCGATAGCCCCACGCGCCGGCGAACCGGTCCTGGTCAAGTGCTCGAGTGGGCCCCTGGCTTCCACGCGGCTCGACCAAACGCTCCGCCATCTCGGCGTTGACGAGGTTGTCGTAACAGGCCTGACGACGGATGTGTGCGTGACGCAGACCGCTCGTGAGATGGCCGACCGCGGTTTCACCGCCATTGCGGTAGAGGATGCCTGCACGACACTCAGCGACGAGATGCATCGGTCGGCACTCCAGTGCTTCAACATTGCCTTCGGGCGCGTAAGGAATACCATCGAGGTCCTCGAGCTGCTCGCGACGGCCCCCGAGAGTTCGGAGTCCGCTGGAACAGTCCGATTCGGGTCACCGCCCGCTGTCCCGTGCTGATTGTCAGCGCGTGTTCACACCGATAGGCTGGGTGACGCGGCAGAGATCGCAGAGGCGACCGCTTGCCTGTGTGCCGATGCGGCGAGATTCGTTACCGGTGCGGTTCGTTGGGTTGACGGCCGTGATGCAACCAGGCTCTAACTAGGATTATGCCCACTACGACTCGCGTCATACCGGTCTTGACCTACCGTGACATCGCTGCTGCGCACGACTTCCTGGTGGCGGCGTTCGGCTTCGTGCCAGGCGGTGTGCATCGCACGCCGGACGGTCAGGCGGTCCACGGAGAAGTCCGAGCGGGGGAGAGCGCGATCTGGCTCCATCGCGTGGCCCACGAGCATCAGCTCGATTCCCCTCTGGCGGTGGACGTGGCGAATTCGGGCCTGGTCGTCTACGTCGACGACGTCGACGCGCACTACGCGCGGGCTCGGGCGGCTGGTGCCACGCTCGACGGCGCGCCGGTCGATCAGCCCTACGGCCAGCGTGAGTACGGCGCTCGAGATCTCGAGGGTCACCGGTGGTGGTTTGCGACGCCGGTACGGGCGTAGCCTCGAGGGTCGGGAAGAGAGGTGTAGTCGATCGATGATTCGGGACAACCTGAAGAAGCGCAGAGCCGCGTCCTCAGTGGCATCGAAGATATGCGGGATCACGGCGTGGTGTTTCCGACTCGAAACGAGGGGTGCCATACCCTCTGGGTGCTCGGACACCTCGCCTACAGTGAAGCACAGCTGGTCCGAACGTTCATGCTGGGGGAGGCCAATCCGCTGGTCTCGTGGGAGGAGATCTTCAAGAACGTGGGGTTTGGTCTCAATCCTGGCGAGACGCGCTCGGCGACGAGTGTTCTCAGTCGTGGCCAGACAACCGCGGGACCGGACTGCATGTGCCGTTCGGCGCGAAGTTGTCACTCAGTCTCGCCATTCCGGTGCCGCCGGATCGAAGACGATGGGCTGGAGGTAGTCGGCCGGATCGGCCAGCAGTCGCAGGCGTGGCCGCTCGTGCGGCGCCAGCGTCTCCTCGATGTACTGCTGGATCTCGGCGTGGCTCCTCGAGAAGCACGGGTCGCCGTGAAGCGGGATGAAGACCTTCGGGAAGTGGAGTGCCCTCAGGTGGTCGACCGTCACGCTCTTGCCGGAGACGACGACCGCCCCGAGCCGGACGTCGGTCCGGGGAAGCTGCTCGAGCGCCGCGGTGATCTGTTTCCCGTCATAGGCCTGACCCGACGCGGACGTGTAAGTCAGGCCCGGCCCACTGCGAATCGGCCCCGCGGTGTCCTGCCAGGTGACTGCGAAGTCGCCGACGCGCAGTTGCCAGGCGACGGCGATGTAGCCGCTGGTCGGCCCGGCCCACGACCGCGGTTCGCTGGGATCAACCGGGTAATCGGCGATCGGCGCGCACTCCCCCTGCCACGTGAAGCGGCCGGCGTCTCCGCCCGGGCCCGAGTGCGGCTGCGTCACCGCGGTGACACGCACACCGGGCAGCGCGCCCACAGGCAGCTCCGCCACGGCGCCGATCTCCGCTGACGCGGGGAAGACCGCGACGCACTGAGCGGCCTGGACCTCGGCTTTGATGTCGTCGCAGTGCTCCTGGGTGCCGAACAGGCGCATCTCCGGGTTCGCACGCACGACCGTCGGCAGGTCGCCGGCGTGGTCGAAGTGCGAGTGCCCGAAGAAGTACGCGGTCGGCGCCAGGTTCGCGAGCTCTGTGTCGGTCGATCCGACGTACGCCATGTTGTGGTTCCAGATCGGGGGACAGGGGACGCCCGACGGGAAGCAGGCATTGCCTCGGGCGATCCATCCGTCGAGCAACACGACGTGGCCGCGAAAGGCCGCGGCAAAGCTGCTGACGCCCGTCCACGAGAGGATCACCCGGTCGCGCCGCACCGCCCCGTCTGGCGCGACGTCTTCAGAGCCGAAGTACTTCTGGCGCGCGGCGATGGTCTGTGCGGGAAGCTTCGGACCTGAGCCGCTCGGTGGGACATCGGTGCCGCGGTCGCAGCCGCAAGCAAGGAACGCCACCATCACTGCCACCCACGGCACTGGCCAGGTCACCCCCGTGCGTGTGGGGCTAGCGCTCAGAGTATGAGAGTGATTCATCGCAAGTGCGGTCCCCGCTGCCGTCCTCCGTTCTTTGGCGAGCGTGGGCTTCGGGATTTCGCCTATACCCGCTCGATCGATACGAGAGCCGGCGACCAGCAAGGTCATTCTGATGTGCTCACCGGCTTATTGCCTCTCGAACAGCGTGACGTTTTTCACGGTCTGCCCTACGGGTCCGTGGACGCGGACATCTGGCCGATGCCCGACGCGCGACGGGGGCGGGACGCATCTAGGTTGACGCAATGTCGGCGGAGGTGCTGGAGCAATCTTCGACTCGCTGTCGCGTCTCGAATCGTTGGCCCTCAGCGACCGGCGGCCTTCAGGTCCGATGGGGAGGGACTTCCCGAGAAGATCCGGGCGCCTTCTTTGATCCGTCGCTCGATCTGGGAGTTTCCGACCATCGCGATGGTGCAGCCGAACTCGCGCCCCGCCGCGAGCACGGTATCGATGCTCCTGGCCACGGCCTCGACATCTCCGCCATGTGTCGCGAGCATGTCGCCGCCGCTCCCGCTCCCGCTCGCAGCGGTTCCGAGCCAGATGACGGCGCCGATGTTCTTTTCCTTGAGCCAGCGGCAGATGTCGCGCGAGGCGGCGGCTCCGGCCGGACTCTCGATGAGCAACCACGGAATCAGCTGCCCGCCGGGATCGAGCCTCCAGATATCGGCCCTCTCGACGTACTCGTTTTGCGAGAAGCCCCACACGCGCGCGGCGAACGCGGGGTTCGTGCCGCGCAGTCCCTGCGGCTCGAAGTCGCGGCTGCCCGCCTTCTGCGGGTAGCGCATGGCCTTGATCGCCTCCTGCGCGTGCGCGACGCTCTCGATCGTGGGAAAGACGATGGCGTGGACTCCCGCGTCGAGCACCTGCTTGACCTGCCAGTGGTTCTTGTCGAGCTCGCGCCCGTAGGCCGGAATCCGAACGAGGAGGGTCTTGGTGGGCTCGCCGTTTCTGATTTTCGCGGGCTCCAGATTGTTCAACACTCGGTCTCGCAGCGCCGTGATGTCGAACGGCTGATGCTCGAGATCGATGAAGGTGTAGTCCAGATCGGCGAAGACGATCCTGCCCTGCTCGAGCAGGCTCAGCATCGTATGCAGATGCCGGGGCACGTTCTGCTGCGCTGACAGCAGATGACTCGTGACCAGCGCGAGCACGCACGCCGCAACCAACCCTCGTCGTCGCATAGACGTTCCCGCTCCTCTACTGCGCCACGGCGATGGCGGTGTCTTTCGGATACCCGCGAATCGTGCGGCTCTTGATCCGCCACCCCTTCGCCGTCTTCACGAACACATCGTCGTAGTGCCCGGCCGACATGGGCGTCGGCGGGTTGGCGCTGACGCGCATCATCATGTAGTACGAGCGCCCGGTGGCGCCGTCGGCGGTGGGCGTGATGATCAGGCTGTTGGTCCAATGGCGGATGTCGGTGCGGCCGTCGAGCTCGGCGCGCCTCGCCCGCCGGTACTCTCGCAGCCCTGCGTGACCCGAGTGCGCCTTGCCCTCGGTATTGGTCCAGACACCATCGGACGTCCACAGCGACACCCACATGTCTGCGTCGTGGGAGTCGGCGCCCTGGTTGAGGCGCGATGTCAGGTGTTGAAGCTCGGCGTAGTCCTGCGCGGTGAGCGTGCCGCTTTTCTCATCCCGTGCGTAGACCCACGCCATGCCGACAAGGACCAGCAGGACGCCAAGAGCTGCGGTATTACGAAGCGTGCGCATGTTCGCTCCTTTGCTTCAAATGTGACGCCTACGTTTCGATGCTCAGCATCGCTTCCTGGGGCACGTGGTCAGCGTCAGCTTCTGCGGCTGCGGAGAGCCCGGCTGCCCGCAGATGATGAGATTGCCCTGCGAATCGGTGCCGAAGTACTGCTGGCCGTCGGCTTCGAAGTCCCCGAGCAGCTGGTGGTCGCTTCGCCTGAAGATGTAGATCTTGCGATCGCGATTCACCCCTCCACCGTAGAGGTAGTACTGCTCCGGATCAGCCGAGAACGCATACGAGTTGATCACGTTCGGCGTCGGGTATTCCTTGACGAACGTTCCGTCCACCTTGAAGACCCAGGTCAGGAGATGCGCGCGATCGGCCACGTACACGAGGCCATCCTTCGAGACATCCGCACTGTGCGCGAAACGAGGATACGTGCCGGGACCGGGCGACGGCTCGTTGGCGTACGCCTTCCTGGGATGAGGCTCGTAGCTGTCGTCGGGCGGCTTGCCGTAGCGACCCCAGTGCCGCTTGTACTTCCCGGTCGTCGCGTCGTAGACGACCACGCGCCGATTGAGATAACCGTCGGCGATGAACACCTCGTTGGTCGGCGCATAGAAGCCGGCGCTTGCAGGCGCGCCGAGATAGTTCGGATGGTTGCTGCCACCGGTCAAGTTCCGCTCACCAAGCTGCATCAGGAACTTGCCGGCGGGCGAGAACTTCAAGACGAGGTGGTTTCCGCCCGAGACCCAAATGTTGCCCTGAGGGTCGACGTTCAACGCGTGCTCCCGAAGCCCCTGGGCGCCGCCGTCGGGCGGCGGCTGATAGAACCAGGGGAAACCTTGATCGCGCCCGCCCCAGGCTTTGACCAGATTGCCTTGCGGATCGAATTCCAGAATCGGAGGCGCGGGAACCTTGCCTTCCTTTTGAAGCCGCTCGAAGTGGCCGTCCATCGCGTTCAGCGCCCAGACGTGATCGTTGGGACCGACGTTCACAGCCCAGAGCACACCGAGCCCCCAGTTGTTCGGGAGCGGTTTCGGCCACGATGGGTCGCGCTTGAACGTGGGAACGGCCTCCTGCTGGGCCTGGGCCGTCACGCCGCCGATAGGCGTTTCGTGCCCGACGAGGAGCCACGAGGCCAGTGCGAGCCAGACCAGAGCAACGTGGAGTGTCCGTGCGCGCCTCATGTCAGGTCCCTCGCTCGATGTGCGTCAGGCGGCCGCCGCCCGGATCGCCCGGAGCGCCGTCATCCCGCTCTCCGGAAGCAGCGTAGCATGGTCGGATCGTCGGCGTGCCCCGCGATCGCACAGGTCTTCGCCTCGGTGCGGCGATCTTCGGCAGAAACGCGATTGAACCGTCGCGGGCTGTCACGAGAGCGTCGCGTCCGGCAAGCCGCTGCGCGTCGACACTTCGCGAGCCATCGTCGTGACTGGCGTCGACGAGGCAGGCGATGCCGTCGTGAAAGAGGATCCGTCCGCTCGGCAGTGAGGTGGCCGGGGTCTCCCATGAGCGTGCGAGCGATTGGTGTTGCAGACGAGGCCGCCTGTGGCGTCGGTGCGACCCCGGGATGACTCGCACGGAATTCGGACGTGAGAGCCGGCTGGCGGCTGCCGGAACCGAGAAGGCCCATCATCTCGCGGCGGGTGAGCCGATCGGCGCGATCGTGATGGCGGTTGACGTCCACGAGGCCCTTTCGAAACGTGGGATAGTGTACGAGAATAACGGGTGATTGATTCCGTCGGGAGCTGGACATGATGCACGTGTGTCGTCGCGCCCTTTGGGTTCCGGTGCTCGCCGCGGTCATCGGGCTCGGCGTCCTGGCTCCGCGTCTGGCGGGCCAACGGACGGCAGCCTCGCTGCCGAGTACGGCCAAGGGCGAGTGGCCCCACTACGCCGCCGATTGGCGTGGCAGCCGTTATTCGCCGCTCGATCAGATCAACGCCACCAACTTCAACAAGCTCGAGATCGCGTGGCGGTTCAAGACCGAGAATCTCGGTCCTCGGCCGGAGTACAACCTCGAAGGCACGCCGCTCATGGTCAACGGCACGCTCTACGCGACCGCAGGCTCGAGGCGTGCCGTCGTGGCGCTCGACGCCAAGACGGGCGAGCTGCTGTGGATGCACAGCCTGCACGAAGGCAAGCGGGCCGATGCCTCGCCGCGGAAACTCTCGGGACGCGGCCTCGCGTATTGGACCGATGGGAAGGGCGACGAGCGCATCGCCTACGTGACCATCGGCTACCGCCTCGTCGTCCTCAACGCGAAGACCGGCCAGCCGATCCCCTCGTTCGGCAGGAACGGCATGGTGGATCTGAAAGAAGGATTGATCACCGGCACGAGCACCCCCCTCGATCTGGAAACCGGCGAAGCCGGTCTCCTCGCGACGCCGACCGTGGCCCGGGATGTTGTGCTCGTCGGGTTGGCGCTCGGCGAAGGCCTGTCGATTCCGACGCACAACAACACCAAGGGCGTGGTCCGGGCCTTCGACGTGCGGACGGGCAAGAAGCTCTGGGATTTCAACACCATCCCGCGTCCCGGCGAATTCGGCAACGAGACGTGGCTGGAGAATTCGTGGGCCTATAACGGCAAGGTGGGCATCTGGACGCAGATGACCGTCGACGAGGAGCTGGGCCTCGTCTACGTTCCCGCCGAAACGCCTGCCTCGGACATGTATGGGGGCCATCGTCCTGGCAACAACCTCTTTGGCGAAAGCCTCGTTTGTCTGGATCTGAGGACCGGGAAGCGGAAGTGGCATTTCCAGGTCGTGCACCACCCACTCTGGAACCTCGACATGGCGGCGGCGCCTCTGCTCGCCGACCTCACCGTCGACGGAAAGCTCATCAAGGCGGTTGCCTTGCCCACACGGCAATCGCTGCTCTTCGTCTTCGATCGCGTGACGGGGAAGCCGGTCTTCCCGATCGAGGAACGTCCCGTCCCGCAGGGCGACGTGCCGGGCGAGTGGTACTCGCCGACGCAGCCATTTCCAGTAAAGCCGCCCGCCTACGGACGCAATCATCTCGAAATCCCGGACGACCTCATCGAGTTCACGCCGGAGCTCCGGGCCGAAGCGCTGAAGATCGTTCAGCGCTACAAGGTAGGGCCGTTGTACACGCCGCCGATCCTCGGCAGCGCCGACGGGCTGCTCGGCACGCTCACCATCGGCCATTTCGGCGGTGGCACGAGCTGGCCCGGCGCGGCGTTCGACCCCGAGACCAACATCTTCTACTCGCACGTCGGCAATGCGGGCATCAACGTCCTGTCGCTTGCGCCTCCGGCGCCTGGGACGTCCGATCTTCGCTACGTGCAGGGCGTCGCAGGTCGAGCGGCCGAGCGCGGTGTGGGTGCCGGCAATCCCACCGCGGGGCCTCCGCGCGCGGCCGGCGAGGGTGACAATCGCGGCTTGTCCGCGATCAACGTCCGCGGACTACCGCTCGTCAAACCGCCGTACGGCATCCTGTCGGCCATCGACATGAATCGCGCCGAGCTTCTGTGGCAAGTGCCACACGGCGACACGCCCGACATCGTGCGCAATCATCCGGCCTTGAAGGGGCTGAACGTTCCCAAGACCGGTCAGGGCGGCGCCGGTTCGAACGTCGGCGTGCTCGTCACCAAGACGCTGCTCGTCGCAGGCGACCGGTTCGTCACGTCGCCACCGGGCCGTCCGCGCGGGGCGATGCTGCGTGCCTACGACAAGAAGACGGGACAGGAGGTCGGCGCGGTCTGGATGCCGGCGGGACAAACCGGAGGGCCGATGGCGTATTCCTGGGAGGGCAAGCAGTACATCGTCGTCGCCGTCGGGCTCGGAAACTATCCGGGTGAGTACATCGCGTTCCGGTTGCCGGACGCCGAGCCGCGGACGACCGCCTCTCGAAACTAGAACACTGCACCGACGCGCAGCTGGGCCGGCGCAGCCTTCAGCTGTCGCTCCCCGAGGGACACTGTCTTGGGCTGGTCGCCCGGCGTGGGACGAAGGACCGACGGCCTCAGGCCGGACCACGGCCCAGGAACGGACCAACCCCGAAGGACCAAGACCGAAGGACGACGTACTACGGCGAAGTCGAAAACGCTCTCTAAAACCTGAAGAGCCGGTTGACCTTGACGACGAAGGAGCGATTGCGCAGGCCGGGGAAGGTGGGGACCAGCGTATCGCGTTCTTCGTTGTACACCACGAACAGCTCGCTTCCCGGCTGATACTCCCAGCGCAGGCGTGCGTTCGTGCTGACGCGGTCCGTCGTGTTGTTGTACTGGAGGAGCGCGCTCACGAACATCTGCGGGGTCACCGTGTACGTCACTCGGGATGTCGCGATGGCCGTCGTGAAGTCTCCGAAGGGCATGCGCACGCGATTCACGGAGATGTTGGGCTCGACCGAGAGCCGCGGCGTGATCTCGAGCCTGCCGCGGGTGTAGCCCACCGAGGTCCGGTCGCCGCCAAAGAACGAGCCGCGCTCGAGTTCGAACGTGCCGGCGAACGTGCGCTGCTGCCCCAGCGTGAACGCCGCGCGCGCAATGCCGAAGACGTACGACCCGACGGGAATTGACACCGTCGGCACGATGGCAAACGGCTGCGCAAGGAACTCGTACGAATCGGTGTAGACGAGCTGCAGGCGGTCGCTGTTCTGGAACTCGATGCCGAACTCGCCTTTGGCCTCGCGCGTCGTGAGGCGGCCCAGATGGTCCTCGATGTGGGCCAGCGAAGCAATCCACGACAGCTTGCGCACATGTCTCGCGGCCCTCGGCCGCGGACTGAACCGAAACAACCCGAAGCTGCGGCGCATGTCGTCGCGCCGCACGAAACCGAGCTCAGGGTTGAAGTTGTCGCCGACGACCAGGCGCTCGACCTGCACACCGTAGCGGTCGCCCGTGTAGTCGACCTGCGCCTGGTAGCTGACGTTGTCGTCGTTCGAGACGCCCTCCGTCTGCGTCTGGGCCCAGTAGGTGTTGATGGCGAGGTTCGTGAAGAACGCGAAGGTGCCGTCGACGCCGTAGACGTCGTTCGATCCCGTGGCGCCAACGGCCGCCGCGTGTGACCGTCTGGTCGCGATGACCCCGACGCTGCTCCTGCGCAGGACATCGCGCTTCACGCGGACGGCCGCGAAGTTGGTGGCGGGCGTCGTGACGCCCGTGGGGCCGACCGCGCGGTCGGCTTCGATGTTCAGCAGTCCCAGCGTAAATCGGCCGACACGGCCGGTCAGACGTCCGCCGGCTTGAATGGGGATCTCACTACCGTCGTTCAACCCGATGCGCCGGCTGTAGAAGAGAATGGGCGCTTCACTCGGGGTGAAGAGACCGCCTCCGCCGCCCCCTCCACCGCCACCCCCGCCGCCCCCCCCGAAGTTGCCCGCACCGAACTGAAACATCCCCTGGTTCTCGAGAAAGAACTCCCGCTTCTCGGGGAAGAACAGGGAGAAGCGCGTGAGGTTGACCTGCTGTTCGTCGGCCTCGACCTGCGCGAAGTCGGTGTTGTAGGTGAAGTCCAGTGTGAGGTTCTGCGTCACACCCAGCTTGGCGTCGATGCCGGCGTCGCGCCCGGGATGGTTCCTGACGGGCGGCGTGCCATCGAGGTTGGTGGTGAGGTCGGCAATCGCATACGGCTTGATCTCGATGTTGCGCGACCGGGTCGGAACCTCGATCCCGACGAGCGTCGCCGCCATCGAGATCTGAAAGATGCCGCGCTGTCCGACCGAGTTGGGGATCCGCGTGAGGAACGAGATCTCGTTCTTCCACCGGTTGCGACGATTCACCTGGAAGCCCCACACCTGCTGCCGGCCTGGGCGGAAGCGGAGCGAGCGAAACGGGATGAAGACTTCCGCCACCCAGCCGCCGTCGAAACGGGAGGTCGCGAAGTTCCAGATTGGATTCCAGTCGGCGTTGTACGAGCGCTCGTTGGTGATCTGGCCGTCCATCCGGCCGCCGAGCGGGGTCACGATGAAGGACACGCCGTTGCGTCGATCGTAGAAGGTATCGAGCATGAAGCTCACACCGTCGTTCTGGATGACGTTGAAGCTGTCGCGGCGCATCTCGTTGAGCACCATGCGATCGGGCTGGCTCTCGTAACACTTGAATGTGAGGTACACGGCGCGATCGTCGAACATCACCCAGACTTCCGTGGCCTCCGTGGCCGGCACGCCTTCGATGGGCTCGGTCTGGATGAAGTCGGCCGCCGGTCGAACGGTCTCGTAGATCAGCTCATCGAGCCGACCGTCGATGCGAAGGGGTTCCAGGAGCCGGACCGCCCGTACGGTGGCGTGCCCCTGCTCGTCCCGAGTGACGGTCTGGGGGAGCTCGGGCACCGGCGGACCGTCGGAGTGGATGGACGCGCCAGCGGGCAGACTGGGGGGCGGGCCTTCGACCCCCGCGCTCGTCTGCCCGCCTGACGCGGTCCGAGCAGCAGCGGTCCAAAGGCAGGCGAGCGCGACGATCGAGCGGAGGCGCGTCATCCGGCGGACATGAGGCGGTCAGCGCGCATTCTACTGCTGCGCAGAGCGCCGCGACCGTCTTTACGGTTCGAGCGCGTCGGCTGATCGCTGCTCGGGCTGCCGACTACTACCTGACCGTGACCGTGACGTTCTCGTACGTGAAGAGCGAACCGTCGCTCGCCACGGCGCGCAGCACATAGGTGCCCGGCTCGTGAAAGACGATCTCGGTGGTCCAGCGGCCGTCTGGTGGCGGTTCTGGAATGAGGTAGGGTGGGGACCAGGGAGAATTGGCGTATGCGCGGGTATCCATCCAGGTCTTCATCTGGTCCGGGGCGAACCGCACCGCAGCCGCCCTGCCGCGATAGACGATCCACGACAGACGCAGGCCCGGTCCGCTGGATGTGGTGATCGCCACCGGCGGTCGGTACACGACGGCGGCGCTATTTGGAGGACCGCTCGGAGCCGCTCGGCTGTCCGGTCGTGCGCCCGGACCAGGAGGCGGCACGTGAGGGCGTTTCACGCCCGGTGGCGGCTTCCCGTCGCGCCGAGCGGGCAGGTTGTCGGGGTCGCCGGCCGTGGCAACGAGCCGGAGCGGTTGACCGACCGCGACCGAGCGCGAAGCCCCGCCCTCGATCGCGAGCTCCGGCGGCTCGTTGGTGCGCAGCGCATCGGCCAGGCTGCCGTTGTCGCCGCCGATCTCGGTCGAGATGACGTGCTTGTCGATCTCGTAGTCCGACTTGAGCGACGCGAACGTCTTCCGCGTCTGACCGTTTGCGGTCAGCGTCCACATCAGCTCCTGCCCTCGAAACCCGTTCGGCACCTGGATGGTGAAGAGGAAGGCGTTGCGCCGCGGGTAGAAGTGCGTGGGCTGTCCGCGATCGGGGTCGCCGGGCTCGAACCGGTTGTCGGGGCCGACGGGGATGTCGAACTCCTGCAGCCAGTTGGTATTCATGTACCAGAAATACAGCGTAAACGACCCGTCCGCATTCGGCATCCACCCCTCGTAGGCCGGCTCGAGTGGTTGACCGGAGGAGTAGGCGAAGCGGGTCTGCGCGCGAAGGCCTGCCGTGACACCGGGCAGAAACAGCACGAGCGCGGCAACCAGCCGCGCTCGTGGACCGTGCACGCCCAACCGGCGCCGGATCACTGCTGTCCACCTCCCTGTTGCTGCTGGGTCGTCGTGGTGGCCGATGCCTCGACCGGCGGCGCCCAGCAGAGCGGGCAGCCGATGTCGTAGTCGTTACGGCTCGTCATCTTCGCGCGCCGCCGCGCCATCTCGGCCTGGAACTGCTCTTCGGTGAGCGAGACCGAGATGCCGAGATCGATGAACATGTTCGACACCGATCGCCGGCCCCCGCCCGCCCAGTTGCGTATATCGGCGACGTTCTTGTTGGCCGGCGTCGTATCGAGAAAGCCGATGAGATGCAGGATCGTGCCCTTCGGCAAGAGCGGCGCCGCCTCGTCTTCGTAGATGTACTGCTTGACCCAGTTGTGGTCGTATCCCACGCAGTTGAGTTGCTGGACGTTCATCCCCCAGATCGCCTCGAGGCACATGCGCACGCCAGGAGCGTGGAGATGCGGCTCGAAGCTGATGATCTTGGTGTGCTCGGTGAGGGTCGCGTAGGCGTGGACCTCTTGATTGGCTTGGTTCGGCTTGATGTCGAGGTCGTTGCCGTTTCCGAGGCGGAAGCCCGAAGGCTTGTACGCCGGCTGGTAGCCTCGCGGGAAGAACCTGAAGCCGAACTCGAGATGCGCCTTGGTGTTGCGGCCGTTGGCGTGGAGATGCGACTGGCTCAGGTCGAGCACGGAGCCGGCGGCGAGGAGCCGTCCGGCTTCCTGGGGGAACTGATCCGGATTGCGACCCACTTCGTGCACCGGCCAGCTCGTGCTGCCGGGCTGACCTGGCACGGAGCTCTGATACGTCATGTGGTGGAAGACATAACGCCCCCCCACCGTCTTGGTGCCTTCGCTCTTCGGGATGTCGTTCACCTCCCGAATCTCGACCGACTGCACCCATCGATCCTCGGTGAGGCCGGTTGGCACCGTTCCGATTGAGCCCCACTTGTCGGGTGCCGTTGCTGGAACGGACACGTCAGGCGACCTCAGGATGAGGTCTGGCTTGCCGAGCTCCCATCCCTCGCCGCCGGCGGCCGCGCGTCCGGGTGGCGGCAGGTCGGCGGGGTTGCCGCGTGACGCGCCGCTGTCGGCCCACCGCGCGATGGTCGCGATCTCGGCGTCGCTCAGCGACGGGTCGCTCTTGAATCGCTGGATGCCGATGTTCTTCTCGACGAACCAGGGCGGCATGACGCCGGCGCGTGGGCCCAGGCTGGTGCGCATCTTCATGGCCCGCGCATACGGGCGCACGTCTTCGTAGGTAATGAGCGACATCGGCGCGCCACCGTTCGGGTTGTGGCACGCCTGACAACTGCGCTGGAGGATCGGCGCGATGTGCTTGGTGAAGGTCACCTCGCCCGGCGGTGTTTGTGCCAGGACCGGAGGCGCCATCGCGAGGGAGAGAGCCGGAACACAGAACAGGGGGAGGAACGCCGTCTTCATGCGACACACTCCCTACAACGACACTACGAGCGCCACGGACTCGGACCACGGTACGCCAACCGGGCCCCGAGATCAACGGTATACTCGCCCAATTCAGACGGGTCGGGGCTCCGCCCCGACCCGCGTCTCAGTCGCTCGGGGGGGGCCACGCCCGCTCCGCTTCTTCACGGGCGCGCCGTGCGCGCCGCTGCGATGTGGTCGTCACAGCAGGTACGAATTCTCGTGAGCGTCGGTTAACCGCCCAATCGTCAGAGAGGCTTTCACATGAGCGCGCGCATGGTGCTGACAGCCGTTGGGGCCGCATCAGTCTTGTTCCTCGGAGCTTTCATGTCCGTTCGGGCTCAGGTCAAGTCGCAGGCCGAGCTCCGCAAGCCGTTCATCGGGACGTGGAGGCTGGTGAAGATCGAGTCGCCCACCGACCAGGCCGGGATCGACGATCTGCGGGGGAAGAACCCCACGGGCATCATCATGTACGACGCCCACGGCTGGATGAACGCGCAGATCATGCCGGACCGTGCGCGCCCGAAGTACACCGGGATCCCGACGCCGGAGCAGGCGCTCGCGGCCGTGCGCGGATACACGGCCTATTGGGGCACCTACACGATCGACGAGAAGGCCAGCACGATTACGCATCACCGGAAGGGCATGCTGGACGGTGGGCCGGTCGATTACGTGCGCAAGTTCGAGCTGACGGACGGCGGCAATCGGGTCGTCTTGACGCCCATTCAAGGCGGCACGACCACCATCCAGAACTCGCTCACCTGGGAGCGCATCAAGTAGCTCGTGTGGTTCCGGTCCGAGCCGTCTTCGAGACCGAAAGGCTCTTGACTTGCGTCTCGCCTTCGTTTCCCGTTGCGGTGCGGTGCTGCTGGCCGTCGCCTGCACGTCACGACAGCCCGAATCGCCCGCGCCGAGTGCCACGATGCTCCAGGAGATCGCAGACCGTTACGTGCGTCTCGTGCTGGCCGTTGGGCAGCACGATCCAGATTACGTCGACGCGTACTATGGCCCGCCCGCGGTGAAGGCGGCCGTCGAACGTGAGAAGCCGTCGCGTGCGGCGATCGAGCAGGAGGCCGAGTCGACGCTCGCACGCCTGGCATCGCTCGACGCGGCCCCGGGAGACGAGCTCGAGCGCCTGCGTGTCGAGTACCTGCGGCGCCAGCTCCAATCGCTGCGGACGCGGGTCCAGATGCTCGGCGGCGTGCGGCTGTCATTCGACGAAGAGTCGAAGATGCTCTACGACGCGGTGGCACCGCGACACGACGCCGAGTATTTTCGGCAGATCCTCGCCCAACTCGAGCCGCTCCTGCCTGGCACCGGGACGTTGAGTGAGCGCTACGATCGGTTTCGGCGCGACTTCGTGATTCCTGCCGATCGCCTCCGAGCGGTTTTCGATCGCTCAATCGCCGAGTGCCGGCGCCGCACGCTCGCACACGTGACGCTACCCCCCGAGGAGTCGTTCTCGGTCGAATACGTCGTCGGCAAGCCCTGGAGCGGCTACAACTGGTATCACGGCAACTATCGAAGTGTGATTCAGGTGAACACAGACCTGCCGATTTACGTGGACCGTGCCATCGATCTGGCGTGTCATGAGGGGTACCCTGGGCATCACGTCTACAACGCCCTGCTCGAGCGTCACCTGGTGCGCGAGCGTGGCTGGACCGAGTTCACCGTCTATCCGCTCTTCTCGCCACAGTCGCTCATCGCCGAAGGCACGGCGAACTACGGCATCGAGGTGGCCTTTCCGGGTGAGGCGCGCGTGGACTTCGAGCGCGGCACGCTCTTTCCCGCGGCAGGGCTCGATCCGTCGCGGGCGGCCGCATACTACGAGATACAACGGCTGGTCGACCGTGTTTCGTACGCGGGCAACGAAGCCGCTCGTCGCTATCTCTCGGGAGACTGGGACCGCGGTCAGGCCGTCGCGTGGCTCGTCGACTACGCCATGATGTCGGCGGCGCGGGCCGAACAGCGGATCCAATTCTTCGATCGGTACCGCAGCTACGTGATCAACTACAACGTCGGACAGGATCTGGTGAAACAGGACATCGAGGCGCGAGCCGGCCAGGATTCAGCGCGACGCTGGTCCGAGTTCGTGCGGTTGCTCGCGTCACCCAGGCTGCCGTCCAGCCTGTTGGTTTCAACCCCGCACTAGCACGAGGAGGCGAACACGATGGACCGCCGAGATTTCATGACAGGGGCCATTGGTGTGAGCGCGGTGTCGCCGAGGCGGGTCCGCAGTTCAGCCGCGGAGGTGACGCAGTCGTCCCGAGCACGCACCGACGCGGCGCCAGCCAAGATCCTGCTCTTCGACACCTTCGGGACGGTCGTCGACTGGCGCGGGTCGGTCGCGGCGGAAGGACGACGGCTTGGCAAAGCGAAGGGCGTGGACGCCGATTGGGAGGCGTTCGCCGACACGTGGCGAGCCGGCTACGCGCCGGCGATGAATCGTGTCAGAACGGGCGCGCTGCCCTGGACGAAGCTCGATCGCCTCCACCGGATGATCCTCGACGAGCTGCTGCCGAAGTTCGGCCTCACGGGACTCACGGAGGCCGAGAAGGATCAGCTGAACCAGGTCTGGCATCGCCTCGATCCGTGGCCCGACGCGGTGGAGGGGCTTACGCGCCTCAAGCGGCGCTTCGTCATCGCCCCGCTCTCGAACGGCAACCTGTCGCTGCTGACCGACTTGGGGAAGCACGCCGGGCTCCCCTGGGACTGCATTCTCTCGACCGAGCTCGTGCGCCGGTACAAACCGGACAAGGAGACCTACCTGATGGCGGCCGACTTCTGGGATGTCTCCTCTGGCGATCTGCTGATGGTCGCGGCGCACGACGGTGATTTGCAGGCGGCGAAGGCGCTCGGGCTGAAGACCGCATTCGTGCACCGGCCGCTCGAGTTCGGTCCAGCCAAGGTGCCACCGCGTCCACCGGTGGGGCGATTCGACTACACGGCAGGCGACTTCAAGGAGCTGGCCGCCCAGTTGGGCGTGTAGACCGCCGAGCCCTGAGCGAGGGTTCGCCACCTGACTGGCGCCTTGGAACTTCGACACCCGCGGCCGGCCGACGCATGCACGTGGTGGTGCGCTCGTGTGTCCCCGTCTGGGCTGCCTGTGCGTTTCGTGGTACGCTCCGACGCGCGCGTGTTCGACGTCTGCGGAAGCGGTCGTCACTTTTTCGACACCAGCGAGGCACCATGCGTCACCACACGTCGCCCCTTGGTTCGCGCACGATCGTTGCCGTCACGGTCTCGACCCTCGTCGGGTGGACGTTGAGCGTCGGAGTCGCCAGCGGTCAGGATCGCATGCCGCCGATCCCGCCCGCGCAGCTGACCGAGGCTCAGAAACAGGCCATCAAAGAGTTCAAGGACGTCCGCGGCAACGAGCCGTCCGGACCGTTTGGGGCGCTGCTGCGAAGCCCTGAGGTCATGAACCGTGCACGGGCGATGGGCGACTACCTCCGCTTCAAGAGCACGCTGCCGCCGAAGCTGAGCGAGTTCGTGATCCTGATCACCGCGCGTGAGTGGTCGCAGAACTATGAGTGGGACGCCCACGCGCGTCTCGCGCTCCAGGCTGGTGTGAACAAGGACACGGTCGATGCCCTCGCCCTCGGCCGGCGCCCCGATCAGCTGACCGAGGACGAAGCCCTGCTGTACGACCTGACGACGGAGCTCCATCACCATAAAGGCGTGAGCGACCCGACCTATGCCAGGGCGGTCAAGCGTTTCGGCGAGCAGGGCGTGATCGACGCGGTCGGGATCACGGGCTACTACACGCTCATCGCGATGGTGCTGAACACGGCGCGGACGCCGCTGCCGGCGGGTCGCACCCCGGCGCTCGCACCCTTCACACGCTGAACGAGACCACACTCGGGTGACCGCGCCGCGCTCGTTGCCGGCCCTGCTCCTGCTCTTCGTGGGGAGCGGATGTGCCGCGCTCATCTATGAAGTCGTCTGGTTCCAGCTCCTCGAGCTCGTCATAGGGTCGTCGGCCGTCTCGATGGGGATCCTCCTCGGGACCTTCATGGGGGGGATGTGCCTCGGCAGCTGGTTCCTGCCCCACCTCCTCTCGACGCGCCGGCATCCGCTGCGTGTCTATGCCGCGCTCGAACTGGGCATCGCGGCGATCGGCGTGGCCGTGCTCTTCGGCATGCCGCTCGTGGGTCGTCTCTACACGGCCTGGGCGGGGACCGGACCGAGCGGTCTTCTGATTCGCGGTGTCGCAGCCGGCTGCTGTCTCGTGCCGCCCACGCTGCTGATGGGCGCCACGCTCCCCGCGATGGCCAGATGGGTCGAAGCGTCTCCGCGCGGTGTCGCGTGGCTCGGGTGGTTCTATGGGGGCAACACCGTCGGGGCCGTCGTCGGCAGCGTGCTCGCGGGGTACTACCTGCTGCGGGTCTATGACAGCGCCGTCACGACCTACGTCGCGGTCGCGATCAACATCGTGGTCGCGGTCGGCGCGCTGGTGCTGGCCGGGAATCAACCGCACCTCACACCGCCGCACTCGGTGGTCGCGCGGTCGCCCGCACCCGCGCAGCGGCTCGTCCATGTGGTCGCGGCGTTGTCTGGGTTCACGGCGCTCGCGTGCGAGGTGCTGTGGACCCGGACGCTCAGCTTGCTCTTCGGCGCGACCGTCTACACGTTCTCGTTGATCCTCGCGGTGTTCCTCGGAGGGCTGGGCCTCGGCAGCGGTCTGGCCGCGGCCCTTGGTCCGCTCGTGACGCACCCGAGGCGGGCACTCGCCATCTGCCAACTGGCGCTCGGCGTCGCCATGGCCTGGGCGTCGTTCGCCGTCCTGGAATCGCTGCCGCGATGGCCCATCAATCCGACGCTGATCACTGGACCCTGGATGCAGTTTCAGCTGGATCTGGCGCGGACGACCTACGCGGTGCTGCCGGCCGCCGTGCTCTGGGGCGCGAGCTTTCCGCTCGCCTTGGCCTCGGTGTCGACCGCAGGTGCGGATCATGGACGCCTCGTCGGCTCGGTCTACGCCTGGAACACCCTCGGAGCCATCGTCGGATCGCTGGGTGCCAGCCTGTTGCTTACGGTGTGGCTCGGGACACAGCGCACGCAGCAGCTGCTCATCCTGACTGCCGCCCTGTCGGGTGGGCTCCTCTTATGGCGTGATCCGATCGGACGCCGATGGCTCGTGCCGGCGGCGCTTGGCGTGGCGGCCCTCGCGCTGTCGGTCGGTCCCGTCCCCGGCATGCTGGTCGCCTACGGCCGCCACTATGCCGGGCAGCCTGGCGACTCGTCGGTCATCTATGTCGGCGAAGGGTGGAACGCATCGGTCGCGGTCACCGAGCGGGCCAATGGAGTCCGCAACTATCACAACGCCGGCAAGGTGCAGGCCTCGAGCGAGCCGCAGGACATGCGGCTGCAGCGGATGCTCGGGCATCTCACCACGCTCGTGCCGGCCGCGCCACGTCGTGTGCTGGTGATCGGCTGTGGGGCAGGCGTCACCGCCGGCGCCGTGTCGATTGATCCGGCGGTCGAGCACGAGACGATTGCCGAGATCGAGCCGCTCGTGCCGGAGGTCGTCTCGACGTACTTCGGGGCCCACAACTTCGAGGTCGTGACGAATCCCAAGGTTCACGTGCACATCGACGATGCGAGACACTTTCTGCAGACGAGCGGGGAGGCCTTCGACGCCATCACGTCCGATCCGCTCGATCCCTGGGTGAAGGGCGCCGCCATGCTCTACACCCGAGAGTTCTTCGAGCTGGCGAAAGCGCGCCTGAATCGCGGCGGCGTGATGACGCTCTTCATCCAGCTCTACGAGAGCAACGTCGAGGCCGTCAAGAGCGAGATCGGGACGTTCTTCGATGTCTTTCCCGACGGTCTGGTGTTCGCGAACACCTACAACGGGGCCGGTTACGACCTGGTCCTGCTCGGCGGCACCGAGCCGCTGCGCGTCGATCTCCAGGCGCTTGAAACGCGTCTTGCCAGTCCTGAGTACACGCGGGTCGTCCAGTCGCTCCGCGAGATCGGCATGGAGCACGTGATCGATCTCTTCGGAACCTACGCGGGCCGTGCGGTCGATTTCGCGCCCTGGCTCGCCGACGCGCAGAAGACGAGCGATCGCAACCTACGGCTCCAGTATCTGGCCGGTCTCGGCTTGAACCTCTACAAAGCCGACGCCATCTTCAGGGAAATGCAGGCCTTCGGACAGCCGCCGCCGCCGGGGCTGTTTGCTGGAACGCCGGCCCACATCGACGCACTGCTGCAGCGGGTCCAGGTCACGCTCGGCCGTGAGTGACATCGTCCTCGACGGTCTCGTCCCGCCGATGATCGTGGCCACAGTGGCGGCGCTGCTGATCGCATTGTGCCAGCTCTTCGTTCGGCGGGATCGGCACACGCTGGCGACCACTGTCCTGATCCTGGCGCTCACCGCGCTCGGCGGAGGGCTGGAACGACAGATGGGGAGGTCCCTGATCTATCGCCACGGGCCGGTGCGGTTCTGGTCGGGGGATGTGCAGAGCGACCAGAACTCGCAGCAGGTGACCGACCCGTACACCTTCACGCACGTGACGCATGGCGCGCTCTTCTACGGCGTGGCGCGGCTGATGTTGCCGCGTGCCTCGCTCGGTCTGCGGGCGCTCGTGGCGACCACGATCGAGGTGGCCTGGGAGGTGTACGAGAACACCGACACCGTGATTGAGCGATACCGGACCGCGACTATCGCGCTGGGGTACTACGGCGACAGCGTGCTCAACTCGGTCGCCGACATCGGCGCCTGTCTCGTCGGGTTCTTCCTAACCTGGCGACTGCCGCGACGGGTGACGCTCGTCTGGGTGGCGACGTTCGAGATCGTCCTCGCCGTGTGGATCCGCGATAACCTGACGCTGAATGTCTTGATGCTGCTCTGGCCGCTCGATGCCGTCCGACGGTGGCAGATGTCGGCCATGTGATGCTCGGCCCGAATGTCGGTCCTTCACGCGATGGTTTTTATGATCGTTTTCCTTTCCTCGTAGCGCCCGGCTTCAGCCGGACCGTCGCCTGTCCAAGAGGGCGTCGGGTGGCCGACGTGAGGGAGATGCCGCCATGCCGTATTTCGCTGTCGAGTACGACGTCGTCGATCGTTTCGTCGAGCGCCGGGCGCCGTTTCGCGAGGCGCACCTTGCGCTGGTGCGCGCCGCGCACGCGCGTGGGGAGATCGTCATGGGCGGTGCAGTCGGACAGCCGCCCGACGGCGCACTGATCGTCTTTCGCGTGACGACGGCGGCTGAGGCAGAAGAGTTCGTGAAGCACGACCCTTATGTCACGCAAGGGGTGGTGACGCGTTGGCGCATTCGTCCCTGGCACGTCGTCGTCGAGCCGACGCTTCCTGGGGCAGCCGCGTCGCAGACGTGATCTCGACGTCATGTGCACTCTGCGCGCCGTGCTGACGCGGCCCTCGCGGGCCTCAGCCCCGCACCTCGCGCGGGGCGCAGAGTGACCAGGCCGGAAGACTCCTCGGACCGCTCCTAGCCCGCCGCAATCCCTCCTACGGTCGAGGCCGCGTGCTGATCCAGACGTTGCGATAGATCGTGCCCGGGATCGTCGCCGATTCGATGCCGCTGCGTCCGGCGGGCGTGCCGATGAACGCAGAGTGCGACTGTGGGTTGTACGATCCGTTGGTGCTGTTTCGCGTGATGTCGTAGATGAAGGGCCCTGTTGGGCCGCCCTCCTGGACGGTCACACGAACCGTGCGCCCCCACGCATAGCGCCAGTAGTACCACGTGTTCGGATCGAGATTCCGCACCGAGTTCATGCGCTGATCGGTCGTCGGCTCGTACCGAACCGAGGTGTCGTCGGCCGATCCGTAGAGCACTCGATACGTAATCGAGTTGGGAGGGAATCACCCGGTCCCTCGGTACTGGATGTCCACGCGGAACGGGTTCGTGATGTAGTCGCTGGCCTCCGGCGGCCCCTCCATCATGCCGAACACCTTCGATTTGTCGCCAGGCGCGTTCGCCCGCAGGCCCTTGACCTCCATCGCGAACTCGCCAGTCGTGATCGTGATCGGAATCTGATAGTAGATGTAGCTGCTCACCGAATCGAGCCTGGCGCCTTCCGGCGTAAACGCGACCGGCCCCGCGGTTCGCCCAACCGTCACGCCGTTGGACAGCGGATCGAAGACCTCGTTGCCGCGAATGTATCCGCCCTCGGACGTGATGAACGAACCGGTCGCGGACCACGGGCCGACATTCGTGCCGAGCTCCGCCCGTGCGCGCCACGTGTGCCGGGTTCTGAACGCGAGGGCCACTGTTGGCCGATAGGTCACGCTTGCAGCCGGGCCCGAATCGGCCACCATCGCCCCTGCGGGGCCGAACACTTGGAACCGATAGGTCACTCCGCTGGGCAACTGCCCGTACTTCGCTGTCACCGCCCCGACGGTCAACGTCGGCGACTCGGACTGCTGTGCGTCGTTCAGGGGAGACACCAGCGCCGGCGCCGTCACTTTCAGCGTGGAACCGTCGGCTGCGGCATCAGCCGCCACGACATCGCCACCCGATGGTGACACCGGCGGGGACGACTGCCGACTGCATGCCATGGTCAGCGCCAGCGCCAGCGCCCCGCCCGAAAGGGTCAACCTGCTCGACATCCGGTCACTCCTCCGTGGATTCGAATCACCAGTGTGCATGGGGCTCGTTGCGAGCGCCCCGTTCAGCCGGCCGTTCGTGATCGCCCGCTCTTGCGGCCCGAGAGGCCACCCCTGGCGCGGGTGCCGAGCTCGAGCAGCATGATGTGCTGTTGGCGGAGGTTCACCGACGCCGACCGCCTCGCCTCCTTCAGCATGTCTCTGATGCTCTCGAACACCTGTCGGTCCTCCTCCGGAAGTTCGTGCTCGTCGAGCGCATCCTGCACCATGAGCTCCAGGCGCGCCGGCGTCATGGACTCGTCGAAGCTGATGAGCGAGCGCGAATCCGAGAGCGGAATGAGCACCACGCCAGTCCGCTGCTCGAGCGTCTTCGTCGAGTTGACCACGATGACGGCTCTTCGCCCGAACATCACCAACTCGGCGGGCGGACATCGCCGTGACGCCACCTTCGGCTGCGCGATTCGAACGATCGCGCGGCTCAAGTCGCGGTCGATCGTTTCGAGAGTCCGAATCACCGCGTCTGGCAAGGTCACCGTCACAGCGCGCGACGGTTGGGCGAACTTCCGCGGACGTCCGCGTCGCGGCATGAATGATTCGAGGGAGGCCGGCAAGATTTCTATGGATTATTCCTCTCGTGAGGTCTATTTTCAATAAAAATTCAGGTCATCGCGGGTGGCCAGGCCGGCCCCACGTCGAAACGTGTCTATCGCTGTAACGCGAACTGGCGTAGGAACGCGGCGATGCGATCGGGTGTACCGCGTGGAATGGTGTGGCCGCCCTGATGCGTGAGCACCATGACCGGCGCCGGCGTCTTCGGGCCGTAAACCGTGCACCCCTCGCCGCAGGCGTGGCGAGCACGTGCCACGCCGTTGACGCGAACCGCAGTCTCGACGGCCGCCTGCTGATCCGCGTAGCGCACCATCGCGTCCTGGACGCCCGCCACGTGGAGGAGCGGACGTCGCATCGACGGCTGGACCGTTGGGCGCAGCCGCCCCGCGATAGGCGCGTACGCGGCGAACAGCGCCGGACGTTCCGCCCAGAGGAGATAGGTGAACATCGCCCCGTTCGAGAAGCCGGTCGCGTACACCCGAGTGTCGTCGATCCGGTACTTCGCCCGGAGCGATCCGAGTGCCGTGTCCACCAGCTTCAGATCCCGATCGCCGTACTGGCCGCGCTCCACCTGCCACCCTCGATACCGGTCGCGTGTCGGCAGCCCCCGGAAGTAGACGACCACCGCCTCGGGCCACGCCCCGTGCAGATCGACGTGCTGGAAGTTGTCCACATCGTCGCCGAAACCGTGGAAGGCCATGAGAAGAGGTGCCTTTCCGCCAGCTGCCGCCGGCGGGTACACGATGGCCTCACGCGACGTGTCGTCGACATCCCAAGACATTCGCTCGGCTGCCCAACTTTGGGGGGCACACCAGGCGAGGAGGGCCAACGTCAGGCCCAACCGCCGCCGTCCGGAGAGGAGATTCATTGGAGCCTTCGGGGCGCTCCGAATTATCGCCCGAAGTTCGATTCGTCTCATGGAATGCCTTAGAATCCGAGCCATGTCGTCCGTCCCTGTTCGGCGTGGACGGGGCCCGCTCGTGATGGGCCTCGCGGTCTTGACGCTGGCGGCTTCCGTCGTCGTCGGACAGACGGGGAGGGCCCCGGTGGCTTCGAAGTCCGGCGCCCGCACCGCTTGGGTCATGCCACGCACGCCAGAGGGAAAGCCTGACTTCCAGGGCGTGTGGGACTATCGGACGGCCACCCCGCTCGAGCGCCCCAAGCAGTTCGCCGGCCGCGAGTTCATGACCGACGCAGAAGTCACCGAGTTCGAGCGGCGCGCGGCGGAGCGCGAAGACGGGCGTCCTCCGGAGGACGCCCGTTCGACGCCTTCGGTGCACCCCCCTTGGTGGCTCGACTACGGGAAGCGTGTCGTCGGCACGAAACGCTCGTCGCTCATCGTCGATCCGCCTGACGGGCGGATTCCGCCGCTCTCGCCCGAGGGTGAGCGCCGCGCCGCCGCGCGGGCCGCTGCGAATCGCGGCAAGGGACCGGCTGACGCGCCGGAGGACCGGAACCTGTGGGAGCGCTGCATCACGCGCGGCCTACCCGAGGGCATACTGCCGGCCGGGTACAACAACAACCTGCAGATCGTGCAGACGGCTGATTTCGTCGTGCTGGCGTCCGAGATGATTCACGACGCGCGCATCGTTCCGCTCGATGGGCGTCCGCGGCTGCCCGTGGCGGTGCGCCGGTGGCTCGGCGATTCGCGCGGGCGCTGGGAGGGCGACGCGTTGGTCGTCGAGACGGCGAACTTTCCCGCCCAGAGCAATTTCCGCGGGTCCGCCGAGGGCCTCCGTCTCACCGAGCGCTTCACGCGCGTCGACGCCGACAGAGTGGAGTACCGCTTCACGGTTGAGGATCCCGCAACCTGGACCAGACCCTGGACGGTGACCTTCCCCCTGGTTCGCAGCGAGGCCCCCATCTACGAGTACGCCTGCCACGAGGGGAACTACAGCCTGCAGAACATCCTGAAGAACGGCCGCGCCGCCGACCGGGAAGCCGCGCAGACCGCCGGGCGCTAGCGCGATTGGCCTTGCGCATCGCGCGTCGTGCATCATGAGCGGTGAGCTCCGAGGCACGGTGCGCCAGAGAGCGCTCAAGACTCACGACTCACCACTCGAGACTGTTCCCAGGGCGTCTGCGACCCCCGCAGGCGTTCAGTCCGGCATCTTCGTCGTGTGCCAGGCCACGAAGCGCCACCGGTTCTTCTGCTTGGCCCAGACATTCGTGAAGCGTGCCTTGAAGCCGATGTCGCCGTTTGGCGATTTCACAGCGATCTGCGCCACGCTGTCAGCGGTCATCTGAAACCGCGGAAATCTGGCCCGACGGCTCTTCGGTCTTGATCTCTCTTGAAGGAACCAACAGAAAGAATGGGCTGTGGACGCT
>Ga0194132_10004093_pt1 | contig 25189 bp, 22 predicted proteins | sample TA2KigOf80mmetaG_FD_148612 | JGI IMG/M metagenome (GOLD analysis project Ga0194132, IMG submission 148612) | Freshwater microbial communities from Lake Tanganyika, Tanzania - TA2015054 Kigoma Offshore 80m | ecosystem: Environmental > Aquatic > Freshwater > Lake | place: Tanzania: Lake... | reverse complement strand
CGAGCTGCCACTCGATCGCAAATGCCACGGGCGGCACACGCGCCTTGGATGAATGGTATCGAAAGTACGCCGCCCGCGAGATGAAGGACGTGAAGTTCTGCTTCGCCTTCCTGCACGATCCCGGCGCGTTGCACCTGAAGAAAAAAGTCACGCACCCCGATCAGCTCAAGGGGATGAAGATCCGCCCGGCCCAGGCGACCATGGCGAACTTCATGACGTCTCTCGGGGCAAGCACGGTGCAGGCCTCGGCGCCTGAGGTGCAGCAGGTTCTTGAGCGCGGCGTGGCCGACGGTGTCACCTTCCCCTGGGGCTCGGTCTTCACCTTCAAGTTCGAGAACGCGGTGAAGTTCCACATGGACGTGCCGTTCTACGTCACGACCTTCGCCTATCTGATCAGCCCGGCGGCCTACAACAAGCTGTCGGCCAACCAGAAGAAGGTCATGGACGATCACTGCTCGAACGAATGGGCCGGCAAGACCGCCGACCCGTGGGCCGCGATCGAGGATAGCGGCCGGGCGCGTATGAAGGCGCTTTCGGATCATGACGTCTACAAGATCAGCGATGCCGAACTGGCGGCGTGGAGAAAGGCGGCCGAGCCGCTGCGCGACCGCTGGGCCGACAACGTCAAGAAGGCGGGTCTCGATCCCGCCGCGGTCATGACCGAGCTGGAGGCGGCGCTCAAGAAGCACAATGCTCAATACTGACTGGGCCCAGTACTGATCGCGCAGGCGAGTTGGCGGCGGGCCGGCATCCGGCCCGCCGCTGTTTTTCGGGGGCAGGGTTGGATCGCTTCATCCTGATCGTCGAGAAGGCTGCCGGCGCGTTTCTCGGCATCGTGGCGGCGCTCACCTTCTTCTCGGCTGTTCTCCGCTACGTCTTTTCGACGGGCATTCCCGACGGCTTCTTCCTTGCCTGCATGTTCCAGGGGATCGCCATCTTCTGGGGGATCGCCTCGACGACCTATGAGGGCAAGCACATCGTCGTCGACATTCTTTGGGAGATGGCCGCGCCAGCCTGGAAACGGGCCATCGACGTTGCGGCGACGCTCATCACCGCGGCCTTCCTGATCGTCTTCGCCTGGATGCTCTACGCCAAGGTGGTCAGCACCTATGACGGCAACCAGGTCTCGAGTGAGTTGGGTGTCCAGATCTGGCCCTACTACGTGTTGGCCTCGCTGGGTATTGCCTGCGCCGCGGTCCTGGCTCTGATCCGCACCTGGCGCCTGGCCATCGGCCGGAGCGTGATGAATGGATAAGACCGCCATCGCCATCGGCGGTTTCGTCGCGCTCTTTGCCCTGATGGCGATACGGGTGCCCATCGGCATCGCCATGGGCATCGTCGGGGCGGGCGGTTTCGCCCTGCTGACCGATTGGGGGCCGGGCCTTCGCCTGCTCATGCATTCGCCGATCCGCACGGTGACCGACTACAATTTTTCGGTCATCCCGATGTTCGTGCTGATGGGCGCATTCGCCTCGTCCTCGGGTATGAGCCGCGAGCTGTTTCGCGCTTCGAACGCCTGGCTCGGACATTTCCGCGGCGGCCTCGCCCTGGCAACGATCTTCGCCTGCGGCGGCTTCGCCGCCATCAATGGCTCCTCGGTGGCCACCGCCGCGACCATGACCAATGTCGCCCTGCCCGAGATGCGCCAGGCTGGATACCACCCGGGCTTCGCCACTGGCGTGATCGCGGCCGGTGGCACTCTCGGCATCATGATCCCGCCTTCGACCATCTTCGTGCTCTACGGCATCCTGACGGAGCAGGACATCACCCGCCTGTTCATGTCCGGGCTGCTTCCCGGTCTTCTGGCGATCGGCCTCTATGTGGCGACGGTCCAGATCATCGGTTGGCGCCGGCCGGAGAGCATGCCGCGCGGGCCCAGGCATAGCTGGTCCGAGCGTTGGACAAGCCTGCGCGACATCTGGGCGACGCTGGCGCTATTCATCTTCGTCATCGGCGGCATGTACGCCGGCATGTTCACCATCACTGAGGCGGCCGGAATGGGCGCGGTCGGCGCCCTCATCATCGGTATCGTGCGCGGGCGCCTCAACGCCTCGCAGATCATGGCGAGTCTGGTGGACTCGCTGCGCACCACGGCGGCGATCTTCACCATCGTGATCGGCGCTTTCCTCTTCGGCTATTTCCTGACCATCACCCAGACGACCCAGAACGTTACTCAGTTCCTGGTCGAGCTCCCCATAGGCCCTTACGGGGTCCTGACCCTCATCCTCATCGGCTATTTTATTCTCGGCGCGGTGATGGATGAGCTCGCCATGGTCCTGCTCACCGTGCCGATCGTCTTTCCGGTGATGATGGGGCTCGGCTTCGATCCGATCTGGTTCGGCGTGATCATCGTCATGACGGTAACGCTGGGCCTGATCTGCCCACCGGTCGGCATGAACGTCTTCGTCATCAACTCGATCGCCCGCGACGTCAGCCTGGTCGCCATCTACCGGGGCGTGTCGCCCTTCATCGTCGCGGACATCCTGCGCCTGATCATCCTCTGCGCCTTTCCGTGGATTTCGCTGGTGCTGCCCCGCACGATGGGCTAATTGCGTCCCTCAGCCTTTCGTAGGGGTCCGGGAACCATGGCTAAGAAGAAGCCTGAGGAATTGCGTAGCCACCGCTGGTACGGAGCCGAAGACATGCGCTCCTTCGGCCACCGCTCGCGCACCAAGCAGCAGGGCTACGCCGCTCAGGATTACGCCGGCAAGCCGGTCATTGGCATCATCAACCTGTGGAGCGAGGCCAATCCCTGCCACACCCATCTGCGCACCCGCGCCGAGGAGGTGAAGCGCGGCATCTGGCAGGCCGGCGGCTTCCCCATGGAGATGCCGGCGCTCTCGCCCGGCGAGACGATAATGAAGCCGACCACCATGCTCTACCGCAACTTCCTGGCGATGGAGACCGAGGAGCTTCTGCGCGCCAACCCGATCGACGGCGCCGTGCTGCTGGGCGGCTGCGACAAGTCGATCCCGGGCATGCTCATGGGCGCGGCCAGCATGAACCTGCCGGCGATCGTCGTGCCGGCCGGGCCGATGCTGCGCGGCTATTGGCAGGACAAGACCCTGGGCTCTGGCTCGGACGTATGGAAATACTGGGCTGAGAAGCGCGCCGGCAACATCAGCGACAAGGAGTGGGGCGAGATCGAGGACGGCATCGCCCGGTCCTTCGGCACCTGCATGACCATGGGTACGGCTTCCACCATGGCTGCCATTGCCGAATCGCTGGGCATGACCCTGCCAGGTGCCTCGTCGATCCCGGCGCCCGATTCGAACCATTCGCGCATGGCCTCGCTTTCCGGCCGGCGTATCGTCGAGATGGTCTGGGAAGATCTCAAGCCGACCGATCTGATGACCACCCGGGCCTTCGAGAATGCGGTGCGTGTCGCCATGTCGATGGGCGGCTCGACCAACTCGATCGTCCATCTGATCGCCATGGCCGGGCGCGCCGGCGCCGAGCTCGACCTCGACAAGTTCGATGCCCTGTCGCGCGCCACGCCGTTCTTGTGCAACGTCCGGCCGTCGGGCAAGTACCTGATGGAGGATTTCTACTACGCGGGCGGCATCCGCGCGCTGATGGTCCAGCTCCGGGACCTGCTGCACCTCGACTGTAGGACCGCCAACGGCAAGACGCTCGGCGATAACATCGAGGGCGCCAAGGTCTACCAGGAGGATGTCATCCTGCCCCGCAACAAGCCGCTGGCCCCGGAGGGCGGAGTGGCGGTGCTGCGCGGCAATCTCTGCCCGAACGGTGCCGTGATCAAGCCGCCGGCGGTCGAGCCGCACCTGCTCAAGCACTCGGGCCCCGCCGTCGTGTTCAAGGACTACAACGACATGAACGCGCGGCTCGATGACCCGAACCTCAACGTCACCAAGGACTCTGTCCTGGTGCTGCAGAACGCCGGCCCGCTGGGCGGTCCCGGTTTCCCGGAATGGGGCCAGCTGCCGATCCCACAGAAGCTGCTCAAGCAGGGGGTGCGCGACATGGTGCGCATCTCGGACGGGCGCATGAGCGGCACGAGCTACGGCGCCTGCGTCTTGCATGTGGCGCCGGAATCCTTCGTCGGCGGGCCGTTGGCCCTGGTGCAGGAGGGCGACATCATCGAGCTCGACGTCGCGGCGCGGAAGCTGAACCTCAAGGTCAGCGACGCCGAGCTGGCCAGGCGCAAGGCGGCGTGGAAAAAGCCAGCACCCAAATATCCGCGCGGCTTCGGCCTGCTGCACAGCCTGCATGTCACCCAGGCCGACAAGGGCTGCGACTACGACTTTCTCGAGGGCCGCGCGCCGATTCCGGAGCCGGAAATCCACTGAACGGCTCTCTTGCGCGCCAAACCGGGTGTTGTCCAACGGGTGACTTGGCGCTTTTGGCCGTCGCGTCAGTTGTGCTTTAATCGCCGGGAACCCCCGTCCCAAGAGGGGTTAACCCTCGGTTCGGGCAATATTTTCAAGGGAGGCATGTGAATGACCCGCAAAGCAATGCTGACTTTCGGTGGTGCGGCGCTCGCGCTCGGCCTGCTGGCCGGCGGCGAGGCTTCGGCCCAGACCTATCGCCTGATGACCGGCCCGCAGGGCGGCGTTTGGGTGCCGCTGGGCGGCGCATTCAAGGACATGTGGGAGAAGGCGATTCCGGGCGTCACCATCCAATCGCTGCCGGGCGCCGGCATCGCCAACGTGCGTGGTGTCGAGGAAGGCAAGGCCGAGATCGGCTTCGGCAACTCGATCTCCACGGTCGATGCGATCAACGGCGCCGAGCCCTTCAAGACCCCGCATAAGAACGTCTGCAACCTGGCGACGCTCTATCCGCAGTTCTTCCAGCCGGTCGTCTACGCCGACTCCGGCATCAAGTCGATCAAGGATCTCAAGGGCAAGTCGATCACCACCCAGCCGCGCGGCAACACCGCCGAGCAGATCACCCGCGACCTGCTCAAGGTCAACGGCCTGACCTATAACGACATGAAGGTCAGCTTCCTGTCCTACACCGACGGCGTGTCTCAGATGCAGGACGGCCACGCTCAGGCGATCTTCGTCGGCACGACGATCCCGTCGGGCGCGGTGATGGACGTCGCCTCGTCGAAGACGATCAACATCATCGACCTGGCGTCGAACCTCGCCGACATGAAGAAGATCAATCCCGGCTACACGCTGGAGACGATCAAGCCCGGCACCTATCCGAAGCAGGACAAGGCCGTGCAGGTCATCGGCTACGCCACACACCTCATCGCCTCGTGCAAGCTGCCCGAGAACCACGTCTACTCGATCATGAAGTCGATCGGCTCGAATATCCCCGGCATGGTCGCCGTGGTTAAGGCCATCGACGGTCTGACCGTCAAGGCCATGGCAGAGGACATCGGCGTGCCGTTCCATCCCGGCGCGAAGAAGTTCTACACGGAAGCCGGTTTGACGATGTGACGACGAGCGGGGCGGCCTCCTCCTTTCAGAGAGGAGCCGCCCCGGCGCGCTGCGGCGCGCCCGCGGGGGGCTGAATTCCGGCATGACTCTGTCCGAGCATTTCCGCTTCGAAACGACGCACGCCGGCTTGGTGCGCGCCGCCTTCGGCGCCGTCGCCGTGGCGATGTCGCTCTATCACATGTGGGTAATCGCCACGGGGCAGCCGGAGGCCATGATCTTTCGCGGCACCCACCTGCTCTTTGCGATGACCCTGATCTTCCTCGCTTATCGGCTGAGCGGAAAGACCGAGGGAACGCCGGTGCTGCTCGACTATCTGCCGCTTGGGCTGACGGTCGCCGCAATCGGGTATCTGTTCGTCAATTTCGAGTACGTCACCACCCGGATCTATTACATCGACGACCTCTCCCTCGGCGACATGGCAGGAGCCATCGCCCTCACTCTCCTGGTGATCGAGGCGACGCGCCGGGTCATCGGGCTTGCCCTGCCCATCACCGCCGCCATCTTCCTGGCTTACGCCCTGCTCGTTGCGCAGGTGGAGCCGGAGCGGCTGATGGATCAGCTGTTCATGACGACCGAAGGCATCTTCGGGCCGACGCTGGGTGTGTCGGCGACCTACGTGATCGTCTTCGTGCTGTTCGGCAGCTTCATGGAACGCACGGGTACCGGCCAGCTCTTCATGGATTTCGCTCTCGGTATCACCGGCCATACGGCGGGCGGTCCGGGCAAGGTGGCAGTGGTCAGCTCCAGCCTGTTCGGCACCATTTCCGGTAGCGCGGTCGCCAACGTGATGGTCGATGGGCCGATCTCGATTCCGCTGATGAAGCGCACCGGCTTCCGGCCCCCCTTCGCCGCGGCGGTGGAGGCGGTCGCTTCGACCGGCGGACAGATCATGCCGCCGATCATGGGGGCGGCCGCCTTCGTGATGGCGGAGTTCCTGCAGGTCTCCTACGCCCAGGTCACCCTGTGGGCGCTCATTCCGGCGCTGCTCTACTACCTGGCCTGCTTCGGCGCCGTGCATTTTGAGGCCAAGCGGGTGGGTCTGCATGGCGTCCCGCGCTTCGAGTTGCCGCCGCTGTCCAAGACGTTTCGCGAGCGTGGCCATCTCTTCATTCCGATCCTGATTATCCTGATCGGCATGTATTCCGGCTACAGCGCCCCCATGTCCGCCTTCGTTGGCACGCTCGCATGCTTCCCCGTCGCGGCGCTGCGTGCCAGCACGCGCGACTGCGTCACCATCCCGAACGTCATCGACGCCCTGGTCGACGGGGCGCGCAACGCCTTGGCCGTAGCCCTGGCTTGCGCCTGCGCCGGCATCATCATCGGCATCGTCACGCTGACCGGGCTCGGCATCGTCTTTACCCAGTTCGTCGTTGCCCTGGCCCAGAACACGCTGTTCCTGGCACTGGCGCTGACCGGTATCGCCGGCATCGTGCTCGGCATGGGTATGCCGACGACGCCGGCCTACATCGTGATGACCTCGCTGCTCGTGCCGGCGCTGATCAAGCTCGGTGCGCTGGTTCCGGCAGCCCATATGTTCGCCTTCTACTTCGCCATCCTATCGGCCATCACGCCGCCGGTGGCGTTGGCGGTCTACGCGGCCGCGAGCCTCGCCAAGTCCGACCTCTGGGCCTCCGGCCTGGCGGCGGTTCGTATCGGCGCCGCCGGGTTCATCGTCCCCTTCATGTTCGTCTATCAGCCGGCGATCCTCATGATCGGCGAATGGCCTGAGATCATCCAGGCGACCGTCAGCGCCTCGATCGGCTGTCTGGTGCTGGCGGCCGGCCTGCATGGCTACCTGCTGCGCCGGAGCCGCCACTGGGAGAGCGCCGTGCTGGTGCTCGCGGCGATCGGGCTTATCGATCCCGACTGGCTGACCGACCTGCTCGGCGCCCTCGCCGTGGCCGGCATCGCCGCCATTCAGCGCTTTACGCCGGCGCCGGCCGCCGCCAAGGTGTAGGGCGCCGTCGGACGGCGCTTTCACCACTGCGGCGCTCATGGCTTCGACGGTTCTCGACAGCGACATCTTCAAGGACGTTTTCGGCACCGCCGAGATGCGGGCTGTGTTCAGCGACGACTTCACGCTCAAGGCCTATGTCCGGGCCGAAGTGGCGCTGGCCGTGGCCCAGGGGCGGGTCGGCGTCATTCCGGCGCAGGCCGCGGCCAGCATCGCCACCAAGGCGGGCGAGGTGGCCCTCGACCGCGAGCAGCTCAAGCGCGATGCGGAGAATGTCGGCTACCCGATCGTCGGCTTGGTGAAACAGCTGTCAGCCAGGCTGGGTGAGGCGGGACGCTATGTGCACTGGGGCGCTACCACCCAGGACATCATGGACACCGCCGTCGTGCTGCAGGTGCGCGAGGCCCTAGACCTGATCGAGCGCGATCTCGCGGCCATCTCCAAGGCGCTGGCGGGTCTCGCGCAACGCTATCGCGACACACCGATGGCGGGGCGAACTCACCTGCAGCAGGCGCTGCCCATCACCTTTGGGCAGAAGGCGGCAATCTGGCTGTCGATGACGGAGCGCCACCGGGAACGGTTGCACCAGCTTCGCCCCCGCGTGCTGGTGGCGCAGCTGGGTGGGGCTGCCGGCACGCTCGCCTCGCTGGGCGAAAAGGGGTTGGAGGTCCGTCGCGCTTATGCGGAGGAGCTCGGCCTCGCCGAGCCCGACATCACCTGGCATGTGGCGCGCGACGGCCTGGTCGAGACCGTGCAGTTCCTCGGCCTGATTACCGGTTCGCTGGGCAAGATCGGTTTCGACGTCATGCTGCTGATGGCAACGGAAATCGGCGAAGTCTTCGAGCCCTTCGCCTCGCATCGCGGGGCGTCCAGCACGATGCCGCAGAAGCGCAACCCGATTTCGTCGGAGCTGCTGGTCGCCAATGCCAAGGCGGTACGCCAGCAGGCCGGGCTGATGCTCGATGCCATGGTGCAGGATTTCGAGCGCGCCAGCGGTCCCTGGCACATCGAATGGATCGCTCTGCCCGAGAGCTTCATCCTGGCCGCCGGGGCGCTGGCCCAGGCGAAGGCCATGCTCGAGGGGCTGGAGGTCGATCCCGCGCGCATGCGCCTCAATCTCGAGGCGACCGGCGGCTTGATTGTCGCCGAGGCGGTGATGATGGGGTTCGCCCCGCATCTGGGACGGCAGCAGGCCCACGACCTGGTCTACGAGGCCTGCCGCGAGGCGCTGGCGAAGAAGACCACGCTGTTCGAGGTTCTCGACAAGCGGCCGGCGGTGAAACAGGCGATCGATTCGGTCGCGCTCAGGCGGCTGTGCGATCCGGCCAACTATCTAGGTGCGGCCGCGGCGATGACCGACCGGGTGCTGGCGAAGCGGGAGACATAAGAACAGCCGCCGTCTCCGCGAAAGCGGGCATGACACTCTTCTGAAGTTACTCCGCCTTGATGTTGTTCTCCTTTATCACTCTGGCCCAGCGGCTCATCTCGCTGGCCAGGAACTTCTGCAGGTCGGCGGGCGACGAAGCCTGAACGTCCATGCCGAGGTTCTCGGTGAGCGTCTTCCTCACGTCCGGCAGGTTGATCGCCTTGACCAGCTCGCCGTGAATCTTCTGCATGATCGGCGCGGGAGTGCCGGTGGGCGCGAAGATGCCCCACCAAGCCACAGCCGAGAAGCCGGGCAGGCCGCTCTCCGCCAGCGTGGGCACGTCCGGGATGACATGCGAGCGCTTGTCGCCTGTCTGCACCACCGCCCGCAGGGAGTCTGCCTTGATGTGACTGGCGAGTACCGCGACCGAGCCGATGGCCAGCTCGACATGGCCGCCGAGCGCGTCCTGGGTCATCGGGCCGCCGCCACGGTAGGGCACGTGCACCAGCTTGATGCCCAGCGGCTGCTGCACCAGCGTCACCGCCAGATGGCCGAGGCTGCCGCTGCCGACCGAACCGTAGGTGACGGTGTCGGGCTTGGCCTTCGCCGCGGCGACGACATCGGCGAAGGTCTTGTAGGGCTTGTTGGGATTGGTGGCGATGGCCATCGGCGCGGTGCCGACCAGCATCACCGGGGCGAGATCCTTTTCGGTGTTGAACGGCAGATCGGGCATCAGCGCCGGATTGACCGCATGGGTGTCGAAGACGAAGAGGAAAGTGTAGCCGTCGGCCGGCGAGCGCGCGGCGATGCCGGCCCCCAGCGAGCCCGAGGCGCCGGGCCGGTTTTCGACGACGAATTGCTGGCCCAGTGCTTCGCCCAGCTTGGCACCGAGCAGGCGGGCGAGCGGATCGACCGAGCCGCCGGGCGGGAAGGGGACGATGAACTTCACCGGCTTGGTCGGCCATTGCTGGGCCGAAGCTGGTAGTGCAGCAAGAACCGCAAAGGCAACGGCCGCGGCCAGTGCCGCGCGCTTCAGGATCGTCATGCTCTCCTCCCGTCCGGACTTATGGGCGGGAGTGTAGCAGAGGGCCGGGGCCTGTCACGCCGCCCCGGCTATCCCACATAGGCGCCCTGAACGGCCGCGACGCCGGCCAGGGCCACCTCGCGGTCCTGCTCGCCCGTACCCGAGCCGACGCCGATGGCGCCGACCACCTGACCGTCGATGACAATCGGCACGCCGCCCTTGAGATTGGTCAGCTTGCCGCCGGTGGCGATGGCCAGCTTGACCCCCACCTCCGCGTGAATGCTGCCGGTCTGCACGCGTGACGAGGCGGCTGTGCGCGCCTTGGCTGTCGAGGATTCGATGCTCAGGACCTTCGAGCCCTCCATGCGCGCGAACGCCAGCAGATGCCCCGCATCGTCAGTGACGGCGATGCATTGCGGTACCTTCATCGCCTCGGCCTTGGCGATGCAGGCGTTGAGTGCCTTGAGGGCGCCGGCCAGGGTCAGGCGGCGTTGGCTGAACGTGTCGCTCACGCGGGAATCTGTTCGGCGGCGGCCCTGGCGGCGGGCGCATTCTCGCCGCGTACCCAGACAGCGATGTCGTGGAAGGCTGCGCCGCCGTTGGGTGAGGGTGAATCAGCGCCGGTCAGCGTGTTGATGCCCTTGCCTTCGATGAAGGCGCGGTTGGGCCAGACGCTCTCGGAGACGATGACGCCGCGCTGCACGCCGTCGAAGAGCCGGGCGTGCAGCAGCACGCTGCCGCGCCGGTTGCCCAGGCGGGCGAGGCCGCCTTCGACGATGCCGAGCGCGCCTGCGTCCTCGGGGTGGATCATCACCGTGGGGCGTGCCTCGCGGGCTATCGAGGTCGGCGTTTCGGTGAAGCTCGAATTGAGATAGTTGCGCGCCGGTGCCGTGACCAGGCGGAACGGGTGCTCGTCGGTCGCCGTCTCGATCACCTCCCAATGGTCGGGCAGGCGGGGCATGCCGGCGGCCTGCTTGCCGACCCGCGACCAGTTGGGCGCGAAGCGGAACTTGCCGTCGGGATGCTTGAAGCCGTTGAGGTAGTGCGTGTGCTCGAAATCCGGCTGACAGTCATGCCATTTGCCGGCGGCGAGTGTGGCCGCATCGGGCCAGCCGGAGGCCTTGAGCGTCCAGTCGATCAGCTCCCAGGCAGTCATCGCGAAACCCGGATGGCTGGCGCCGACGCGCCGGGCCAGCTCGCGGATGACGTAGTGGTTTTCGCGTGCCTCGCCGACGGGCTCGATGAGCTTGCGGCCGATCTGGATGTATTGGTGCCCGCCGCCCTGGTAGAGGTCGTCGTGCTCGAGAAAGGTCGTCGCCGGCAGCACGATGTCGGCCATCAGCGCCGTCTCGGTCAGGAACTGCTCGTGCACGCAGGTAAAGAGATCCTCGCGGCTGAAGCCCGCCCGCACCACGTTCTGGTCGGGACAGACGACCATCGGGTTGGTGTTCTGGATGAGCATGGCCGTGACCGGCGGCCCGTCGCCGAGATCGCGGCGGTCACCGGTCAGCACGGCGCCCACCCGGCTCTGGTCGAGCAGGCGGATCGACGGATCGACGACGTCGAGTCCCTCGATCATCGTCTTGTTCCAGTGATAGATGGCGCCGTTGTTATGGAAGGCGCCGCCGCCGCGGTGCTGCCAGGCTCCTGTGACGGCGGCGAGGCAGCTCGCGGCGTGCATGTTGACCGCACCGTTGCGCGAGCGCGTGAAGCCGTAGCCCAGGCGCAGGAAGCTGCGCTTGGTGCGGCCGTAGAGCCGGGCGAAGTCGAGGATCTCCTGCACCGGCAGGCCGGTGATCGCCGCCGCCCATGCCGGCGTGCGGCTTTCGAGGTGCCGCTCCAGCTCGTCCGGCACGTCGGTGTACCTAGCCATATAGGCCCGGTCGGCGAAGCCCTCCTTGAAGAGCACATGCATGACCCCGCAGGCCAGCGCCCCGTCGGTGCCGGGCCGCAGCATCAGGTGAAGGTCGGCGGTCTCGGCGGTGGCGTTGCGGTAGGGATCGATGACCACGATCTTGGCGCCGCGCTCCTTGCGGGCCCGCGTCGCGTGATGCATGACGTTGACCTGGGTGGCCGCGGCGTTGGTTCCCCAGATGACGACGAGGTCGCTCTCGGCCATCTCGCGCGGATCGCTGCCGCGCAAGGCGCCCGTGCCGGCGATGAAGCCCGGCCAGGCGAGATTGACGCAGATCGTCTGGAAGAAGCCGGAGTACTTCTTGGCGTGGCGCAGGCGGTTGATGCCGTCGCGCTGCACCAGGCCCATCGTGCCGGCATAGAAATAGGGCCAGACCGCCTGGCTGCCGTGCTTCTGCTCGGCCCGCAGGCAGGCCTCGGCGACCGTGTCGAGGGCCTGCTCCCAGGAAATCGCCTCGAAGCGGCCGGAGCCCTTCGGCCCGCTACGGCGCAGCGGCACCTTCAGGCGGTCGGGGTGGTGGGTGCGCTCGGCGTAGCGCGCCACCTTGGCGCAGATCACGCCCGCGGTGTAGGCGTTGTCGGGATCGCCGTAGACGCGCCCGATGGTGCGCGCGTCGAGGCGTTCGACGGCCAGCGCGCAGGTGCTCGGGCAATCATGCGGACAGACCGAATGATGCCGCTCGGGCTTTACGGGACCGGTATCGGGCACGGGCGGGTTCTCCGGCGATCAGACTAGAGGGGCAGACCCGCCTGTGGCAATCTCCGCCGCCTTGCGGGACCCCATCCCCGAGTCGTCTCTCCGGCCAGCGAATCGACCAGCGTTGCTCAGCTCCGTCTTCCGCATCCTCTCGGCGATCTTCTCCTGGTTCCGCACGGCGCCGCCGGTTGCACCAAGATCCGTCGGCGCTGCCGCAGTACCGCTCCCGGTTCCGCCGGCTGGAGAGCCACCCGCATCTGTGGCAATACCTGTTGTCGATGCTCCTCCCGCCCGGGCAAAGCCTCCGGTCGAGGCGCCGCCCCCCGTTCGCCAGAATCCTGAGGTTCGCATGAGCCAGACTGCCAGCGCCCCTGTCACAGCACCCGTGACCGACGACGAGCTCGTCCGGCTGGACGCGCTGGTCATCGCCGAGAAGGTCCGGCGCCGAGAGTTGTCACCCGTCGCCGTGGTGGAGGCGCACCTCAAGGCCATCGCCCGCACCAACCCGGCCGTCAACGCCATCTGCACCCTGGCCGCCGAGCAGGCGCTGGAGACCGCGCGGCGTCAGGAGGACGAGATCAACCGCGGGCGCTATGTCGGGCCGCTGGCCGGTGTACCGGTCGGCATCAAGGACATCACGCCGACCGCCGGCATCCGCACCACCTTCGGCTCGGCCCTCTATGCCGACAACGTACCGGCCGAGGATGCCCTGGTCGTGCAGCGCCTCAAGGACGCCGGCTGCATCGTCATCGGCAAGACCAACACGCCGGAGTTCGCCGCCGGCGCCAACACCAACAACGCTATCTTCGGCCCGACTCGCAACCCCTGGAACCTGGCGCTTTCCGCCTCAGGCTCGACCGGCGGCGGGGCCGCGGGCCTGCGGGTCGGCATGTTCCCCCTGGCCGAGGGCTCAGACCTCGGCGGCTCCCTGCGGACGCCGGCCGCGTTTTGCGGCGTTGTCGGCCTGCGGCCCAGCCCCGGCCTGATCCCCCGCCACCCCGTGGCGCTGCCCTTCGCTACCCTCAGCGTCGCCGGGCCGATGGCCCGCACGGTCACCGACACTGCAGCGATGCTACAAGTCATGGCCGGGCCCAGCCCCTATTCGCCCATCGTCGTCCCCGTCGAGGGTCGCGACTTCGTGGCCGCAGCGCGTGGCGGCATCAAGCGCGCACTCCGCGTCGCCTATTGCGCGGACATTGCCAAGATCGGCGTCGATACGGAGATCGCCGACCTCACCCGCAAGGCGGCGCTGGCCCTGGCCGACGCCGGGGCGATCGTCGAGGAGGTCGACCTCGACCTTTCGGTGGGGCGCGAGGCATTCATTCGCCTGCGTGGCCAGCTCATGGTCGGTAATCACCTCGACCGGCTGGGCAAGATCGACAAGCTCGGCTCCAACCTCGCGGGCAATATCCGCCTGGGGCTGGCGCAGAGCCCGCGCGACGTGGCCCTGGGCGAGCGGGGCCAGGCCGAGCTGTTCCACCGCTTCCGCCAGTTCTTTGAGAAATACGAAGCCCTGGCGACACCGTGCACCGCCGTGCCGCCCTTCCCGGTCGAGCGTAACTATCCGGAAACCATAAACGGCCAGCCGATGAAGACCTACATCGACTGGGTGGCGCCGACGTTCTGCGTCACACTGGCCGGATTGCCAGCGATCTCCGTGCCTTGCGGCTTCAACGCTGCCGGTCTGCCTGTGGGGCTGCAGATCGTCGGCCCGCGCTGGGGCGAGGAGATCGTGCTGGGTGCTGCGAAGACCGTGGAGGAATCCCATCCCGTCGGATGGCCCGCACGCTAGCCGCATGCGAAACACCGCTGTTTGTTAAGGCGGTGGTAAGGGCTTGCTAAGAAAGCCGCAATTTCTTTCGGGCAGAGTTCGGTCGTCGAACGGTGGCGGAGTCGCGGGGGAGATCCGCACTGGCCTCCAGATCGGCCCCGGCAGCAGAGGCGCTGTCGGAGAAACCAGACCGGACAGGCCCCATGGTTGCCGACTCTTTCCACGACGCATTGCGGCGACACCAGGATTTCCTTCAGGGGCGCGTCGGCGGTGTACGTGCCGACCTTCGGGGGGCGCAGCTTGCCAGCCTCGATATCGGTGCGCTCCGCCTGCGGTCGGCGGTCCTGGCCGGGGTCGACCTGTCAGCAGCTCTTCTCGTCGGTTCTGATTTCAGTGAAGCTGATCTTTTTGGGGCCAGGTTGGAGCGTGCGGACCTCTCGGGCGCCAACCTGTTCCGTGCTGACCTGCGCGGTGCCTGCCTGCGCCATGCCCGCGCGGTCAAGGCCGATCTGCGCGAGGTCGATCTCCGGCCTGGCACGCTGGAGCAAAGCGTCAAAGGCGGCAGCCGCCTGTCCCTGACCCGCGCCGACCTTACGGGTATTCGCCTCGACCGTGCCCAGCTCGAGGGCGCAGCGCTTCAGCAAGCCAATCTCAACGAGGCCAGCCTTGTCGATGTCAAGTCCAGCCGCGCCGACTACTCGGGTGCGATGCTGAACGGCGCCGACCTGACTGGCATCGACCTGTCGCAAGCCAACCTCGCCTCCGCCCGCCTCAAGGGCGTCAATCTGACCGGAGCCAATCTGCGTGGCGCCAGCCTGCGCGGCACCGATCTGCGCAATGCCGTGCTTCGTCGCGTCGCCCTCGAGGATGCCGATCTCACGGGCGTTCAGCTCGAGGGTGCGGTGATGCTCAAGAATCTGGAGCGACTGCCGCGTGAACTGCGGACCGCGATCAAGGATCATGAACGCTGGATCGGCACGGCTGGTGCCGCCGGCACGCGGGCTGACCTGTCGAAGGTCAACCTCGCCGGCATCGATCTCTCGGGCGCAGATCTCAGCGGCGCCAACCTCGCTGGTGCCAAGCTTACTGGGGCGCGGCTCAGTCGCTGCCTCTTGGTGATGACCAGTCTGGCCGGAGCCGATCTGGGCCAAGCCGATCTCTCACAGGCCGACATGGGGGGAGCGGACTTGCACGACGCTCTACTGCCGCATGCCACTCTGGCCTGGTCCAACCTCGGTCCGATCGATCTCAAGCAGGCGGATGGCCGTTCGACCGGACGGATCTGGCGGACCAATCTCGAAGGGGCCGATCTCCGCTCGGCCGACCTGACCGGGGCCAACCTGACCAGCGCCCACCTGGGCAATGCCCGCTTGGCGGGGGCCATCCTGGCCCGCGCCGTAACCACCGACACTCCTCTGGCCACGACCCCCGCCGGCACACCCGCCGGGCGGTGGCAGCTTGGCTTCGGCGAAGCCGTAACCGTTTGAGGCGACCATGAACGATCTTAGTTTGAGGGACCTGACAGTCAGCGAGGACGGCGAGGACGTCGAAGCATTGCTGGCGCGGACCGAAGGTGTCGTCGCGGCACTGCAAGCTCAGTTCGCATCGGGGATGCAGGACCGTATGGATCGGCTGGCAGAGCTCTACTTCCGCGGCTGGGAGATGCTAGCCACGCGTGACGCCACGGCCGAGGCGATGCGGCGGATCCTGCACGACTTGAAAGGCGAGGGCGGCACGTTCGGCTACGATCTGATCACGGAGATCGCCGATCTTTTCGGCAGCTACCTCCGTGACACGTCGGCACCGCTTCAGAACAAGGAAGTGGTCACGGGCTACCTGGAAGGGCTGCGGCTGGTGTGGAACGAGCGCATAGAGGGCAACAGCAATGTGACCGTCCGCGCGATGCTTGACGGGCTCAGTCGCTTGGCCGCGTCGGCCTAGCCCGTCGCCGCCGCGGCTGGCGCCAGCCGCTTATCCGCCGTTTCCACTCGAATGCAGGTGCCGGCACCGCCGGCGCCGGAAAACTAGAGCGTGATGATTTTAGGTTAGGCTGTATCCAGCATTGGTGAAGTAGTTGGCGCATTCCTGCGGGGTGAAGTCGTCGAGGATGCGGCCGATGGCTGCAGAGACAGACGGGACTGTGCGCGGGGCCGCCTCGCGCAGCCGATGTTTGAGCTTGGCGAAGACCTGCTCGATGGGGTTCAGGTCGGGTGAGTATTTGGGCAGGAAGATCAGCTTCGCGCCGGCAGCACGGATGGCCTGACGCACGTTGCCACCCTTGTGGCTGCCGAGATTGTCCATGACGACGATCTCGTTGGTGTGCAGGGTAGGGACAAGAACCTTCTCGACGTAAGCGCCAAAGCTCTGGCCGTCGATCGGGCCATCGAGGACCCAGGGGGCGTCGATGCGGTCGTGGCGCAGCGCCGCCACGAAGGTGAGGGTCTTCCAGTGGCCGTGCGGGACTTTGGCTTTGAGCCGTTGCCCGCACGGCGCCCACCCGCGCAGTGGCGCCATGTTGGTCTTCGTCCAGGTTTCATCAAGAAAGACCAACCGTCGTGAGTCGATGTGACGGCGATACTTAAGCCACTGCGCCCGTCGCCGCGCCACGTCGGGCCGGTCGCGCTCGCCAGCCACCACGGTTTTTTTTGAAGCTTAGCTTCTGCTCGTGGACGAAGTTCCACACCGAGCGGTAGTCGACCTTCAGCCCACGCTCCGCCAGCTCCCCCACCAAGCCGCGCAACGTGAACGGCTCCTTGAGCCGCTCCACGAGCCAGGCCTCGTGCTCGCCCTGGAGCGCTCTCGGCTTATGCCCGCCCATCTGCCCGGGCGCCGCACTGCCCGTCTCACGATAACGGCGGATCCAATCGATGGCCGTCTTAATCCCAATCCCAAATCGCGCTGCCGCCTGCCGCCGCGACAGCCCTTCCTCTTCAACCGCCCCAACCAGCTTCTCGCGCAGATCCATCGAATACGGTCGTGCCATTTCTGCTGGCCTCCGTCTCCAGCCAGCAGTTTGAATCACAACCGTCCCGAGTCGGGGAATCCCCCGCGATTCGGTCTGACTTCATCACGCTCTAGTGTGCCCGCCACAGCCGAGGCAGCCGACCGTCGCTGTTTGACGGCCGCCAGCAGCGCGTGTAGCTGACGGTCCGGGATGCCCAACCGGTCGAGGTGCTCGACCGTGTTCTCGAGGTAGGAGTAGCAGGGGCCGCGCGCACCCTGGCCCTGGCAGATCAGCTCGACAGCCCGCTCGACCGGCAGCTTGCCGGCGTATTGCGGGTGGCCCCGGCGCACGACGAAGGCCCGCGCCGTCTTGACACGTCCGGCCACACGGATCTTCAGATCCTTGCACTCGTAAGCGCGGTTGAGCATCTCGCGCTCCCAGAGGTAGCTCATCACCCGCTCGGCGTCGCGGGCGTGCACGCGGTAGGCGATGCCGCGGCAGGCCCCGCCTGCGTCGAGCCCCAGCACCAGACCCGGCTTTTCCGGCGTGCCGCGATAGCGGTGCGAATAGAGACAAAAGGCCCGGTGATAGCCACGCAGCAAGGCCGGCCGCGCCTCCTCGAAGCGAAAACCCGGGTCCCACATCAGTGAGCCATAGGCAAAGATCCAGACATCCTTGCCGGTCTCTGGCGGTGGCTTGTCGACATGTCCCTGTTTGCGCCGCGCCATCGGCTCAACCCCGCTGCACGAGGAAGACGCCCACGGCGGTCAACACGACGCCACCAAGGGTTAGCGGTCCAAGGGTCTCACCGAACATGGCCCAAGCCGTCAGGGCCGTCGACGGAGGCACGAGAAAGAACAGGCTAGCAATCTTCGACACCGCGCCTCGGCGGATAAGCAAATAGAGCAGACTTATGGTGCCGACCGAAAGCACGAGGGTCAACCACAGGATGGCGGCGACGAAGGGCGGCTCCCAGGCGACCACGCGCGTCTCCAGGAGCCAGGCCAGCAGCGCCATCGGAACGAAAGCTGTCGTGTATTGCACGACGGCTCCCGTATAGAGGTTGGACTGGGCGCAGAACCGCTTCTGATAAATCGTGCCCGTGGTAATGCCGACGAGAGCCATCGCCGACAGCGCTACGCCGCCCGCTCCGAAACCGCCGCTGCCAAAGCCGTAACGCTCGAACAGCACTACGGCGACCCCGGCAAAGCCCAGCACCAAACCTAGCCACTGCCGCGGCGTCACCTTCTCACCGAGCAGCGGCCCTACGACGGTCGCCGTCAGCACCGGCTGCAGGCCAACGATCAAGGCCGACAGGCCGGCCGGCAACCCATGATGAATCGACGAGAAGACGCCGCCAAGATAGCCGCCATGCATGAGCAGCCCGACCACGGCGATGTGGCCTGCTTCGGCCCGGCCAGGCCAGCGCGCGCGCACGAAAAGCGCGACCGGCAGCATCAGTGCGATCACCAGGGCGAAGCGCCAGGACAGAAAGGTCATAGGTTCGGCGTAGGGCAGCCCGGCCTTGGCGGCAATGAAGCCCGTGGACCAGAGCAGGACAAAGACCGCCGGCGCCGCCGCCGTCCAGGCGAATGAGGGTGGGGCAACCGAGGCTGGAAAGGATCCGTCGCGTGGCATAGGCAATACCCGTCTCAAGATAGCCGGCGCCCGTGCCGGACGATAGACTAAGCCCCGGCATGGCAGTCCAGCATCCCTCACGGCCCCTTGTCGGGGCGCTAGCTGTCGTCGCGGGCCTCGCCCTGGCCTGGACGATCGCTTGGTATTACATCGCCTCGACCGTCACGATGCGGCTTGAGGGGTGGGCCGAGGCCCGGCGGGCCGAGGGATTGACTGTGACCTATGGCGGCCTCGTCGTTACTGGGTTTCCCTTGGCCTGGGATGTGCGGCTGGCGGGGCCCGCCGTTGCCGGCGCCGGTTCCGCGGCCTGGGCCTGGCAAGGCGAGGCACTCGAAGCACGTTTCACACCGATGAACTACCGCGACGTGGCGCTGCGCTTACCCGGCGATCACCGGATTGCCGCCGGCGGTGGAACCCTGAGCGGTACTTGGCTGGTGCGGGCCGCAAGCCCGGAAGGCCGCATCCTCCTCCATCCCGACGGCCGGCTCGACCGCCTCGAATTCGATTTCGCCGATGCGACGCTGGTCCGGCTGCCCGACGAACGAGCGTTCCAGGTGGTCCGCCTCCGGGGCTCGGCGACTCTGCCCCGCCCTTCAGCCGAGGCCAGGGCTGAGACATTTGCCGTCAATATCGATCTCGACTCGCTGTCTCCTATCGAGCCGCCAGTGGCGAACTTTGGCCCGGTGGTGAAAACCGTGCGGCTGGACATGGTGGCAAAAGGCCGCCTTCCCAGCGGCCGCTTTGGCGAAGCGCTGCGCGCCTGGCGCGACAATGGCGGCACGCTTGAGGTCAACCACCTGACGGTCCGCTGGGGGCCGATCGATGCCGACATCAACGGCACGCTCGCCCTCGACGCGCAGGATCGCCCGCTTGGCGCCTTCAGCGCCCGCTGGCGCGGCTACAACGAGACCGTAGACGCGTTGTTGGTCTCCGGCCATATCGGTCCGTGGCCAGCCGCGGGCACCAAGTTGGCACTGGGTGCGCTGGCGCGCCAACAATCCGATAGCGGAAGGCAGATCGAATTACCCATCACACTGCAGGACGGGCGCGTCTATATCGTCGGCATACCGGTGATGCGCCTGGCGCCGCTGCGGCTCGACTAATCCTGCTTGGCCTGGACTATCGAGCGCCGGATGCGGCGCGAACGAGTGAACACCCGATGCAGCGTCGCACCGTCGCCGTTGCGGATCGCCTTCTGTAGCAGCGCAATGTCCTCGTAAAGGCGGCCCATCATCTCGAGCACCGCGTCGCGGTTGTTGAGAAAGATGTCGCGCCACATCACCGGGTTCGACGCGGCGACGCGGGTGAAATCGCGAAAGCCGCTGGCAGCGAATTTGATGACCTCGGCCTTGAGGTGAGATTCGAGATCGTCGACCGTATTGACGATGGTGTAGGCGATGAGATGCGGGACATGGCTCGTGATCGCCAGAACGCGGTCGTGGTGTTCCGCGTCCATGGTGGCTACCCGCATGCCGCAGCGCTGCCACATCTCCCGCACCTTGGCTACGGCTTGGCGCTTCACGCCTTGCCGAGGCGTGAGGACGCACCAGCGGCCGGCAAAGAGATCGGCGAAGCCCGCAGCCGGTCCCGAATTCTCCGTGCCGGCGATCGGATGGCCAGGCACCAGGTGGACATCCGCTCCGAGGCGGCCGGAGAGCGCGGCCACCGCCGCCGCCTTGACCGAGCCGACATCGGTGACGATGGCGCCGCGCTTGAGACGCCCGCCAATGGCCTTGCCGACTGCGGCGTAGCCCGATTGCGGGACAGCCACGACGATCAAGTCGGCGCCGGTCACCGCCTTGCCGGCATCCGACACGATCCGGTCGACGATCTTGAGGCGGCCAGCGGCCCGGCGCGCCGTACCATCAGCGTCGCAGCCGACGATCTCGCGGGCGAGCCGTTCGCGCCGCAGGGCACGCGCCAGCGACGAGCCAATCAAGCCGAGGCCGATGATCGTTACCCGGCCGAAGAGCGGCGCCTCGCCCCGGCTCATTTGAGAAAGTCCGCCAGCGCGGCGGTCACAGCCCGCAGCTCCGCCTCGGTGCCGATGGTGATGCGGATGTGGTTCGGCAGGCCATAATTGGCGACGAGGCGCGGGATGATGCCGCGGGTGTTGAGGAAGGCGTTGGCCGCCGCCGCCGTATGCGGGCCCGCAACCGGAAACCCAACCAGCACGAAATTGCCCACGCTGGGTGTCACCTCCAGACCGAGCTTCTTCAGCTCCTCGCTGAACCAGGGTAGCCACATGTCGTTATGGGCGCGGCTCTGATCGGCGAAGGCGAGATCCTCGAGCGCCGCTATCCCCGCGGCCTGCGCCGCCGCCGCGACGTTGAAGGGGCCGCGCAGCCGGTGCAGAACGTCGGCAACGGCCGGTGGGCAATAGCCCCAGCCGAGACGCATGCCGCCGAGCGCAAAGATCTTGGAGAAAGTACGCAGCATGACCACATCGTCGCGCGTTTCCACCAGATCCGTTCCGTTCGAATAGTCGTTGCGCGAGACGTACTCGGCATAGGCCGCGTCGACCACCAGCAGCGCCCCCGGCGGCAGGCCCTCGCGCAGGCGCTTGAGCTCGGAGGCGGCGATGTACGTCCCGGTCGGGTTATTCGGATTGGCGACGAAGCATATCTTCGTCCGCGCATTTGCCTTGGCGAGCAGCGCGTCGACATCGGTCCGGTAGTCCCTCTCCGGCGCCGCCACCGGCATCGCCCCGACGCCATGCGTGGCGATCGGATACATGACGAAGCCGTACTGGCTGTAAAGAACCTCGTCGCCCGGGCCGGCATAGGCGCGGCAGAGCAGCGCGATCAACTCGTCCGACCCCGCGCCGCATACGATCCGTTCGGCGCTCAGGCCGAAACGCTTGGCGATTGCCGCCCGCAGGTCACTGGCCCCGCCATCGGGGTAGCGGTGCATGCCCTCGGCCGACTTCTGCACGGCAGCAATAGCACGGGGGCTGGGGCCCAGGGCCCCTTCATTGGACGACAGCTTGATCGGCTTGCCCTGCCCGGGCAGGGCAGACTTGCCGCCGACATAGGGCTCGATGGACAGGATACCGGGACGGGGAGTTGGTGTGGTCATCGGCAGCTACTTTCGCTTGGTAGAAGCAGGAGAAAGCGGCCGGGCATAGCCCCCCAACGAACGCACCCCGGCGCCGTCGAGAACCGCTGACAGGCGAGACAGACGGGGATCGCCTGCCGCACTCCAATCCGAAGTTTCGACCAGCTGATATTGCAGCACGCGGCCACGTGCCGGTTTTTCCGCCGCCTGCGTAGGAAAACCAAGCGGAGATAGTCCGGCCGCCTTCATGGCTGCCCGCATCCGCGACCGGCTGATCTTCTTCTCAGTCTCGATGGCAATGTAGCCACGATCGTCGGCCGAAGGGTCGAAGGTCTGCCGCCCGACGACGACGGCATCCACTTCGCGCCGGGATCCCGCCAGGAACGGCAGGCGGGCCAGGATATGCAAGCCGCTGGCCGGCCGGCGCAAGCCGTGTCCGCCGCCCAGCCCGCGCCACCAGCCGACCTGGGCATCGGGCTCGTCGCCGGGAACCGGCAGCACCGCCAGCTGGGCCCGCCCCTTCTCCAGCGCCGTCAGCGCAGAGGCTATGGTGGCCGCCTTCTGCAGAGGCCCGCGGGAGCCGAAATGCCCGCGCGCCAGGTCCAGATAGCGGCTGATCGCGTCCGATGCAAAGACGGTGATGACGAACTTGCCCTGGAGGCGCGTAAGCGAGGAGATGATCTCGCGCCAGACGCCGACCAGCGCCTCCACCGGGAGAGGTCCGCGATTGCGGGCGATCAGCCGGCGTAGAATCGAGGCCTCGCGGCCGGCCCGGAACAGCGGCGCCCCGTTTCTCGACCCACCCCGCCCCTTGGCCGCGGCGACTCGGTCGACGATCTCCGCCCGGCTCATCAGCAGGTCGTGCATCGCATTGTCGATGGCGTCGATCTCCAGGCGCAGTACCGCCAGGGCGCGGTCGACGGCGGGATCGCTCTTGTCAGCGGCCATGGCATTCCTGTCGGAGGCGAAAAAACACGATGGCAAAAGGGGATTGGAGGGGATGTATGGATAGCGGGGACCGCTCCCAAAAGCAAAGCCTGTGCAGCGAGCCGGCCGTCAGTGCCGGCCGGGCGCGCCTTGGCTGTTGACATCGGAACCGCTCTCGTTTCTATTCGCCTGATCGTGGCGATTTGAGCCGACTGGCTTGCGGACCACGTAAAAAAATCCGCTAAAAGGTCGGAGCTCCGCGCCCTGACCCAACCGGTCGGGGCGTTGTTGTTTTGGGCCGGACGGAAACATAGCCAGCACGATGACCGATCTGCAGCGTCATGCGATGACCGCCCCCGAGGTCCGCCCGGCCATGGCCCCGGTGGCGCCAGGCATTGTCCTGCCCGGCCAGCGCCTCGAATTTCCAGCGCTCGAGCCGCTGCCGCTCGATTGCGGCGTCTCGTTGGCACCGTTTACCGTGGCCTACCAGACCTACGGCACGCTCAACGCCGACAAGTCGAACGCCATCCTCGTCTGCCACGCCCTGACCGGGGACCAGTTCGTCGCCGAGATCCACCCGGTCACCGGCAAGCCGGGCTGGTGGGAGACCATGGTCGGTCCGGGCCTGGTCTTCGACACCGACCGCTACTTCATCATCTGCACGAACGTGCTTGGCGGCTGCATGGGCTCGAGCGGGCCGGCGACCGTCAACCCGGCCACCGGCCAGCCCTGGGGCCTGTCTTTTCCGGTCATCACCATCCGCGACATGGTGCGCGCCCAGAAGCGGCTGATCGATCACCTGGGCATCGACAGCCTGTTCTGCGTCACCGGCGGCTCGATGGGCGGCATGCAGGTGCTGGAATGGGCCGCCTGCTACCCCGAGCGCGTGTTCAGCGCCATGCCGATCGCCACGGCCGCGCGCCATTCCGCGCAGAACATCGCCTTCCACGAGGTGGGCCGCCAGGCGATCATGGCCGATCCCGAATGGAGCGGCGGCAGCTACCAGCGCCAAGGCAAGCGGCCCGAGCGCGGTCTCGCCGTGGCGCGCATGGCCGCCCACATCACCTATCTCTCGGAGGCGGCGCTGCACCGCAAGTTTGGCCGCTCGCTGCAGGACCGCGAGCAGCTCTCCTTCGGCTTCGATGCCGACTTCCAGGTGGAGAGCTACCTGCGCCATCAGGGCTCGATCTTCGTCGACCGCTTCGACGCCAACTCCTATCTCTACATCACGCGCGCCTGCGACTATTTCGACCTCGCCGCAGAGCACGGCGGCACGCTGGCCAACGCCTTCCGCGGTACCAAGACCCGCTTCTGCATCGTTTCTTTCACCAGCGACTGGCTGTATCCGACCTCGGAGAACCGGGCCGTGGTCCACGCCCTCAACGCCGCCGCAGCCAATGTCAGCTTCGTCGAGATCGCCACCGACAAGGGGCACGACGCCTTCCTGCTCGAAGAACCCGAGTTCTTCGCCACCGTCGGCGGCTTTCTCAACGGCTGCGCCGAGCACCGAGGCTTGAAGAGACCATGATCGCCATCCCGGCCACCCGCCCGCGCTCCAACATCCGCGTCGACCTGCAGATCATCGCCGACATGGTGACGCCCGGCAGCCGCGTGCTCGACGTCGGCTGCGGTGATGGCGCCCTGCTCGACTGGCTGCAGCACAACAAGAGCGTCGACGGCCGCGGCATCGAATGGAGCCAGGCCGGAGTCAACAACTGCGTCCGCCAGGGCCTCTCGGTCATCCAGGGCGACGCGGAGACGGATCTGCGGGACTACCCGTCGGAAGCCTTCGACTACGTCATCCTGTCACAGACCCTGCAGGCCACCTTCGATCCCAAGGTGGTGCTGGGCGAGGTGGTGCGCATCGGGCGGCGGGCCATAGTCTCCTTCCCCAATTTCGGCGTCTGGCACATCCGCCTGGCGCTGCTGCTGACCGGCAGGATGCCGGTGACCGACTCGCTCGACAGCGCCTGGTACGAAACGCCCAACATCCACCTCTGCACGATCAGCGACTTCGTCGAGCTGTGCGACGATCTCGGCATCGTCATCGAGCAGGGCATGGTGCTCGACCGCAAGGGCCAGGCACGCCAGCTGCGCGCCCCCGGCTTCATGAGCAACCTGCTCGGCGAGCAGGGCCTGTTCGTCCTCAGCCGGCGGTAGCCTCGGATTGCGGCAAACAAGGCAACCGGCCTCTCCGGCCGCGCCTTTTCCGCGGCCTTATTGGACATTCTGGACATCATTGGACACGATTGGACACGGAAATCACCGTGTCGAATCAACGGCCGGGAAAAGCCATGTCCAACTGCCCCCGCGAAGACATAAAGCCACATTTCAGCCGTAATCCCAGCAAAACACGAGCTAACTGCGGTCGCGGGTCCGCGACCCCCACCACAGTCTTCACCATGTCAAAGAGCCTACCCCAACACATGGTGGACGATTTGGATATTTCAAGACCCGGGCGCCAGTGCGTCCGTCCGCTTCGTGCCAAA
>Ga0194132_10004091_pt1 | contig 25194 bp, 29 predicted proteins | sample TA2KigOf80mmetaG_FD_148612 | JGI IMG/M metagenome (GOLD analysis project Ga0194132, IMG submission 148612) | Freshwater microbial communities from Lake Tanganyika, Tanzania - TA2015054 Kigoma Offshore 80m | ecosystem: Environmental > Aquatic > Freshwater > Lake | place: Tanzania: Lake... | reverse complement strand
CAGCGAGGCCGAGCCGTTCTGGACCGGGTTTCTGCGCCGCCTGCGCCAGCGCGGCCTGCGCGGCGTCAAGCTCGTCGTCTCGGACGCCCACGTCGGGCTCAAGGCGGCGCAGCGCGCCTACGAGGCCAATCTCAGGGCGATCGAGGCGGAGGACGAGATACTCGGCGCGCTCCTCGACATTCGCTCCTGACACTCGGGATAGGTGTCGACGGCGGCCGTAGGGCATGACGGCCGCCCGCCGGCTCAACTCGGCCGCCGGTCTCCATCCCGGCGGCCGATTTTTTTGGCGCCAGAGTGCGAGGCCGGGGTGCGGGTGGGTGCGGGGCGGGATGCGCTCAGGCGCTCCGGGTGGCGGCGTGCGCGGCGAGCGCCTCGGGCGTGTCGAGGTCGATCAGGACGCCCGGGTCCGACACGGGCACCTCGCACACGAGATCGGCGCTCTCGCCGATCAAGTGACGCGCGCCGACATCGCCCGCAACCTCGCCCATGGCGCGGAAGAAGCGGCGATCCCACAGAACGGGGTTGCCGCGCTTGCCGTTGAAGGTCGGCACGCAGATCGCGCGGCCCTCGACGGGATCATAGGCGGCGATCAGCTTGTCGATATGGGCGGCCTGGACGTCGGGCATGTCGCCGAGCACGACGACGGCGCCGTCGACATCGTCCGGCAGCGCCGCGAGCCCGCGCTTGAGCGAGGTCGACAGGCCGCCGGCGTAGTCGGGATTGCGCATGAACGTGACCGGCCGGCCCGCGAGCGCGCGCTCAACGCGGTCGGCCTCGTGACCGAGGACGACGACGACCGGGCGTGCCTTCGAGGCGAGGACCGCGTCGAGGACGTGCGCGGTCATCGGCTTGCCGTGAACATCGGCGAGGAGCTTGTTGACCGGCCCCATGCGCCGCGACTGACCGGCGGCGAGCACGAGCGCGCCGATCCTCGGTGCGCGTGCCGGGGCCATCGCGGGCTCGGCGCGTTGCACGGCCTCGGCGCGTGGCAACGGTCGGCTCGCGATCTCCTTGAGGAGCCCGCCCGCGCCCATGCGCATGATGTCCTCGCGCTCGACCGGGAGGCCGGCATAGAGCCGCTCCAGGATCCAGTCGAAGCCGTTGAGCTTGGGCGAGCGCGCGCAGCCGGGCAGGCCGAGCACGGGCACGCCGTCGTGATGGGCCATCAGCATCAGATTGCCGGGGTCGACCGGCATGCCGAAATGGTCGATCACGCCGCCCGCGGCGACGATCGCGGCGGGGATCACGTCGCGTCGGTCCACGATCGCGGACGCACCCGAGATCATCAGGATCCGCGTGTCGCGATCGAGGAGGGTCCGGATCGCGGCCGCGACCTCGGCCTCGTCGTGTCCGCAGCGGATCACGCCGTCGTCGGGAAGCGAGCCGCCGAGCGCCTGCACGCGATCGCGCGTCGCCTCGACCGTGCGCTCGAGGATGGAGGCCTTCATGCCCGGGCTCGCGGTCAGGATCAGCCCGGCCCGGAGTGCGGCGAGCGGTGCGACGCGCATCAAGGGGCCACCCTCTCGGGCGATCGCCTCGCAGGCCTCGACCACGCCCCGCGGCGCGGCGAACGGGATCACCTTGATCGTCGCCAGCATGTCGCGGGGCCCGACGAGCGCGAAAGGCGGGACGGTCGCGATCGTCACCGCCTCGTCGACGAGATTGATCCGGTCGATGCGCGCGCGGTCGACGACGAGGACGCCCGAGCCGGTCGCGAACAGATTGCAGCGACCGGTGAAGGCCGCGCTGGTCTCGATATTGGCGCCGAGACAGGCGGCGGCGACGCGGCTCGCCGCTTCGTCCTCGCCGATGTCGTCCGCCTCGATCCGCGCCGCGACAACGCTCTCGCGCCCAGCTGCCCGAAGCGCCTCGACATCCTCCGCCGTCAGCACGCGCCCCTTCTTGAAGCTGCCCTTAGGCAGCCGCACCGAATGGGCGAGGATCGCGCCGGTCGCCTCGTCGAGCGGCGTCGGGCCGAATTTCATGCCGCGTCCTTCGGGTGCAGCACCTGGGTGATCTGGGCGAGGATCGAGACCGCGATCTCGGCCGGCGTCACCGCGCCGAGCGAGAGCCCGACCGGTCCGTGGATGCGACCGATCTCGGCCGTGCCGAAGCCCTGCTCGGTCAGCCGCTCGACGCGCTTGCCGTGGGTCTTGCGACTGCCAAGCGCGCCGACATAGAACGCATCCGACCGGAGCGCGACCGCGAGCGCGGGATCGTCGAGCTTGGGATCATGCGTCAGCGTCACGACCGCCGTCCGCCGGTCGGGCTTGAGCGCGGCGAGCGCATCGTCGGGCCAGTCGTCGACCAGCGGGACGCCCGGGAAACGCTCGTCATTGGCGAAGGACTGGCGCGGGTCGACGATGGTGACGTCGTAGCCCGCGATCGCGGCCATGCGCGCGAGCGGCTGGGCGATGTGGACGGCACCGACGATGATGAGCCGGAGCGCCGGATTATAGACGTGGACGAAGATCTCGCCAGAGGCGGTCTGATGCACGCCGCTCCGGTCCTCGGCAAGCCCCCTACGCGCCGCGGCGAGCACGACCGCGTCACGCTCGAGATCGCCGAAGGCGCCCTCCGGGTAGACGATCGTCTCGGCGCCATCGGCGAGCCGCGTCGCGAGCGCCACCGGCCGCTTCGAGGCGCGGTCCTTCTGCAGCCGGTCGAGTATCGCGCGCTTCATCAGTCGACGCGCTCGACGAGGAGTTGGATCTGCCCGCCGCAGGCGAGCCCGACCTCCCACGCCATCTCGTCGGTCACGCCGAACTTGATGACGCGTGGCTTGCCGTCCTTGATCGCCTCGAGCGCCTCGTGGACGACGGCGCCCTCGATGCACCCGCCGGACACCGAGCCTACGAACCTGCCGCCATCCTCGACGGCGAGCTGGCTCCCGACCGGGCGCGGCGACGAGCCCCAGGTCGAGACCACGGTCGCGAGCGCGACCTTCATGCCCGCCTCGCGCCAGGCGCCCACCTGGGGCAGGACGTCGTCGTCGCTGGAAGCGGCCGTCACATTGCCTTGAGCCATTCGCCGATACCCTCCTTGCGCCGCCCGGCGGGGCGGCTCAGTGCGTTGATCAGAGCATCCAGGCTCTGAATATTGTGGACCGGGCGGAATTCGTCAACGAAGGGGAGGATGGCCCGGATTCCCTGGGATTTGGGCTCGAAGCCCTCGAACCGCAAGAGCGGGTTGAGCCAGATCAGCCGCCGGCAGGACTTGTGCAGCCGATCCATCTCGTCGGCGAGCCCGCGGCCGGCATCGCGGTCGAGGCCGTCGGAGATCAGGATCAGGACCGCGCCCTGGCCGAGCACACGCCGGGACCAGTGCTGGTTGAACGATTTGAGACATTCGCCGATCCGCGTGCCGCCCGACCAGTCCTCGACCGTGGTCGCGACGTGCGACAGCGCGACGTCGATGTCCTTGTGGCGGAGATGGCGCGTCACGTTGGTGAGCCGGGTGCCGAACAGGAAGGTGTGCACACGGTCGCGGTCGTTGGTGAGCGTGTGCATGAAGTGGAGGAACATGCGCGTGTAGCGTGCCATCGATCCCGAGATGTCGCACAGGATCACGACCGGCGGCGGCCGCGTGCGGCGCTTGCGGAACACGATCGGGATCGCGCCACAGCCCTGGCGCATCGCGGCGCGGAGCGTGCGGCGCATGTCGATGCGCTGACGGCGATGGCTCGCGGCGAAGCGGCGTGTCGGGATCTCGGCGATCGGCAGGCGCATGCGCGCGATCTGTGCCTTGGCGCGCGCAACCTCGTCGGCCGACATCTCCTCGAAATCCATCGTCTGGAGGACCTCGCTGGCGGACGCGGTCATCGCCGCGTCGAACTCGATCTCCTCCTCGCGCTCCTTCTCGCTCTCGGCGTCAGCGCCCTTCGGCTGCATCGCCTCGATGAGGCGGCGGCTCGGCTGCATCGTCTCGGGCGGCGGCTCGGTGATGACCTCGGGGAGAAGGATGCCCATCATCCGCTCGAGGATCTTCGGATCGCGCCAGAAGATGTGGAAGGCCTGGTCGAACAGATCGTGCTGGTCGCGCCGATTGACGAAGACCGCGTGCAGCGCCCAGTAGAAATCGCGCCGGTTGGTGACGCCGACCTCGCGCACGGACGCGACGGCGTCGATCACCTTGCCGGGGCCGACCGGAAGGCCCGCCGCGCGCAGCACGCGGCCGAAATGCATGATGTTGGCGACGAGCTTCGAGCCCTCGAGACGGTCGAGGATTTCGAGGGCGCTGGGGCGGCGCTCTTCTGCCATATCAGCGGCTCGCGGCGAGCTCCGTCTTGACCTGGGTCAGGAGCTGGGCGGCCTCGCTGCCGCGGATCTTCTCGATGTCGTCCTGGTATTTGAGGAGGACGCCGAGGGTCGAGTTGATGGTCTCGGGATCGAGGTCGATCTTGTCGAGCTGGACGAGGGCGTTGGTCCAGTCGATCGTCTCGGCGACACCGGGGAGCTTGAACAGGTCCTTCTTGCGCAGCGCCTGGACGAAGGCGACGATCTGGCGCGTCAGCGCCTCGGCGACGCCGGGCACCTTCATCGCGATGATCTCGCGCTCGCGCCGTGCGTCCGGATAGTCGATCCAGAAATAGAAGCAGCGCCGCTTGATCGCATCGTGGATCTCGCGTGTGCGGTTCGAGGTGATGATGACGATCGGCGGCTCCTTGGCCTTGACCGTGCCGATCTCGGGGATCGTCACCTGGAAATCGGACAGGACCTCGAGCAGGAACGCCTCGAACGGCTCGTCGGTGCGGTCGAGCTCGTCGATCAGGAGAACGGGCGCGAGGCCCGAGACGTCGGGCTCGAGCGCCTGGAGGAGCGGCCGCTTGATCAGGAAGCGCTCCGAGAAGATGCCCTCCTCGATCGCGCTGCGATCGCGGTCGCCGGTCGCCTCGGCGATCCGGATCTCGATCATCTGGAGGCTGTAATTCCACTCGTAGACCGCCGACGCGACGTCGAGCCCCTCATAGCACTGGAGCCGGATCAAACGACGGCCGAGCGTCTCCGACAGCACCTTGCCGATCTCGGTCTTGCCGACGCCGGCCTCGCCCTCGAGAAAGAGCGGCCGGTGCAGCTTCAAAGCGAGGAAGAGGGCGGTCGCGAGCGAGCGGTCGGCGACGTAGCGGCCCTGGGTGAGACACTCGAGGACGGTATCGACGGACTGGGGGAGGGCGGTCATGCCTGCACTGTAATCGGTTGGGCGCCGCACCTTAGCAGAACTGCCGCGCAGCATCCGACGACTTTTGGCCGCGGCGCCGGACAGCGAAAGGGAGGCCGAGCGGAGCCCGGCCTCCCCGTCATTTATTGGCCTTGGCAGCAGCCCTGGAGCGCGTTCAGCCGGCCGCCTCGGCGACGGCGCGCTTGGCCATCACGGTCACGAGATGCGCGCGGTACTCGGCGCTCGCGTGGATGTCGCTGTTGAGCCCGTTGGGCGAGACCTTGATCGCCTCGACCGCGGCCGGTGCGAAATTGGCGGCGAGCGCCTTCTCCATCTCCGGCACGCGGAACGCGCACGGGCCCGCGCCGGTGACGCCGACCCGCACGGTGCCGCCGGTCTTGGCGACGAACACGCCGACGACCGCGTAGCGCGAGGCGGGGTTGGGGAATTTCATGTAGCCGGCGCGATCGGGGATCGGGAACTCGAACTTGGTGATCAATTCACCCGCCTCGAGCGCGGTCTCGAAGATGCCCTTGAAGTAGCTGTCGGCGGCGATCGTGCGCTTGTTGGTGTGGATGGTGGCGCCGAGCCCGATGACGGCGGCCGGGTAGTCGGCGGCGGGATCGCTGTTGGCGACCGAGCCGCCGATCGTGCCGCGGTTGCGCACCTGCGGATCGCCGATGAGGCCGGCGAGCTTGGCGAGCGCAGGGATCGCCTTCTTGACATCGGCCGAGCCGTTGACGACGGCATGGCGCGTCATCGCACCGATGACCAGCATCTTGCCCGAGACCGAGATCCCGGCGAGCCCCGGCACGGTTGCGAGATCGACCACGTCCGAGGGCTTGGCGAGCCGCTGCTTGAGGGTCGGGATCAGCGTCATGCCACCGGACATGAACTTCCCCTCCGACGCCGACGTGACCGTCTTCACGGCGTCGTCGGCCGAGGTCGCCTTGCGGTAGTTGAAGTCGTACATCGCTCTCTCCCTCGCGTCTCAGGTCTTGGCGTTCTTCAGCGCCCGCCACACATTGTGCGGCGTCGCCGGCATGTCGATCTCGGTCACGCCGACGGTCGCCAGCGCATCGACGACGGCATTCATCACCGCCGCGCCGGCGCCGATCGTGCCGGCCTCGCCGCAGCCCTTCACCCCGAGCGGGTTGTGCGTGCAGGGCGCGGATTCGTTGGTCTCGACCTGGAATGACGGCACATCGTCGGCGCGCGGCATGCAGTAGTCGTTGTAGGAGCCCGTCAGGAGCTGGCCACTCGCGCCGTCATAGACGCAGTTCTCGACCAGCGCCTGGCCGATGCCCTGCACGAGACCGCCATGGACCTGGCCCTCGACGATCATCGGGTTGATGACGGTGCCGAAATCGTCGATCGCGATGAAGCGTGCGATGTCGACGACCCCGGTCTCGCGGTCGACCTCAACCTCGCAGATGTGGCATCCGTTCGGGAACGTGAAATTCTTCGGATCGTAGAAGGCGGTCTCGTCGAGGCCGGGCTCGAGCTCCTTGAGCGGATAGTTGTGCGGCACATAGGCCGCGAACGCGACCTCGCCCATCGACATCGCCTTGTCGGTGCCCGCGACCTGGAACTTGCCGTCCTTGAACTCGATGTCGCGCTCGGCGACCTCGAGGATATGCGCGGCGATCTTCTTGCCCTTGGCGACGATCTTGTCGATCGCCTTGACGATCGCCGAGCCGCCGACCGCGATCGAGCGCGAGCCGTAGGTGCCCATGCCGAACGGGATCTGCGCGGTGTCGCCGTGGGCGATCTCGACGTTCTCGATCGGAATGCCGAGCTTCTCGGAGACGAGTTGCGCAAACGTGGTCTCGTGGCCCTGGCCGTGCTGGTGGGTGCCGGTGAACACGGTGACCGATCCGGTCGGGTGGAAGCGGATCTCGGCGACCTCGTAGAGGCCGGCGCGCGCGCCGAGCGAGCCGGCGACGTCCGACGGTGCGATGCCGCAGGCCTCGATATAGGTCGAGAGCCCGATGCCGCGAAGCCGGCCACGCCGGGCGGAATCGGCGCGGCGTGCGGCGAAGCCCGCATAGTCGACGACCTTGAGCGCGCGCTCCATGTTGGCGACGAAGTCGCCCGAATCGTATTGCAACGCGACGGGCGTCTGGTAGGGCATTGCTGCGCGCGGGATGAAGTTCCGCCGCCTGATCTCCGCGCGGTCGATCCCGGTCTGGCGCGCCGACTTCTCGACCAGACGCTCGAGGAGATAGCAAGCCTCCGGCCGGCCCGCGCCGCGATAGGCATCGACGGGGACGGTGTTGGTGAACACCGCCTGCACCTCGCAGTGGATCGCGGGCGTCGCGTAGAGGCCGGCGAGCAGCGTCGCGTAGAGATAGGTCGGGATCGCCGGCGCGAAGGTCGACAGATACCCGCCCATGTTGGCGACGGTCTTGACCCGGAGTGCGAGGAACTTCCCGTCCTTGTCGAGCGCGAGCGCGCAGCTCGTCACGTGATCGCGGCCCTGCGCGTCGGAGACGAAGCTCTCCGAGCGATCGGCGGTCCATTTGACCGGGCGGCCGACCTTCTTCGCCGCCCAGGTGACGAGCGCCTCCTCGGCATAGTGGTAGATCTTCGAGCCGAAACCGCCGCCGACATCGGGCGCCACGACCCGGAGCTTGTGCTCCGGGATGTGGAGCACGAACGCCCCCATCAGAAGGCGGATGACGTGCGGGTTCTGGCTCGTGGTGTAGAGCGTGTGCGTGCCGGTCGCGCGATCGTACTCGCCGATCGCCGCGCGCGGCTCCATCGCGTTCGCAACGAGGCGGTTGTTGACGAGATCGAGCGTGACCGTGTGCGCCGCCCGCGCGAAGGCGGCATCGACCGCCGCCTTGTCGCCGAGCTCCCAGTCATAGCAGAGATTGCGCGGTGCATCGGTGTGAAGCCGCGGTGCATCGGGCCGGGTCGCCTCCGCCGTCGAGGTGACGACCGGGAGCATTTGATAGTCGATCTTGACGAGCTCGGCGGCATCTGCCGCCTGCACGCGCGTCGCCGCGATGACGATCGCCACCGGATCGCCGATGTGGCGGACGACGCCGGTTGCGAGCACGGGGTGCGGCGGCTCGACCATCGGCTTGTCGCCCTTGCCCTTGACGAGCCAGCCGCAGGGGAGGCCGCCGACGCCGTCGGCGGCGAGATGGTCGTGGGTGAAGACGGCGAGCACGCCGCTCGCCCTCTCCGCCGCCGCGGTGTCGATGCGGCGGATCTGGGCGTGCGGATGCGGCGAGCGGACGATATGCGCGTATACCTGCCCCGGGCGATCGATGTCGTCGGTGTAGGTTCCCGTTCCGGTCAGGAAGCGGAAGTCTTCGCGTCGCCTAACAGCCTGTCCGATGCCGGCGTTCGCCAACGGTTCAGCCCTTCATCAGCGGGAAAGCGGCCATGATGGCCTTGACGATGTTATGGTAGCCCGTGCAGCGGCAGAAATTGCCCTCGAGCTCGTGACGCACGGTCTTCTCCGCGAGCGTCGGCTCGCCCTTGTGCCGGTCGACGATGCCGATCGCGGCCATCACCATGCCCGGGGTGCAGAACCCGCATTGCAGCGCGTGGTGCTCGCGGAACATCTCCTGCATCGGGTGCAGCTTGCCGTCCTTGGCGAGCCCCTCGATCGTCACGATCTTAGCGCCTTCGTTCTGCACCGCAAGGGTCGTGCAGGACTTCACCGGCAGGCCGTCGATGTGGACGACGCAGGCGCCGCACTGGGTCGTGTCGCAGCCGACATGCGTCCCCGTCAGCCCCTGCTTCTCGCGCAGGAACTGGACCAGCAGCGTGCGGTTCTCGCACTCGGCGGACATCTTCTTACCGTTGACGGTCATCGTGACGGTTGGCATTGACCCCTCCTTGGCGCTGCCGGGTCGTCTCCCGCTCCGGCAAGCGACGGTTGTGCACGCCGCCGTCGCATCGTCTTGGGGTCGGTTCTTGTGACGGGCCGACCGATCTCGTGCGACGCGGGGGAAGTATTTCTGTCCGGCAAAGAGCGGTCAAGCCGGCGCGGCCCGCCCCCTTCGCACGTCGTGTCAATTATCAGCCGCGGTTCAAAAGGACAAGCAGGATGACGACGACAACGACGAGGCCGCCGACCCAAACCATCGGGCTCAGGCCCTTCTTCGCCGCTGGCGGCGCATGGCTGGTGGGCGCGGTCGTCGGAGACGCGGGCGAGGACGATGCGGGCGTTGCGATCGGCGCGGCGGGCGCGGCGGCTGGTGCGCTCGCAGCGGTCGATGCGACGGGCGCGGGTGCGGCCGCCGACGCAGGCGCTTGCGCCGCCACGACGGACGCGAACTTGCCGAAGAAATCGTCCGCCATCTTGCGCGCGGTCGAATCGATCAGTCGCGAGCCGATCTGGGCGAGCTTGCCGCCGACGGTCGCCTTCGCGACATAGCTCAGGACTGTCTCTGCGCCCTCCTCGCGGAGCGTCACCGACGCGCCGCCCTTGGCGAACCCGGCGACGCCGCCCTGGCCTTCGCCGCTGATCGTGTAGCTCTCCGGCGGCTTGATGTCCGACAGCGTGACCTTGCCGGTGAACTTGGCGGAGACGGGGCCGACCTTGGCCGAGACGCGCGCGCGCATCTCGGTGTCCGAGTCCTTGATCAGCTCCTCGCAACCCGGCAGGCACTGCTTCAGTGTCTCGGGATCGTTGAGCGCCTGCCATACGATGGCGCGCGGTGCTGCGATCCGGTACTCGCCGGTCATGTCCATAAGGCGGTGTCCTTAGCTTGCGCGAATGCGGCCGAGACGAGGTGAGACCGCCGGTGCGCAACCGCGGCGGGTGTCACCGGACGGCGGCGAGACCTTAGTCGGTCGACCGGATCGGAGCAAGGACCCGGGCCTCACCCCCGGGCGGAGGCGCGGGCCGGGGGCACGTCCTCCTCGGCGAGGCGCGCGCGCAATCCGGCAAGGGCGCGCTCGGCGGCGCGGACATGATCTTCCAAGGTCGCGCGGAGATCGGGGTCATCGATGCGGTCGGCGCCCTGAACCCTTCCGACCATGTCGAGAACCTTGGTCGTTTCCGAAACGGCATCGATCACGTTGCGCAGGATCGGGTTGCGGACCCGCTTGTTGTCCGCCTCGACCTTGGGAACGGCGACGAAGCGCGTGGTGCCGAGAAGCGCATCGACGATGCGCACGTCGGGCACCGCGCACAGGAGCGCGATGATCTCGTCGGGGCGGAACGGAACGCGGCCGATCAGCCGCGCGTGGAAGGTGGCGTATTTCATGCCGAGCGCGGTCGCGACGTCCTTGGCCGAGTACTTCCGCTCCTCGACGAGAACCCTGTAGGCCATGCGGGCGAACGCGTCGGTCATTCTGGCAACCATCCCTGTCCTTCCGGTGCCGACAACATACGCCCGCCGCCCGCACCGGGCCCCACCCGGATCACGGCGCGGGGACGTTGGTGGCCGCCTTCTTGGATGCCGCGCGAGGCCGATGGCTCCGCGGGCGCATCGATTGCTAATAGTTAGTGATCGTACAGTATTCAAGTCCGCTTCGGCGATGAAGCGAATCTTCTTTGCTTGTGCGACAAAAAGTCGATCGGTTCTCCGCGAGGCATCCGGCCGCCTCTCTCCTTCGGATTCTATCCGCGCGCGGCGCGCGTCGTCGTCTCCGTTCGGCCATCCTTATCGCGGCGGCTGGTCCCGGTTGCGGCGAGCCGGGCCTGCGATCACGACGTGGATCGGGTGGGGGATCGGGTAGCGAAGCGGATGAGTGAATACTATAGCATGTCGAGCCCGATCGGGTCTCGGACGGGGGCCGCCGGCGGTTGACGCCGGCGGTTGCGAGGGTCCCCGAGCCCGTTGATGTGCCGCTGGAAAGGCTGCACGATCGCGCGCGTGGTCGGATGTCGATCGCGGTAAGACGGTCACGCTACACGTGATCTGAATGGCCGCAATAGAGCCTTCTCGGCAAAAAATAATGGCTCCGGGCGTCCAAAGAGGGTTAAAGTATTTTAATAAAAAAGGCGGGGGAGGGAGTATGCGCGTTGGAACAGACGGAATCCGCACTTGAATCGGTAGGCGTCAACCAGATCCGCGGCGTCGTGAAGTGGTTCAATGGCGTGAAGGGCTACGGGTTCCTGACGCCAGATAACGGCGCGGCAGATATCTTCCTGCATATGACCGTGTTGCGACAGGCCGGCTATCAGCGCCTCCTGCCGGGCTCGACGGTGCAATGCGAGGTCGTGCGCGGCGCCAAGGGCATGCAGGTGCTCCGCATCCACAGCGTCGATGAATCGACCGCGCAGCCCGATGCGGCCGGGATGGAGCCGAACGACCGTCTGGTCATGGGCGAGCCGCCGCCGGGTTACGGCGAGCTGTTCGACGCGACGGTCAAATGGTTCAACCCGCACAAGGGCTACGGCTTCGTCTGTCCGGTCAACGAGGACACCGACATCTTCGTCCATATGGTCGTTCTGCGCCGGGCCGGCCTCACCGGGCTCCTGACCGGGCAGACCGTCCAGGTCCGCGTCGCCAACAGCCCCAAGGGATTGCAGGCGACCGAGATCCGCCTGGTCGGCTGACCGCCCCGCGATCGCCCCGCGCCTGCCACGCGAGCGTCACGCGCGTCACGACCGGCGCGCGTCATGGTCAGCGCGCGTCACGATCGCGGATCAGCGGATGTCGGCCGCATAGGTTTCGAGCGGCGGGATCGTCTTGATCAGACCCTGGTCCTTGAGGAAGGCGGCGAAGCGCTGATAGCGGCCGCGGTCGAGCGCGGCCGGCGAATGCGCGAAGCGGGGCAGTGTGTCGCGCCAGGCACGACGGTTGAGCTCGTCGTCGAGCTTCGGACGCCCCTTCACGAACAGCGCGAAACCTTCCGCCGGATGGTTGTGGACGAACATGGTCGCACGCTCGATCGCATCGAGGAAACGCTTGAGCGCGTCGTTGCCGATGTCCTTGCGGTTGGCGACGAAGATCAGCTCGTCATAAGGCGGCACGCCTTCTTCCTCGGGATAGAAGGCGCGCCCGGGGTGTTTCTCGATGTCGAGCTGGTTGAGCTCGAAGTTGCGATAGGCGCCGATGACCGCGTCGACCTGCCCGGTCAGAAGGGCGGGCGACAGCGCGAAGTTGACGTTGACCAGCCGCACGTCCGAGAGCGAGAGCCCGTGCCGTCCGAGCATGGCGCGCAGCAGCGCATCCTCGAAACCGCCGACCGAGAAGCCGATCTTCTTGCCCTTGAGATCGGCGATCCTCGCGATCCCGCTGTCGCGCAGCACCACGAGCGAGGAGAGCGGCGTCGCGACGACGGTGCCGAAGCGCACCAGCGGCAGACCCTGGTCGGCCTGGAGGTGAAGCTGCGGCTGGTAGGAGATCGCGATGTCGGCGCGGCCGGCCGCGACGAGCTTCGGCGGATCGTTGGGATCGGCCGGCGCCTTGATGTCGACCTCGAGCCCGACATCGCGGAAATAGCCGCGTTCGAGCGCGATGTAGACGGTGCCGTGATCGGGGTTGACGAACCAGTCGAGGAGCAAGGTGAGCCTGGTCTGGGCTGTCGCGGTCGTCGAGATGAGGAGCGCGGCGGCGAGCGTGGCGAGCACGCGTATCATGTGTCCTCCTGGTCACGCGCGAACAGCGTGACGGGTTGCCAGTGAACGAGACGTCTCAGGAATGCATCGACGAGGAAGTAGACGGCGAGGGCGAAAACGGCGAGGACGAGGAGCGCGGCGAACATGACGTCGATCTGGAGCCGCGCGTTGGCGTGGAGCATCAGATAGCCGAGGCCGGCGCTGGAGCCGACCCACTCGCCGACGACGGCGCCGATCGGCGCGACCGCGGCCGCGACCCGGATGCCGGAGGCGAGCGCCGGCATCGCCGCCGGCAGGCGGACGCGAAGGAGCATCGCGCGCCGCGTCGCGTTCATCGTGGTGGCGAGGTCGATCCAGCCCGGATCGGTGCGCCGAAGCCCGTCATAGAACGCGGTCGTCACCGGGAAGAAGATGATGATGATGGCCATCGCGATCTTCGAGCCCATGCCGTAGCCGAGCCAGAGGACGAGGATGGGCGCGATGGCGAAGACGGGGATCGCCTGGCTCACGACGACGACCGGAAGGAGCCACTGCCGCGCCGGGCGGAAATGCGCGAGCGAGAGCGCGCCGAGGGCGCCGAGGAGCGTGCCGATGATGAGGCCGGCGACTATCTCGGCCAAGGTGACCAGCGCATGACCCGCGATCAGCTCGGCCTGCGCAATCAGGGCGGCGAAGACGCGGACCGGGGTCGGCAGGATGAAATGCGGCAGCGCCGCGACGACGACGATCATGTGCCAGAGGCCGAGGAGCCCGGCCGCCACGGCGGCGAGGCGGAGCGACCGCTTCATGTCTGGTCGTCCGCCGCGCGGAGCCGGCCGAGGAGCTCCGCCTGGAGCGCGAGGAGCGCCGGATCGCCCGGGTCGCGCGGTGGCGTCCCGGCCGGCTCGAGCGGCGCGCCGAGCCGTGCCGGCCGACCCGCCATGACGTGGATCCGGTGGCCGAGCCGGAGCGCCTCGAGCGGGTCGTGCGTGACGAGCAGCACCGTTCGCCCCGCGAGCATCGCGGCTGCGAGTTCCTGCAGGCGGAGCCGCGTGACCGCGTCGAGCGCCGAGAACGGCTCGTCCATCAGCACGATCGGGCGATCCTCGAACAATGTCCGCGCGATCGCCGCGCGCTGGCGCATGCCGCCCGAGCAGGTCGCGGGATAGGCATCGGCATAGGCGCCGAGACCGACCTCGGCGAGGAGCGCACGGGCGCGGGCGAGCGACGCGCCGTGATCGCCCGACGAGGACGCCCTGAGGCGCGCACCGATCGCGACATTGGCGGCGAGGCGCGCCCACGGGAACAGGAGGTCCTGTTGCGCCATCCAGGCGATGCGGCCGTCGAGATCGCGCCCGTCGCGGGCCGCGATCCGGGTGCCTGCGGCGCCGCGTTCGAGCCCGGCGACGATGCGGATGAGGCTCGACTTGCCGACGCCGCTCGGGCCGAGAATGCAGGTCCATTGGCCGCCGGCAAGCGAGAGATCGAGCGCATCGAACAAGACGCTCGAGCCGAAGACGAGGCGCGCCGCGTGGACGTCGATCGTCGGACCCGCCGCGCGCCGGGGCGTATCGGCTGTCACGGCACCCGGCGATCGATCGACGATGGAGGACATCCGACACCAGTCCCTTCGCCGGCATTACCCGGATCAGGTTCAAGGGGTCGTCCCGGGTCCGGGACCTCTCAGCCGCGTGGCGGCTCCCCCCAGTGATTGCCCGCTTCAGCGCAGGCGATCGGACTATGTCGGTTCCGTGACGGCTTGGCAAGGCGATCGGTGTCGCCTCGAGACGTTCCGCGCGCGGGCGCGCTGGGCTATTGTCGCCGCATGATCCGCCGCGCCGCCCGCCCCCTCTCGCGCCTCGCGCTCCTCGCCGTCCTCACCGTCGTCGCGCCCGGTGTTCCGCCGGCGCTGGCGCAGCGGAGCGAACTCGTCGCCTTCGAGCGCTCGACGCTCGTGATCGAGACCGAGCGGGCCAAGCACCGGTTCGACATCGAGCTCGCCACCACGCCCGAGCAGCAGCGCCAGGGCCTGATGTTCCGCAACCGCATGGCGGCCGAGGCCGGCATGCTGTTCATCTATGATGGGACGGCGCCGGTCTCGATGTGGATGAAGAACACCTTCATCCCGCTCGACATGCTGTTCATCGATGCCGAGGGCAAGATCGTCAAGATCGTCGAGCGGACGGTGCCGCAGTCACTCGAGACGATCTCGGCCGGGCGGCCGGTGACGGCGGTGCTCGAGGTGAACGGCGGGACCACGAGCCGCCTCGGCATCAAGCCCGGCGACCGCGTGGTGCACGCGGCGATCAAGCCGCGCGTTCAGCCGGTCGCGCCGCGCTGACCGGGTGGTCTGATCGGGTGTTCTGATCGGCTGGTCTTATCGGGCGTCTGATCGGCTCGCCTGATCGTGTCGTCTGATCGGGCCGCCCGATCGGGTGGTCAGGTGCTGGGGTCGCGCTTGGCGTGCGGCACCTGCTCCCAGCTTTGGCCCGCGGCGACGACACAGGCGGTGCCGTTCGGCATGGTGAGCAGGATCGTCCAGCTGCCGCCGGTCTTGGTCGAGAACACCTCGATCACGCCGCCATTGTTGGTGAGCCCGATCGCGACCGGCGCCTCGGCGTATTTTCGGTCGAGGTGCTTGACGACGTCGGTGCGCTCCGTGCACGGGGTCTCGGCCCGAGCCGCCGCGGTGGTCGCCACGGACATCGGCACGGCAAGGGCGAAAGCGAGGGTGAGGGCGAGGCTTCTCATGGCGCGCTCCGGATCGGACTGGCGATCGTCATAGGGACGTTAGCACCATGGTTTACTGTCGACGTTAACGATTCCTTGCCCCTGCGACGAATGTCACACGCAACCTGGTGTCGCACGCAAACAGGCGCCGCCCGATCGCACTTCCGTCGACGCGCGCGCTCGTGTAAGAACCCGATCCCTGGGTTTTTCCTTGTTCGGGGCGTGGCGCAGCCTGGTAGCGCACCTGCTTTGGGAGCAGGGTGTCGGAGGTTCAAATCCTCTCGCCCCGACCAGATCACCCGCCGTCGGCCCCGCGCCGCGGGCGGAGAGCGGAGCGGACGATGGCGACGGTGAAAATCTACCGCCCGGCGAAGACGGCGATGCAGTCGGGGCGCGCCAGGACCGAGGCGTGGGCGATGGAGTTCGAGCCGGGCGATGCCAAGGTGCGCGACGCGCTGATGGGCTGGGACGGCAGCACCGACACCCTGAACCAGGTCCATATCAGTTTCCCGACCTGCGAGGAGGCGGTCGCCTTCGCCGAGCGCCACGGCCTCGCCTATGTCGTGCAGCCCGCGCGCGAGCGCAAGGTCCGGGCCAAGAGCTACGCCGACAATTTCAAGGCCGGCCGCATCGGCAACTGGACGCACTGACCGGACGGGTCAGGACGCGGTCTCGGCGACACCGCGGACGGCGCGGAGGAGAACCTGGCGGGCGCGGACGAAGACCAATTCCTTCCAGTCGTCCTCGTCGGGATAGAAGCTCTGGCGGATGAACGCCTTGATCTCGCGCCCGAGCGGGCTCGCGAGGTCGCCGTGGCGATGGAGCCAGTTGTCGGCACGCACCGCCTCCAGCATCTGCTCGACCGAATAGGTGCCGAACTCGACCGTGACGCCGGTGATCTCGGTGCCCGGCAGCGCCGCGTCGAGGGCGCTCCGGATCACGCCCGAGAGGGCGGGCGAGGACGAGTTGCCGAGCGAGGGCGCGGTGAGGCCGTGGCCGAACCAGCGCGCGAGCCGGTCGCCGAGCGGCGTACCGGGGACGCCGGACGAGATCAGCTCGGCCGTGCCATAGGGGCCGAGCCCGGTGTGGAAGTCGAGGTACGCGACCCGCCGGGCGCCGGCGACGTCGCGCTCGAGGACGGCGCGGAAAGTGCGGTTCGACCAGGTCGGCGCGCGTCCGCCATAAAAGAGCCCGTCGGCGTGATCGTACTGGCCGCGGCTGATCGCCGACTGCAGCGCGAACTGGCCGTGGCGGGCGATATAGTCGCGGCAGGCCGCGACGCAGGCCGCGCGCGTCTCGTCGTCCCAGCGCTCGGGCACCAGCGCCGGATGGAGGCGCGCATACTCCGCGTTGGCCGGCCATCGGTCGCGGTCGTGGCGGATGAAATTGCGGTTGAGGTCGACGTTGTCCTCGTTGACGCGGCGGAGCCAGGCGAAGCCATGCGGGTTGATCGCGTGCACGAAGACGACCCGAACACCGTCGGGCAGATGCCGCGCCTCGCCGGTGTGGAGCCAGCCGACCATCGCGCCGGAGCCGCAGAACCCCTCGACGCCGTGCGTGCCGGCGGTGGCGAGAACGACGTTCGCGGCCGAACGCGGCCCGATCGAGGTTACATCGGCATAAACCGGCGCGCCGTCGGGGCCGGGCGCCGGATTCTCGTAGGTGTCGACCGGAAGGCCCGCGGCCTCGCACGCCGCGCGGAACAGGGCGCGGGCCGAGCGGTAGTCGCGGGCGAAGTAGCCGGCGTGATCCATGATGGGCGGCGGAGAGTAGCGCGTTCGCCCGCCGCCGTCATCGTCCGCGCCGCAGCCGGCGCTGGCAAGGCTTCGGCCGCTTCGCTACGATGCGCAGCGATACCCCGACCATCGGCCGGGGCGACGACGATGGACCGAAGCGCCCTTAGCTCAGGCGGATAGAGCAACGGCCTTCTAAGCCGTGGGTCGGGGGTTCGAATCCCTCAGGGCGCGCCATCGGCGTCCGGGCCGCGCGCCGTCGGCGGGCGCCATTGATCGGTCCCGTCGGCCGCACTAGCTCACCGCACAGAGATGGATCGGACGGAGACGGCGGTGGACGCGAAGCGGTTGCTCGACCAGTTTCTCGGCGCGGGTTCTGGCGCGGGCAGCGGGCTCGCCGGCTTCGGCGCGGCGGCCAAGCGGAAATACGAGGAGACCGGCGGCATGAAGGGCTTCGCCGGCGGCGCGGTCGCGGGCGGCGTGCTCGGGCTTCTCCTCGGCAACAAGAGCGTGCGGAAGCTCGCCGGCGGCGTCGCGGGCTATGGCGGTGCGGCGCTGATCGGTGCCCTCGCGTTCAAGGCGTTCCAGAGCTGGCAGCAGGGCAAGGCGGGCGCGACCGCTCCGGTGGCGGCGCCGGCGCAATTGCCGCCGCCCGAGGCGATCGATCCGCGCTATTTGCCCGGTGCGACACCGGCCGCCGATGGTACGCCGTTCGAGCGCGTCCTCGTCGCCGCGATGATCGCCGCGGCCAAGGCCGACGGCCATGTCGATGCCACCGAGCAGGGGCGCATCTTCCAGGCGGTCGAGCAGCAGGGGCTCGATGCCGAGGCGAAGGCCTTCGTGTTCGATGCGCTCAACGCGCCGACCGATCTCGATGCGATCGCGCGCGCGGCCGCGACTCCTGAGCAGAAGGCCGAGATCTATCTCGCCGCCCGGATCGCGATCGATCCCGATCACGCCGCCGAACGCGCGTTCCTCGCGGCGCTCGGCCACAAGCTCGCCTTACCGACGGGCCTCACCCAGGAGCTCGACGCCCAGGTCGTCGCGGCGACCCGCGAGACCGCGCCCGGTTGAGGCGGCCTTCCATCCCCACTAAGGTTCGTCGACGAGCCAGCGAGGGGATCAACCGTGGACACGCCGTCGACCACCGCCGCCGAGATCGCGGCACTCCGCACCGAGGCCGATCTCGGGCTCGGCGGGCGCGTCGCCATCGTCACCGGCGGCGGCCAGGGGCTCGGGCGCGTGTTCGCCAAGGCCTATGCCGCCCATGGTGCGATCCCGGTCATCGCCGACATCAACGAGGCGCGCGGCGCCGCGGTCGAGGCCGAGATCCGGAGCGCCAACCACCGCGCGCTGTTCGTGCCGACCGATGTCGCCGACTACGCCGCCGTCGCGCGCATGGCCGACCGCGTCCGCGGCGAGCTCGGCCGGATCGACGCGCTGGTCAACGGCGCGGCGATCTTCTCGACGCTCAAGAAGCGCCCATTCGACGAGATCCCGCTCGAGGAGTGGGACCGCGTCGTCCGCGTCAACGTCTCCGGCGTGTTCCATTGCTGCCGCGCCGTGATGCCGGCGATGAAGGGGGCCAAATACGGCCGGATCATCAATATCTCGTCCAACACGGCGCTCACCGGACGGCCGGACTATCTCCACTACACGACGACCAAGTCGGCGCTCCTCGGCATGACGCGCTCGCTCGCGCGCGAGGTGGGGAAGTTCGGCATCACCGTGAACACGCTGATGCCGGGCGCGACCGAGACCGAGATCCCGCGCGAGACCGTGTCGCCGCAGCTCAAGGCCGCGATCGTCGCCAACCAGTGCATCCCGCGGCCCGAGACGCCGGAGGATCTCGCCCGCGTCGTGATGTTCCTGAGCTCGGATCTGTCGCGCTTCGTCACCGGCCAGACGATCATCGCCGATGGCGGTCTCGCGCACGTCTAGGATCGCGCTGCTCGCCTCTATTCTCGTCCTCGCGGGCGATGGGGCGGAAGCGCGCTGCGCCTGCCGCTGCGTCGACGGGACGGTGCAGATCGTCTGCACCGGACCCGAGATCCCGATGATCTGTCCGCCCGCGATCTGCCCGATCCCGCCGCCGGCGATCGCACCGATCGCGCCGCCGCGCGTGCCGCCGCTCGGCACCGAGACGTGCACCCAGCACCAGGTGTTCGATCCGCGGACCGGGCGCTCTGTGTGGCAGGAGCTCTGACGCTGACGGCGGCCGCTCACGCCGCCATGTCGAACAGCAGGATCTCGGGCTCGGGGGCCGTGCCGGCGATCTCGATCGCGCCGGCATCCGTGATGCCGAGCGCATCGCCCGCGGCGAGCGCGGTGGTGCCGACCCTTATCGCGCCGCGCGCGACCTGGACCCAGGCCGTCCGCTGCGGCCGGAGCGCGTGGCGCACGGTCGTGCCCGCGTCGAGGATCGCGGCGTGGAGATCGACGTCACGGCGGATCGTGACGGCACCGTCCCGCCCATCGCGCGCGGCGACGAGGCGGAGCCGGCCGCGCTTCTCGGCCGCCGGGAAGGATTTCTGCTCATAGGCCGGGTCGAGACCGGCGTGCTCGGGGAGGATCCAGATCTGGAGGAGATGGACGGGCTCGGTCTCCGAGGCGTTGAACTCGCTGTGGCGGATACCGGTGCCGGCGGTCATGTGCTGCACGTCGCCGGCCTGGATGGTCGAGCCGGTGCCGAGGCTGTCCTTGTGCGCGAGCGCGCCCGCGAGCACATAGGTCACGATCTCCATGTCGCGATGCGGGTGGGTCGGGAACCCGCCGCCCGGCGCGATGTACTCCTCGTTGATCACGCGGAGCGGTCCGAAGCCCATATGCGCCGGATCGCGATAGTCGCCGAAGGAGAAGCTGTGCCGGCTGTCGAGCCAGTCGAGCCGTGCCCGCCCGCGTTCCTCCGATTTCCGCAACAGGCTCGCCATCGCCACCTCCGCCTTCGGCCCAATCTCGATCCAGCCCCAGAGATGGGCACGCGGCCGCGAGAATTCTAGCGGCGGTCCCACAGCCGGCGCGCGATCGGGACCGCGACGGCGGCACCGATGCCTTGCGCGACGATGAAGCCGATCGCATCGACGGGACGGATGCCGGCGAACGAGTCCGTCAAGGCGCGCGCGATCGTCACCGCCGGGTTGGCGAACGAGGTCGAGGCCGTGAACCAGTACGCGGCGGCGATATAGAGCCCGACCGCGGCGGCGACGAAGCCCGGCCGCGTCGCGAGCGTGCCGAGGATGGTGAGGACGAGACCGAATGTCGCGACGCCCTCGGCGAGCCATTGTGCCGGCCCGGTCCGCATCTTGACGCCCCACTGGAACACCGCGACGTCGAACATCAGATGGGCGAGGAGGACACCGAGAACGCCGCCCACGACCTGCGACGCGACATAGGGCGCGAGCCGCGCGCGCGGGAGTTGACCTTCCGCGACGAAGACCGCGCTCACCGCCGGATTGAAATGGGCACCCGACACCGGGCCGAGCATGGTGATCAGGACGACCAGCATCGCCACCGTCGCGAGCGTGTTGCCAAGGAGCGCGACGGCGTCGTTTCCGCCCGCAAGGCGCTCGGCCATGATGCCCGAGCCGACCACGGTCGCGAGGAGAAGAAGCGTGCCGAGCCCCTCGGCGAGGATGCGGCGCGCCCGCGGTTCCTCAGCCATCGCTCAGCCGCCCACGCCGGCCGGGAACTCCTCGGCCGCGGCGCTGTCTGAGACCGTGGTCACGCGCGGCTCACGCGCCGCGATTGCCGCCATAGACGGTCGCCTCGCCGGTGGTGAGGAACGCCTCCCACACGACGCCGTCGGCATCGGTGATCCACGACTTCTCCGAGCGGTGATAGCAGCACGTCGTCGCCCCCTCCGCGAGCACCGGCCCCTCGGCCGCCTCGAGCCGCGTATAGACCTCGGCGAGCTCGTCCGCGTTCTCGGCCTCGATGCCGAGATGCTCGATCCCGTTCCGCGCCTGGCCGGTCGAGATCGCGAAATTGACGCGCGGATCCTCGAGCATCCATTTCGCGTAGTCGGGCTTGACCACCGTCGGCGGCGCGGCGAAGAGCGTCGAATAGAACCGGATCGACTGCGCGAGATCGGCGACACCGACATGGACATGGAAGCGCTTCACGCGGATTTCCTCCGGGTTTGGATCGGGGAAGCGGGCGCGCACGCGGCGGGCACACAGGCAGCGGGAACACAGGTGGCGCTGGCGCAGCAATTCTCGGTGAGGTAGCCGACCACCGCGCTCATGGCGGCGAAGTCCGCCGAGTAGACGAGCGAGCGGCCGACCCGGCGCTGGACGATGAGACCCGCGCGTTGCAGATGGGCGAGATGGAAGGAAAGCGACGAGGCGGGCATCGCCGTCGCGTCCGCGATGGCGCCGGCCGGGAGGCCCTCCGGCCCCTTCTGGACGAGGAGCCGGAACACGGCGAGCCGGTGGTCCTGGGCGAGCGCCCCGAGGGCGGCGAGAGCGGCGGTGGTATCCATTGATTTTCGATATTTCCAGAATGATCGAAATGTAGTCGTCCAGGTCGCCCGCGTCAAGTCCCCGATGCGCGCTCTTGCGGTCGCCGGCGCCGGCGCGACATTCTCGCTGATCCCTGTCTCAGGAGCCGACCATGCAGACCCGCATTCCGGCCGTCATGATGCGCGGGGGCACCTCGAAGGGCCTCTATTTCCTGGCCGACGATCTGCCCGCGGACATTGCAACCCGCGACGCCGTCCTCCTCGCCGCGATGGGCTCCCCCGACATCCGCCAGATCGACGGCGTCGGCGGTGCCGATCCGCTGACCAGCAAGGTCGCGATCATGTCGCGCTCGACCCGGCCCGGCATCGACGTCGACTATCTCTTCGCCCAGATCGTCGTCGACCAGGCGGTCGTCGACACCAAGCCCAATTGCGGCAACATGCTGGCCGGCGTCGGGCCGTTCGCGATCGACGAGGGCCTCGTGGCCGCGACGGACGGCGAGACGACGGTGCGCATCTTCATGGTCAACAGCGGATCGGTCGCCGAGGCGCGGATCCGCACCCCGGGCGGTGTGGTCGCCTACGCGGGCGATGCGCGGATCGACGGCGCGCCTGGCACCGCGGCGCCGATCCCGATCGGGTTCCTCGACACCGAGGGCTCGGCCTGCGGCAGCCTGTTGCCGACCGGCAACGCGGTCGATGTGATCGACGGCGTGCCGTGCACGCTCATTGACAACGGCATGCCGGTCGTCGTGTTCGCGGCCGCGGCGGTCGGGCGGACCGGCTATGAGAGCCGCGACGCGCTGAATGCCGATGACGCGCTCAAAGCGCGGATCGAGGCGATCCGGCTCAAGGCCGGGCCGATGATGAACCTCGGCGACGTCGCGAAGCAGGTGGTCCCGAAGATGACGCTGGTCGCGCCGCCACGCGCCGGCGGCAGTGTCTGCACGCGGACCTTCATCCCGCATGTCTGCCATGCCGCGATTGGCGTTCTCGGCGCGGTGACGGCGGCGACCGCCTGCGTGCTGCCGGGCTCGCCCGCGGCCGCGGTCGCGCGCCTGCCCGAGGGCCGGCGCAGGCTCGTCTCGGTGGAGCATCCGACCGGCGAGTTCTCGGTCGATCTCGAGATGGAGGGAACGCGCGTCGTCCGCGCGGCCCTCCTCCGCACGGCGCGGCGGCTGTTCGAGGGTAACGTGCTCGTGCCGCGGACGATCTGGGCCGGCCGGCGGAAGCTCGCCGACGCCGCCGAGTAGGGAAGGATAGAGACGCCGTCATGAAGACCTGCCAACCGCCCGACCCGAACACCCGGACGCCGACATTCCGCCCCCCGCCGGGCGCGTGCGATGCGCACTGCCACGTGTTCGGGCCGGCCGACATTTTCCCCTATCACCCGACCCGCAGCTACACGCCGCCCGATGCGCCGAAAGCGCATCTCGCGCGGCTGCACGCGATCCTCGGCATCGACCGCGCGGTGATCGTGCAGGCGTCCTGCCATGGGCCCGACAACACCGCGATGATCGATGCGATCGCGTCCTCGGGCGGGCGCTGGCGCGGCGTCGCGATCGTCGACGACGACTGCTCGGAGCGGGAATACCGCCGGCTCCACGACGGCGGCGTGCGCGCCATCCGGTTCAACTTCGTCCGCCATCTCGGCGGCACGCCCGACCTCGCCGTATTCGAGCGCGCGGTCGAGCGCATCCGCCCGCTCGGCTGGCACCTCATCCTCCATCTCGACGCCGAGGACATCCTGGAGCACGAGGCGCGCTTCAAGCGGCTGCCGGTGCCGATCGTGATCGATCACATGGGCCGCGTTCAGGCCAAGAACGGGCTCGACCAGGCGCCGTTCCGGAAGCTCCTCGAGTTCATGCGCAACGACAATTGCTGGGTCAAGATCTGCGGGCCGGAACGGGTGTCGTCGAAGGGGCCGCCGTTCACCGACGCGGTGCCCTTCGCCGAGAAGCTGGTCGAGGTCGCACCCGACCGTGTCCTCTGGGGTACCGACTTTCCGCACCCCAACATCGCGGGCGTGATGCCGAACGACGGCGATCTCGTCGATCTCCTCGCGCGCGCCGTGCCCGATCCGGCGTTGCAGCGGAAGGTGCTCGTCGACAACCCGGCGCGGCTCTACGGCTTCGACGCCTGAGGCCGCGCGCGGATTGCAGCGGCGAGGCTAGGCCCGGAGCGCAAGCCGCGGGAACACGTGGCGGATATTGTCCTCGAAGATCTGCTTCTTGTCGGCGGCCGACAGCCACGGCACCTGGTCGATATAGCGCTTGGTGTCGTCGAAATAGTGCCCGGTCTCGGGATCGATGCCGCGCACCGCGCCCACCATCTCGGACGCGAAAAGGATGTTCTTGACCGGAATGACCTTGGTCAGGAGATCGATCCCCGCCTGGTGGTAGACGCAGGTGTCGAAATAGACATTGTTGAGGAGGAGCTCGTCGAGTGGCGGACGCTTCATGTCCTGCGCGAGCCCGCGATAGCGCCCCCAGTGATAAGGCACCGCGCCGCCGCCATGCGGGATGATGAACTTGAGCGTCGGGAAGTCCTTGAAGAGATCCGAGGTCAGGAATTGCATGAAGGCCGTGGTGTCGCCGTTGATGTAGTGCGCGCCGGTATAATGGAAGCACGGGTTGCACGAGTTGCTGACATGCACCATCGCCGGCACGTCGAGCTCGGCCATCACCTCGTAGAGCGGATACCACCAGCGGTCGGTGAGCGGCGGATCGGTCCAGTAGCCGCCTGACGGGTCGGGGTTGAGATTGCACCCGATGAACCCGAGCTCGGTGACCGAGCGGCGGAGCTCGGCGATGCAGTTGCGCGGATCGACGCCGGGCGACTGCGGCAGCTGGCATACGCCGACGAAGTTCTCCGGATAGAGGGTGGTCACCCGGTACACCATGTCGTTGCACGCCTCCGACCAGTGCTCGCTGGTGGTCGCGTCGCCGATGTGATGCGCCATGCCGGAGGCGCGCGGCGAGAAGATCGTGAGGTCGGTGCCGCGCGCGCGTTGCAGCTTGAGCTGCGCGCCCTCGACGCTGTCGCGGATCTCATCGTCGCTCACCCGGAGCGAATGGCGGGCCGGGACGTGCGCCGTGTGCTCGAGACCGGCGATCTGCCGATCGCGATAGTCCTGAAGCGCCTTGGGCGAGGTCGTGTAGTGGCCGTGGCAGTCGATGATCATGTCACCCTCTCGTTTACGCGCGCCCGGCGAGCTGGCGGGCCTTGTCGAGACCGGCATAGCTCCGTGTCGGCGCCGCCATCAGGAATCGATATCCCTCGCCGAGGATGCGCGCGGCGTTGCCGGCCTCGACGTGGGGGTGACCGACCGGCACGCCATGCGCCTTGCAGGTCTTGACCACCTCGGCCATGGCGGCGAGCACGCTCGGGTGCTCGTACTGGCGCGGCACGCCGAGCTCCTGGCTGAGATCACCCTCGCCGATCAGGACGGCGCCGATCCCCGGCACCGTGCGCAGCATCTGGTCGAGGTTCCGGATGGCCTGCGTGTCCTCGATCATCAGGATCACCAGGATCTCGCCCTTGGGATCGAGCGGCCAGACGTCGGTCCGTGCATAGTATTCCTGCTGGGTGAGGCCCCAATA
>Ga0194132_10004087_pt1 | contig 25206 bp, 28 predicted proteins | sample TA2KigOf80mmetaG_FD_148612 | JGI IMG/M metagenome (GOLD analysis project Ga0194132, IMG submission 148612) | Freshwater microbial communities from Lake Tanganyika, Tanzania - TA2015054 Kigoma Offshore 80m | ecosystem: Environmental > Aquatic > Freshwater > Lake | place: Tanzania: Lake... | reverse complement strand
ATAACGAAACAATCAGCAAGGATAATAATAAAATTTAATGCTTTAGGAATGCCTTTATTTATAAAAACACTTGTTAAACTACGAAACCAGGTTTGTAAACTGTTTTGCCGTTCACTGTAACTGCTGTGAGTTTTTGTTTTCGATTTGGTCCCTTTGTTGTATAAGAAGCGTGAACCCAACCACTATTTGGACCTTCTTTTGGATCATAAAACTCTAAGATGATTTGATCGAACTCACAATTCTCACTAACCCACTTGGCAAGATCTGGATTCGGGAGCCCATCGATTTCGAAGTCGATCGCCTCACCATTGCAATGTTGAGACTTGATAGAACCACCAACAGCACTATTAAGGGCAGGACCACGATAGCCAGAATTAATACGCACGGGCTTATTAAAATGACGCCGCACAGGTTCAAGAATTTTTTCGCATACATTTTTAAGATTTTGAGCATGATCTGGACCTGGGGTGTTATCAATACGCTTACGAATCGCAGTTTCAGACTTTGTAAACTCGTTTAATTTAAAATGTTCAGATAACTGCATATCTGATGTTACTGTAAGCGCAGGAGCAGCAGATTTAACAACTGCCGCTGGTGCTGCAGCTGGTGTTGCTGATGTTGCCCAACTAATATATTTTTTTGTTTTTTCTGAGCGATCAGCAAGACCATGAGTCCCACCATTAATTTTTTTGGTAAGAGAAAGAATGGCAGCGTCAGTTACTCCTTGATCGCAAATGTTCCAAAGTTTGTTTCGCTCGAAGAAAAACATTGCAGATTCAAACGCAAGTTCAGATGCAACAATGTCTGGATTGCTCATTACATCTGGTCGTTTACAGTAATCGGCAAAGGCTTTGTAATTATCTTTTCCAGTTAACTGAAGTGCGCCGCGACCACGATATCTCCAACCATCTCCGCTTTTCTCATCACCATTGCCCATGCGTGATGCGTAAACTCGATTCGCAATTTTTTCTGGTTGTCGTTCATATTGTGCTGCTAATGCATCTGTTGCAAAATATTTTCCAAAAATACCGCGAAGACCTTTTGCTGCATAGTTTAAATTCTCGCTAAACGCTTTAAATCCACCTGACTCATGTGCAGTTTGTGCGAAGAAATGAGCAGCTCGAACAGGCGAGAGTTTATAATACGCCATCGCCGCTTTAAAAGTGCCTGGACCCCAAGCACCATCGGCAGCAATACCAATCTTTTGCTGTAATGATTTAAGGCTCATGAGTCACCTCAAGCGATTTGATCTTCAACTTCTTCAACTAATTCTTTCATTGGCTCAGGAAGAATTTCTTCTACCTTTGGCGCCTCAGGTGCTTTCGGAGCCTCTGGCACATCTGGCTTTTCGCTCTTACCGAGCATAATGCCTGAGAGAATACCAGTGAGAAAGGTTGCAATTGGAGTAATCAACTCAAAAAACTTTGCATCATTGGGTGACTGACTCATTGGCTGAGTCACAAAGATGAGCGAGTAAAGAACTACAAAAACAATTCCTGTCAATGTAAATGCAAGTGAGAGACCGACTGTAAATTTAAGTCGCGCCATCAATTCACTTTCTGTATATCTTGGACCTTTAAACATGATTATTCTCCTTTGGGTTCACAATTACAATCTTCTGCGGGCGCAGCTTCTTCTTCTACGGGCGATTGCTCTACTGGTTCTGGCAATCCATTTAATTTGTCATAACACAATCCATCAGCCTCACATATTGGGCGATTACACTCAGGCTTATCCTTATTTGCAGGATCCTGACATTCGTAACGATAAGTGTCTGAACACCCAGCCAATAACAAAGCAGCAAATAAAATCGATACTGCTTTCATTTGATTACCTCTTTCCGTATCTTAAATAAACCATTGCACCCGTCAATTCATCTTCAACAATAATCGGTGCATCAGGATTCTCTTTGGCGTATTGTCTGATTTCTTCTCCAATATCGCCTTCGACGTAAGTCTTATAATGCTTTCTATACATCTTACCAAGTTTTGCTTTATTAAATGCATTACTTGATACCTTAAAAACTCTTTTACCAGCAAACAAAATTGGATTATGTTTTTTAGAAACTGGTGGATCTGTTGGCGGCAAACCAGAAATATTTGCACCACTTGCTGTGTTTATAATTTCTTCTTTTAGGGTTTTAAATTTTTTCATTAATTATCCAGCAGTAACACCTTTACTTTTTAATGAACTTAATGGATCTTTTTGGCTGTTGAATTTAATAGTGTGATTAGCAAAAGTTTTACCTTTATGTTTAAATGATACGCCTGTTCCACTGTGATGAACTGTGATGTTTTTGTGATCTCTTAAAATATGTTCGTAGTCAGCGCCAGGATTTACCGTATGGTGTTTAGTTGCATTTTCACCATAAGTAATATGTTTAATGTGCTCGTGACCTTTATCTTGCATTGGAGTTATGTGAGCATGAACAACTTTTCTAATGTGACCGACTAGTTCTGTGTGGTGCGCATTATTTAAATGATCTGATAAATCTTTGGCAACTTTAACTAGAGTTGCACTATTTCTTTTCTTAATATCTGCTTTTGCTATTTCGTCACCTTTAAGCCATTCTTTTCTGTCTTTCTTATTGCTCATTTTCTGGAGTTTAGGATGGGCTGAAAGAATACCTTTTCTGTGATCGTCGAATGTTTTCTTTGCCTTTGGACCTAAAGACTCTATTCCCAAACTTGATGAAGGAACATGTTTAGTAGACTGATCTGTGACTTTTAAACTCACACCCATAAATCTTGGCTTTTTCTTTGCCTTATCTGCCGAGTGGTGCGTGTGTAATACGATATCTGATGCGTCTTGTTTTTGCGATGCTTCAATACCTGTTGATGTCTTCAAGTCGCCTGGTTTCGAAGTCCAGTGAATTGTAGAAATTTTATGACCTCTGGTTTCAGCTTGCTTACGAATGTCTTCAGCAGCGCTTTTGGCTCTATCGTGAATTTTTTTGTAGTCATCTTTATGGATAGTTTTCTTTAAACGGTCATGGGCTTGTTCTGGACTTTCGCCTTCTTCGTTCTTATACTTGTCCATATGCTGACCATTGTTCAAATGATAGCCAACTAACAATTCATGCATAACACCTTTGGTGTTGTTCGGAACTTTACCTTTAGGAGAAACTTCTTCAGATAAAACTTCAAGATCCAATGTCTCAATAATCTTATCGAGCGCTTTAGACTCTTCCATTTTTTGTTTAAATGTTAAAATAATTGACATTAATTTGATCTTAGGTTAAAATAACTATGTGGTTCCGTTAAGTAATTCTCTATAAATTTCGCAATATTTCCATTAAATGTAAGTCTACTGGAATATCACTTGAGATAATGTTTGTTTCACGAACACCTCTGACAATACTTGGCATTGCTGACGTATATATAAGAAATGTTTTGAGCGCACTATAATCCTTTTCATTTATACGAAAAAATAATATTCTTGTACTGCCTTCTACTCCAAATACATTCTGACATAGTATTAAATGATTTAATAATAATCGTTCTTTTATCTCTCCAGTCAAACGATATCGATGTAACAATCGTTTAATATATCGAAATGTTTTAAAATCCTCATCGAACTCACTTTGTATACAATTAGGTTTATCATAGCATTTAGCTGCATATAATAAAATATTGTTCTCATTCAACTCATTAAAAAGCATAAATTAATATTCATCAGTGTTGCCCGCATCATCATCGCGTTTACGATAGTTATCGCTGTGACGAATTGGCATTGGATCGCGATCTCCGAGGAGTTCATCCGAATCCATATTCAATAAATCTTCTAACTCTTCATTAGTAACGATTTGTGCATAGCCATCAACAAGTCCGTCATCGCTGGTGTCGTAAACCACATAAAGATGATATGGCGACTCGCCTAACATATAAACTAGTTCAGCGCCTAAATCAAGAAAATTATTCGTTGCAGATTGTGGTAATGGAAAACCATATTTCTCTGTAACACCGCGAAGTTGATTTAAAAAGATCGGCGCATTTTGATATGGTTTTTCCGTCAATGCATCAAGTTCATTATTGATTGTATTCATATTCTCTTCTAGATAGCGAGAATCAATTTGAATAGTCTCATCAAATGCTTCGTTTAAAAACTCATTAAAGGTTTGCATCTTTCTCACCTGCTAATTCTGGCTTTACATTAATTTTATTTTTTTTGCCCTTGACAATATCAATCGTTTTCTGAGCAATGGCTGCACCTTTTTCTTGTTCACGTTCTTTCTTTGCAGATAATGTTCCTGCCTGTTTCTTGCCCATTTTCTGCGCTTTTGCTTGAGCGTCAAACTTTTGCTGCACTGCTTTCACGTATGGTTTCATTTCTTCATTCATTTCACTCTCCATATAATTTGCTGCAGTTACAACGTAGTCTTCGGCAAGAGTAATTTTGCTTTGAACCCACTCGGGTAAGTTCGCATTCGGTTCTAACATATCATGCAGTTTTTTGGCGTTTGTAATAATACTTTTAAGTTGCGACATTGCCATGTCGCCTTCGTAATCGTATTCGCCTGAATCTTTCTCTGCCATATTACTCGCCCTTATTTAATGCTTTCTTTTTAGATGCTTCGATACGCGCTTTGATAACATCACCGTATGTGATCTTTTTTGGATCACCATGCTTCTTGGCGAGTTCAACTTCGGTTGATGTTTCTGGATCTTTACCTTTGGCTTTTTCTTCGCGTAGATCTTTATCTGCGGTGTGATAAGTCTTACCCTTGTTGATGTAAGAATTTACACGAGCATGACCCCATTGTGATGGAGTTGTTCCTGGACGATGTCCTGAATTCCATGCAGCAACTCCACGACGAAATACTGATTTAAGTGTTCCCAATGAAATACCAGACTTTTGTGCCTTTGCAGCAAGTGATGTATCTGCTTTACCTTCTTCAATCTGCTCGACTTCTTCTTTTGCTAATTTATCAACAGCCTTTGCAATGCCTCTAGATCTTTTACCAGCAAATTTTCTCATTGTTTTTGCTGCTAAATCACTACCCCTTGCAACATAATTTGCTGCATCACCTTTTCTGGCTGCATCCGTTTCATAACCTCTTTGAAGTCGACTTGCTGATGCTACATCGCGTGTTGCTCTCTTAACATAAGAAGCAAGTGTAGACTTCTTGAGTTCATCAATCTGCTCGACTTCTTCATTTGCAAGTTTCTTTTTTGCCTTTTCTTTTCGTATTTCAGCAGCACGTGTCTTTACTCTATCAAGAAATGTTTGTTTGCCCATTCTATTCATTGCGGCTGCTCTTTTAATTATATCTGTGCGATTTTTTACTCCCTCATATCCAGTCACTTCATCCACCTGCTCGACTTCTTCTGATTTAACAGAGACACCAGCTTTCGGATCGCCGTATGATTTTTGTCGTTTTCTTTCGAGTTCTTTTTTTGCTTTTAATTTAGCATCAAGAGTTTTACCATCTGGATGTTTTAGCATCCAACCTGGACCATATCCCTTGCCAGCCTCATCCACCTGCTCGACTTCTTCTTTAAAATATCCCATTAATTTGCTCATGTTCATTGGGTTTGGTGGAATATCTTTATCAGTGGCTCCTTGTCGACGAAGACTTTTATGCCCACCACCTTCGATATTACCAGTTGGCGCACCAGTAGGATTTCTTGATCTTGCGTATGCTTTGTTTGCCAAATCGCGCAATCTTCTTATTTTTTGTTTATCTGGATTTTTTCTGAGTTTTCCAAGGCTTCCATCTTTTGATGGATATCTTTCTAAGTCAGTTGCTTTTTGTTTTGCTAATTGAGATAGTTTCAAAGATGTTTCACCTGATTCATCAATCTGCTCGACCTCTTCTTTCTTCATCGATGCTTGCATATTGTTCATTGCTTTACGAGCAGCACTTCTTGCAAGTCTATAACCAAGAGGATGTTTACCTGCTGGACCCTTTGGTTTGTTTTTGACTGGACCGCCGAGTATTTCTTCGGCTTCTTTTTTTGTAACTTCATTCATCGTTTGACCCTCTAGGTTTACATTGTCTCCCATATACCGACCTTGCCCATATCCGTATGGGTTATCATCTACTTCAGTTGATTTAGGAGGTGGGCTTGGATTTTGTTTTAAGTTTGCAACCCTAATTATTCTTTTTGCACGTGCACGACTAATTATTCTATTTACAGCTTGGTCTCTTGTCATACCATCAGGACGAGCAATATCTGAAACTTTTGGATGCGGACGTTTGTCAAGATAACTTTGTGCAGTTTTTGGAGAAAGTTCATCAATCTGCTCGACTTCTTCGCGCATTCCTGCTTCTCTTTCTGCGCCGAGTTTAGCAGCAAGCGCCATCTTACGACGTTCTTCTGCTGACTTACCCTTGAATTGTGGAGCATCAGATTTTTGGAAGTCTTTGATAACATCGCCCATTTTGGCTTTGACGAGATTAATTTTCTCATCAATCTGCTCGACTTCTTCTTTTGCCAACACTTCGCGACCAAAACGAGTTGGACTATGACCTCTTGCTGGATCTACATTACCAGCCCTCATTGCATTTAATCCTAGTCCACGAACATATGCATTCTTTTTATCTTTGTTTCTTTGAGCAGTAAGTGCGCGTTCACGTGCCATAAGCACAGCAACCTTACCAAGTGTTCTCTTATCTTTATCAGAGATCATTTTCATTTTTAATTGATTCGTCATCGCCATTGAAGCATCTGGTTTCGCTGCTTCATCAACAGATTCATTTTTTGTTTTCTTTGCTCTTTTTGATTGATATGGATCGAGAGAAACTTTTGGATTAAATCCTGCTTTAATGCTGGCTCTTAAATCTCTAATCGTAGATTGACCAGCACCAGCCATTACATTGCTACCATCAGAACCCATTGCTCCGATTGGCGGACGTCCACCTTTATCCATATAGGCTTTTTGACGAGCAACATTAATCGCACGAACAGAATTTGGCTTAACATTAACATTTTTTCTTGACGCAACTTTTATACGTTTTGCTGCAGCAGCTGATTTACCCTCTGGCTCTTTCTCTTTTGATGCAGTTGGCATTTCCATACCGTGTTTTTTGTACCATTTCTTTTGAAATGATGGCGACATCAAATGCAATTTTGATGGAATCTTTACCTCTGCCATTTAAATACCCTCAAATTCTTCTATTTTTAATATTAACTCTGTGTGTCCACGTTTAATTCTATGAAATGCCTTCGGAGGTATAAAAAATTTATCACCTTTATACATCCTCTTAGGCAATTCATCATCAAATTGAATTTCCCAACCCACGCCTTCTAAAACCTCAATGTACCTACCATTTACATCCCTATGCCACATTAATTCTTCATCTAAAACATCTGATTTAAATGTGCGCAAGAACGACCAAGTATTTAGGCTTTTATCAACGTAAGGTTTATTTGTCATTTACCACCATATTTTACCCGAATTGCTAAAAAATCTTGGCCAACGGCATGCCCAATAGGATGCGCTCGTCTTATCTTTATTCGTTAAACAATGATGACGAGCGACAAAACTACGAGTTGCACCTGGGTCCATATACTTTTTCTGCATACCAGATTGACTGAAGTTGATTTTGCGCACGCCATCTCCAACACGAACATAAACTGCACCACCACCGCCAGAGCGAAATGGTTTACCGATACCTTTGCCATCTGTTGGATCATCAGCTTCGTTTAGTTCTTCTTCGAATGGATAATCGAGAATTACTTCCTGATCGTTGTAAGTTGCTTTTTCGCCGATGTTCGAGTTAAGCATGTCTTGTTCATACTCATCAGCGGGTGTGTACTTGCCCTCTGCGTAGAGTTTTTTCGCTTCCTCAATTATTTTAAAAAACATATCAGATCCTGGACGAAAGATATTATCTGTAAACGAAACTTGATTTTCGATATGATATTCTACTGCTTCTTTTACAGTGGTTGGTTTTTCTTTAATCTTACGAAGTTCATAAGCACCACCCCAAGACTTCACGCGCTCATATCCTGGAGGAACTGAATGTCCTCCAGGAGGACCAGGAAGTTGGCGTGGTGTTTTCATAAACGATTTAAGAGGTTTCGCTGCTTCGCGAACATAAGCGCCTGTTGTAATAACTGCGGGACCATCTTTTGCAATGTCACGAGAATTTGGTGGAACTATTTGTGATCTTTTTCGCTTTTTTGTTTCTGTATCGAGCGTCGGCGTCGCGTCGATGATCGATTCAGAATCTTCTCTAACTGCTTCTCCAACCGACTCACATTCTCCGCAACAATCTGTTGTTCCGCAGTCCTTATGTTCTTCATTTTTATTAGATTTATTAGACTTATTAACATTACCAATCTCTCCTTGTCCTGGCGTCATGGCAATCGCATGTTTACGATATTCATCAGTGCCAGCTAATTGCATTTCAAATAAAGAATTTATATCATCAATTTGATCGAGTTCTTCTTTACGAAGTTTCATGAGATTATCGTGGAATGCTTTGGCTTTATCTGGATCAGTTTTTGCAAGGCGATCATAAATCTTTTTGTTATTTTTGTCAACTTCAGATTGTGTGCCTAAACGCCACTCTGCTCTCCAGCGCGATGGACGAAGTTTCTTTTGTGCCTCATCAAACTCTTGTATTTCTTCATTTTTAGCAGACTTCAACTGTTCTGGTGTTGGCGCACCCTTATCGCCCACCTTACGCATTCTTTCACCAGAACCACGTTTAATTCTTTGTCTTTTGGCATGAATGTTTGCCCATAAACCTGGTCCACCCTCATCAATCTGTTCTGATTCATCCATCATCTTACGAACAGCAAGTGTGTGCCTACTTGGTTTTGTTTTAGCATTTGCATCACCAGGAGCTGGTTCGTATGCTCTTGGATCACTATCTGAGAGTTTTGATTTCCTTTTCCAATGTGCTTTACGTGCTAATGCTGTTGACGTACTTAATCCAGAGACATATTTTTTAGGTAAGCCTGAATCTTTGTCCATCGGAACTGATTTAAATGTTTTCTCAGATAAAAGCAATCCATTTGATGTAAGGCGTTCAAGTAATTTTTCAATTTGACTGCCGAATACAATTTGCTCCATTTGACTCGATTCAGAAAGATTAATTGAATTATTAAATATAAAACAATCAAGTTCCTCTGCAAGTTTCTCAGCGCGATACCATTTTTCTAAACGCTTATTTTCTGGTAATGGATTTTCTCTTTCTTGATTACGCGCACGACTAATTTTATTTGACACAGAAACATATACTGTATCGAATGTATATCCCTCAAGAATGTTCTTGACAAGTTCCACTTTTTCAATGTCTGCAGCACCATTTATCACGATGTTCTGATTTAACTCAATTAACTCTTGTATTTTTCCATTAAGCACTTGATCTAATTGAACTTCAGTCAAATTAAAGCGAGAAAAAATGTTCGTAAGAACATAATCTTTTCCGCTTCCTGGACCACCGAGTAGAAAAATTCCGATTGGGTTTGTGTATTCCATTTGCATACCTTTTTTTGCCGCATCATGTATAGCAGCACCTAATTTACGATCACTGTATTTTGAAATAAACTTATTGCGTTGTCCATTAGTGATCATTGCTCGATGTTTTGATGCTGATTCGCCTTCGGCGCCCTCTGCATCTGGATCTCGTTGCCCTGCGGAAACAACACTAACTTTTTTAATTCCTGGAAACTCTTTTTTTCTATATTTATTTAGAAGAGAGCTAAATTCTGAGACACGATCAGAACCGACAACCATAGTTACATGAGTATGTCCTTTCTTTTCTAAATGCTTCATCGCATCAATTGCTGTTCGCACTCTACCAGAGGAAACAATATTTGCACTCGGGAATAAACGACGCATAAAGCCGACTTTCTCACCATGACTCAATGGATTTTTCTTGTTATCTTGAGAGTGAGATGGGAAGATATAGTGAGAACCACCAGATTCTTCAGCATGTGCTTGAACTCTCGAGATAAGTTTTCCATGCCCATTTTCAGTTGGAACATTGAATCTTCCGAATGTAAATGTTGCTTTACTCATATTACACTCTTCTGAGCCTTGAGTACCGCCGAACGACGACGATTGGCTTGTGTAAATGCTCTCGGAACGAACTTCATATTGCCAGAAACGAATCCCTCTCCGCTAGATTCTTGTCCATCAATATCATGATCGTATCCACCACTCGCGCTGCGAGATAACGAATTCGCTACAGTGTAGGTCGCTTGTTGAATATTACGATAAATGTTAAATGTTTTATTAAAATTATCTTCATTTCTATCAACATGATCGAGTGCAGCTTGCATCTCTGCATTCTTTTGTGCTTTCGCTTTTTCTGTTTTTACTGAATCAATTCTTTTTTGATGATATCTTTGAAGAAATCGCTTATATCCTTTGGCAGAGAGTCGCTCATTCGTATCAACAGAGGAATTCGCATATCGAAGAAGAGTTTCATTATGCCCATCTAAATGTTCATATGAATGATTTTTTCCGAGTTTTCTAGCAGAAGAAATTTGCTGCGCAATTCTTGTTTTTTCTTTCGGAGAAAGATTTCTTTCTCTGGCAGAGACTATATGACTCATTACATGTACATCAGGATGTTCTTCTAACTCACCTTCACCGATTGGTGTTGTGCTTCCGTTTTTAAGAATTCGAGAGTGAAGAACTATACTTACACGAGATCGTGCAATTCTTTTTCCCTCAGGAGAGTTTCGATCTACTGAATAGCGAATCGTATTTGGTCTATGACTAATTTTACCATCTTTTTCTTCGCGCTCATTATCAGAACTTAGATATCCACCCTGATACTCGCCACGACCTTTTGGAAGAACTTTGCCGATATGATTAAAGATAGCAATAAGTTTTTGAGCAATATATGGTTTATTTGCATATTGCCTTTTAATATCTTCTACTGAATAGTTATATTTTGCACCTGGACCTTTATATTTTACGCCACCTTTCTCATCGACTTGAAAGGACATGCTATCATCAACTTTTTTAGTTACAGGAGCGCGTCCGCTTACAACGCTGGAGATTTTGGAGAGAGCTGATCCAATCGCACCACGCCTAGACGCGAATGCTGATTCAGCAGGATGGGGTAGGTGCTGTATTCCGCGAACGACTTTCTTTTGCTTTTGTTCCGTTAACGGAACAAATTGTTTGAACCCAAACATTATCTCTCCACACTGTGGGATTACCTCTTATTTAGTGATTTTATTCGTTTGCGATTGCGTATCTTTGCCAATCCATGTTACGAATAGCGTCCGATAGAGCGTCCTTAACATTCGACATACCTTCATATGCAGGAATGGTGCAGGTAGAACGTCCAGCGGCAGTTGCAGCCTTAAACTCTTCTGGCGTAAACCATTGCGGTTGAATACCCATAATCTCAGCAAGTTCGTGCATATTCACCGAACCTTTATTTACAAGATTATAATATCCATTTGGTTCGCCGTCTTCCATAAGGTTACAGGCAACAGTTACTGCCTCGTTTAAGTCTGTTAATGAGTTCTCACCAGCGTCGATTAACTTACCGTTTCGAGCATAGTTATAGACCTTTGTGAGATAATTTTTAGACTCATTAATCCCAGTAAATGGCATACGAATGCGATAAACCTGTGCTTTGTCGCCCAAGTATAGATCTGATACACCCTTTGATACGGAATAAATGCTACCAAAATAGTTTGGTGCTGCATTTACATCGTGAATATCGCCCATATAAATGCACCCACTGGAGAAATGCGCTAGGCGAGTAGAGATTTTTTTCTCACATGCATCCGCTAACAATGCTGGGAAAACAGCATTCGCCTCGACAGTACCCCTCTTGTCTTGTTCACATGCATCAACATTCGGGAATCCTGTTTTACCAGCGCAGTTCACAACCCAATCGAACGAATTGTCCTCAATCGTTGTAATCGCTTCCTCATGAGAGGAGAAAGTAACCACATTCCCACGACTAAGAAGTTCGTTGAATACCTTTTTACCTGTCCAACCTCGACCAACTACTAGAAAATGCATAATTATATCCTCGTTTGTAAAATTCTTGACAAATACTTACCATAATCCGACTTAGCATATTTACTTGCTTGCACCTCAACTTGATTTTTTGTAATCCAAGCATTCTTGTAAGCAATTTCTTCTGGGCATGCAATCATCGTACCAGTTCTCCGCTGAACTGATCCAACGAATATTGACGCTTCAGAAAGTGAATCGAATGTGCCTGTATCAATCCAAGCAACACCACGATTTAAAAACTCAATTTTGCAATCACTATTTTTAATAAACATTTTATTAATATCAGTAATTTCTAATTCACCACGAGCAGAAGGTTTGATCGCATACGAATAATCGACAACTTTATTATCATAAAAATATAAACCAGTTACTGCATAATTGCTTGGCGGATTTACAGGCTTTTCATGAACATCAATAGGATCATTATTTTTATCGAATTCAATGACACCGAAACGCTCAGGATCATTTACATGATACGCGAAGAGCGTGCATCCATTTCTATTCCAGTTTGCATAATTAAATCGATTAATTAAATCGTTACCATAAAAAATGTTATCGCCAAGAATTAACGCAACATCACTCTTGCCAATCCATTTATCTGCGATACGAAAACACTCAGCGATACCTTTCGGTTCATGTTGTACAGAATATGTAATGTTTAATCCATACTGTGAACCATTCCCCAATAATCTCTGAAACTGATCGCTGTCATTCGGAGAATTAATAATCATAATGTCACGAATACTAGCCATCATTAGTGTAGATAATGGATAATAGACGAGAGGCTTATCATAAACAGGAAGCAATTGTTTAGATATAACCTCAGTGCATGGATATAAACGTGTACCTAATCCACCAGATAATATAATTCCTTTTCTCATTTGTACCACTCCAATGTTTTACGAAGTCCCTCTGTGATGTTAGTTTTTGCTTTCCATCCGAGTTCTCGTTCAAGTTTTGACGAATTCATTGCGTATCTAAAATCATGACCTTTACGGTCTGTTACAAAATTAATCCAGTTTTGATACATATGAACTGGTTTTCCTATAATGTCAAGAATCAAAGTAACCATATCAAGATTACTCATCTCATGACCGCCACCAATATTATAACGCTCACCCGATTTAAAGTTTTCACCAATTGTTAACAATGCATCACAATGATCTTCAACAAACAACCAGTCGCGAATATTTTGACCATTTCCATATACTGGAACTGGTGTATTCATTTGAATATTTCGAATTATGGTTGGAATAAATTTTTCTTTATGCTGTCGAGGACCGTAGTTATTCGAACAATTAGTTACGACTGCATCAATGCCATGTGTATTCACATAGGCACGAACAAGATGATCACTCGCTGCTTTAGATGCAGAGTATGGATTGCGTGGATCGTATGGAGTTTTTTCGGTAAAAGGTGGATCATCATGAGAGAGTGATCCATAAACTTCGTCAGTCGAAACATGAACTAATTTGCCGTTATGTTTGCGAATACACTTTAGAATGTTGTGAGTGCCATTAATATTAGTGCTGAGGAAGTGATCGTCACCAGCAATAGAATTGTCAACATGAGACTCAGCCGCAAAATGAAAAGTAATTTCTGGTTCATAGTCATGATAAAGTTGATCGAGTAAAACAAGATTTCGAATGTCGCAACGCTTGACAATGACTCTATAATCTTCAAAAAGACCATAGATATTCTTTTCATCAGCAGCGTATGAATAATTGTCGATGATAACGACAGTATCAGCGGGATATTTTTTTAAGTGGGCGAATACAAAATTAGATCCGATAAATCCCAAACCACCAGTCACAAATGTAGTCATAAAAACCTCAATTCGCTACATGAACAGTCCAACTCACTCCAATTTTTTCGTCGAAATAGAACTCTGCACCCTTTCTATACTTACCAGCATTCGTAGTAGAATATGCTGCTCGAGTTGCAGTAATAGGTCTTAATCTAAATTTTAAATTTACATTAGGATCATTTGAATACTCTTTCACAACCTCTTTTATTGTTTTGGCGCTCTGAAGTAATGAAATTAAATCTTTTTCTTTAATTACTGAACTAATAGTGCCAACAATTACATATTCAGCTTTGACTGGATTATCGATTCCACCACCAATAACATTTTGCAAAAATTTCTCATAATTTCTACCAAGCAACTCATTCAAAGGTATGTATATATTTTCTACTTTAAATGAAGATGAGATCGATGCCGTTCCAAATCTTTTTTGTTTATCTTTAAGTAACTTATTTACAATATCACTCTTGACTTCTCCTGTGACACTAAAGTTTTCAACAACAAACTTATTATTTTTTCTGGCAATCGAATCAATTTTGCTACCCTTACCCACCAATTCAATCATAGCATTGTATTCATTCATCACTTCATTCTTAAATGCACGAGATTGAGACATTTCTGCCGCTTTATCTTTTAAGCCTTTAACAATTTCTTTTGCTTGTTTTGGTTCCATTCCAACTGACACAAGCATTTTATATGTTTTTTCTTCATTCATCCAACTTTCGAAGAATCCGAAATTTGGTTTCTTCATACTGATTCCAATTTCAGTTTTATCTTTTGTGATAAGAGCAATGTCGGCTTTTGGTTCTGGATTTCTACCACCTAATTGTCGTGCGCTTGTAATTTTATATTTTTTGCCGCTCAATGTAATCTCAAATGGTGCATACTTTTTAATTGCATTCACCAAATTTCGTTCGTTAGTTTGTCCCGATATGTTTTGCATTTTTGTATACTTTCTTTAAGAACCGTTTCCAAATTCTGGGATCACTTTTTCGAAAGTGCAGACGATACATAAAGATGGCTTCTGATTCTTTCCATCCAATTCTATGTGCCTTTCGTAATTTATTTATATCTAGTTTCTCAGCCTGTGTTTCGTATGCATGAGCGTCTAATTCATCAGGATTGCCATAATAATGCAATTTTAATCTATTGCGTTCACCTTTCTTGGTATGATATTGTTTTGTATTTACATACCCACGACCTTTTTGTTGATGCTTGTGGCGATACTCGTGATGAATGGCGCGAATAATCTTAATTGCTAAATTGTCTGCACCTTCTTGAGTTATAATGGCTTTCTTTTGATTCTTTGGAAAAGAAAGAGTGATCAATATATTTTCAGGAATTACTGGGAGTATTCTTGGGCAATAATGACCCGAAATAATGACAGAATGATTCGCATAGTATTCGCCTTCGAATCTATCAGAACAAAAAGATACGATTGATTTTTTAAAGAGTTTATTTAAATTACGAATCAAAGAGGGAATATGTTTCTCTCCGATCCATGTCGGAATTAGTTTATTCACATTTTTTTGTATTTTTTCTAGTTTCATACCTTTAAATTTTTAAATTTATCAGTAGTTTTTTTACTTCGATCAAATACAGGTTTTGATTCTGTTTCTTGTAGAATCGAATCTTGTGCTTTCTGTTCTAGATCATATAGTCTCATCTTGGCTCGATCAACGCCGATTGTAAATCGCTTATGCAAGTTTGGATCATTGTAACGATTTTTCAATTGCTTCACAAGCATTTGATTTACTTTTTGCAGTTCTTCGTTACTTACCAATGCAAACATAAGATCAGCAGTAGCAGGAAGACCGAAAGACTCTGAAGTATCTTCCAGACCAGGATCTGAGTTCGAAAACCCTGAACGTGTTGTTTGAGTTGCGGAGACAATCGGCAGATTGTTTTCGACCGCCAGACCACGAAGTTCCTCAGCGATCGCTTTAATGTAGGTGTACGAATTGACATTTGCGCCAGCCTTAATTCTTGCAGAGGCGCATATATTTAGATAATCCACAAAGATAATGTCTGGACGAAAGTTCTTCTTGAGCGCAAGATCATTAATCAATGCACGAAAATGCGCTGGGTTAGCAGAAGCAGTTGGATATTCTTTAATGATGAGTTTACCTTTTACATTGGCTTTGAGTTTACTCATTCGCCGTTCATACATGTCTTTCGGCATGTTCATAAGATCTTCAAGAGAAACATTTAACAGATTCGCGTCAATTCTTTCTGCAATCTTCTCTTCACTCATCTCAAGAGTAATGTACAGAACATTATAGTTTTGTGTTAAGCAAGCAGCAGCCACATGGCACATGAAAAGAGACTTGCCGACACCAGTACCTGCAAGAGCAATGTTAAGGGTCTTTTGCGGCAATCCTCCCTTAGTAATTTTGTTGAAATATTCAAGATCAAATGGTATTCTTTTTTCGATACGATGATAAAAATCATACCGATCAGCGTAACTATCCAAAAGATCATGACCAATGTGAGGATCGAAACTAACCCCCAAAGCATCAGAAAGCAAAGAAGGAATGCTTCCCTTGCCACGGTTTTTGTCTTTTCCATCCAGGATTTGAATGGAATCCATAATGGCATTGTAAATCGCTTTTTCTTGACAGAACTTTTCCGTTGTATCAAGAAGCCAGCTGAGTTGTTGTTCCTCTTTGTCACTAGAAACCTCGTCAAGCAACTCTAATGATTTATTTAACTCAATTTCAGTCAGTTTGGTCGATTCCCTCAAATTGATCTTTAACGCTGCTATCGGTGGAAGGTTGTTGTACTTCAGAATGAAGTTTTTTATCTCTTCGAACAGTTTTCTTTCGTGGCTTTCGGTTAGGTACTCGCTCTTTAGAAACGGAAGAGACTTCCTCATATATGCTTCGTTCTTTATCAAGTTGGAAAGAATCAGCGTCTCTGTTTTCATTTGTATGATCCTTTAATTCATTGCCTATGGCACCTATGGCATTGTTAATTATACTACGAAAAATCATAGCAGTAAAGTTTTTAAATCGTTGCGACTCAACATTACAAAGGTTTGGATTCGCAATAATTTGTTGATCAAAGGTAACGTCAGTTTCAGAAGACATGTGCACATTTATAAATTCAATAATTACGCCAGGATATTCTTTTAAGATTTTAATTGAGAATGCTTCTTCATTAGAAAGATTTAAAAAGAACTCATAATGTTTACCGTGCTCTAATTTTTTAGCATTCCAAAATTGAAATTTTGCTAAAAGTTCTCTAATCATTTTTAGTTATTCCTCTGTAGATTCTACAACAGAACCGAATGAATAATTTTCTCGGATCCAATCTTTAAATGTATCATTTTCTAGAATACTATTCCAAAACTCAGGAACATCAGTATCAGCAAGACGCCATTTCTTTGTCTCTACTTCACCTGTCTCTGTATTTACACGAGAGTACCAACCATTAGAAGGTTTCGTTACATGACCTGATTCGAGCGCCATGTCGAGCAATCCGCTATAGCGAGAAATACCGCCATCAAATTTAACAGTAACTGGAATCTTTGACTTCTCGCGAACATAACGAGACTTCTCTACATTAATAATGTAAGAATATCCAACTAATTCGCTACCATCTTTTTCTTGCTGACGACCGAGGATAAAAATATTATCAGCAGAATAATAAGATCCTGTACCGCCACCGACAATCGCTTTCGGAAACATACCAATTTCCATATAAGTGTGATTAACGACCACCATCGGGATATCTTTTAACGTAAGGTGTGGTGTCACCATGCGAAACAGTGATTTAATTTGTTTGGCGCGAGTCATATCACCAACAGACTTTTGTTCAATCGCATCTTCAACTTCTTTCTTCGAAGCAAGATTACCGATAGAATCAATTAAAAGCATCACACGATCACCACGTTCAATATTTGTTAATTGATTCATGATGTCGAACTTTAATTGTTCAACGTCTGTAACTGGAGTATGAACCACGCGATCCTTATCAATACCAAAGTTTTGAAAATATGACTGTGGAGTGCCGAACTCAGAGTCGTAAAAAAGGATTACTGCTTCAGGGTACTTATCCTGATATGCTTTAGCCATGATCAAACTAAAGGCAGTCTTGAAGTGTTTGCTTGGACCAGCCCACATTGTAAGACCAGGAGTAAATCCACCATCAAGAGCACCAGAAAGAGCAATGTTTACAGCAGGAATGCTGGTTTGAACCATATCTTTTTCTTCGAAAAAAATCGAACGAGAAAGAATTGCTGTGTCTTTGATTGTAGAATTTTTCTTTAGTTTATCTAATAAACTCATGCGTGTTCTCCATATAGAATATATGTATTGTATACTATTTTATGTAAAAAAGCAATCCAGCGAATCAACTTTCTCAGATTGCCAATTGATTGTGGAAAGAATAATATCTAGTGGTTCAAGAAATGATTTTTCAAATTGTAAATTATAATCAATGTACTTTGTAGCGCCAAGTTGTTTAGGAATGCCTGATAAAAATGCAAGAGTATTGTTATTAAAGATGTTAGGTTGTTTCAGATAGATAAACTTGATTTTCTCGCCCTCTTGAATTAATTGATATCGTTTAGTTAATTTTAATTCGCGTAAAAAATGATTGTAAACTAATGCACCCTTTACATGTATAGGTGTGCCTTTCTTAAAGATACTTGTTTCATTTGAGTATTCTGATAATCCATTTACACTACGAGGAAATGCGATATCTTCAATCGGTAATTTTTTAAAATCATTTCTAAATTTATCGATGAACTTGTGAAGATCCTCTTGTGATCTATTCATTATAATATCAATTGCTTCTTTAATTTTCGTGCGACAAGCAGAGGGAGTTGAAGATTTAACTGCTTCAAGACCCATGATCTTGAGTTTGGGTTTAGCATATGCAACACCTTCACTATCATAGACATTTAAAATATATCGTTTCTTTGCAGTCCAGATTGCTTTATCTGCTAATGACTCGCGCTTCATTTCCATACGCTGTTGATATGCATTGACATATTGCCTTAATTCTTCATATGAATCATCGATATATGGTTGAATCTTTTCTTCGCAAATTTTATTCATGAATCGAATAACTTTTTTATTGTCATTCGTATCTTTGAAAAATTTGTTTACGAGCGGTCCAAGATTTAAATAAATTGAATCCGTGTCAGAGGCAATAACATAATCTTCGTTACCAGTTTTGAGAAGAAGATTCATATATTTGTTGATCTTTTGCTCAATCCAACGAATAGACAACTGACCTGCTGTGGTAATTCCTTCAGCAATACGAGTATCGAAGAAACGAAAGTATTGATTGCCTAGTGCGCCGTAAGCAGAATTTAATGTGACTTTTTTTGCCAACTGCAAATTATTGTATCGCGCGACTTGTTTCTCAAGATATTCAATTTGATTTTTATCTTCAAGGACAGTCTCGATTTTTTTCTTCGCCTCAATCGCTAATTTCTTATAACGTGTACGATCCTTGTACATATTATCCATAATCTCAGGCATAACACCCTGCTCATTAATACGAAACATTTGTCCATTAGGTGTAATCGTAACGCCCATTTTTTTAAGTTCACTGGTGTCCATTTGTTGACTTAATAGCGTGTCAACGTTGATTCGTTTATTGCCAATAAAATGTTTCATTGAATCAGTGTATTTCGATGGCTCAATCAAAGTCTCCATTGAAATATTGTACTGCATAATTAAGTGTGGATACAGACTGTTAAGATCAAACGAAGCAACCCATTGATGCATTCCAAGAATCGGATCCTTGACATATGCGCCTTCGAATGCAGTTTTCTTATCACCTTTTTTCATTTGTGGGATTACGATATTCTTTCGTTTGAGATAATTATACACTATCGTATCCCACATACGAACTTGCGTAAACACATCATCATAGTTGACTTTGTTGTCATATGCAAGAGTTAGCGCCAACTCAATCAACTTCATCTTATCTTCAAGTTTCTCAACGAGTTCCACGTCTTTGATGTTATACTCAATAAACTTTTGATGGTCGTGCTTGTAAAGTTGATACAGAGTTTCATATTCACTAAAGTCGAGTTTCTTTTCATTTAACTCAATATGAGCGATATTGTCAAGTTTATAAGATTCGCGTTGTGTGTATGTAAATTTTCGATATAACTCAAGATAATCTAGAGTTGCAACACCAACAATATCATAGATGATATGTTGACGATTCATGAAATATATTTCGCGTTTAGTCAAATAATTCCATGGAGATAATTTCTTCGCCTCGGGTTCACCGAAGAGTTTAACAATACGATTAATAAGATATGGAATATCGAATGTTTTAATATTCCAACCTGAGATTACATCAGGATGAAATCGGCACCAGAAGTCAAGAAATCTTCGTAATAGATCTAACTCATCGCGACATTGTGCATAGTGCACGTCATCGCGATGTTTAACATAATCGCCGATACCAAATACGAAATAATTTCCCTTGAGTTTAAGTGTAATGGCTGTAATTGATTCGTTAGCATTTTTAGGTTCTGGGAATCCATTTTCAGAGCCAACTTCAATGTCAAGATATGCAATGCTGACTTTGTTAATATCCCAAAGAATATCATCAGAATAACAATCGGCAATATACGCATACTCAAATCGATTATTGCCAAACACTGGGAAATTATCTACGTTCTCATATCTCTTTAAGAAATCACGACACTCTGGAATATTGCCTGGTTGAATTGATTTTACGCACTCGCCATCTAGAGTTTGCGTATCAGTTTTGTCTTGGCTTAAAAGATAAAATGTGGGGCGATACTCGATCTTTCGTCGAACACGCTTGTCGTTCTCTATGCCTCTGTAAAGTATGTACCTTCCAGAAACAGAAACATTAGTATAAAAATCTGACATGCTATCCCGTAATTAATTGCTTGGGAGGAACAACGATACCTGCTCCATATATTTGATTATAACCGTTTTTAATCTCTTCAGCAACTTCTGCGACGACAAGAATATTATTTTTGTTCACAGTAAACGGAGGATTGCTTGATTGCATCCAGGGCATAAAACCTAGAATTGGTGCGCCATCTTTGCCACGTTGAAGAACGCAAGAAACTGGATTTGTAAATGTTATTGATGACTCATTGTCATCTGTAATTTCTACTACTAATTCCTCGCCATTTACGAGTTTGATTGCTTTGATGTTTGCCATTTGTTTTTACCCTTGTATAACTGTTAAAAATATCTTTTTGCTTTAGACTTTGCGGTATGCCATTTTTATAAAACACATCACCGCTCAAAGTCCAAACATCTCTACCAACTTTTAATGCCCACCCATTAAATTCATTTATCTCAATCTTTTTAGAGATAAAGAAATCGCGGAGTTCTGTTAATGAGTGCATTACTCTTCGCCACCAATTTCTGCTGATTGGCGTTTGAGTTTAAACCCAACATGATTAGCATGTGCTTTGATAAACTGATTCTTTATTGCATTACGAGAATGCTTATCGCCAGTCCAGCCATTGACCTGACCCATAATAAGCATGCGCTTAATAGAGCGCGGAAGTTTAGCGTCAAAAAAATCTGATCTATTTGCCATTATTTTTTTACTCCATAAAAATATAAATCTTTCGAAACTAATTCTAAAAAGAACTCATGCGGTTCAAACATTTTCGTTAAATCAAATGCATTCTCAAAATCTATAGCATTTAAGTTTCTATAATAATCACCCCAACCGATTTCAACTGTTAGTCTAGAAGCCCACGCTTGAGTTCTATTAGTTCCATGTTCAGGTCGACCATCTGTGGCGCATGTAAATATAACAACACCACCTGGTTTACACATTCTATGCATGTTGTTAAATGTTTCTAACCAAAATGGGTTATGTTCAAAACACTCTGATGAAACAACTGTATCAAACGAATTATCTGGAGCATCGTACACATGTCCGCTACTAACAACATCTACACATGGACCTGGTCCTACATCGATTCCAGTATACTCACAATTTTCAAATAAAATACGAATAGTTCCATTTATATCCAAACTACCAACTTCAAGAACTTTACATTCTTTAAATGAGTTAGGAAATTTATCTTTCATTCTAATCAGAAAGTTTGTCTGTGACTCATGCATTATTTTAATCCCTCTAATTTTTGAATTTCCTCAGATAAATCGATTGTTAACTGATCATAAAATCGTTTAGCAGCTTGAATAGTCTCTGGTGTTGCATTATTATGATGTATTCCACGATCCATTGCTTTATCAGATTGAGTTAATCTTCTTTTTATCTGTGTTTTTCTCTTTATAAAAGTTTGAGTAAGTGGAGATAAATTTAAATGTAAGATGGCTAAATCTCCATTGTATTTACTCACATCCCAAAAGTGTCTGCCTACGCTATAAACAGATTTGGTCAAATAATCTAATGCATAATTATGAATACTTCTCATCCATCTAGTGTTTAACAATACACCTGCAGGTTTTGTTTTATTAAACAAATCAATACTAGTTCCATGGTGTGGATGAGGAAAATCATTCTTATAGTGCACGCCATGATGGCGTTGCTCCAGTAATGGAACATTCGGATCTGGCTCAATATTCTCATGCTCTGGCAGATCATTCATCAAATGGCAAGGAATTAGCACTTGTTTATTAGTTTTAAAGATATCTAAACTGTTTAAATTTCCGATAATAAATTCTGTGGCGTTTAGTGTTGTTATCCAACTACCAGGAAATTCGCTTAACAAATCCTTTTCAATTTTAATTAACAATACATCCCAAAGAAAATTACTTACTTCTGTCTGAGATACTTTATAGTATCTCCAATGTGGAGCAAATTTTTTGTATAGTTCATATGTGTTATCAGATTCTTCGCCCCATCCGAAGTCCACTATTACACCGAAATCGAATTTCTTAACAGTGTGAGGAAACCACCATTGTAGTAAATAGTGTTCTGTGTCAGTGCTTAATACTACGATCTTCATACATATCTCTAGTTAATACTTGTTCACATTTATTCCAAAATCTTTCTTCTTGACCTGGCATTCGAATTTGAAAATTGTGCCAGAACAACTCACCTTGTTCTTCGCTGCCATATGTTGTTCCCATTCCATATTTTGGCATGCCATCAGCAAGATTCCAATATGGCGGCTGTTCTTTTTCCCAATCATATCGTTGTGGTGGAGCATCAAATTTTAGTGGCATAATCTTAACTACATTTACACCTAAACTTTCAGCAGCCCATGTATATTCTTCAAGAACATCAGATCTAAAAGTTTCTAGTGCAGAAGGCGTACCAATTTTAATAAAAGTATTTTTACTTATCGCAGCAGCAGAGGGCGCAGCGAACACATGCTGATTATTGTTTAAATGATTTGTTCGTTGCGCGTTTCCGATTAAATTTCCATCAAGTGCACTCTTGGCGTAAATTTCAAAAGCATTCTTGCTTAGTGGTATACAATCTATGTCTAAGACAATTACAACTTCATGTTCTAACTTCTTTTCTATGGTTTGTTTTTTAAGTGCACCTGCCATTACACCATTCAATCCCCAAAAATAATCTAGAAATACACCATGTTTTGTGTTTATGTCAACAAAAAATTGATAGTGATGATAGTTTTGTGGATTAAACTTTTGTACAACCTCTCGTTGCATCTCTATAGTTTTTCGATTAATATTTGGCATAGAAACCGATACTATGCATGCATTTATTTTTTCCAAGGCAGTTCTCCATTATAACGCTGAAGCATCGTTCGATTTCCTTGTAAAAAGAACTCAGCTTTAACTGAGATTTCTGTGCTTCCGACTCTATATTTTACCGTATAATCGTTGTTTGTGTCAAACTTTAAGTTATTTTTATCGTGCATTAAGACAGTAGTCAATGCACGATCAACTTCCATCATACCTTGTGGTGGGCGTGCTTGTCGATACCAGATTGGCGCAAGATTTACTGCTAGTTCTCTTCGAATAAAAAAACAATTCACGTCTACGAAATGGTCGTTTAAAACGGATTTGTATTTGCCAAGACTTTCGCAGTCATCATTACATATAAACTTACCTTCATCGTCAACTATCTGACGCAAAGAATATGCCCAATCTAAATTTTTTTCTTTCGTAATATTTACAAGACTTTGAATGTGGTTAGATGTTAACTCATTATCATCATCTAACCAAATAACATAATCTCCATTAGCAAGGAAATTAAATGCACCATAGATACGATGACCATTAAATCTGTTTTTACCAGTCGCATAAGGCAACACTAGCACATGTTCATTGCTACTCGGTCCACGTTCTGCGCCTTCAGGAAAACCTAATCCATGAAGAATAGAATTAGTTGTACCCCATCGTTCTTCGCCATCTACAACTACAATATGTTCAATGTTTTTATAAGTTTGATTACGCACTGATTTAATACAATCAGCAAGTCTAGCATTACCAGTTGTTGCTGTAATCACAGATACTTTCATAAGCCACTTCTTTTTTTACAAAATTCTACTACGTCAGGATCATTTTTTTGTTGTTCGTATGGCGCATACAATGCACGATATCGCGTCTCAGCTTTACTATTTATGTACGAAAGATAGTATGTCGCTAGACTTCTACGAAAAATATTTTCTGGGCAAGTTAATTCTTGCGGTAAACCATGCCAAGAATTTTGAGTAGTGTCAAAAAGAACAGCGCGATTAAATTTATTTTCTATCCTAGTCACACATTCTTTCGGCTGTTCTTTCTCTTTGTCGTGACTCCAAAATTCTAAACCACCACCCCAAGAAGAATCCCACTCAGGCGTCATGTAAATAATTAGATTGTAATTTCTCATCAAGTGTAACTTAGGATGTAAAGAATAATCTTTATGAATATTTAATTTACCATTTCGATTATGCGAGTGCATCCCACCACCATGTAAACCATAATCTGGTATAATGATAGATGCACCAGTAACTTGACTTATCAATGCTGCGAACTCTTGACTGCAGAGATAAAACAATGCAGAGTAAATTGGCATAGGGAATTTATCCCAATGCGAGCATGCTTTTTTCTTTTCTACTGGATTATCATAAGAAACAGTCCAAGCAGAATCATTGTGTGCTGGAAAACTGCTTGCTATAGCAGCAGCAGTTTCATTAGTAAAAAAATTATCAATAACTACATGACTAAAAGGTTCTGCGGTTCTAAATTTGCTCCGCAGAGAAACATGGTCTATCTGATTTATCATTATTAATCCCAAAGATTTTCATAGTATTTGCCAAATAAACGGAAGGCATTCTTCTTGCGAGTATGGTATGCTCTCATCTTCTCATTGTCATAAACACCATGACGAACACAAATCATTTCTCTATAATCTTTGCCTTCTACTTTCTTGTGTATGTACTTCGGCTTCTTGATGCAAAAATCAGGATCGCGATTTTTAGCAAGTTCACCGAATGCCCAGATCATTTCTGCAAGAATCCAGTCCCAACGCTTGAAGTGAAACTCATCAACGTCCCACTCATA
>Ga0194132_10004085_pt1 | contig 25209 bp, 28 predicted proteins | sample TA2KigOf80mmetaG_FD_148612 | JGI IMG/M metagenome (GOLD analysis project Ga0194132, IMG submission 148612) | Freshwater microbial communities from Lake Tanganyika, Tanzania - TA2015054 Kigoma Offshore 80m | ecosystem: Environmental > Aquatic > Freshwater > Lake | place: Tanzania: Lake... | reverse complement strand
AGCGGAAGGAAGGTGTGCCCCCACTTGACGCCCGCCATGGACTCGGCGAGATCTCGGAGCCAGCCGATGAGGGATTCCACCAGGCCGTAGAGGCGGGAGGTGGGGACCAGTTTCATGCGGCGGACGGCGAGGAAGGCAATGAGGAGGACGAGGCCCATCGTGCACCAGGCGGCGATGAGGCTGTTGGTGATATCCCACTTGCCGAATATCTGATTGCCGACGGTCTCCGCGGCAAGCTGAACGTGGGCGATGGGAGAGTTGAGGAAGAGCCGGCCTAAAACGGTGGCGACCACAGCGAGCAAGACGAAGAGCCAGATTTTCTGCTTACTGCTCAACCCGAATCTCCCGGCTACTTGCCCTCGTCCAGCCTATCGGCTTGATACAAGGGCAACAGCAATTTGTAGAGTCCATAAAAACCGGCCGCTCCGCCAAGCGCCAACCCAATCAGGATAAAGAGCGGCTTTGTATCCAGCCATTTATCCAAAAAGTATCCTCCGACGACACCTCCAACGATGCACAGTCCGAAATACCACCCGAATCCCAGGAGCCGGAGGACATCAACCATCCGGATAAGTCTGGGCTCTTGACCCGGCGGGCGATTGGCCTTGTGCATTTTATCACAACTTCTTTTGCTGTCAACAAAGTTGAAGCAGGACGGTTGGACTAGGCGACGGCGCAGATTCTAGCAGAAGAACGGGCCGGAATGAACACCGGCAAAAAGAGAGGAACGCCTTACTTTTTGCCCTTGCTCTGGTCGTCTTCTCTGCCCAGGCCGCTAAGGTCCAAGCCCTCGATGAAGTTCTTGAAGGCGGACATCCGCTTCAGCTCTTCTTCGTCAACCACCTTGCCGGGGGTTTCGGCCAGCTTGGCCTCAGCCGCGGTGATGGGCTTGCCCGTCTCCTTATCCAAGAGGAGGCCGGCTTTGCTCATCACAGACTCATCGGCAAAGATGGGGGCTTTGACGCGGACGGCCAGGGCAAGAGCATCGCTGGGGCGCGAGTCAATCTCCATGGTCTGGCCATTGACGGTGAGGACGATCTTGGCGAAGAAGGTATCGTTCTGAAGATCGCTGACGACGATGCTGGTAACGATACCGCCCAGCTGGCCGATGAGGTTCTTGAGCAGATCATGGGTCAGGGGGCGAGGGACGGTGACATCCTGCAGTTTCACGGCAATGGCATCGGCCTCAGCAGGGCCGATCCAGATGGGGAGATAGCGGTCGGCCGACTTCTCCTTAAGGATGACGACGCGCTGGTAATTGACTAGGCTGACGCGGATGCTATCTATGGTCATTTCGATCATGGCGTGCGCCCCGGTGAGAGGGAGTCATGCCATTCTACGCCCGCGCCATACCCAGGTCAACGAAAGTGTGGCGATACACAAGGGCGGCGCAGGAGCTAGCGCCCGGCGGCGCGCTGGATATCGCCGCGCAGGCGCTCGGCGACTTTGCGCGAGGCCTGGGCGAAGTCCTTGCCCTTTGCGGCGTAGAGAGTTTCCCGGGAAGAGTTGACGATAATGCCGCCGCCGTTGGCATCGAGGCCGCCGCGGACGGAGGCGATGAGGTCGCCGCCTTGGGCGCCGATGCCGGGAAGGAGGAGCGGCATATCAGGGCAGAGTTCGCGGACGCGCTTCAGCTCAACGGGCTGGGTTGTCCCAGTGACAAGGCCGATGTTGCCCTTTAGGTTCCAGGCCTTGGCCTTAAGGGCCACCTGCTCAAAGAGCGGCCTGCCGCCGACAACGAGGTCCTGAAAATCGGCGCCACCTTTGTTAGAGGTGCGGCATAGGACAAGGACGCCTCTGTCCGTGTAGTCAATGAAGGGCTGAACGGAGTCAGAGCCCATATAAGGCGCGACGGTGGCGGCATCGAAACCCCAGACTTCGAAGACGGCTTTCGCATATGCGGCAGAGGTGTTGCCGATATCCCCGCGCTTACCATCGCCGATGGTGACCACGTCTTTGGGGATGACCTTGATCACTTGCTGGAGGGCTTTCCAGCCGTCTATGCCGAGGGCCTCATAGAAGGCGAGGTTGGGCTTATAGGCGCAGACGAGGTCTTTGGTCGCTTCGACGATCTCACAGAGGAAGGTGGCGACGGGCATCTCCGGCATCAGCTTGGGGTCCGGATCGAGGCCGATGCAGAGCATGGAGCCGTTGCGCCGGGCGGCTGAATGGAGCTTCTGAACGAAGGAGAACATCGGATAGAGATTATACCGCATGGGTTAACGGGGGCAGAAAGGTTCAAGGAGCAGGGAGCAAGGGTGAAGTCTCTGAACGAGTGGCGTTCTGCCGCCCCGTAGCCCAACAGGTATGCTAAACTTTCCAGGGTAATCCAAGGAGCGCATCGTGGGTCACTTACGCTATCTGACATCTGGAGAATCGCACGGGCAGGGATTGAACGCCATCGTGGAAGGCATCCCGGCCGGCGTCCCCCTTTCCGAGGCCTACCTGGCCAAGGACCTGGCGCGGCGGCAGAAGGGCTACGGGCGCGGCGGGCGGATGAAGATCGAGAAGGACGAGGCGAAGATACTCTCGGGCGTGCGCCACGGCGTGACCTTGGGCAGTCCCATCGCGCTGTGGATCCAGAACCGCGACTGGGAGAACTGGCAGACGCCGATGAGCATCACGCCCATCACGGCGGAGCTCAATCGCATCACGCGCCTGCGACCGGGCCACGCCGACCTGGCGGGCATCTTGAAATACAACCAGAAGGATGTGCGCAACATTCTGGAGCGCGCCAGCGCCCGCGAAACGGCGGCGCGGGTGGCGGCCGGAGGCATCGCGAAGCGATTCCTGGAGGAGTTCGGCATCGTCTTCCATTCGCACGTCCTCACCATCGCCGACGTAGCATCGCAGCCGAAGGGGCCCATTGACTGGCAGCGCGTTGAGCAATCGGAAGTGCGCTGCGCCGACCCGGAGGCGGAGGCGAAGATGATCAAGGTCATTGACGCGGCGAAAGAGGCCAAGGACACCGTCGGCGGCATCTTTGAAGTCATCGCCGAGGGGCTGCCGATCGGCCTTGGAAGCCACATCCATTGGGACAAGAAGCTCGATGGGCGCATCGCTCAGGCGCTGATGAGCATCCACGCCGTGAAGGGCGTGGAGATCGGAAGCGGCTTTGAGCAGACGCGGCTCTTCGGGTCGAAGGTGCATGACATCATCGAGCCGTGGGGGGGCGGCGGGCCGAAGTGGAAGCGGCGCTCCAACCAGGCGGGCGGGCTGGAAGGCGGGATGACGAACGGCCAGCCGGTGGTGGCGCGGGTGGCCATCAAGCCCATCTCCACGCTGGGGAAGCCGCTGCCATCCGTGGACTTTGAGACGGGCGAGGTGGTGCAGGCGCACTTTGAGCGGAGCGATGTCTGCCAGGTGCCGCCCGGCTGTATCGTAGGCGAGGCGATGCTGGCGCTGGTGCTGGCGGACGCCTTCCTGGAGAAGTTTGGGGGCGACCACCTGGACGAGACGCGGCGCAATCACGAGGGGTATATGAAGCAGACGGGGCAGGCACGGTAACGGAATACTCGGGGAGATAGTAGACCCGCTCGCTTCCCGGCGGTCCCGATGTGGAATCGGGATGAAGACAACCGTGAACGCTCCCCGAAGGTCCGGGGGCTTCGACAGGGTGACAGAGGGCGAGATGCCGAACAACATCATTCTTATCGGCTTTTCATTCACCGGCAAGACGCAGGTGGGCAAACGACTCGCCACGCGCCTAGGCTGGCCCTTCCTGGACACCGACGACATGGTGGAGAAGCGGTACGGGAAGCCTATTGACGAAATCTTCGCCACAAAGGGCGAGGCCTTCTTCCGCGAGCTGGAGCGCGAGGCGCTCATGCAGGCCTGCGGCCGCACGAACGTCGTTATCTCCACGGGCGGCGGCGCCATCATTGACCCGGGCAACCGCGAGCTGATGCGGAAATCCGGCGTGGTCATCTGCCTGGAGGCGCAGCCGGAGGCGATCCACCAGCGGATGCAGGAATCGGCGCGGCGCAACGCCTCCGAAAACGTGCGCCCCCTGCTGAAGACGGACAACCCCCTGGAGGCGATCAAGAACCTGAAGGAGCACCGCCAGGCCTATTACGGCGTGGCCGATTGGACAGTGCATACGGACAAGCTGAGCCAGCAAGAGGTCATCGAAGAGGCGCTGCGCGGTTACAACTACTCGCGGCGGGCGGCGCAGCCGACGCGGAGGGCGACGGCGGCCTCCTACACGGTGCATACCGGCAGCGCGACGTGCCACGGCTATGTGGGCTGGGGCATCCTGCGGGACCTGGGCAAGCGGATGCGCGAGGCGGGACTGAGCGGCACGGCCTTCGTCATCGCCGATTCCGCCGTCTGGAAGCTCTACGGCGGAACGGTCTCCGATTCGCTCTTCAACGATAAATTCACGATCCAGCACTTCGAGGCGCCGCCGGGAGAGGGGAGCAAGTCGCTGGCGATGGCGGAGAAGATCTACCGCTGGCTGGCCTCGCACAAGGCGGAGCGCAAGCACGCGATCGTGGCCCTCGGCGGCGGCGTCGCGGGCGACCTGGCGGGCTATGTGGCGGCGACGCATGTTCGCGGGATGCCGTGGGTAGGCGTGCCGACGACGATGCTGGCGATGGTGGACTCCTCCATCGGCGGCAAAACGGCGGTGAACCTGCCCGACGGGAAGAATCTGGTGGGAGCCTTCCACCAGCCGCGATTGGTCATGGCTGATACGCAGACGCTGACGACCCTGCCCAAGCGGGAGCTTATTTCAGGCTGGGCCGAAGTGGTAAAGCACGGCCTCATCTTGGACAAGGACCTCTTTGACTTTACCCGCGCCGAGACGAAGAAGCTTCTGGCGCTGGAGCCGAAGGTGACAACGGAGATCGTGCGGCTGAGCGCGGCGATCAAGGCGCGGGTGGTGAGCGAGGACGAGCGGGAGTCCGGCTCCGGGCCGCGTACGCTGTTGAACTACGGCCACACCATAGGCCACGCGCTGGAGACGGCGCTGAACTATGAGGGGCTGCTGCACGGAGAGGCGGTCTCCATCGGCATGATGGGGGAGGCGCACATCTCCCAGCGCATGGGCCTGCTGACGGCGGACGAGGTGAAGGAGCAGCGCGGGGCGCTGGAGGCCTTCGGCCTGCCGATGAAGTCGCCGCCGGTGGACGCGGCGGCGCTGCGGCGCGCGATGGCGCTGGACAAGAAGGTGGCGGACAAGCGCATCGCCTGGGTGCTGCTGCAGGGGCTGGGCCACGCCGTGGTGCGGAGCGACGTGCCGGAGGGGCTGGTGGAAGAGGCGATACGGGAAGTAGTTGGGTAGCTTTAGCCGCGTTTTTTCTGACTGCCATCCGCCACTTCCGTTATCCACTCGCACGGCACTAGACTGCCCGGCATGCCGGGCATCATCTTTGAGATTCCAGACAAAGACGGCGTGCCTGTTAGTCTCTCGGAGAGCACCCTTCTGCACATCAGGTGGCGTCATCCGGAGATGGACAATCACGCGTCCGCCATTCAGGAAGTCATCCGCGATCCCACATTGATTACACGCGACACTCCTGGCTCTCTTCATTTTTCCAGACTTGGAGCCACAAAGGGGAAATATCACTCCCTCTATCTGAATGTGGTGGTAAGATATAGCCTGAGCGATGAGGGAATCAAAGGTCAGGTGAAGACGGCTTACTTTAGATCAGTGCCGCCTAAAGGAGAACTCTTATGGATGAAGAGACCTTGAGGGCTAACGTACGAGCGGCTAACCGCAACTGGCTTGCCTCCGTTCAAAAGCAGACTTTCGAGATGGATTACGACGCGGGGGCCGATGTTCTCTACGCCTCGTTCGGTCCGCCACAGGAAGCCTTTTCCATGGACGCAGATAGCAACGGCTCAGTCCTGCTGCGAATCAAGCTAGACACCTACGAAATCGTCGGCTTTGACATCATCTCGCTCAAAGAGAACTTCCTTAAAAGCTCCAGAGAAGCTGAAATGGCATTCCGCCCGATCCTTGAGTCATTTGGGGACGGTGATTGGTTCGTCACTATCTCGCCGGCTTCCAAGGATACTCAAGCAATCTTCCGCCTCTTTATCCCTAAGCTCATCTCCGAAATGGCAGGCGATTTAGTCGCCGCCTGAGCATGCTCCGCTTCTCCCTCCTCTCTCCCTCTTCCTCCCGCGCACGCGCAGGCTTGCTAACCACGCCCCACGGCCAGGTACCGACGCCGGCTTTCATGCCCGTCGGCACGCAGGCGGCAGTGAAGGCGGTGACGCCGGAGGACCTGCGCGCGGCTGGCGCGACTATCGTCCTCTCCAACACCTACCACCTCTACCTGCGCCCTGGAGTGAAGCTCATCGAGCAGTTCGGCGGGCTGCATCGTTTCATGGGATGGGACGGGCCGATCCTCACGGATAGCGGCGGCTTCCAGGTCTTCAGCCTGGGCCATATGCGCAAGCTGACGGAGGAGGGCGCCACCTTCCGCTCCCACATAGACGGCTCGGAGCACCGGCTGACGCCGGAGCTGGCGGTGGCCTACCAAGAGGCACTTGGCAGCGATATCGCGATGGTGCTGGACCACTGTCCGGCCTACGGCGAATCGCCGGAGGCGATCGCGGAGGCGACGGAGCGGACGCACCGCTGGGCGGAGCGTTCGCTCAAGGCGCAGAGGCGGGGCGACCAGGCGCTCTTCGCCATCGTGCAAGGCGGGTGGTCGAGCGACCTGCGCAGAGAATCGGCGCGAAGGCTGGCGGGGATGGGCTTTCCCGGCTACGCCATCGGCGGGGTGAGCGTCGGCGAGCCGAAGGCGCTGGCTTACCGGGCCGTGGAGGATGCGGAGCCGCACCTGCCGAAGGAGAAGCCGCGCTACCTGATGGGCGTCGGCTCGCCGGAGGACCTGGTCCAGTGCATCGCGCGCGGCATAGATCTCTTCGATTGCGCCCTGCCGACTCGGGTGGCGCGCAACGGCAGCCTCTTCACCCGCCAGGGGCGCGTGAGCATCCGCAACGCGAAGCACCGCGATATGGATGCGCCCTTCGACGCCTCATGCGACTGCTATGCATGCAAGACCTTTTCGGCGGCCTATCTGCACCACCTCTTCAAGTCGGACGAGATCCTCTATCACCGCCTGGGGACGATCCACAACCTGCGCTTCATCCTGCGCCTGATGGAGGAGTCGCGCGCGGCGATCCTGGGCGGGACGTTCGACGCATTCGCCAGGGCCTTCCTGGACGGCTACAAGAGCACGGACGAAGAGACGCGCCTGGAGCAGAAGGGCAAGTGGGCGGCGGCGCGAGAGGCGCGCGGACTGCAGGAAGAGTAGTCCCGCGCTAGGAGCGCAGGTACTGCCGGAACCAGTCCAGCGTGTCTTTCCATGCAGTCGCGGCGGCGGTGGGATTGTAGGCGCCGCCCGTATCGTTGAAGAAGGCGTGGCCCGCGCCCTGGTAGACGTTCATCTTGTAGGTCTTGCCGCCGTCCTTCAGCGCCGTCTCCAGCTGGGGGATGCCCGCGTTGATGCGCGCGTCCGTCCCGCCATAGACGCCCAGGACGGCGGCGCGGATATTGGCGACTTCGCCGGCGGGCGGGCCGGAGCCGTAGAAGGGCGCGGCGGCCTTGATATCCGGGTTGCGCGCGCAGAGGAGCCAGACCATCCCTCCGCCGAAGCAGAAGCCCATCGCGCCGACACGATCGGCACGGACGTAGCTGAGGCTTTGCAGATACTTCACGCCGCCGTTCATGTCCTCCACCAGGCGCGCGGTGTTGGCATTGCCCAACGCGGCCTGGATGCGCGCCGCATCGGTGACGTTGGCGGTGCCGCCTTCCCGGGAGACGAGGTCAAGGGCGAGGGCAACATACCCCTCCTTAGCGAAGCGGCGCGCGACGTCCTGGAAGTGGTCGAGCATGCCGCGATTTTCGTGGATTACCAGGACGGCGGGGTATTGCCCGGCGGCCTTTGGGCGCGCCAGATAGCCCAAGAGCGTCACATCGGCGTTCTTGAAGGAGACGGCCCCAGCCTCGATGGCCGGATCGTTCGGGGAGACGGAGACGGCGCCGGTAGAGGGAGCAGTCGTCGGCGCGGGCGGGCGAGTGGCCGTGGGCGAAGGGGCCGCCGTTGCCGTGGGGGCAAGGGTCGGGGCTGTGGTATTCGTCGGCTGGGGGGCGCTGGTGGCCGTAGGGGCCGAAGTTGGCGCAGAGGCGTCATCGGAGGTGCAGCCCATGGTGACCGCCAGGGCTACTCCAGCGGCAAGGCTGCCTGTGAGGAGTGTGAGGCGGCGTATAAGCTCTTTGTAGGTGATGTGCCCTTCCTTGTACGCCTCCGCATTCTCTTCCGCGATGTACCGCCCCATGTAGCCCATAGGAGTCCCCTTTGCGCGCAGGATTGTCACGCTCGGCAGAGTATACGCCCGCGCGCAGCGCGAGGTTTCATCGAAAAAAGAAGGCCCCGCATGCGGGGCCTTCTGTATGCCGACTGGGAGGGCGCGAAGGTTAGCGCGAGCCGCCGGCCACGGCGGGGACGATGCTGACCTCGTCGCCATCCTTGATGGCGGTATCGAGGCCGCCCATGAAGCGCACGTCCTCCGTGTTCACGTAGATGTTCACGAAGCGGTGCAGCTCCCCGCTATTGTCCACGATGCGCGCCTTGACGCCTGGGAACTGCTTCTCCAGGTTGTTCAATACATCCTTCAGCGAGCCGCCTGGGACGTTGACAACGTCCGCGCCGTTGGTCACCCGGCGAAGGGGTGTGGGGATACGTACGATTGCGCTCATGCCTGCTCCTTATGCCGTTCGGCGATCGTGTAGTGTGATTCGAGCTAGCCCGCGATGATGTCCCCACCCAACGGGTCCACCCGGACGCCCTTGCTGCGGACCCAATCGAGCCCGCGCTTGATGTCCTTCTCGGCGCCCTCAAGCTCCAGGACGACCCAGCCCTGGACGTCCGAGACCTCGGCGCGGCGGATGTTGGTGATGACATCGAAAGTGATGCCCAACAGATAGATAACCGGCTCTTCGACCTTATCGGCGGGGAAGGTGAACTTTACCCTAGTCTTCATAAGAGCCTCCGCCCCGGTTCATAGTTTTCGCCATCATCATACTCACTCGGCCCCCTGATGGGAACTGCTATTTCGATTCGAGCGCCTTCTTGAAGGATGCGAGGGTCGGCTGGACCACCAGCGGGCGCACGGTATCCTCCACCACTTCCTGAGTCTTGAGGCCGTTGCCCGTCACATAGACCACCGTCAACTCCTTGGGTTTCAGGACGCCTGAGGCGGCAAGCCGCTTGAGGCCGGAGATGACGACGCCGGCCGCTGTTTCCGCGAAGATGCCTTCCGTCTCCGCCAGGAGCTTGATGCCCTCAATGACCTCCGGGTCCGTGACCGCAGTCGCGGAGCCGTGGGAGTCTTTGAGCACCTTGAGCGCGTAGAAACCATCGGCCGGGTTGCCGATGGCGAGGGACTTGGCGATAGTGTTCGGCTTCACGGGCTTCACATCCATCACGCCCTCGCTAAAGGCGGTCACCACCGGCGAGCAGCCCTGGGGCTGGACCATGTGGACGCGCGTCTGGACCTTGTCTATGAGGCCGATGTCCTTGAACTCGTTCAGGCCCTTCCAGACCTTGGTGAGGAGGGAGCCGGAGGCGACGGGGACGATGACGTTGTCCGGCGCGCGCCAGCCGAGCTGCTCGGCCACTTCATAGCCAAGGGTCTTGCTCCCTTCGGCGTAGAAGGGGCGGACGTTGATGTTCACGAAGGCCCATTTGAAGTTATCGGCCACTTCACTGCAGAGGCGGTTCACCTCATCGTAGTTGCCGTTCACCGCCACAACCGTGGGCCCATAAATGGAAGCGCCGACGATCTTGACCTTCTCCAGGTCGGCGGGGATGAAGACGAAGGACTTCATGCCAGCCTTGGCGGCGTGGGCGGCGACGCTGCCCGCCAGGTTCCCCGTGGAGGCGCAGGCCAGCACGTCAAAGCCCATCTGCCGCGCGACGGTGGAGGCGACGGCGACGACCCGGTCCTTGAAGGAGTAGGTCGGATTTACGCAGTCGTTCTTTATGTAAAGGTTTTCCAGCCCCAGCTTCCGGCCTAGATTTTCAGCCTTGACCAGTGGCGTCATACCGGCGTGCATATCTATGACGGGGCCGTCATCCACCGGGAGCAGTTCGCGGTAGCGCCACAGGTTGGCCGGCCCGCTCTTGATGCGTTCCCGGGTTAGGACTTTGCGGATGCCGTCGTAGTCGTAGACGACCTCCAGCGGCCCGAAGCACCATTCGCAGATGTTCGTCGGCTGCTTCTCATATTCCTTGCCGCATTCGCGGCATTTCAGCGCCTTCGCGAAAGCCATCGTACCCTCATCTCTCACTGGCCCCTTACAAAAAAGAAAGACCGCTTCTCACGAAGGGTCTTCAGAGGTCCGGGCCAGAGGCCAAGACCTTGTGCTAACACATCATGCAGGGGAAGGGGTGCGCGTCCACGAAGGGAATGATAGCCAACCCAGAGGAGAAATGTCAAGAAAATGGGGGGAGATGCGATTGCTAGGATAAGCGCCTATGCCCTTTGCCCGTATCACCATCAAGGCCCAGCCGGGAGCGCGCCGGAACGAGGTCGCGGGCTATCGCGGCGAGGCGCTGCTGGTGCGCGTCACAGCACCGCCGGAGGGCGGCAAGGCCAACGAGGCGATCATCGAGACGCTGGCAGAGGCGCTGGGAATCGCCAAGAGCAGCGTGACGCTGGTTCGCGGGGCGGCTTCCCGGCAGAAGGTAGTCCAGATCGAGGGGATAGCCGAAGCGACGGCGCGACGGCTACTCGACGCTGGTAGCCACGATGTACTGCAGGACGATAAGAATGATGATCGCCACCGTGGGCGTCAGGTCTAGCATGCCGAAGCGAGGGATGATGCGACGGAGCGGGGAGAGCACCGGCTCCGTGATGACGAAGAGGAACCTGCCCAATGGGCTGTTCTGGGAATTGGGAAACCAGGACATGAGTGAGCGGCCGATGATGGCAAAGGTCAGGACAAGGATCAGCGCCTGAAGCAGTCCGGCCAGCGATTCGTTCATTAGTGGTGTCCCTCTCGAAGGTCAACGGCCTTCTGGTATGCCGCCACCACCGCCTCATGCATGAGCGCGCGGAAGCCGCCGCCCTCCAGGACGCGCAGGGCCTCGGCCGTCGTTCCCCCGGGCGATGTGACCTGCTCCCGCAGGGAGGACGGCGACTTGCCTGACTGGGCGGCCATAACGCCGCTGCCCAGCACCGTCTGCACCGCCAGCTTGTGGGCCATCTCCCGCGTCATGCCCAGGTAGACGCCGGCATCCGTGATCGCCTCGATAAAGAGGAAGACGTAGGCGGGGCCGCTGCCGCTGATGGCCGTCGCGATGTCAATATACTTCTCCCCGGCGACCAAGACCTCTTCGCCGAGGGCGGCAAGGACCTGCCTCACCTGGGCCTTGCGCGCCTCGCTCACCTGGGGCGTGGCCGTCCACGCCGTTATGCCCACGCCGAACTGGCCCGGCGTGTTCGGCATGGAGCGCACGATGGCCTTGTGGCCGAGGCCGCTCGATATCTGCTCAATGGACGCTCCAGCGACGATGGAGAGGACGGCCTGCCCCTTGCTCAATCTGCCCTTCAGCCCGGCCAGCACCTCGTCCAGCTGCTGGGGTTTCACCGCCAGGACAACAACGTCCGCCTTCGGCAGGACGGCGGTATTTTTGTCCGTTACGGCGACGCCGTACCGCTTCTTGAGGTAATCGCGGCGCACGGCGACGATGTCACTCACGGTGACATCCTTAGCCGTCGCGACTTTTTTCTTGAGGAGGCCGGACAAGATGGCCTCCGCCATCGTTCCGCCGCCGACGAATCCTATGCGCACAGGCACTCCTACGTACTTCGTGGGCCGAAGATGGCGCGTCCGATGCGCACCATCGTCGCCCCCTCTTCTATCGCCACCTCAAAATCGTCCGTCATTCCCATCGAAAGCTCGGGCAGTCCGAACTGCCGGGCCAGTTCCCTGAGCCGCCGGAAGACCGGCCGCGCCTGCTCCGGGTCCTGCACCTGCGGGGCCATCGTCATCAGCCCACGGATGTCCAGGTTGGCGCACCGGGAGAGGGCATCCAGCGCTTGGGGCAATTCGCCCTCGCGGAGGCCGTGCTTCGTCGCCTCCCCTGCGATGTTGACCTCCAGCAGAACGGGCCGCCGCTCGTGAAATCGGCGGTCCAACACCTGGCCCAGGCGGATGGAGTCAACACTGTGGATTATAGCAAAGAGGCGCGCCGCAGCCGGAACCTTGTTCGTCTGCAGGTGGCCGACCATGTGCCAGGTGACGGAGTCACGAATGGCGGCCAGGGCCTCCATACGCCCTTCGGCATCCTGGACCCGGTTCTCGCCGAAGTGGCGTATCCCGGCACCGTAGGCGGCGCGCGCCTCCTCCGGAGCGGCCGACTTAGTAACGGCAATGAGGGTCACCGATCCAGGGGCGCGCCCCGCCCGGCGGGCGGCGGCCTCTATCCGGCGCTGGACGGTGCGGATGTTGGTGAGAATGGACATGCGCCGACTAGCATACTACGATGGGTGGGCGTGCCCCTGTAGCTCAGCGGATAGAGCACCGGCCTCCGAAGCCGGTGGCGAGAGTTCGATTCTCTCCAGGGGTACCATTCCCCATTTTCAGAAAGCCATCCTTGCCTTCCTGCATCTGAGCGCCTAGCATCGTCGTATCCGTTAGGCGGAGGTTGGTAAGCCTGCTGATGCGATCGCGCCTTGCCTTGTCTCTCCTCTTCTTCGTCGTGCTCATCATCACTGCCTGCGGCAGTGATGATGCCTCTCCAGCGCCAGCGCAGGAGCCTAGCGCGCAGCCTCCCGCTTCGCCTGTGGCCACGCCAGCCAGGAGGCCCACGCCGACGGAGATCCCCAAGCTGGGCGGCATCCTCCTCCTGGCCAATCGCGGCGACCCGCCCTCCGGCTTCGATCCCATGCGCACCAGCAGCATTGCCCTCCATCACCCCGGCGGGGCGCTCTTCGGCCCCGGCAACCTGGTGATGCGCTGCCGCGAAAACATGTACCTCATCTGCCCAGGGCTTGCGAAGAGCTGGATCGCGAATCCGGGCTTCACGGAATGGACCTTCTCCATCCGCCCGGGCGTCTTGTGGCATGACGGCGCGCCATTCACCGCCCAGGACACCAAGTTCTGGTTGGATATGGCCTTCTTCGGCCTCCAGGGCGGGGCCCGCCCGCCCGCATACTTCAAGGGCGAGCTGGGCGATATCAAGAAAGTCGAGGTTCTTTCCGGCGAACGGGTCAAGGTGACCTTCGGCGAGCGGTATGTGCCCTTTGTGGAGGCTCTGGCCAACCCGCGCCTCAAGATCGCGCACCCGAAGCACCTGATGGAGCCTCGCATCGCCCAGGGCACCGCCGATGTCAGCCCTATCACCATAAACCTGGTGGGCGCTGGGCCGTTCAAGAGCGAAAGCTATAAGAGCGGCAGCATCGTCTCCGTGCGCCGCTTCGAGAAGTACTGGGAGCGCGATAGCGGCGGCAAGGCGCTCCCACGCTTGGACGGCATTGACTTCCTCATTATGACGGAGCCGACGGTGATGGACGCCGCCTTCCGCACCGGGCGGCTCCACGGGGGCGCGCGCGGCGAAGGCCATTACCTCTCCGTCATACGGAGAGGGCAGTACATCCAGGACATCGGCCCAAAGACGTACTTCGCACAGATGGAAGGCGGCATGTACCGGCTGGCCTTCAACGTCCTCAAGCCTGGGCCGTGGCAAGATGCCCGGGTGCGCCGCGCCATGGCGCTCTGGTTTGATAAACAGGCCGCCATCCCCGTCGTCCTCGGCGATCTTGGGTGGACGGCGCCCAGCCTAGGGCTGGTCAACCCGTTCCAGAAAAAGAACTTCCTCAACTGGCCCCGTTTTGATCCGGAACCTCTGGAGCAGAAGCGTGCCGAGGCCAAGCGGCTCCTGGCGGAGGCAGGCTACCCCAGCGGTTTCGCCATCGGCCATCTCTGCCGCGCCCTATCGCCCGTCCGCTGTGAATTCCTCAAAGACCATCTCTCCGGCCTCGGCATTAATCTCCAGCTGGCCATCGTGGATGAAGGGGCGTGGAACCGCGAGCGCATCACTGCCCGGCACGATAGCCAGGAGGGCGCGGCGACGCCCTCGCCCGTGCCGGAGGGAACGGAGTCCGTCTACGGGCGCTTCAGCGAAAACCCGGATGCCTACGCGAAGCATGAGGACAAGGCCGTGGACGCCCTCTACCACCGCCTTCGCGAATCCCTCTCCCTGGAACAGCGCATCGCCGTGTGGCGCGAGCTGGAGCGCTACCTATACGTGGAGAGGACGTACATCATCCCCATCGCAGTCGCGATACAGGTGGTACCCTACCGCACGGCAGTGAAGGGCCTGGCGATACCGACGGAGGACGGCCACACCAACACTGACTTTGCAACAGTCTGGCTCGATAAGTCGTTACTGTGACAAGAGGAGCGCAACCACCATAGGGTCCGGCATAGACATCGATTGGGATGACAAAGAATACATCGTGACCATGCAGTTAAGCGGCGCGAATAGGGAGAACCTCATCATCAAGGGCCAAGACCAGACGCTGGACGTCTACGTGGTGCGCGATAAGGCCAAGCTCAAGCTGGACGCCGATGGCGACCCCGAGGTAGACGCCAATCTGATGTACTACAAATCGGCGGTCCTGCCCGGCAAGGCCGATTTTACCAAGGCCACGGCCAACTTCCTGGGCGGTCTGCTGGAAGTCCGCATGCCGAAGCTTCCGTAGAGGCTACTTCAGCCGCTTCTCCAGGGGCCAGTATTTCTTCTCCCGGGAAGGCAGGACGACGGTCCCGCGCCCCGGCATCACGTTTTCGCCGCGCTGGTTGATCGCCCACGCCTCGATGTCCACACACGGCTCGCCGTCGGCGTCTCTGTACTTCTTCGTCACCTTGCCGCCGAACTTCACCGCGTCTGAGAGATAGACGAACTTCCGGTACTCGCCGTAGTTCTTCTTCAGCCAGCCGTCATCGCCCATCCAGTTGGTGAAGAGGTTGAGATGCCAGGCATGGCGCTCGGCCCCGGCATCGTACGGGTAGGGCAGTCCGGCGGAGGCGGCGGCCTGCTTGTTGTAGTGGACGCTATAGACCGGCTCCCACGCGCCCGTGTCCGGGTCGCGGAAGGCCCAGGCCGGGTGACGCTTGTACTCGCGCAGCGCCGCGCCGTGGGCCAGCACCTGGACCGGCGCAGAGCCGATGCAGTAGGCGACGATGTCCGTTAAGCCCAGGGGGCCTTTCGTCACCGGCTCCAGCTCTTGCCCAACCTTCACATCCTCCCAGTAGCGCGGCTCGGCCCCTCGCGGCTTCTCCGCAAGCACATCCTTCTCCACTTTCTGCAATTCCTGTTCAGACCACGGATGCGGCAGGGTGATGCCCTTGTACTTGCCCTTCTTGCGCGCCGCCGGACGCTCCGCGCGGACAAGCCACGTCTTGGCCTTGGAGACCAGCTCGCCCCGCTGGTTGATGAACTTGGCCTCCTGGTACTCCATGATGAACTTGCCCGCGAACTCGCTCTGCTTCTCCTCGAACCCGGTGAAGGTCGCCTCCGGCGTGATCTTGTCCCCCGAGAAGATGGGCTTGTAGAACTCCCAGTCGTTGCCGGAGTGGAAGGCATGGACGCCGGGGAGGCCCTGCAAGACCCACGTGGGGTAGACGCTGTAGACCCAGCTGATGGGCGCGACGAGCCGCTTGTAGCGCGTCTCCTTGGCATACTCCTCGTCACGAAAGAGGGGATTCGTATCGCCGATGCCGTTGACGAACTTGCGGATAGCTTCGGGCGTGACGTGCTCGTTGAAGACGTTGGAGACGCGCAGCTTCATGCCGACGCGCTCGCGGAAGACCATGAGCGCCGCTTCGTCTATGCGCCCCTCGGCAAGGACCTTGGACTCAGATTGCTTGGACATGGCTTACCTCTGCTTTTCCCATGGGCGATGTTTAGAATCGCCCCAGATGATTATGGCCAATAGAGTCTCTTTGCCGCGGCGCGCAGCTCCTGGCGGAAGTCCGGGTGGGCGATCGCGATAAGCGCCTCCGCCCGCCCGCGCTGGCTCCTGCCTCGCAGATCGGCGATGCCGTGCTCCGTCACCACGTAGTGCGCCAATGTGCGCGGCACGGTGACGATGCTTCCCTGGGCGTGGGCGGCGGTGATGCGCGAGACCTTCCCATCCTTTGCCGTGGAGGGCATCACGCAGATATACCGCCCACCCTTGGAGAGGTTCGCCCCGGTGGCGAAGGCCAGGTGCCCGCCGCTGCCGCTCACCATCGTCGGACCCAGGGATTCGGCGGCGATCTGGCCCGTGAGGTCCACGGCAACGGCGCTGTTGATGGCGACCATGTTGTCATGAGAGGAGATGACACGTGGATCGAGGATATATGCGGCGGGATACAGCTCAAAGAGAGAGTTGCCATTCACAAAGCGCATGTCTTCGATGTCGCCGCCGCCAACGGCCGTGCAGACCACCTTCCCGGCATGCCGCGTCTTGCGCTTGCCGGTGATGACACCCTTCCGCACCAGCTTGATGATGCCGTTGGGTGTGGTCTCGGAGTGCCAGCCAAGGTCGCTCTTGCCGTCCAAGACGCCGAGGCGCGCCACCCATTCGGAGGTGCTCCCCACGCCGATCTGCAGCGTATCGCCGTCCCGGATCAAGCTCGCCACATGCCGCCCTATCTCCTGCTCTGCCTGCTCCGGCTCCGCCTGCTTGCGGCCAAGGAGATCGGTGGCTCCAGGGGCGCGTCCCGTAGTGGCGTGGGGCACAAAGTAATCGATCTCGGAGACATGGATGGCGTTCTCCCCGCCGGTGCGGATAAGACGGTCGTTCACCTCGGCCAGGACCACCTTCGCGCTCATCACCTCGGCCTTCTTGTTCCAGAGCGACGCGCCGAAGCTGCATTTCCCCTGCTCGTCAGGCGGCGAAAGCTCCACCAGCGCCACGTCCGCAGGGCGGTCGAACGGCCCGTACTCCACGCGCAGCGTCTGGACGTTGTAATCGGCGCGGCGCTGGGCCACCATCTCCCGCACCACGGGAAGGATGTAGCCGACCTCTATCGTGAAGTTCTGCTCAAAGCCCTCGTCGTACCAGCCGAAGTCTCGGCTGGGCGTGGGGAGAAAGAGCGTCACGCCTCGCAGATCCGGGGCGCGCGCCAATAGGGCGAGCGAAAGGGCCGTCGGCTCGTTGCCGGTGGTAAAGGCCACGCGGTGGCCCGACTTGATAATGGCGACGGCCTGTTCGGGCGTCACCGTGCGCGTTCGGTAGTATTCACGCCAATCGTTCATGGAGCGTTCCGCGATGAGACGGGTGGGCACATTGTAGTCCAGCGGAAGGGCTAGAGGCCCAATCCCCGTTTTGCAATCACGTTGCGCATGATTTCAGAGGTCCCGCCTCCGATGGTGATGGCCCGCTGGGCGCGGTAAAGCATCTGCGGCTTCCCGCGGAGCGGCGCACGCGGCGACCCCTCTTCAAGCTGGCCCTGGAGGCCGAAGAGGCTCATCGCCGCATCAGCGAGACGCTGGGTCATCTCGCTGACGAAGAGCTTTGAGATCGCCGTCTCGTAGGAGACCGGCAGGTTGCGCTCCTGGCGATAGGCGATGCGGTAGCAAAGGAGGCGCGAGACCTTGAGCTCAACAGCGATCTGAGCCAATCGCGCGCGGGTCTGCGGGGTGAGGGAGCGCTTCCGACTATCGCGGCGACCCTCCACCACATCGAGCATCTCATCGTAGTACTGCTGGGCCATCACCGAGTGGTTGACGAAGGTGCGCTCCACCGTGAGGGTGTGGGAGGCCACACGCCAGCCCTGGTCTTTCTGCCCGAGGAGGCAGTCCTTGGGCACGATAACGTTGTCCAGAAAGACTTCATTGAAGACGTGGGCGTTGCACATGTTGACGACCGGCCGGACGACGATGCCGGGGAGCGAAAGATCGAGCAGCAGGTAGCTGATGCCGGCGTGCCTGGGCGCGCTCGGGTTCGTGCGCACAAGCGTCCCAGCCCACTGGGCCTTGTGGGCCCGATTCCAGACTTTGATGCCGCTGACGCGGAAGTGATCGCCCTCGTCCACGGCCTTTGTCTGGATGCCCGCAAGGTCCGAGCCGGTATCGGGCTCGCTGAAGAGCTGAGCCCAAATCACATCGCCCCTCGCGATGGGGGGCAGAAAGCGGCGTTTCTGATCCGGTGTGGCGTGGGTGATGATGGAGGGGCCCATGCGGTTGATGCCGGTGGTATAGAGCCCCAAGGGCATCTTATGGTAGGCCAGCTCCTCCTGGAAGATCGTCTGGCGCATGGGGCCCCAGCCCCGGCCGCCGTATTCCACGGGCCACGAGTTGCAGAGCCAGCCTCGGTCAGCTAGCTGGCGGATGACGCCGCGCAGCATCTCTTCCCGGGAGTCGCCGTCGTCAAAGCTGGCAAGCCCTTCCATCCAGCCCTGGGGCAGGTTCTCGCGGAAGAAGCGGCGCAGGTCTCTACGGAAGGCGATATCGTCTGGTGACCAATGGAAGTCCATAGTCGCGAGCGCCGGTGGCCGGCTAGATGGCACCCTCACTGCGCAGCGCGGCGATCTCCTCCCAAGAATAGCCGAATTCGAGGAGGACTTCTTCCGTGTGCTGGCCGAACTGCGGCGCAGCGAAGCGGATCTCCCCGGGAGTCGCGCTCAACTTGGCCGGGATGCCCACCTGTTTCATCGCACCGTGAATCGGGTGGCTCACCGTGGCGGTGTAGTCGTTCGCAATCACTTGCGGGTCGCGCGCCAAGTCCGTGTAGTCCTGCACGGGGGCGCAGAGGACGCCTTCCGCTTTGAAGAGCTTCAGGCAGTCGTCGCGCTTCCTCACGGCGAACCAGCCGTCAAGGAGCTCGATGAGGGCGCGGCCGTTCTGCGCGCGCGCATCAAGGGTCGCGAAGCGGGCATCACTCACCAGGCGCGGCATGCCGATCACGACACAGATGCTTGCCCAATAGCGATCGGGCTGGACCGCGCCGAGCGATAGCCACTTGCCGTCCGCACAGCGGTAGACGTTGTAGAGGGGATTGGTGGACTTGAGCCGATCTGCAGGGCGGTGCATCGGGCGGCCGCCTCGCCGCCCGCTACACCGCAAAGGCCTTCTCCACGGAGGCCCAGCGCATCGGCTTCCCCTGGACCATCGTCCGAGCCTCCTCCGATCTCCTCAATGACCCCCATTTCAAAGCCCGCAAATTCTTCGTCCAAGTCCCTCACCCGGAGCTCGGCAAGCGCTTCACCTACCCAGGCGCGCCCTACGCCATGCGCGGCACCCCTTGGCGCATCCGACGCCGCGCCCCCCTCCTCGGCGAAGACAACATCGCCGTCTACCACCGCGAGCTTGGGATCAGCCTCAAGCGCATCAAGGCCCTCGCCGCCGCTGGAGTCATCTGATGGATTTCCGCCTTAGCCCGGAAGACGAAGCCTTCCGCCGGGAAGTGCGCCAGTTCCTCGAGGAGAATCTCCCTCCCGATTGGAGCGCCACCTTCGGCGATGAAAGCTCGGACTACGATGCCGTGGATGCCCGGATGCGCAAGGCCCTGGTGAAAAAGGGCTGGATGACCCTCGCCTGGCCCAAGGAATACGGCGGCATGGGCGCCTCCCACATGAAACAGATGGTCTTCAATGAAGAGCTCGCCTATTCCGGCGCCCCCGGCCGCGATCGCCAGGGCCTCGGCCTCGTCGGCCCCTGCCTCATCGTTCACGGAACGGAAGAGCAGAAGCGCGAGCACCTGCCCAAGATCGCCAGGGGCGAAGTCCTTTGGTGCCAGGGCTTCAGCGAGCCCGGCGCAGGCTCCGATCTCGCCTCACTCCAGACCAAGGCCGTCCGCGATGGCGACGACTACATCATCAACGGCTCCAAGATTTGGACCAGCTACGCCCACCGCGCCGACTGGATGCACATCCTCACCCGCACCGACCCCTCCTCTCCAAAGCACAAAGGCATCAGCTACTTCCTCCTCGATATGAAGACCCCTGGCATAGAAGTGCGCCCCCTCCTCAACATGACGGGTCGGCGCGGATTCAACCAAGTCTTCTTCACCAACGTCCGCGTTCCTGCCCACAACATCCTCGGCCAGGAGAACCGGGGCTGGTACGTCGCCACCACCACCTTGGACTTCGAGCGCTCCGGTATCAACTTCTCTGCCCAGCTCCGCCGCATGCTGGAAGACTTCACCGCCTCCCTCAAGAGCCTGCCGCCCTCCAGCCCCTCCTCCCTCACCCACAGCCGCGTCCGGCTTCGCCTCGCCGAGCTCTCCATCGCCATCCTCGTCGGCCGCAACCTCTCCTACCGCGTCGTCTCCATGCAAAGCAAGGGCCGGATCCCCAACATGGAGGCCTCCATGAGCAAGCTCTACAGCACAGAGCTCACCCAGTACGTCTCCCGCGGCCTCATGGACATCCTGGGCCTCTCCGGCCAGCTCCTCCAAGGACCTCGCGCCCCCTTCGGCGGCCGCGCCCCCATGCAATACATGGGCAACATGGCCCAGACCATCGGCGGCGGCACCTCGGAAGTCCAGCGCAACGTCATCGCCCAGCGCGGCCTCGGCCTCCCCCGCGATAGCTAACCCCCTCTTACCCTGCGAAGCGGCGATGCCTAATCGCCACGACGAACGGGCCTACGCCATCCGGGTTGCCTCGCAACCCCATCCTATCGGGTGCATCACTGCGCCCTTACCCTCTCCCAGCTTCCCAGCGCACCTCGGGAAGCGTCCGGGAGAGGGCCAGGGAGAGGTCTCCGAAATCCCTTCTTTCCCTCTCGTACGCACGCCATTCCAATGGCGACTGCTCATTCTTATAGCTGTGCTCGGCTCCGAGCAACGAGAGGGCACTCGCAGGTCGAGTCTTCGAGACCCCGATGCCGCATCGGGGGAGAGGTCTCTCCCCTGAGTTGCCAAGCAACCCAAAGCCCCCATACGGGCGGATGGCTCCGCGCACCCTCGAGCTACTGCCCCCGCAGCACGCACGTGCTGGACATCGTCTCCATGCCCCAGCCCAGGCACGCCGCGATCTTCGCCCGCTTCGCCTGGCGGCATCCCTTCGTGCGGTCGTACGTGTGGATCCCCTCTCGCCAGCGCGGGCACAAATCGTCCGCCCGGTGGCGCAGCTGCCGCACATTCTCGATCACCATGCTGATGCCGTGCGTATACCCCTCCGAGAGATGCCCTCCCGAAAGGTTGTTCGGCCGCCGCCCGTCAATCATGATGTTCCCCTCGGCGATGTACGCCGCCGCCTCTCCTCTGGGCGCGAAGCCGTACGCCTCCAGCTGGATCAGCGTCGTGAACGTGAACGCATCGTACGAAGACGTGATGTCCACATCCTCCGGCCCGATGCCGGACATCCCGAACATCCTGTTGCGCCCGTAGAAGCCGGCGACCTCGTGGATCACATCCCGGCTGTAATTCCAGGAAGGCGTCGGCGCCATCACCCGGGCCGTTCCGCCCATGATAAAGACCGGCGGGTGCCGCAGGTCGTAGGCCCGCTCCCGTGAGGTCACGATAAGCGCCGCCGCCACGTCCGTCTCCAAGCAGCAGTCCAACAGGCGGAACGGCTTCGAGACCCATCGCGAGGAGAGATAGTCCTCCATCGTGATCGGCGATTTCATGATGGACTTCGGGTTCAGCAGCGCGTGCCGACGGTGCGTGATCGCGATCTTCCCCAAAGTCTCCGGCGTCACGTTGTAATCGTGCAGATACCGCATGCAGCTCATCCCGAACCGCTGCGCCGGCGTCGTGAACCCCCGAGATGTTCGCCAGTCCCCCGGCTCCCGAGATCGGCATCGCCATCGCGGGCCCGCCCACAGCCTGGCCGCCCATGCGCCGTCCGGAGCGGCCGTTCATGGAGCGGTAGCAGACCACATAGTTGCAGTACCCGCCCTCCAGGAGGCCCACCGCGTGGGCGATCAGCGCCTCGATGCTGGAGCCGCCGCCCATGATGTCCACCTGGTAGTTGAGCCGCATCCCCAGCGCCGTGCCGATGTCCATCCCCCCGGTGGAGTCCATCGCCGAATAGCTCGTGATGCCGTCCACCTGGTGCGGGTGCAGCCCGGCGTCGTCGCATGCCTTCTTGATCGCCTCCAGCGCCATGGAAAACGTGGTGCGGTTGGAGGGGCGCATGTGCGCCGTCTCCCCAACGCCCACGATGCAATACTTGTCCGTAAGTGGTCCCATCGAACAACCTCCTGATGTGCGTGGCGCCGTCCGCCTGTGCGATCAAACGCGCGCAGGATGCCACATGCAAGAGGCCTTTGCAATGAATCCGCGCCGCCTTCCCTGCGAACGACCCCTACGCCTTCAACAGCCGCTTCTCCATGTGCAGGGCATCGTCGCCCGCATAGTAGTCCGCGACGGTCTTCGTAACCGCGTAGCCTCGCCGTTCGTAAAAGGCCACCGCCGCCGCATTCTTTCGTCGCACCTCAAGCACGATGCGCTCTTTGCCCTTCGCCGCCGCCTCCTCCTCACACGCCGCCAGCAGCAGCGTCCCCAATCCCGCCTCGCGGTGTTCCGGTGCCGTGACGATGGAGTAGAGGTGCCCTACCCGGGAGTTCCTGCGCCATCCCATGATTGCCGAACCGGCCACGATTCGCTCGCGCTCGTACACGAAAAGGCTGAAGTTCACTGGCCGCTGCAAGTAATACCGATACTGCCGCCGCGAATACCGGTCCTCCGGAAAACCCGCCGCTTCAAGCTGCACCAGCTCCGCCAGGTCGGCCATCGTCGCCGGGCGCACACGGCCTCTCCCTTGCTTCGTCATAGCGCGATTTTATCCCCGCAATCCCTTACACACAACGCCGGACGCCCTGCGCATCCCCGACCCTATAATGCGCCGCACCACCACCTTCGGAGGCGGCTATGCTCTATATCCACGAGACCCATCACTGCATCGGCGGCCAGGTGGAGCCCTTCCTCCATTCCCTCAGGCACGAATGGAAACCCCTCATCGAAGCGAGCGGCGCCGCCCGGCTCCTCTGGGTCTGGCATCACGCCCACGGCGCAGGCCCCAGCTATCGCGTCATCACCCTCACCCAGGTCAGCGATTGGCAATCCTGGGGCGAAATCGTGGACGCCTACCAGCGCAAAGGCCGCGATCTCCATGACTGGTACGAGTCAGCCTGGAAATACCGCCGCAAAGTTGACGGCAAAGTGATGACGCCCGTCGAATGGTCGCCTATCCCCAAAGCGCCGCCGAAGAACGCCAAGGCCGATCACCCTCCCGCCGTCTACCTCCACGATGTCGCCTTCCCCTATCCCGGCAAGGTCCAGCAGTACATCGAGACCCTGGGTCGCGTCTACTTCCCCAAGCTCCAGGGGCGCGGCATGCTCTCCATGGAGCTCTGCCTCCGCGTCGCCCCCGGCGCAGGTGACGTCCACGAAGTCGTCCTCGTCCAAAAGGTCCACGATCTCGATCGCTTCGCAGGCCTCCTCTTCAAAGGCGATTCCGGCGCGCCGCCCAAGAAACCCTCCCTCGGCAAAGGCGAAGACTGGATGACCGAAGGCCTCAAGGTCCGCGACCAGTGGGACAGCCGGCTTTTCCGCACCGTCCCCTGGTCGCCCCTCTCCTAACCAAAGAAAAAGCCCTCCGGCGCTATGCCGGAGGGCTTTTCGTCATCCTCGCATCTCGTCTAACTTAAGACGCCCACGCGGCGCATCAGGACCAGAGTCGCCTCAAGGTCCTCTAAACGGCTCAGGTCTACTTGCGGCGGGCGCAGCGTGGCGATCGGTGGGACTCCGGGCGGTTGCGGCACGCCACTCACCAGGGGAAACTCGTTCGTCCTGAGCGCAAAATAGGTTTGCCCCTCGCCGCTCAGAAGATACTCCAAGAATCGCGCCGCCTCCTCCTTGTGCTTCGCCCCCTTCAAGATGCCCGCGCCTGCCACGTTCACCAACCCGCCGATGTCATCGCTATAGTATTGATTCGCGGCATTATAGCTCGGACCTTTCTGAGCGATGAGCGCATGCAGGTAATAGTGGTTCACAAAGCCAACCTCCACCTCGCCCGAAGCCACTGCCTCCACAACAGACGTGTTGTTCCCATACGCCTTCGGGTTATTCGCCTTGATGCCCTCCAGCCAAGCCTGAGCCGCCGCATCGCCTCTGCTCACCCGCAGGGCCGTCACGAACGCCTGCAGCGAAGCATTCGTCGGCGCCCATCCGATCTTCCCTTTCCACTTCGGGTCCGTGAAGTCGAGGATTGACTTGGGCAAGTCTCGCTCCGGGACGATCTTCTGCTTGTTATAGACCACCACGCGTACACGGCCTGTTGTGCCGACCCACTCACCCTTTGCCGAACGATACTTCGGGTCAACCCGGTCCAGTAGGCCCTTGTCCAGGGCCTGTAGGCGGCCTGCCTTGGAAACGGCGCCCAAACCCCCGACATCCTGAAGGAAGACAACGTCGGCGGGCGAATTCCCGCCCTCTTCCAGGATCTGCGCCGCGATCGCCGCTGTCGAACCGTAGCGCACCTGCACCTTGATCCCGGTCTGCTTCTCAAACGCTTCGATCGCCGCGCCCACCAGTGCCTCTTCGCGACCCGAATAGACCACCAGCGTCTTCTCACCGCCGTCGTCATCGCCGCTGCACGCCGCCAGCGCACCTGCCGCCGCCGCCATCAGCACAACCAGCAGAAAGACCTTCTGCTTGAGGAACCGTTGAACCAGACTCATGAATGGGTACTCCTTCGGACTGACGTCACTATGGTGATATTGAATCAGTCACTACGTATATACATAGTTCTCAGCTATGAGTATACAATAAGCCGTCAACCCGATGTGAATCACAGGGTGCGGAGTGAGGATTCGCCGAAGGTGGCCCTGGCATCGTCAGGCGGCAAGGCCCTACCGTGTATACTATCCGTTGGCCGGAGGACGGATGATCGGGATGTAGCGCAGTCCGGCAGCGCACCTGGTTTGGGACCAGGGGGCCCCGAGTTCAAATCTCGGCATCCCGACCACGAACATCAAAAGACCGCCGTTTTCGGCGGTCTTTTTGTTTGCAGTAGCTGCCCTACCTAGTTATCTTATGTTGAGTTGAATGGCCTTCGTGGACGAAACCCAGATCCCTTAGGCTCGAGTTCAACTTGCAGCGCTAGGTTTGGATAGACGGGGGGTCGGACAGAGGTGGTTCCGGAAAACTAGACAGCGGGGATAAGTGGAATCGCTGCCTGAAGATGGCATGATGAGGCCATCGGAACAAGGAGCGAGAGATGAGCAGACGTCCCCGTCGGAA